>Cebus_capucinus_imitator_PRJNA485217_SSR098__coassemble_1906_pt1 | contig 18379 bp, 19 predicted proteins | sample Cebus_capucinus_imitator_PRJNA485217_SSR098__metabat2_high_PE_014 | metagenome-assembled genome bin Cebus_capucinus_imitator_PRJNA485217_SSR098 | reverse complement strand
CTTTCCAACCCGGATCTGCAGATTGAGAACTACGGTCTGACCCTGTGGGATCTGGATCGAGTCTGGCCCACCGGTGGTTTCGGTGGCAAGGAGCGCCTGCCCCTGCGCACCATCCTGGAGCTGCTGCGCGAGGCTTATTCCGGCACCCTGGCTGTTGAGTACATGTACATTCAGGATCCCGAGGTGCGCGCATGGTTCCAGCAGAAGCTGGAGAACGGCTACTCCAAGCCCTCTCACGATGAGCTGCTGCGCGTGCTCAAGAAGCTGGTTCAGGCGGAGGCTTTCGAGCACTTCCTGCAGACCAAGTACCTGGGTCAGAAGCGCTTCTCCCTGGAGGGTGGCGAGTCCCTGATTCCGCTGCTGGACGCTATTATCGGCGAGGCAGCTAATAAGGATCTGAACGGTGTTGCTATTGGTATGGCACACCGCGGCCGTCTGAACGTGCTGACCAATATTGCTGGCAAGTCCTACGGCCAGATTTTCCGCGAGTTCAACGGTACCGCTGTTCCCGGCGAGGTTGAGGGCTCCGGCGACGTGAAGTACCACCTGGGTACTGAGGGTGTGTACACCGGTGATAGCGGCAAGCAGACCCAGGTGTACCTGGCTGCTAACCCCTCTCACCTGGAGACCGTGAACACCGTGCTGGAGGGTATTGTCCGCGCTAAGCAGGACACCCTGGCAAAGCAGGGCGTGACCGGTCACCCGGTTCTGCCGATTCTGGTGCACGGCGACGCTGCATTCGCAGGTCAGGGCATTGTCATGGAGACCCTGCAGATGGCCGGCCTGAAGGCATACACCACCGGTGGTACCGTACACATTGTGGTCAATAACCAGATCGGTTTCACCACCCTGCCCGGTGACGGCCGTACCGCTACCTACTCCAGCGATATTGCTCGTATGACCAAGGCTCCCGTGCTGCACGTGAACGGCGATGACCCGGAGGCTGTGGTTCGCGCCGGTCTGCTGGCATTCGAGTACCGCGAGCGCTTCGGCAAGGACGTCGTCATTGACCTGGTCTGCTACCGCCGCCGCGGTCACAATGAGGCTGATGACCCCTCGATGACCCAGCCGACCATGTACCAGATCATTGATAACCTGCCCTCGACCCGCACCCAGTATGCTTCGGCTCTGGTTGGTCGCGGCGATATCACCCAGGCTGAGGCTGATGAGACTCTGAACCAGTTCCACAGCGAACTGGATGAGATGTTCACCCAGGTTCAGGCTGAGGGTGCAGCTCCGGCTGCGGCTAATATTGCTGGCCTTGAGCTGCCCGCAGCTCAGCAGAACAACCAGGTTGTTCACTCCGGTAACACCGCTATTTCCGTTGAAACCCTGCAGCACATTGCCAATGCATTCGGTCAGGCTCCCGAGGGCTTCACCGTACACAAGAAGCTGCAGAAGCTGCTGGATCAGCGCGTTGAGATGGGCACCAAGGGCAATATCAACTGGGGTATGGGCGAGCTTCTGGCATTCGGCTCCCTGTTGATGGAGGGCACCAATGTCCGCATGACCGGTCAGGATGTTCAGCGCGGTACCTTCGTTCAGCGCCACGCTGTGCTGCACGATCACGAGAACGACGCTGAGTGGTCGCCCCTGCAGCACCTGGCACCCGAGCAGGGCTCCCTGGAGATTTACAACTCCTTCCTCTCCGAGTACGGTGTGCTGGGCTTCGAATACGGTTACTCCGTTGAGCGCCCCGAGGACCTGGTCATTTGGGAGGCACAGTTCGGTGACTTCGCAAACGGCGCTCAGACCGTGATCGACGAATACATTTCTTCCTCCGAGCAGAAGTGGGGTCAGAACTCTTCGCTGGTCATGCTGCTGCCTCACGGTTATGAGGGTCAGGGCCCGGATCACTCCTCGGCTCGTATGGAACGCTACCTGCAGCTGTGCGCTGAGAACAATATGACTGTGGCTGTTCCCTCTACCCCGGCTAACCATTTCCACCTGCTGCGCCGTCACAGCCAGCAGCGTCCGTTCAAGCCGCTGGTGGTTATCAGCCCCAAGCAGCTGCTGCGTCTGAAGGCTGCTGCCTCCAGCGTTGAGGACTTCACTCAGGGTGGTTTCCAGAAGGTTATTGGTGACCGTTCCGGTGTGAACCCCGCGAATGTTCAGCGCGTGGTCTTCGTATCCGGTCGCCTGTACTACGATCTGGAAGCTGAGCGCGCTAAGCGTGGTGACACCACCACCGCAATCATCAGCGTTGAGCAGCTCTACCCGCTGCCCGAGGCTGAGATCAAGGAGCAGCTGGCTCTGTACTCCAACGCTCGCGATATTGTGTGGGCTCAGGATGAGCCGGCTAACCAGGGTCAGTGGCCGTTCATGGCTGTGAACCTGCTGCCGCTGCTGGATCGCCCGGTTCGCCTGGCTTCTCGCCCTGCTGCTGCATCCCCCGCAGCAGGTACCGGTAAGCTGCACGCGGCTCAGGCTGCCGAGCTGATCGCTAAGGTTTTTGAGGGCTAGTCTCTAGAGGTTCCCCTCTAGCCTATTGGCTATGAACCCGGGTTTTGCTTCCCCATTAGGGAGGCGAAACCCGGGTTTTTGCTATATTTTTTGGTGCTCTTTGTCTTTTTTGGGCTAAATCGTGCGCGGGCATCTGTTTTTGGCGATATGCTAGATAGTAAGGACACCCGCGTCCGTGCTGTGGTGTGCCTTCTGATTCGGAAGGTGCGAGGCGGTCGCGCACAAACTCAAGTAAGAAAGATTTCCGTGGAGCAACGCAATATTCGACTTGTCGCTGTTGGTGATGATCTGCTCGCCGGTGTGGGCGATCCGCGTACTTTGGGCTGGTTTGGTCGCGTTATGGCGCGTACCCCGCAGCATGTAGCGCAGATTTCTGCATACAATCTGGCAGCCCCCAATGAGGGCACCGAGCAGCTGAACGCTCGCTGGTTTGATGAGGCTCGCCGCCGTTTCCAGCCCGGTGCTGAGAACCGTCTGGTGATTGCGCCCTCGACCTTTGATATTGATTTGGGTCTGACCAGCGCTCGCTCTCGCCTGAACCTGGCTAATATGGTGGATATGGCGTCTCAGAACAATATTAAGGTTCTGGTCGTGGGTCCGCCCCCGAGCCTGGACGCTGAGCGTAACCGCCGTATTGCTGATCTGTCGGCAGCCTACGCCGATGTGGTTACTCGTCGTAACCACGTATACGTTGATACTTTTAATCCGCTGCTGCACCACGAGCAGTGGCGCAATGATTTGGCAACGAATGACGGTCGTCCGGGTCAGTCCGGTTACGGTCTGATGGCGTGGCTGGTGCTGCACCGCGGCTGGTACTCCTGGTTGAATCTTCCCGAGCAGGCGTAATCTAGCGCTCTGCACGCTACTTTTTCTATGTTGAGAGGGTGGGGCTCATAAACCTCACCCTCTTGACGTTTTAACTGAACTATTCTCTATCATTTCCCCTCTATATTCCGGTGATGGGTGGAAGGTTTTATGTCTATTCGTGTTCTTGATGCCTCTGAATTTGCTGATCTGACTGCTCGTGTGAGCTCCGGCAGCTATTCTCAGAGCGAGCAGATGGTTTCCCTGCTGCTCAGCCGCGGCTATACGGTCTACCGTGCCGGTTATGAGGCTGATGGCGCCGTGCAGGTCGGCGCTGTGGTCTACACCCTGCCTATGTTTGGCGGTGAGCGTTGGGAGGTGCACACCGGCCCGATGTACACCGATGAGCGCTACCTGGACGGTTTCTACCGTTCTCTGGCTGCTTTTGCCAAGTCCAAGGGTGCCTTGGAGCTGATTGTTCGCCCCAATACCAGCTACCGCCTCTACGATTCCAATGGTGAGCCCACCTCCGAGCCCCGTCAGGAGATTATTGATCGCCTGGTGGCTGCCGGTTATGTGCACGGTGGCTTGAGCACCGGTTACTCCGAGGGCTACGGCGACTGGCGCTATGTGAAGGATCTGAGCGGTATTGAGACTCGCGCTCAGCTGCTGAAGTCCTTCTCCAAGCGCGGTAAGCCCCTGGTGAAGAAGGCTAATACCTTCGGCATTAAGCTGCGTGCCCTGAGCCGCGATGAGCTACATATTTTCAAGCAGATTACCGAGGCGACCTCGGACCGCCGCGAGTACGAAGATAAGACCCTGGAGTACTACCAGAAGTTCTACGATGCTTTTGGCGATGCGGCGGAGTTCATGGTCACCTCCCTGAACTTCCACGAGTACGCGCAGAATCTCAAGGATAGCCAGGCGAAGCTGGCAGAGAAGATTGCTAAGCTGGAGGAGCGCGCCGCTAAGGGCAAGAAGTCCGGTGAGCTCAATGAGCTGCGCGATCAGTACAAGACCTTTGATGTGCGTCTGGAAGAGGCTGAAGAGTTCATTGCCCGCTATGGTGATCAGGATGTGATTCTCTCCGGTAGCCTCTTTGTGTACGCACCGCATGAGACCGTGTACCTCTTTAGCGGCTCCTACCCTGAGTTCAACCGCTTCTACGCTCCCGCTCTGCTGCAGGAACACGTAATGATGAAGTCCATTGAGCGCGGCGTGCCCTTCTATAATTTCCTGGGTATTACCGGCGAGTTCGATGGTTCGGACGGCGTGCTGCGTTTCAAGCAGAACTTTGACGGTTATGTGATTCAGCTGCCGGGTGCTTTCACTTACTACCCGAGCCCGCTGAAGTACCGCATGATTTCCCTGGTGAAGAAGGTTCTGGGTCGTTCCTAGACTCTTTGCCCACGGGCATCCACGGGTCTTATCGGGGTGGAGGGCATAAGTATTTTCGGGCTAAGTTTAGTCAGAACCCGCTTTTAAGATGCATTCACGCCCCAGATATGAAACAATGGAAGGCGTTGCCTATACGTTTCGCGCTTTTGCGCGTGTATGGGCTTGGATAGGGGTAACCTTTCGCGGGTTACCTATCGGTTATATAAGGAGGCTCTCATGAGCAAGCGCGGTCGTAAGCGCAAGGACCGTCGTAAGGGCGGCGCAAACCACGGTAAGCGCCCCAACGCATAAGGCACCTTGCATGCTGAAGTTTAAACCCCGGTTCACTGCTTGTGAAGCGGGGTTTAAACATGCACGGGAATAATCCCCGTTGCCTATTCGTTATATCCTCAGAACCTGTGGCACGCGCCTCGGTTCGCTAATCGACAGCCGTTTTGGCGGAAGAAGAGTGTCATGTCTCAAGAGAGTGTTGAGCTATCTTCGCGTGAACTGCGCGAAGCGTTTACACGCGATGCCATGCAATATGTGGATCAGCTCTACGCTGCTGCCCTGCGGATGAGCCGCAACCCGGCAGACGCCCAGGATCTGGTGCAGGAAACCTACCTGAAGGCTTTTGCCGCCTACCACCAGTACCAGCAGGGCACGAACCTGAAGGCATGGCTTTACCGCATTCTGACCAATACCTACATCAATGTGTACCGCAAGCGCCAGCGCGAACCGCAGCAGGCCAATACGGAGCAGGTGGAGGATTGGCAGCTTGCCGCCGCGGGCAACCATGATGCGGTGGGTCTTCGTTCCGCTGAGACCGAGGCTCTTGCATCCATGCCCGATTCGGAGGTCAAGGACGCTCTGGAAGCCCTGCCCGAGGATTTCCGTATGGTGGTCTACTACTCCGATGTTGAGGGCTTTGCCTATAAGGACATTGCTCAGATGCTGGAGATTCCCCTGGGTACGGTCATGTCTCGTCTGCACCGCGGCCGCCGCATTCTGCGCGAGCGCCTGGCGGATTACGCGCGAGAGAACGGTTTGCGCCCCTCGACGGTGGATGCCAAGGTCGCATCTTCCCGCCGATAGTTCACAGTTTTTCACGGATTTAACGATTAAGAATGTACAACGGAAGGATATATCGTGGTTGCAGATAACCAGCAGCAGGACATTCCCCTGCTGAGCGATACGATGTCCCATGAGCACCCCGATCACGAGGATTGCCTGGCGGCTCACCCCTGCGAGAAGACCCTGCAGCGCCTGTGGGAATACCTGGATAACGCGCTGAGCCCCGAAGATGTTGAGCAGGTACGTGAGCATTTGGCAAAGTGCTCCGATTGCGATCAGCAGCGCGAGTTGGAGCAGCTAATTCGCGATAAGGTGCGTTCCTCCTGCTCGGAGAGTGCTCCCGAGGAGTTGAAGGCTTCTTTGCTGGAGCATGTTGAGAAGTTCTGCGCTGCTGCCTAAAGAGTTGGCGTTCATCAAGTGTGTAGAGTGTGCCCGGTGGTTTATGTCCGCCGGGCATATTCTTTGGATACTGTTCTCCTTCTTGTGCCGTTGACAGGCTAAAATAGGAAGGTAGTGTTCAGTGACATAAGGATATGCAATGACCGATACCCAGCCGATTGCTGAGGGGGACTGGCTCGCGCCCGTTTATGCCCCTCAGGAGCACGCCGCAGCCAGTGCACTGGTGCACATTCCGGGCTCTAAGTCTCTCACGAATCGTTATCTGCTGTTGGCGGCTTTGGCTGATTCTCCGTCCCTGCTGCGCTCTCCCCTACATTCGCGTGATTCGGCGCTGATGATTGAGGCGCTGCGTGCGCTGGGCGCTGTAATTGAGGAGGTCCCGGGTGCTTCTCCTTTTGGCCCGGATGTGCGCGTTATCCCCTGTGATTTTTCCTCCGCTGAGCCGCGAAAGGCGCGTATTGAGACCGGTCTTGCCGGTACCGTGATGCGTTTTGTCCCGGCTCTGGCAGCGTTGATGCCGGGTACCTTTGAGTTTGATGGGGATGAGCACGCCTACGCTCGCCCCATGGGCGCCCTGCTGGATGGTTTGCGTCAGTTAGGTGTGAGCTTCTCCCCCGCCGATGCTTCGTCCCTGCCCTTTGAGATGGTCTCTGTCGGGCTTGCTGTGCAGAGTGCTGATGAGCCCGCACTGGTGCGTATTGATGCCTCGGCAAGCTCCCAATTCGTTTCGGCTCTGCTGCTGGCTGCTCCCCGCTTGCCGCAGGGTATTGTGCTGGAGCATGTGGGCTCTTCGGTTCCCTCGATTCCGCATATTGAGATGAGCGTTGAGGCTCTGCGTGAGCTGGGTGTACGCGTGGAGTCTACCATTGATCGCGAGGCGGGTGTCTTCTCTTGGCGCGTGTTCCCGGGTGCTTTTGCGGGCTTCGAAAAGACCATTGAGCCGGATCTTTCCAATGCCGGTCCTTTTGTGGCTGCTGCCATGGTGACCGGTACCTCGGTGAGCGTGGCTGATTGGCCGGCTCCTGCCGCTAATGGCTCTGCAGGTACTACCCAGGTGGGCGATCATTGGCGTCAGCTGCTGCCTCTGCTGGGCGGTGAAGTATCTTTCGCACCCGATAGCGCCGATTCTTCCATTGGCGTTTTGACCGTAACGGGTCCTGCAGATATTACCGCAGTACCGGGTATTGATGTGGATGTGCGTGCCGCCGGTGAGCTGGCACCCACTCTGGCGGCTATCTGTGCACTGGCTGCTTCGGGTTCTCAGCTGCGCGGTATTGAGCATTTGCGCGGTCACGAAACTGACCGCCTGGCGGCTCTGACCGCTGAGATTAACCGTCTGGGCGGTAGTGCGGAAGAAACTGAGGACGGCATTCGTATTCTCTCGGGCATTCCCACCGGGCAGGCTGAACGGGTTCTGGCTCGTACCTACGCCGATCACCGTATGGCGACCTTCGCGGCGATTATTGGTTTGCGCCGCGCCAATACTGTGGTTGAAAACGTGGCAACCACCTCCAAAACTATCCCCGATTTTACGGGGCTGTGGCAGGCTCTGCTGGATCAGCTGCAGCACACTTCAACGACTAAGGATGAGGCTTAATGGGTTCTTCTCGCGTGAGCGCATACGACTATCTTGATTTTGACGAGTCGGATGTGCACGTACGCCCGAATAAAAAGGGTTCGCGCCCTCGCACTAAGGACCGCCCCGCATTTGAGCATGCGATTCGCGGCCGCGTGGTCACGGTGGATCGCGGCCGCTGGTCCGTGGTCGTTGGTGAGGGTACCGAGCAGGAGCGCCAGCTTATTGCTGCCCGCGCTAAGGAACTGCGCCGCACCTCCATTGTGACCGGTGATTTTGTGGATCTGGTGGGCGATACGTCCGGTGCAAAGGACACCCTGGCGCGTATTGTGCGCCTGGGTGAGCGTAGTTCGGTGCTGCGCCGTAGCGCCGATGATACTGACCCGAGTGAGCGCGTGGTGGTTGCCAATGCCGATCAGCTGGTGATTGTGGTGGCGGCTGCGAACCCGGAGCCCCGTACCGGTTTTATTGATCGTGCGATTGTTGCGGCGCTTGATGCCGGTATTGAGCCAATTCTGTGCATTACCAAGACCGATGTAAAGCAGCCGACCGAACTGCTGGAGTACTACCGCGCTTCGGGTCTGAGGATTGTCCTCTCGGGCTCTGTGGACGGTCGTGCGCCCTCTGAAGAGGGTGCTGAGGGTCTGTCGCGCGGCCCGGTTGATGAGCTTTTGGAGCAGCTGCTGGGTCATGTGTCGGTGCTGCTGGGTCATTCGGGTGTGGGTAAGTCCACCCTGGTTAATGCTCTGACGGGTGCCCAGCGCGCTACCGGTCATGTGAATGCGGTGACCGGTCGCGGCCGCCATACCTCTTCCTCTGCTCTGGCTTTGCAGCCGGTTTCTGAGGAGATTGAGATTCCTGCGGGCACCTGGATTATTGATACTCCGGGTATTCGTTCCTTCGGTCTGGCGCATGTGCCCGCTGAGCGTATTGTTGAGGCTTTTGTGGAGCTGGCTGCCGGGGCTGCTGATTGTCCCAAGGGCTGCGATCATTCCCCGGAGGCTGATCAGTGCGGTCTGAGTGCCTATGTGGCTGCCGGCCGTGCCGGTGAAAGCGGCGAGGCTCGTTTGGAGTCTTTGCGTAAGTTGCTGCAGGTTTCCGGAGAGCAGGGCGATTCCGAGAAGGAATTGGGTTCTCTGCTCTAGTCTCTTCTGGGTTGCGCGCTGTGTGCGTGTGTGCCCTGTGCTTTTAGCGTTTCTACCGATAAGTGAGTGTTCATGGCTTCCCCTAACCCCTATACCGATGATTTGCGCCTGGCGCATATTCTTGCTGATAGCGCCGACCGTGTGTCTCTGCAGGCTTTCAAGTCTGTTTCTGCCGGGCATATGGAGGGCGTGCAGCTTAAGGAAGACGGTTCTGCGGTCACCGCCGCTGACCGTGAGGTTGAGCAGCTGATTCGTGCTCAGCTTTCGCGTGTGCGTACTCGTGACGGTATTGTGGGTGAGGAGTTTGGCTCGACCGGCACTGCGGCTCGCCAGTGGGTTATTGATCCTATTGACGGTACCGCGAATTTTATGCGCGGTGTGCCGGTGTGGGCTACTCTAATTGCTCTGCTGGATCAGGGCGAGCCGGTGGTGGGTGTGGTCTCCGCTCCTGCTCTGGGCCGCCGCTGGTGGGCTGTGCGTGATGGTGGCGCCTATGCGGGCAAGTCTCTGTCTTCGGCGTCCCGTTTGAGTATTTCTGCTATTGAGTCCTTAGAGGATTCTTCCCTGACTTATGCTTCCTTGGCGGGTTGGGGCGATCGCCGCGAGCCTTTTGTAGAGCTGCTGGATTCGGTCAAGCGTTCTCGCGGTTTTGGTGAGTTCTGGGCGTATATGCTCATGGCTGAGGGAGCCGTGGATATTGCGGTGGAGCCGGGTCTTGAGATTTACGATAAGGCTGCCCTGGTGCCCATTGTGCGCGAGGCGGGCGGCATAATTACCTCGCTGGATGGGTCTGAGCCTCTGGATTCTGATGGCCTGCTGGCGGCTGTTCCGACTCTGCATGAGCAGGTTGTTCAGCGTTTGAACCCGGCTGGCTAAGCACTCTATAGATACAGATAGGGCACCGTATCCTCCACGGATACGGTGCCCTGCGCTGTATTAAGCGTGCGCTATATTGGCGGTTTTAGAGCTGAATAATGAGTCCTACAATCCACAGCACCACACTCAGAGCGCCGCAGACCAGACCCCAGGTTGCGTAACTGTTGGTCTTTGCCTGGTAGGGGCTGCCGGGAGTATTACGCTGAATGGCAAAGATGCCCAGGATAAGAGCCGCCACGATCGGGATCAGATTGGTGAGGTTATTCATGATCATGTAGGTGACGGGGTACTGTGCCCAGCCGCTAACGAGCGAGTCTGAAGACAGGCTGGTTGAGTCGCTGCCTTGACCGTAGGCTGCAACCAGCAATAGGGTGAAGAGGGTGTTCAGCAGCAACCATCCCAGGGCAATGGCGCCGGTGAGCATGCTGGCGAAGGCGAAGGGGTAGCCTGCGGAGCGTGCATCGCGCGGGGGTTCGCCGTAGGGGCGACGTGCTGCCTCGGGAACGCGCAGCTCTGCCGGGGTGCCGTCTTCGACGATCGGGGTAGCTACGAGGACGGGAGCGGGCGCACCGTAGGGTGCCTGGGGGCTGTAGGGGATCTGTTCGCTCACGGTCTTTCCTTTGCTTGGCGTTCTCTTCTCTTTGATACTACCAGCATCTTGGCTCTGCGGGGTATAAGCTCGCTGGTTTATCTCAGTCTATGTGCTTATTCCCCGCGTGGGGTGGCGCATAGGGAAAGAAAACGGTGGGTGTTCTGCCGCTCGTCAGGTGACGAGGAACAGAACACCCACCGGCGTCTTTCGGTTCTTCCACAGAGCGGAACCAGGGGTAATCGTGGAGATGCGGGGAATCGAACCCCGGTCCGATGTAGCCTCAACGGGGCTTCTCCGTGCGCAGTTTGTGAATGCGCTATTTTTCGGCTCCGTTGCTGGCACAAACACGTGCAACGACGAACCTATCCGTATAAGTGTCCCGTGAGCGCCTACGGCAAACGCTCACAGCAGTGGCCTTTTAAGTCGATGCCAGCTACTGAGCCAAAGGCAAACTCAGGCTGACAGATTGCTTCTCGCGCTTAGGCAGCGAGAGCGAAATCAGAACGCTTAGATTCTGCATTTATATTTAGGTGCAGAGGGCGTTTACGAGATAACCCTGCAGTCCTCGGCACGCTTCACCCATCTCAACCTACATCGTCGAAACCGATCATCCCCCTATGCTTTTATCAAAAAGCCCCGTGCGTGACGTTTTCCGCGATTCGCTCCTTGGCGGCGCGGGCCGTCCACAACGGTAGACAACTAGTATACCGCAGCACGACCCGCATCGCAAGTGGTTACTCGTCGCAAGGGCTTACCAGGTAAAAAGGTTACCTATATGCGCAAGGCCCAAGATCCAGATGAAAGGGACGGGCACATTCACCGCAATAACTGCACGCCGGGGGCCAGGCTCATAGCGTTTATTCAGACATATCATGCCGCAGACCGAGGTAATCATTGCGCAAAGACTCATCCATACAAAGGGCGGAGAGCTTACCACGTACGGAAAGAATAAAGGTAGGGCATGGCCGAGGACAGGAGCGAGAGCCGAAAGAATCGCAAACATCCCGATAACCAGAACTACCAGACATAGCGCACAACACCAGTACCCTACGAGAGTGATATAGGTAATGGCCTTGAGCGTCTTATAGAGAGGGTCTTCGGGTGCCTGAGCTGCGCTCGACTCCGCTTCGTTGGAGCATTCGCTGATATCCCTCAGGCTCTCGAGGCCTTTATTGTTATTTCCCGGAGTCCCACTCTGGTGAAGCTCGGAATCCTTCTCAACGATTTCACCCGCGCCTTCTCCCCTCCCGGGTTCTTCTGTGCTCTTCCCCTCGGCGTTCTCAGCACGGGTGAAAGATGCGGGGATGAGGGGCTTGCCGGGTTCAAGTACCTGGAGCTCACCCAGGGTTTTGGTTTCGGTGAATCCTTCAGTGAGTTTCAAATCTGCCATGATTTTCTCCTGTAGTTCTCCTGCCCTACCGCCGTCTTTAGCGGGCGGGGCCGGAGTGTGGTTGGGTTAGTTGATTGGGTGGATGAGTGCCCTGCTGATGAGCAGAACTCCCATCATGAGCCAGAGTACGATCGGTGTGCTCAGGGCTATGCCGCCAATGAGCAGTCCGACTTTACGATTGGCGGGTGCATCTTTAACGCGAATATGTGCTGGTTCTTCACCTCCTTCGGGTGTGAGGCTGTAGTTGGTGCGGTAATGGTAGGCGGTGGTTCTGCTGTGTTTGGTCACGGTGTCCTCCCTGTCCTTCTCTGTAGCGTCGTGTATCTGCTTTTCAGGTTAGAGGATGCTCTTACTCTCCTGAGGTGTTTAGGGGCTGTTTTTCTCTAATTCCCAGCACTCTTAAAGCAAAAACCGGGAACTCTGAGAGTACTCTCAAAGTTCCCGGTGGATATGCTGTATACCCTAGGAGACGATATTAGCGAGTAGAGCCGCTAACAACGTCGCCGGTGCTGGGGTTGTATTTCACAGTGGTACCGCTAATAGTGCAGGTGATGGTGCCGTCAGAATTCTGGGTTCCGTTCTTCTTGCAGTCATCAATCATGGAAATTCCAATGATTGCCACAATAGATATGACGATACTGGTCAGCAGTGCCAAGGAGGACAGGACAATAGCGGTAATACCCATACCCTTACCGGATCCGGTACCCTTCTTCACCTTGACCAGTGCCACGATACCGAGGACCAGGCCAACAATGGCGAGCACACCACCGAGGAAGGGCATCAAACCGGTCAGGAAGGCGATGATGGAGACGACCAGGGCTGCAATAGCCAGGCCCTTGGGCAGTTCGGGTGCGAAGCCGCCGGCGTAGGGGTTCGGTGCTGCGGGAGCGGTGGGTGCTGCCGGTACGAACTGGGGTTCAGGGGTGGATGCTGCGGGCTCGGCGGGGGTGAATACTGGCTCTGCTGCAGCGGGTTCGGACGTGGACAGGTTAATGTCGTTGGGGTTCTGAGACATTTTTGGCTCTTTCTACGGTCGGGACATTTCTCTTATTATACAAATGCGGTGCATAGATATAAAGACTTACCGCGAATTATCGGCTGATTACGTGTATATAACGCACGGGTTTCGTGAGTTTGGTTTTGGGTGACGGCGCCGCTCATCCCATGGGGGCGTGGAGCTGTCAGAGTTAAGAAAACGGGATGGTTCCCCAAAACAGAACCATCCCGAACGCGCGTAGAGAATGCTGGAAGAGGTGTGCGCAACGCAAGGCTTCGAAAACCCCATTCGCTGCCTCCCTCGATGACATGAGATACAAGCCGAAGCCGCAAGGAGAAGAAACGAGCGTCGGCGCGCAGTTTTGCGAAGCTTGCCCGACCTCAAAACTCAAGCGACCCTCAAAAACGAGCAAGCTGAGCAATGTTTGAGCACCCGCGAAGTTTCAATCTCCGCAGCGGCACCGAATCCCAAAGCTCAGCTGACTCTAATAATGCATCAGCTATCAGACACTAGCGCATCTGGCGATAACGCATTGCACGCGTTGCTTCAAGATTGTCTTGACGTTCGCGCAGTGCCTGACGCTTATCGTATTCGCGCTTACCGGTTGCCAGCGCGATCTCAACCTTGGCGCGTCCCTTGGAGAAGTAGAGCTTTAGGGGAACCACGGTGTATCCGCTTTCGCGCAGCTTCTGGTCGAGTTTAGCGATTTCGCTGCGGTGTAGCAGTAGTTTGCGACGTCGGCGTGCGGCGTGGTTGGTCCAGGTACCGTAGCCGTATTCGGCGATATTAATATTTTCGAGCCACATTTCGCCATTGGTGACTTGGCAGAAGCCTTCGGTGATGGAGGCTCCGCCGTCGCGCAGGGATTTCACTTCGGTGCCGAGCAGCACAATACCGGCTTCGTAGGTGTCGACGATATTGTAGTTGTGTCGCGCTTTTTTATTTTGCGCGATGATGGAGTTATTGGGGTCTTTGACGGCTTTCTTTTTCTTCTGTGCCATGTTCTTTCGTTTCTATTCGGCGCGTGCGGCGGCTGCACGCCAGCGGATTCCGGCGTCGATGAAGGCGTTGAGTCCACCGTCGAGTACATTGGCGGTGTTGCCTTCTTCATAGCCGGTGCGGAGGTCTTTGACCATCTGGTAGGGGTGCAGCACGTAGGAGCGCATTTGGTCGCCCCAGCTGGCTTTAATGTCGCCTGCGAGTTCTTTCTTTTTGGCGTCTTCTTGTTCTTTGCGTAGCAGCAGCAGGCGTGATTGGAGCACGCGGAGTGCTGCGGCGCGGTTTTGCAGCTGGGATTTTTCGTTCTGCATGGAGACCACGATTCCGGTGGGGATGTGGGTTAGACGCACGGCGGAGTCGGTGGTGTTCACGCTTTGTCCTCCGGGGCCGGAGGAGCGGAAGACGTCGACTTTCAGTTCGCTGTCGGGGATGTCGATGGAGTCGGTTTGCTCAATGAGCGGGATGACTTCAACGGCAGCGAAGGAGGTTTGTCGGCGTCCTTGGTTGTCGAAGGGGGAAATGCGCACGAGGCGGTGGGTGCCGGCTTCGACGGAGAGGCGTCCGTAAGCGTAGGGTGCGGTGACTTCGAAGGTAGCGGATTTAAGTCCGGCTTCTTCAGCCCAGGAAGTATCGAGAACTTTGGTGGGGTAGCCGTTTTTCTCTGCCCAGCGCAGGTACATGCGCAGGAGCATTTCGGCGAAATCTGCTGCATCTACACCGCCGGCGCCGGAGCGGATGGTGACAACGGCGGAGCGTTCGTCGTATTCTCCGGAGAGGAGGACGAGCACTTCGAGTTCTTGGAGTTTTGCCCCGATGGAGGCGATTTCTGCTTCGGCGTCTGCGTAGAGTTCTGCACGGGTTGCGTCGTCTTCTGCATCGGCGAGTTCGATCATGACCTCGACGTCTTCGATGCGGGAGGCGAGCGCGCGCAGGCGGTTGAGTTCTGCCTGTTTGTGCGAGAGGGCGCTGGTGACGCGTTGCGCCTGGTCGGGGTTGTCCCAGAGGCTGGGTGCTGCGGCTGCTTCGGAAAGTTCTTTAACGGCGCGCTCAAGAGCGGCTACGTCACTGACCTCTTCGATGGCGGAGTAGGTTGTGCGTAGCTTTTTGATTTCAGCGTTAAAGTCTAGTGCAGCCATAGTATTTAACCCTACCGTGTACGGGTGCGCAATGCCAATATTGGGGGCGTTTTGTTGTGTTGGGCTTAATACTGCGTGCCGTGCCTCGTGAGGCTTTATTGGTTTTCTTCCAGGCGTACGGAGCTTTGGGCTGTGATGTCGATTCCTTCGGGGATAAAGAGGCTAATAATGGGCGGGTGTACTCTGGCGCTGACTGTCAGCCTCAGGGTATCGCCCTCGAGGCTGAGGTTTTGCACAGTGTAGGAATCGTATCCTGCGCCGATAGGGTGTTGGTTTGTGTAATTCGTGACTCGCTGCTGGGCGCGGCTATAGGCAGCGGCGGGGTCTTTAAGGTTGCTTTCCCCTTTGTCTTTGGCTTTGGCGTAGCTTAGTTGCGCGTCGGCGTAGTCGGTTAGGCGTTGGGTGTGCAGGTGCACGCTGGTGATGGCGGTCAGGGTCGCGCCAATAATGATCACGAGCAGCGCGCATCCGATAATAAGGGGGCTTATACTGCCTTCTTCCGGGTGTGTGCTGTCTTTGAGTGGATTGGTGCAAGGCATAGTGTGTGTCCTTAGAGTCGGCTTAGTAGGATTCTGCGTGGGAGCTGACGGGAATAACTCCTCCCAATGCTGTGGGTAAAAGCGGCAGCCCGGCGTTAATGGTGGTGGTCACGCTCACCGGTGCTCCTTTAGTACAGCCTTGGGGACAGCTGATCTGCACCTGTATATTCTCGGGCGCCACACCGTAGTTTTGGGCGGCGAATGCCCCGATATTTTGGGCTTGGGTGGCGTCTATGCTGGCACCCTCTTCTTGGGACTGTACGTATTGGGTGACCTGGGCACTGGATGCGTGCGCCGCCATCACGCTACTTTGCAGGGAAAAGAAGGTGAGCAGGGCGTAGAGTACGGGGATCAGCAGGGTGAGCCCGAGGGCAAGGAATTCGACAATGGCGCTGCCTTCTTCATGCTCGGGGTTCTCTATTGATTCGGTGTCTTTGCACAGGACAGCGTCTTTCCACAAGGTGGAGGCATATCGTGCGAGCGCCATACATATATAAACCGGGCGCATTATTTCTCCCCTCCTTCAGGCATGCTGCTATCAGGCTCAGGGGTAGCTGAGGGAGCGTTTGTCTCGCTCGCGTTCTTGGCCTTTGAGTATTCGGGGTAAATGGCGTAGGCGTGCACCGTGGTGCTATCGGGTAGTCCCAGCGGGCCGAGCACGGGCAGGGGCGCACGGACTTCCATAGCGAGCACGCGCGTACCCTGGCGGTATTGAACGCTATAGCTAATATTCTCAGCGTAGGAGGCGGGCAGAGCACCGGTAATAATGGCGCGGGTGCGTTCTACCCCTTCGTCGGGGCTTCTATCGTAGAGGGCGCCGTAGCGTGCCCCGGCGTTAGCGGCATCCAGCACAATATTGCGGGTGTACAGGGCGTAGCTAAGCTGCAGAATAATAGCGACCAGGGCGATCAGCAGCACGCTGACCATGACAAAGTCGGTGCTGGCGTCGCCTCTCTCGCTCTCTTCTAGTGAGCAGGCGGTCGGCTGTGGCTTAGGTATGAGGGATTGAGCAAACATGGGTTGGGGTATAGATGGGGAACATGCGGTGAATGGAGTTAGATAGCTCAAAAGCACCCGGTGTGCGGGGCAGGTACCGGATAATGCCGGTACAGGATATTGCCAATACAGGAATATTCCGCACACCGGGCACTTTTGAACGAGGATTATAAACCCCTATTGAATGGGGCGAATGCGCGCCATAGCGTCATTGAACATTTTCAGCAGGGCAGGCTGAGCCACCGCCAGGATTGCGGCGACCAGAATAGCGCTCATCATGGTGATCATGACCCAACCGGGCACATCTCCCCTCTCGGGGTGATGCTTCTCGGATACCTCGGCTGTTTTCTGCGAGCGCAGGCTCATGCCCAGAATCCATAGGGTTACTGCTCCCAGGGCACAGAGAGCAAGGGTACGAAGGGTGCGAAACATGATTTACTCCTTTGTCTATCGGTGATGGTGTGTCGGTTGTGAACCGATCCTATGCCGTGCGCGCTAACCGGGCGCGCGCAGCACAGAGCGGGATAACCCGCCCAAATCTTTGGGGTTAGAAGAAGCTGCAGAGACTCTAAAAGTCCAGACGTAGCAGGGCAATACCGGGGAAAATCGCAAAAAGTACAGTTAGCGGCAGAATCATAAAAACCACCGGAACCATCATGCCGATTTCCTTTTTCGCGGCGCTTTCCACCAGCTCCCTCTGGGAGGCATCGCGTACATCCTGAGCCTGAGCGCGCAGTACCTCCGCCAGGGGCGTACCTCGTTCAATAGCCACTGCAATACCCTCCACAAAGCGGGAGAGAGCGGGCACGTGGCTATTGTGAGCGTAATCCCGGCAGGCGCGCTGCACACTGGAACCGGTGCGAATCGAATCCAGAATCTGCTCAAACTCTTGAGCGAGCTCCCCGCGAGAAATACGGCAGATACGCTCCAGGGCACCAATGGCGGATTCGCCGGCGGTGACCGATAGCGCCATCATTTCAGCCAGAGGCGGGAACTCCGCCAGCAGCTGCGCCTCACGCTTTTTTACAGCTCGATCCAGCGCCCAATCGCGCCCCAGAAAACCGCTCAGGGCGCTTAGCACCATTAGAATGCCCGCCAGGGGCAGGCTCATCCGGGATTGGATATACCCCAGGGTGCTCAGAGCCGCGGTGCAGACAATAGCCCCAAGAGCCCAGAGAATCTGCTCGGTACGGTAGGCGCGAACATTAACAGGCACTCCCGCCCGGCGCATACGCTCAGCGATTTTTACTTCGCTCGGACCGCTCGCATTGGCAAGAGTCTCCCATCGTTGAACCAGAGGTTCCAGCAGGCTGTACAGCAGAGCTTTACTCCCCTGCACCGGGGTTCGCTCTTGCTTCGGGGCGGATGCCATATAAGCGGCGTGCAGCTGCGGAGCAATGCGATCGCTAAAACTACGGTAAGCGCTGGCAGTCAGTGACCAATAGCATAGCCCCACGCCCGTGGCTGCCAGAGCCGCGAGAAGAAAACTCATCATGCGAAGACTCGTTTCTGCTCGGGCAGCTGACCAATGCGCAGCATCATGCGGTAGGCAACCACGGATATTCCCGCACCGGCAGCCATCACGCAGGCACCGGCAAAAGAGTTATAAACCGTGCGCGTTGCCGGTTGCAGAGCCATGAGAAAGAGCACAAACCAGGGCGCAAAACACGCCAGACGTGCCGCATTAATAGTCCAGGATTGGCGGGCTTTAAGCTCGGAGCGAGTGCGCGCATTATCCCTCAAGAACTCGCTCAGGGATCCGAGCAAACGACCCAGGTCAGTACCGCCCACCTCACGGGCAATCTTCAGGGATTCAATAATGGTGTCAGCCACCGGGTCGCTCAAATAATCTTTGAGCCGCTCAATGCTCAGGCTAAAGGAGCCGCTGGCGCGGTAATCTCGCGCAAAAGTCTCAAAGCCGGGGCGCAGCACCTGCGGACCGCGTTCGGCAAGCTGAGCCAGCGCCTCGGGAAGAGCCAGACCGGCGCGAATAGCCGAGCGTAGATGATCCACAGC
>Cebus_capucinus_imitator_PRJNA485217_SSR098__coassemble_1878_pt1 | contig 19458 bp, 15 predicted proteins | sample Cebus_capucinus_imitator_PRJNA485217_SSR098__metabat2_high_PE_014 | metagenome-assembled genome bin Cebus_capucinus_imitator_PRJNA485217_SSR098 | reverse complement strand
GTCACCGGCAGCGAAGAATCCGTGGTGAAGTCAATACCCGAAGGTTCACGCCCCGCCTGCACCAAACGCGCACCCAGAGCCGCGACCATTGCACCATTATCAGTGCACAGAGTGAACTTCGGAATAATCAGACGAATACCCGCCGAAGCGCAACGCGAGGTCAGCAGCTGACGCAAACGCGAATTAGCCGCCACACCACCGCCAAGCAGCAGAGTGTTCATGCCCTGCTCGCGACACGCCAGCACTGCCTTCTTGGTGATCACGTCCACCACAGCTTCTTGGAAGGAAGCGGCAATATCGGCAATGGGCAGCTCCTCGCCGCGGGCATTATAGCCCTCCACCACGCGAGCCACCGCGGTCTTTAGACCCGAGAAGGAGAAATCATAGCGGTGAGCACCCGGCTCTTCAGCAGTGCCCATAAATTTACGATTGGACAAACCGCGCGGGAAAGCAAAAGCCTTCGGGTCGCCATCGGCTGCGGCGCGGTCAATAGCCGGGCCTCCCGGGTAATCCAGACCCAGCAGACGAGCCACCTTATCATAAGCTTCACCCGCGGCATCATCCAGGGTGGCTCCGAGCAGACGCACATCAGAGCTAATATCACGTACCTGCAGAATCTCGGTGTGGCCACCGGAAACCAGCAGAGCTCCCAGACCACCCTCACGCGCATTTTCCAGCAGGGAAGAGCCCTCATCGGTGCCGTTATCATCCAGCAGACCCACTCCCACATGAGCCACCAGGTGGTTAATGCCGTAGAGCGGCTTGGAAGTGGCAATTGCCAGAGCCTTGGCGGCGGATACACCGACCATCAGGGCACCGGCAAGACCGGGGCCCGCGGTGACGGCAATGGCGTCAATATCATCCAGGCTTACCTGTGCCTCATCCAGGGCAGCTTGTAGAGCGGGAATCATAGCGTCCAGGTGCGCGCGGGAAGCGATCTCGGGAATCACACCGCCGAAACGCACATGTTCCTGCATGGAGGAAGAAACCGTATTGGTCAGCAGGGTTGAGCCGCGCACAATGCCGATGCCGGTCTCATCGCAGGAGGACTCAATGCCCAGAATCAGGGGTTCGGTGTTCTTAGTAGACATGGGATTCTCCTCGGTGCAGATATTCTGCGGCGTAGGGGTTCGTTTCGTAGCTATCCTGCGTGCTATCGGGCTCGGCGGGGGTGAATTCGTGCATCATAATCAGCGCGTCTTGACCGTCCTCATAGTAGCCTCGGCGCAGATGAATCTGCGTGTAGCCATTGCGCAGGTACAGCTGCTGGGCGCGCGGATTATCGGCACGCACCTCCAGCAGGATGCGCTCGGCACCCCGGCTCTGCGCCAGCTGGTGCAGGGTGTTCAGCAGCAGGCGGCCGTAGCCCCTGCCTTCGCGTTCGGGGATAACGGCAATGGTCTGCACATCGGCGGTATCGGCAACGACCATGACTCCGGCGTAGCCAATAATGCTATCCCCCTCGCGCAGTACGCAATAGGTGCGGGTTTCGTGCTGAATCTCTTCCAGGAACATATCAATGCTCCAGGGTTCTTCGGGGAAGAGCGCCAATTCCAGCTCGTGGATGGCTTGAAGATCGTGCAGGGTAGCGTAGTCCAGAATGACCGGAGTATCACCCTCTGTGCCAATCTGTCGAGGGATAACGAGCTCAGCGTTATTCACTCTAAGCGCCTGCCTTCTGGGTGCCTGCTGCCTGGGCCCTTGCGAGCATGGAGGCGGGCACCTTTGCATCGGATTCACGCAGGTACAGGGCACTGGTATTTGTGCTCAGGGCACTCAGGCTCTCATCAAAACCGTTAGCGAAGGCAATACGTGCGGCAGCATGCAGCAAATCGCTGGCATTGGGCTGCAGGGCGTTATAGGTACCATTTTCTCCCGGCTGCACACGAGCGCCAATCTCGGTCAGTGTCTGCTCGTAGAGTCCCGCGCCGTAGCCGTAAATATCCGCGGCGGGTGCTTGAGCTGCGGGGTGCACGCTCGGGTCGGAAATACACGAATAACCGTTCTCGGTCAGGCTAAAGAGAGCGGTATAAATTTCGCGGCGACGAGCATCGCTGGCGACCATAAATTCATGCCCCGCTGCCTGCTGACTCAGCTCAGAATCGCTGTAGACGTGCTCAGCCAAGGCGTAGAGACTCATGAGTCCATACAGCGGCTTGGCCCAGGCAAAGCTGAGGGTACGGGCGGTCATAATACCCGCGCGCAAACCGGTAAAGGGACCCGGACCCGTACCGGTAAGAATTGCGTCCAGCTCTTCCGGGCGCACCTGTGCTTCATCGAGCACTTCGCTCACAAAGGGAGCCATGAGCTCGGCGTGGGAGCGGGTGTCTTCGCTTTCGCGGCTGGCAAGGATCTCAACCCGGTACCCGGTGTGTTCATCGGGGCTCAGACGTGCCAGGGCGACGGAGGCGGTAGAGGAAGAATCTAGAGCAAGAAGAAGCATTCTTTTATTCTAGCGCGCCCGTGCTAACTATAGAGCTACAGCCATCTCTGAGGGTGAACGGTAAGCACCCGCACGCGGGGTTCTAGCTCTGAACCTCGCTCAAGCTCTGAGCCAACTGCTCAAAGCTTTTCTGCCAGCGCGGGCCAAAAGCCTGAATGCGCAGCAGGCGTGGTTCGGGCACATCGGTCAGATCCGAGTCGCTCTCATTCTCTTCCTCATCCTCCCAGCTGAATTCTTCTCCCCCGGCGTAGAGGCTATCGGCGTCTTCTCCGCTCAGGCGGGTAAAGTCCAACTCCAGGCGAGAGTCGCTCAGATGTTCAGCTTTGCCGTGACCCCATTCAATGACGGTCACCGAGGAATCCATGGAAAATTCCAAATCTAAATCGTCCAGCTCTTCGGCGCTGGAGAGGCGGTAGGCGTCCACATGCACCAAATCGGGGCCGCCCGGGCGCAGGCCATCCGGCAGGTTCGGGTGCACACGCGAGAGTACGAAGGTCGGTGAGATAACGCCTTCGCGCACGCCCAGCCCCTCACCCAGGGAGCGGGTGAAGGTGGTTTTGCCCGCGCCGAGTTCACCCGATAGCAGCAGCAGATCCCCTGCGTGCAGTGCCGGGGCGAGGGCGAGCGCCAGGGCACGGGTGTGCTCGGGTCCGCTAATATCCAGGGAAAGAACGGGGGAAATATAGCTCATGGTAATCCTTGAGTCAGGGCTAGGCGTTCGGGGTGGATTCGGTGTCGCTATCGGAAGTATTGTCTTCCTGATGCCGTTCCGACCACGCGGCGAGGAATTCTTCATCATGCCATTCCGACCACGCGGCGAGGAATTCTTCATCAATGGGAGACTCATCCTGGATGGGGTCATAGAGAAGCTCTTCGGAGTGTTCAGAGCCACCGGTGTAGATACGCTCAACGCGGGAAGAAATACGAGTCACAATCTCGTAGTTAATGGTGCCGGCGGCATCCGCCCATTCTTCCACCGCGGGGTCTTCTCCGGCACCAAAAAGCACCGCACGAGCACCCAGGTAACCATAGGACGGGTCACTCAAACCGGGCTCACCCAAATCAACCACCATCTGATCCATAGCAATACGACCCACCACGCGCACGGTACGCGCGGGAGCACCGGCAGGGTACAGACGCACGGGTGCGTTTTCCGCCACACGCGGCACACCGTCGGCATAACCCATGGGAATTAGTGCCAGGGTGGTCGGCTTCTCAGTCTGATAGCGCAGACCGTAGGAGACGCCCTGACCGGCGGGCACCTCTTTAACGGCACTAACAAAAGTACCCACAGTCATAGCGGGTTTGAGTCCCAGTTCCTCGGCGCTGTGATGCGGGTAGAAGGGAGAGAGACCGTAGAGCGCCAGGCCGCAGCGCACAGCATCCTCTAGAGCTAGTTCCCCATAGTGAGAGGGAATGGAAGCAGCTAGGGTTGCCGGGGAATTCGCCAGGTGTACCATGAGCTTTTCCCTATCCAGGCCGAGCTCCTCGGCATCGCGCACCGCCTCAAGCAGGCGGGCAATCTGCACGGTGGTTTCGGCATTCCAGGGCTCGTCGGCAACCGCCAGGTGGCTAAAAATACCTTCCACGCTAATCAGCCCAGCGTCCTGATATTTCAGGGCGCGCTGAACCAGCTTGGGCCAATCTTCCAGGGTGGAGCCGTTGCGTCCCAGACCGGTGTCGAGCTTTAGATGCACGCGCGCTCGCATTCCGACGCTGCGAGCGGCGCGGGCAATAGCGTCCAGATCCCAGCCGGAGGCGCCCAAAGCAATATCCCTGAGGATAGCTCGCATGAAGTCGGTGTGCGGGGTGTGCAGCCAGGCAATCATGGGTGCATCAATACCCCAGTCGCGCAGTTCAATTGCCTCTGCCGCGTGCACCAGCCCGAGCATGTCGGCACCCGCGGCTAGAGCGGCTCGCGCAATCTGGGGCGCGCCGTGGCCGTAAGCGTCCGCTTTAATAATTGCAATCAGGCTGCGGTCGCCGATCAGGCTTTTAATATGGCGCACATTGGATTCCACGGCGTCCAAATCAATGAGGGCATAGCGTTCGGGCTCGAAGGGGTTAAGCTCGGGCAGGTAGATTTCGTCAATGCCGGTCATGGTGCGCCTTTCTCGGGATTTCTACCCCTATTGTACGCTCTTAGGATTCGGCTCACAGGGCGGGCGTTGTCTCTCTGAGCGGGTTCTGGCCAGATGAGAAACGGTAGAGTGTATATATGACTTCTGATCTCACCCTGCATATTATCTCTATGCATACCGACCCCTTCACACAACCGGGTAATGGTAGCGCGGGCGGTATGAATGTGTATATTGTCCGATCCCTGGCGGCAATGATGGCGCTGGATAATTCCCTGCGCGTAGAGGTTTTTACCCTTGAGCACGGTGCCGCCTCTCCCCTGCCATTGGCTCTCGAACCCTACGCTGAGCGTATTGTAAGCCACCGTATTATATGCCCCGGCTTTGAGCAGGCAAGCCGGGATGAGCAGCCTGCTTTTACAATCGAGTTTGCCCGCCGGTGCCTGCAGGCGGCGCAGTGGAGACCCGATATTATTCACGCCCACTATTGGCTCTCAGCACTAGCGGCTCTGGAGATGAGCTCTCACTATGCTGCTGATTCTCACGACGTGCCGGTGTTTTTTACCCCGCACACCACCGCAGCAACCAAGGATGCACGCCGCGGAGAGCATGAACCAGCAGAGCCCGCCTACCGTTATGAGGCCGAAGAGAAAATTCTCCGCTTAGTAGCCCTAAGTATTGTGAATACTCCCCTGGAAGCTGCGGATATTAGCCGCTACTACGGGGTGTCCGAAGAGAGCCTAGTTGTTATAGCACCGGGCGTGGATACGTCGATTTTCCGCCCCGATCCTTCAAATCAGCGAGATCACGCAGGCAGCTCTACCTCAGCCAGCCTATACTTTGCTGGCCGCGCCGCGCCACTGAAGGGCGCACATCTGCTGGTTGAGGCTCTTGCATACCTGCCGACAGATATTAGCGTGGATCTGCATCTAATTAGCGATATAAACTCTGAATATATGCGCTCGCTAATGCTACGAGCCGCAGAGCTGGGCTGTGGTCAGCGCGTACATCTGCACCCTTCCGCACCGCCGCGGGAACTTGCAGCATATTTTCAGCGTGCCGATATTGTGGCCTGCCCTTCCTCCTCGGAGACCTTCGGTCTGGTGGCTTTGGAATCCCAGGCGTGCGGGGCTGCGGTACTTGCCAGCGATGCGGACGGTCTGCGCTATGCAGTAGAGAACGGGTACAGCGGTATGCTGGTGGCTGAACGTACTGCCTCTGCCTGGGCGGCGGCTATTGAGTCTCTGGTGCGAGACCCAAAGCTGCGCGCTGTGTTGGGAGCGCAGGCGGCTGAGCGCGCTCGCGGCTTTTCTTGGGAGGCAACTGCATCCTCTTTGGTGGAGGCCTACCGAGCTGCCGCTGCCGAAGCGGAAAGCGAGCGCTAAGATTTAAACTATGAGTTTTTCAATGAGCGATCAGGAATTCGCACACTACCTTGATTCGGCGCGAATTACCGGTAATGTTGCGACCCCGCGTGAGAATAACCTGGATCACATTCAGGGCTTCCTAGACCACAATGAGCACCTGGAATTCGGCGTGCAGTACAAGCGTGACTACACCTGGGATGAGGTCTTTGAGATTATGGTGCGCCGCGCCGGCCTGAACCCCGACCGCAACCATACTCACGGCCAGGACACCATTGGCGCCACCCAGTGCATCCAGCAGCTGCGCGAATACGCCCGTATTTTTGGTCAGGCTGTGCGTGAGCGCAAGCGCATCCTCTTTGCTACCGGCCACCCGGCGGGTCTGTTCCCGATCTATGCTCAGATGGCTCGCGTGGCGCGCGCTGCCGGTGCCACGGTGCTTGAGATTGAGCAGGGCGAGCGTTTCTTGGACGGAGATATTCGGCAGATTTTCTCCGTGGTCATGTTTGAGCAATACGGCAATCTGCAGCATACTCATTTCCCCGGCCCTATGAAAATTGCTTTGAATCAGCTGCGTGAGCGTGATGAGCTGCCGGAGCTGGTGGTTTCCGATCACGGTATGGCGGGTTACGCCTCTTCTACTGCCGGGTTGCTGACTATCGGTATTGCCGATTGTAATGATCCGGGTCTTTTTGTGGCTGCTGAGCAGGGCGATCTGCCGGTGTGCGTACCTATGGACGATAATGTGCCGCCGAACCGTTACGAGCCGGTGATTGATTTTATTCTCTCCGAGGCAGGGCTAGAGCAGTACCGCTAGACTCCGCACCAATCTCGCGGTTCTGGAGGCTAAGAAGCGGGTGGGATGGCTGCATCCTACCCGCTTTTATGCACCCTCGACTGCTCTCTGCACGGGCTGTCTCTAAGCTTTCTTCAAGTGCCGCTTGAGTGTTCTCAGAGTCATACTCGCCTTTTTAAATTTTTTGACCGAATATCGCGCTCATCTGCATAAACACGGTTTAGAATAGGTGATACAGAGTGTACTTTTATGCTCTCAACAGTCATTGAACTCTGCTCAGTCATTGTCCTGACCATTCCGGCGGGCGGCGCTCAATGAATCACTCATAACACAACACGACATAGAACGTATTCCTCGTCATGCACGGCGCTTTCACCGAGGCGCCCGATGCATACGGTTCGTACTTTCGGATTCCATATGTGCAGGAGATTGAACCTTTGAAGGCTCAAGAAAGACTTCAAAACATGTGGGGTGCCAACTATACGCCTAAGCGTAGCTGGCATCCTAAAATTTTGCGTGCCCTCTACCTGGGTGATTTCGCGGTTATTACTCTCACCATGGTCATCTCGCACCTCATTCGCTTCGGTAATGAGAGCGCTGACCTACCCCCGGTGAATATTTGGCCCCTAAACGTGCTCGGCCACGCCTACGCGACCCTGGACTACTTCTTTGTGGGTCTGGGCATTACCATCGGCTGGTGGTTTGTCCTCCAGTTCAACGGATCGCGTAATATTCGTGTGCTGGGTCTGGGCTTGGAAGAGTATCGCCTGGTTACTCGCGGCAGCACCTATTTCTTCTGCATGCTGATTATTTTCGCTTTCTTTACCCAGATCAGCATTACCCGCATGTACATGCTGATCTCCTATCCTCTGGGCATTAGCCTGCTGTTGCTCTGGCGCTGGCTGCTGCGTCAGCAGCTGGTGCGTCAGCGTATGCGCGGCCGCGGCCTGACTCGCGTGCTGCTTATTGCCGATCTGCCTACCGGTGAGCACCTCTATAAGACTCTTAAGGGCGCGATTTCTTCGGGTCTGTCCCCGGAGGCTCTCTACCTGCCCGGCATTAAGCCCGGCTCCACGGTGGATAATGCTCCGATTCCGGTGCTGGGTTATAGCACCGACCCGGCTGAGATTATGCGTGTGATTGCCGAGAATAATATTCATATGGTGGCTGTTTCGAACGGCCATAAGCTCTCTCCCGAGCAGCTGCGTCTGCTGGGTTGGAAGCTTGCCGATGCGCATATTTCTCTGATTATGGCTCCGGCGACCACCGATATTGCCGGCCCGCGTATGCACATTCAGCCGCTCAACGGTGTGCCCCTGGTGCATGTGTCCACCCCGCGTATTACCGGCTTGTCGGCGTTTATGAAGCGCGCCCTGGACGTGGTGGCTTCGGGTCTGGGTCTGCTGCTGCTCTCTCCGCTCTTCCTGGTGGTTGGTCTGCTCATTAAGCGCGATGGCGGCCCGGCGTTCTTCTTCCAGGAGCGCGTGGGTCTGAACGGCTCTTCCTTCCGCATGGTCAAGTTCCGTTCTATGCGCACCGACGCTGAAGAGGTCAAGAAGCAGCTCATGAGCCAGAATGAGGGCAATGGTGTGCTATTCAAGATGGCCAATGACCCGCGTATTACACCCATCGGTCGTTTTATCCGCAAGTACTCCATTGATGAGCTACCCCAGCTGTGGAATGTGTTCGTGGGCGATATGTCTCTGGTGGGTCCGCGCCCGCCGCTGCCCGAAGAGGTGGATCAGTACGAGGATATTGTCTACCGCCGTCTGCTGGTCAAGCCCGGTATTACGGGTCTGTGGCAGGTCTCCGGCCGTAGCGATCTGTCGTGGGAAGAGTCCGTGCGTTTGGATCTGTACTATGTGGAGAACTGGTCGCTGACCGGCGATATTGTGATTCTTCTGCGTACTGTTCGTGCAGTCTTCGCTAAGGACGGCGCATACTAAAATAGCGCTATGCGCGCATAAACGCATACATAAAGCCTGTGGGGTGGATCTGAGTATTTCAGAGCCACCCCACAGGCTTATCCGCTATCTTAAGGAGCAGATTTTAGAGCTCAGTTATTAGCTGAGCAATAGCACGGGGCAGATATTCAGCTACGCGCGTTGCCGGCACAGGGCCCTGCGCACCCTGCAAAGACTCCAGAGCCGCCTGACCGTGCAGGTACACCGCAAGAGCAGCAATACGCGAGGGCAGGGAGGGTGAATAGTTCAGCGTGCGGGAGAAGGACTCCACCTCGGCGGCAACCTGTGCCAGCAGAGCGCCTAGAATACCCGAGAGAGTATCCCCGCTACCGGCGGTGGCCAGCCAGGGGGTCGCACCGGGTACGCTGACCACCGGCAGAATGGTTAGCTCCTGCACGCGTGCAGGGTCGTAAATATTGGCCTGCGAGCCGGTAGCAATCAGAGTTGTACCGCCCTTGAGCATGACGGTGGCACCGCTGATCCATGCGGCGGCGCGCACCCAATAGTAGGGTTCGGCCTCAATATCTTCCCTACTGGGTACGGTGGCGCCGGTGCGCAGGGGGTTGTGCATCAGACTGCTTGCGTGCAGGGCGTTCCAGCGCGTGGGGTTTTCGGAGGCGAAAATATTCAAAAAGCGCGCCAGCTCACCGGCGTGCGGGGTCAGGATTTTCTCAATGCCCAGGGGATTGCTGCTATGCGCCAAATAGGCAGCCACCAGGTCCAGAGCGCCGGCATCCAGTACCGCCGGGGTGTCGGATTCGAGCACATCCTGCAGCATGCGCAGGGTCGCATTACTGAAGTTCACTCCGCTACCAATAGTGCAGGCGTCCACATGCTGCACGGGAATATGACCGCGGCTCTCGGAGGCATCAAAGGTGACCGCTTCGGGGCAGGAGGAAAGCACCAGGGAGCGCACTTCGCGGCTGGGGTAGCCATAGCGCACCATGCCCACACCGGTATTGATTGCCGCGCGAGTGGTCAGCACACCAGCCCCCGGATATTCATCGCTTCCGGCGAGTACTCCCAGCACTCCTCGAGTGTATTTATGGGACTTCTCATTGGGCAAGCTGAGCACCTGGGCATGATCCTCCCGCTCGGGCACAATCAGCGCGGGGAAGAAGTCATTCAGGGCTTCGGGAATGCCCAAATCGTGGAGTTTAATCTCGCCGCAGGCTGCCTCCAGGGCGGTTCCGGCGGGTAGTTTACGCCCGATGAAGGTGACGGTGCGTTCTGCGCGCAGGCAGGGCTCGTGCAGGGTGCCGCTGTGCGCGTCAATACCGGTGGGCATATCGCAGGCGATGACCGGGGGCAGCATGCCCTGAACCTGCAGGGCGCGTAGCTTCTCCAGCAGACGGCCAGCAACCCCTCGGGCTGCTCCCCTGGCACCGGTGCCCAGCACACCGTCAATAATCAGCTGATAGTGTTGCAGCGCCTCGCAGCTAAAGGCTTGCTCCCATTCGGCACCAATAATGCGCGTGCCGTCCATACTTTCAGCCGCCGCCAGGGTCAGATTCTGCCCCTCCGGGTCGGTCAGCAGCAAGTCAATGCGGTAGCCTTTCTTCGCCAGGCGCTTACCCGCCCAGATAGTGTCAGCGCCGTTATTTCCGGGACCGACCAGCAGCAGCAGGTGAGTATTTTCGGGTGCGCGGTGCTTATAACGCTTTTTAAGGTAGGCGTGAGTTTCTTTGGCGAGCGCTTTGGCGGCGCGCGCCATCAGGTAGCCATTATAGCCCGGGGCGTTAATATAGGGGGCTTCGGCGGTGCGAATATCTTCGGCGGTGTAAATATCCAGCATTCGTTTCTCCTGTGAATTATGCGGGGTGCGGGCTAGAAGCGTGCCCTTAGAGACTAAAGACCGGTTCGTCCTCTTCGTCCGGTAGCACGGTCAGCTCATAGGATTCGGGGTTAAAGGTGCGCAGATGCTCCAACTCGCTATCGCTCAAATATTCTGCAGTGGCAATAGCAATAGCCATGGGTTCATCGTGGGTCAGGCTCAGGTGGATGCGGTTAATCCCCAGAGCGCGAGCGCGGGCTGCAATGGTGCCGCGTACGCGCACATAGGGGGCTCCGGCGTCGGTGCTTGCCACTTCGCAATCCTGCCAGTTCAGTCCGGCGGGTGCGCCCAGTACCTTGGCGATGGCTTCTTTGGCGGCGAATCGTACCGCTAGGGAGCGGGTGTTACGGGTGCGTTCTGAGGGGGTGAAGACCCGGCGGATAAAGGCGGGGGTTTCTTCGGTAATGCGCGCGAAGCGTTCGATATTGACGGTATCTACGCCGACTCCGATAATCATGGGGCTCCTTGGGGTACTGCGCCCGGCTCTCTCCGGACGGTATTGAGCTTATATTTTTAGTGTACCCTTATCTGTTCTCTCTATCTAGGATTTTGTACTTCTGTTCCCCTTTATGACGTAGAAAAGCACCCCGCCACACTCGCTCTAGTGAGCGAATACAGCGGGGTGCTTTTTCTACCATTCAACCGAAAGGATTACTCCACGGTCACGGACTTTGCCAGGTTACGCGGCTGGTCAACGTCCAGGCCCTTAGCTTCTGCCAGTGCGCATGCGAAGATCTGCAGCGGCACGGTTGCCAGCAGGGGCTGCAGCAGCGAGGGAGCTGCCGGAACGGTGATCAGGCGGTCTGCGTAGTCCTTGACTGCTTCGTCGCCTTCTTCTGCGATCACGATGGTGTAGGCACCGCGTGCGCGCACTTCCTGAATATTGGAAACGACCTTGCCGTGCAGCGAGTCGCGACCGTTCGGGGAGGGAACCACGATAATTACGGGCTGACCCTCGTCGATCAGAGCGATCGGGCCGTGCTTGAGCTCGCCTGCGGCGAAGCCTTCAGCGTGGATGTAGGTGATTTCCTTCAGCTTCAGGGCGCCTTCCATAGCTACGGGGTAGCCAACGTGGCGACCCAGGAAGATCACGGAGGATGCGTCCTTCATCTCTGCGCCCAGTGCCTTCACAGCTTCGTCATTGTCGATAACGCGCTGGATCTTTTCGGGCATCTTCTGCAGCTCGGAGAGGATTGCAGAGATTTCGTCCTTGTACTTGTTACCGCGCAGCTGTGCCAGGTACAGGCCCAGCAGGTATGCTGCGGTGATCTGTGCCAGGAATGCCTTGGTGGATGCCACTGCGATTTCCGGGCCGGCGTGGGTGTACAGCGCTGCGTCGGATTCGCGGGGCAGGGTCGAGCCATTGGTGTTGCAGATGGAGATAACCTTTGCGCCCTGTTCGCGTGCGTGGCGCACAGCCATCAGGGTGTCCATGGTCTCGCCGGACTGGGAGAGAGCCACGATCAGGGTCTTCTCGTTCACGATCGGGTCGCGGTAACGGAACTCGTGTGCCAGCTCAACCTCGGTGGGGATACGGCACCAGTGCTCGATAGCGTAGCGTGCGACCTGGCCGGCGTATGCTGCGGTACCGCAGGCAACCACGATGATCTTGTCGATGGAGCGCAGCACCGAGTCGTCGATGTTCAGCTCGTCCAGGGTCAGGTTGCCGTTTTCGTCCATGCGGCCCATGAGGGTCTGCTCGACGGCTGCGGGCTGCTCGTGGATTTCCTTTTCCATGAAGGAGTTGTAGCCGCCCTTTTCAGCTGCTGCTGCGTCCCACTCAATGTGGAAAGGCTTGCCCTCGGCGGGGTTGCCGTCGAAGTCAATAATCTCGTAGCCATTGGAGGTAATGGTCACGATCTGGTCCTGGCCCATTTCCACTGCTTCCTTGGTGTAGTCAATGAAAGCGGAGACGTCAGAGCCCAGGAAGTTTTCGTTCTCGCCCAGGCCGATGACCAGGGGGGAGTTACGGCGGGTTGCTACCACGCGGTCGGGGCAATCGCGGTGGATTGCCAGGATGGTGAAGGCACCTTCCATACGGTTGGATGCCTGGCGAACAGCCTCGGTCAGGTCCTTGGTCTCAAGCTTGTCGTAGATGCTTGCGATCAGGGCGCCGGCAACCTCGGTGTCGGTCTGAGAGAGGAATTCGAAGCCTTCAGCCTGCAGCTCTGCGCGCAGTTCTGCGAAGTTTTCGACGATACCGTTGTGCACAACAGCGAGCTTGCCGCCGTCAACAACGTGGGGGTGAGCGTTAGCGTCGGTGGGGCCACCGTGGGTAGCCCAGCGGGTGTGGCCGATACCAATAAAGGATTCGTCCAGGGGGCGTGCTTCGACCTCGTTTTCGAGCTCGATCAGCTTACCCTTCTTCTTACGGAATTCGATTCCGTCGGGGCAGATGAGTGCAACACCTGCAGAGTCGTAGCCGCGGTATTCCTGGCGGCGCAGACCTTCAATCACAACGTCGTATGCGTTGTGGTCGAACTTCTTATCGTCCGGGGTGGTACCCAGACCTACATATCCAACAATTCCACACATAGTGCTAATTTTATCCTATTCTGGCTCTGACTCGGGTGTTTTCCACTCCAAGCTGCGGTGTTTCTGCTAACTGTCGAATACAACCAGCTAAAGGCTCTATCTATTCCCCCGGCACTATTGCGGCTCCCGATAGCGATAGAATCCATCATTTTTCGGCATGTTTCGCACAGCGTGTCATATGCCGGGGTTAAAAGCGGTGCGGGATAGAAAACGCTACACTTGGATAAATGAGCTCCCATTCTTCTGCCGCTGCCGCCTCGCGCTTTACCACCATTGACCGCGAGCGCTGGGCGCATCTGGGCACAGAAATTCAAATGCCTCTTTCGGAGGCTGAGCTACAGGCTCTGCGCGGCCTGGGCGAGACCACGGATTTGGCGGAGGTTCAGCAGATTTACCTGCCGATTTCCCGTCTGCTCAATCTTTACGTTAATGCGGCGTCTTCTCTGAACCATATGACCAATGATTTTTTGGGCACCTCTCAGCGTAAGGTTCCTTTTATTATTGGTGTTGCCGGCTCGGTGGCGGTGGGTAAGTCCACTACCGCACGTCTGCTGCAGGCTCTGCTGCAGCGTTGGCCTTCCACCCCGAAGGTTCAGTTGGTGACCACCGACGGTTTCCTCTACCCCAATGAGGAGCTCAAACGCCGCGGTATTATGCACCGCAAGGGTTTCCCCGAGTCTTATAATCGTCGCGCCCTGTTGGAGTTTGTTTCGGCGATTAAGTCCGGTCAGCAGCAGGTGTTCGCGCCCAAGTACTCGCATTTGTACTACGATATTCTGCCCGATGAACGCATTGAGGTTACCGCCCCAGATGTGCTGATCCTTGAGGGCCTGAACGTTTTGGCTCCGGCAGGTTCTGAGGGTCCGGAGACCTCGGATCTGACCCTGAGTGATTTTTTTGATTTCTCCATTTATGTGGATGCGCGCACCGAAGATATTCAGTCCTGGTATGTGGACCGTTTCCTATCCCTGCGCTCTTCTGCCTTTACGAACCCCGATTCTCATTTCCGCCGCTATGCCGAGCTAACCGATGACCAGGCTATTGAGGTGGCTACCGGTATTTGGAAGAGCGTGAATGAGGTCAACCTGGTAGAGAATGTTCTGCCCACGCGTGCCCGTGCCCATCTGATTTTGGAAAAGGGCGCCGATCATAGCGTACAGCGCGTGTTCCTGCGTAAAAACTAAGCTTATGTATACCATTTCCAATCACCGAATCTACTAAGGAGTTTAGATGTCTTCTTTTAGTCGTCGTTCCGCCGTTTCTGCCGGTATTATGCTCTCGGGTGCAGCATTGCTCTCTGCGTGCTCTTCGTCCAGCGAGTCTTCTCCCGCATCTCCTAGCGCTGCTTCGGGACCCACAGATTCTTCCGCGCAGGCTTCCGGTGCCTCTAGCGCCTCGCCCGTAACCTCCGTATCCATTCCTTCGGCTTCGGCAAGCACGGAGTCTAATCCCTCCTCCCTGCTGATGATTGTTAATAAGCGCCGCCCCTTTGCATCCAAGACCTGGGCGCCGAGCGATCTGGTGCCTTTTGCAGGACACCAGCTGCGTAAGGAGGCGGCTGCAGCGGCAACCGCTATGATGCAGGCGGCGCAGAGCGCGGGTGTGGCTGTAACTGTGACCAGCGCTTACCGTTCCTATGACGATCAGGTAACCACCTATAACCATTGGGTGTCTCAGAATGGCAAGGCGGGTGCTGATGATGTTTCGGCGCGTCCGGGCTATTCGGAGCATCAGAGCGGCTTGGCGGTGGATTTCGCGTCTCCCGAGGGCTGCCTGCTGCAGGAATGCTATGAGGACACCTCTGCCGGTGCCTGGCTGGCGAAGAATGCTCATACCTACGGCTTTATTCTGCGTTTCCCCAAGGATTTGAAGCCTGTGACCGGCTATGCCTATGAGCCCTGGCATTTCCGCTATATTGGTCGCGAGAACGCCGCAAAGTATGTGTCGAGCGGCGCGAAGACCTTTGAGGAGTTCACCCAGACCGGCGCAGCTCCCAGCTATCTGGGTGAGGAATAAGCCCGGTTCGCACGCTCTAATCGCTTCGCTCTGATATAGCTAAAGCCCCCGCGACTATTCACGGGGGCTTTAGCTATTGCAGGTTTCAAAGTTCACGATTCGCACCTCGAGAGGATAGCGAGATTGAGAATGATAGCTTATGCATTCGCTTCTAACCCAGATTCCCACTTTTCTTCTGAGTTCTTCAAGAATAAGAGGGAATATTTTACAAACTAACGTAAAGACATGCACCGCCACGCACTCCATCGGCACATCAAAAAATTGGCACTCGCACCCGGGATATAACCGCACCACATACACCCCATATACCACCAACAAAACCCCGTCATTACGGGAAACATCCGACACTTCAGGTATGGATAACCTTATTTTACTGATGTTCAAAAGCCCTGAACAATCCCTCAACGTTACCTGAAAGTTTCATGTGAATAAAAACACATGGTTTACGGGTAAAATTTTGGCGATTTTTGACGCACAAACACCCCCAAAGGCGCTATTCTTGATTTCATGCTTAAAGGTTTTAAAGATTTCTTGATGCGCGGCAACGTCATTGACCTTGCTGTCGGTATGATTATGGGTACCGCGTTCACCGCCGTTGTGACCGCACTGGTCAGCTCCGTGCTGATGCCCGCAATCTCCTCCCTGATCGGTTCCCCCAACTTCGACTCCTTCCTGGCAGTCGGCCCCGGTGAGCAGATCAAGATTGGCGTCTTCCTGACCGCCGTTGTTAACTTCCTGCTGATTGCTGCAGCAGTCTACTTCTGCATCGTTATCCCGATCCAGAAGCTGACCGAGATTGCAACCCGCAACAAGCTCGAAGAAGAAGAGGAAGAGGAAGAGACCGAGCTGCAGCTCCTGAAGGAGATCCGCGACTCCCTCGCTAAGAAGTAATCTTTCTATTACTCCTTAAAGACTTCTCAGAGCATACCTCTCCTATAATTCTCATTTGCTCTGAAATTCTTTCTCACATCTACACAAGAACCCCGATACTCATCGGGGTTCTTTTTCATGTTCCAAACCATATACGCAATCCGGCAAGGCTACGGCTGGCTATCCGGCAAGGCTACGGCACCCAATCCGGCAAGGCTACGGCTGGCAATCCGGCAAGGCTACGGCACCCAATCCGGCAAGGCTACGGCTGAATTCCTGAGGTTTGGCGCTGTACGAGGAAAAGGTATTCGCGCACGATCCTCCACATTGTGCGCGGCGCGCATGTGTTTCTGCGTTGAAGACCACCGCTACTAGAGTTCAAACTCAGATATGCCAAAGGCTCCGTACTCAATCAGTACGGAGCCTTTGGACCTTAGCTGTATTAGAGAGCCAGCTCAGTAGCTACGACCTCAGCCAACTGGGCTGCAATGCGGTCAGCATCGTCCTGAGTAGCTGCTTCAACCATGACTCGAACCAGCGGTTCGGTACCGGATGCACGCAGTAGCACGCGGCCGCTCTCGCCCAGGGTTGCCTCTGCCGAGCTAATTGCAGTTGCCAGTGCCTCATTGGTCTTCACGGCAGCGCGATCTACGCCCTTGACGTTGATGAGCTTCTGCGGGGTGGGCTGCATACGGGATGCCAGGGCGGAGAGGCTCTGGCCGCTCGATGCCACCTCAACAGCCAGCTGTAGACCGGTCAGCACACCGTCACCGGTAGTTGCGTAGTCACTCATGATCACGTGACCGGACTGCTCACCACCGAGGTTGTAGCCGTGTTCGCGCATAGATTCGAGCACGTAGCGGTCGCCCACTGCGGTGCGTACCAGGTTAATGCCGTGTTCGCGCAGGTAGAGTTCCAGACCCAGGCTGCTCATGACAGTTGCCACGAGGGTGTCCTGTGCGAGCTTGCCCTGTGCCTTAGCGGCGAGCGCCAGGATTGCCATGATCTGGTCGCCGTCAACGAGCTTGCCGTTTTCATCCACTGCCTGGCAGCGGTCGGAGTCACCGTCGTGCGCGATACCCAGGTCAGCGCCGTGTGCTACGACTGCTTCCTGCAGCTTTTCGGGGTGGGTGGAGCCGACACCGTCATTAATATTGGTGCCGTTGGGCTCTACTGCCAGGGCGATAACCTCAGCGCCCAGTGCTTCGAAAGCTGCAGGGGATGCTGCGTAGGCTGCACCGTTGGCGCAGTCGAGTACGATCTTCTTACCTGCCAGGGGCTTATCGGCGGGCACGGTGGATACCAGGTGCTCCACGTAAGCTGCAGTGCCGTTCTCTAGGGCGCGTGCGGTGCCTACTTCGCCACCGGTGGGGTAGCGGAATTCTTTGGCACGGTAGACTCGTTCAATGGCGTCTTCAATGGCATCATCGAGCTTCTGACCGCCGCGTGCCAGGAACTTAATACCGTTATCGGCTGCCGGGTTGTGGGATGCGGAAATCATCACACCGAAGTCTGCGTTGGTGTGTGCCACCAGGTATGCTGCGGCGGGGGTGGGTACGATACCCGCGTTGAGCACGTCCACACCGGAGGCGGTCAGGCCTGCGGTGATGGCTGCACTAATGAAGTCTGCGGAGGCACGGGAGTCGTTGGCGATAACAGCTACGGGGCGTTTGCCGGGTGCTGCCTGTTCGTAGCCGAGGACTACTGCTGCTGCCTGCGCGAGTTCAAGCGCCAGGGCGGGGGTAATTACATCGTTTGCTAGACCGCGTACACCGTCGGTTCCAAAAAGTCGTTCAGTCACCCTTCTATTCTACGTGCTCGGGGTGTGTTCTGTGCCTGTTGTTGGGCTTTTTGTGGCGAATTTAGCGTAAATACCGCGCCCCGTTTCTTCTGCTATCTCATGAGGGCGGAAGAAACGGGGCACGGTAATAGCCTGAGGGTGTTACACCTTGTCAGTAGCTTATGAACTGATAAGGGAGGGCGCTACTGAATCACCGGGAAGCCCGGATCGTCGACCGCATCGTCACCGTCAAAGATTGCCGAAGCCGGTCCCACGATCAGCGGGTCAACGGTACCGACGACCTCTTCGTCCTTAGCGGTGTAGTCGAATTGGCTGAGCACATAGCGCATGCATTCAATGCGGGCGCGCTTCTTATCATTGGACTTGATGACGGTCCAGGGTGCATCCCCGGTGTCGGTGTAGAAGAACATGGCCTCCTTGGCGGCGGTGTAGTCGTCCCACTTATCCAGCGATGCCAGGTCGGTGGGTGAGAGCTTCCACTGGCGTACCGGGTCGGTACGGCGGGAGTTGAAGCGCGCCAGCTGCTCTTCGCGGGTAACAGAGAACCAGAACTTAATGAGCTTAATACCGGAGTTAACCAGCATACGCTCCAGTTCGGGGGCCTCACGCATGAATTCGAAGTACTGCGCCTGGGTGCAATAGCCCATCACGCGTTCCACGCCGGCGCGATTGTACCAGGAGCGGTCCATCATAACGATTTCGCCACCGGAGGGCAGATGCTTAATATAGCGCTGGAAGTACCACTGAGTCTGTTCTGCGTCGGTGGGCTTCTCCAGAGCGACCACGCGAGAGCCGCGGGGGTTCAGGTGCTCGGTGAAGCGCTTAATGGAACCGCCCTTACCGGCGGCATCTCGGCCTTCAAAGATAATGAGAATCTTCTGGCCGGTGGCCTTGGCCCAGAGCTGGAGCTTGAGCAGCTCAATTTGCAGTGCTCGCTTTTCCTTCTCATAGGCTTTGCGGCTGAGCTTGGTGTCGTAGGGGTAGCCAATCTTCCACGCGTCGGACTTGTCTTTATTGCCGTTCAGGGCTGCGGTCAGAGATGCCATTTCGTCCAGTTCGGCGGAGTAGTCTTCAACCACGGAGGTGCGGCGCGCCTGGGGCTTGAGCGCCTGCTTAATCACGCTCATACGCGTGGTGACCGGGGCGGGTTCTACTGCCTCGGTGTTCTCGGGGGTGTGCAACGGTGCGGGGGTCTGCTCTACCATGAGTTCACTCTTTTCGTTGAGTTTCTTGACTCTTTAAGCATAGCGAGTGTGAGTAATTATGACAAACATTACAGTTATTTTCACTCTAAGTCTTGAAAATCTCATACCCCGCGCAGAGACACTCCAATAGACCCACAACTCCCCCAGCACCTCACAGCAGTATTTAAAAGGCGAACCCCGCCCGGATTCGTAATGGATCCGTGCGGGGTTGCGAGCAATAATCCGTGCTTAACGCTTGGAGAACTGCGAAGCCTTGCGTGCCTTCTTAAGACCAGCCTTCTTACGCTCGATAACACGTGCGTCACGAGTCAGGTAGCCAGCCTTCTTCAGAGCGGGGCGGTTGTTCTCGCGGTCGATCTCGTTCAGTGCACGAGCGATACCCAGGCGCAGTGCGCCTGCCTGACCGGAGGGGCCACCACCGTTGATGCGAGCAATCACGTCGTATGCGCCTTCGAGCTCAAGCAGCTTGAAGGGTTCGTTGACGTCCTGCTGGTGCAGCTTGTTGGGGAAGTAGTTCTCCAGGGTGCGACCGTTGATGGTCCAGTTACCGGA
>Cebus_capucinus_imitator_PRJNA485217_SSR098__coassemble_1867_pt1 | contig 19708 bp, 15 predicted proteins | sample Cebus_capucinus_imitator_PRJNA485217_SSR098__metabat2_high_PE_014 | metagenome-assembled genome bin Cebus_capucinus_imitator_PRJNA485217_SSR098 | reverse complement strand
TCCACGGTTGCCAGGTTCACGTCGTTCTGGGTAATAGCACCCACACCGCGGTGGATCACGCGCAGCTGAACCTCGTCGCCACCGGCGTCGATCTTCATCAGGGACTCTTCCAGTGCTTCCACAGCACCGGATACGTCACCCTTAATAATCAGGTTCAGGGTGTCCATCTTGCCCTCGGCAACAGCCGCGTCGAAGGACTCGAGGGTCACGCGCTTACGGCGCTTAGCCAGCTGAGCGTTACGATCAGCAGCCTCACGCTTCTCAGCGATCTGGCGAGCGGTACGCTCTTCCTCGGTGACCAGGAAGGTGTCACCCGCGCGAGGCACGGTGGACAGACCCAGCACCTGAACGGGGCGCGAGGGGCCGGCTTCCTCAACCTTATTGCCGTTCTCATCGAACATGGCGCGCACACGACCGTGTGCAACACCGGCAACAATAGCGTCACCAATACGCAGGGTACCGGACTGAACCAGCACGGTGGATACCGCACCGCGGCCCTTATCCAGGTTTGCTTCAATAGCAACGCCGCGTGCTTCCTTATCGGGGTTAGCGCGCAACTCGAGCACGTCAGCAGTCAGGGTGACTGCCTCCAGCAGCTCGTCAATATTGGTGCCGTTACGTGCAGAGACGTTCACGGTCATGGTGTCGCCACCGTAGGCTTCGGGAACCAGACCGTATTCGGTCAGCTGACCCAGGATCTTATCCGGGTTCGCGCCTTCCTTATCGATCTTGTTGATTGCCACCACGATCGGCACATTTGCTGCCTGAGCGTGGTTCAACGCCTCAATGGTCTGGGGCATGACGCCGTCATCAGCTGCAACCACCAGGATTGCAACGTCGGTGACCTTCGCACCGCGGGCACGCATAGCGGTAAACGCCTCGTGACCGGGGGTATCGATGAAGGTAATAGCGCGCTCTTCGCCCTCAACCTCGGTGCGTACCTGGTATGCACCAATGTGCTGGGTAATGCCACCGGCTTCGCCCTCAATCACATTGGTGTTGCGGATAGCATCCAGCAGGCGAGTCTTACCGTGGTCAACGTGACCCATCACGGTAACCACCGGCGGGCGGGGCTGCAGTACTTCGTCATCCTCAGATGCTGCTTCAGCGTCCAGGTTGATATCGAAGGATTCCAGCAGCTCGCGCTCTTCATCCTCGGGGGACACAATCTTAATGGTGTAGCCCAGCTCGGCGCCCAGCAGCTCGAAGGTATCCTCATCCAGGGACTGAGTCTGAGTAGCCATCTCGCCCAGGTGGAAGAGCACAGTAATCAGCGATGCCGGGTTTGCGCCAATCTTCTCAGCGAAGTCCATAATGGACGCGCCACGACGCAGACGAATCTCGGTGGTGCCGTCACCGCGAGGTACAACCACGCCACCGGGTGCCGGTGCGTTCAGCTGCTCCAGCTCGCTACGACGAGCTGCCTTGGACTTGCGACCCTTACGCTTGGAGCCGCCGCGACCGAATGCGCCCTGCGCATTACCGCGACCGCCCGGACCCGGGCGAGAAGGACCGCGGTTGAAACCGCCGGAACCGCCACCGCGACGGGGACCATTACCGCCACCGGAGCTGCCGCCACCGTTAGAAGCGGGGGAACCGCCACCAACATTGGAGACCTTGGGCATCATCGAGGGGTTGGGGCGAGGACCGCCACCGGGACGGGGAGCACCGGAACGTGCACCCGCTGCCGGGCGGGGGCCGCCGTTACCTGCGGGGCGAGGACCGCCATTACCTGCAGGACGCGGGCCTCCGTTACCTGCGGGACGGGGACCACCATTACGGTTGCCGCCGCGCGGAGGACGAGGACCGCCATTGCGCTCATTGCGTTCGCCATTACGCTCGGAGCGGTTGGACTTCATGCCCTGCTGGGAGCTGAAGGGGTTATTGCCCGGGCGAGGACCGGGCTTGGGACCCGGCTTGGGTGCAGCAGGCTTGGGAGCGTCGGGACGCGCCATGCCCTGCTGAGGGCTAAAGGGATTATTGCCCGGACGGGGACCGGCGGGCTTGGGAGCAGCAGCACCCGGCTTGGGTGCGGCGGCCTTAGCAGCCTTCGGTGCCTTCTCGGCGGGCTTGTCAGCAGCCTTCTCAGCTGCCGGTGCGGGCTTAGGCGCGGGCTTGGGAGCCGGCTTAGCCGCTGCGGGTTTGGGGGTAGCCGGCTTGGCTGCTGCAGCGGGCTTCTCTGCTGCAGGTGCCTTTGCTTCAGGCTTGGGAGCGGATGCGCCAAATGCAGCGCGCAGCTTCTTCGCCACCATGGGGTTCACGGTGGAGGAAGCGCTCTTGAAGAACTCGCCCAATTCGTTGGCCTTGGCCATGACGTCCTTAGAGGCGACGCCCAGCTCCTTAGCCAGCTCATGTACACGAGGGTTAGCCAAATTATCTCCTGTCTCGGTTCGCCCCCGAAACAGGGTGCGAACACTAGTGATTTATAGGATGCTGCGCGCTCAAGGCTGCGCAGCGATGCAGATTGCCGGTTGCAGAGACCCAGAAGGTACTCATTGGACGGCACTCATTAGATTTCCATCAGTTTTCTGACTCGCTTTCGAATTCAAGAAGTCGTCAAACTCGTTGACTTATCGGAAAAACAGATCCGCGGCGCACTCTAGGAGTGTGCATCCTGGGCGGGAATATGCTCACGCACCACCTGCTCAAAAGCAGCCAGAGCCGATCGCGATATAGCCTGCTTGAAGGCGCGCGCCGGGGCATTCTTCTTAACCGCCATAGCCAGGCAGGACTCAGAAGGGTGTATCCACGCGCCGCGACCGGGCAGAGCACGATGCGCATCCACCCCAAGATTTACGGAATCTACGGTTCCGGTTTCACCGGTTCGCACGATTTTCAGCATTGCCTGCTGCACATCGCGCTGACGACAACCAATGCAGGTACGGGTGGGAGCATAGGAAACGCTCATATCCTCCCCTTTCCGGTAGGGTTCATTGGTCATCACACACCAATGCGCGGGCAGCGTACAGCCAGCCCGCACAGGGGTACATCTCTAGTGTATCTCTTAATGCGCGCTTAATCCCGCCCAGGAGAGCTAGGGCATAGAAACCCCGCTCCCCGGGCAGGAATCACGCAAAAAGAAACACAACGTTAAAGGCGTGAGCTCTACGGCTCAAGCGGGCGATTACTCCTCGCCCTCAGCCTGACCTTCGTCCTCAAGGCTTGCCTGCACGCGTGCGGCAACTTCCTCTTCGGCACGCAGCTGAGCGTACTTGGACTCGGGCATAATATCGATACGCCAGCCGGTCAGTTTAGCAGCCAGGCGAGCATTCTGACCCTCGCGGCCAATAGCCAGAGAAAGCTGATCATCGGGAACCACCGCGCGAGCGGAGAAGTTCTCGGGGCTGAGCACCAGCACGGTGCTCACCTTTGCCGGGGACAGAGCCGCAGCAATGAACTCAGCCGGATCCTTGGAGTAATCGACAATATCGATCTTCTCGTCGTTCAGCTCTTCGGTCACGGCGCGCACGCGGGCACCCATATCGCCAATGCACGCACCCTTAGCGTTTAGACCGGGCTTGGTTGCAGAGACAGCAATCTTGGAGCGGTGGCCGGCCTCGCGAGCGATGGACTCAATGCGCACCAAACCGCCCTCAATTTCGGGCACGTTCTGCTCGAATAGGCGCAGCACCAGGTTCGGGTGGGTGCGGGAGAGGGTCACCGAGGGACCCTTATTGCCGCGGGATGCGTTGAGCAGGTAGAAGCGCTTGCGGCTACCCAGGGGGTACTTCTCACCGGGAACCTGCTCGTGTGCGGGCAGGATTGCCTCAACGGTGCCCAGGTCAACCTGCACGTGGCCGCCCTTGCCGCCGGGCAGAATCTGACCGGAGACCAGGGTGCCCTCGCGGTCTCGGAACTCGCCCAGCACAGCGGTATCTTCTGCATCGCGCAGGCGCTGCTGCAGCACCTGGCGCACGGTGGAGGCTGCAATACGACCAAAGTTATTGGGGGTGTCGTCGAACTCGTCGATAACCTCGCCATTTTCGTCCACCTCGGGTGCGAGGATCACGAAGTCGCCGGTCACGCGGTCGATCTGCGCGCGGGAGTTCTTAATGGCGCCGGGCTGCTTGGAGTAGGCAAGAACCAGGGCGTTTTCCACCAGGGCGAAGATCTCATCCATGGGGATATTGCGCATCTTGGAGAGCGCCTGCATGGTTCCTAGGTCAATGGTCATATTATTGTCCACGTTCATCAGCCTTTCATGTAGCACGGCGCCGGGGCACCCATTATCAACGTTCTCGCATTGATAATGAACCCCGGCTCCCGAACGGATTCATTCGCCTACCCTCTGCACGCTCTTGGGAGCCGCGCAGAGGGTAAACGCTATAAAGATTACTTCTATTCTACCGGCTCAGAGGCAGAATTGAAATCAATTTCGACATGAGCGGAGCTAATATCCTCCCACGCCACGGTGGCGGCGGGGTGATAGGACTCCTTCTGTCCCTTCTTGGTCTGCTTCTTGCGCTGCAGCACCGGGCCTTCATCGGTCACTTCATCCAGACGAGCCAGATATTCGGTACCATCGGCTGCAGTCACAGCAATCAAGCGACCGCGAGAGCGCACCCAGTGGCGGCGCTCAACCAGGGGTCGAGTAGCACCCGGGGAGGAAACCTGCAGCTCATAGGGGTAGAACTCATCCTTCTCATCGGCGCGATCCAGCGCCGCGGAGAATGCCTGAGAAATCTCACCCAGAGAGTCCAGAGAGAGCTGCTCGGTGCGATCTTCGGTGTAATCCACCGTAATGGTCAGGGTGCGGTTGGCAGCGGGGCCACTCAGCTTGAGGCTCTCGAGCACCAGGGAGAATTCAGCCAACACCGGCTCAATAGCCGCCGCAGCCTCTTCCTGGCTAATGGGTCGAGTGCCCACGCGAACTGCTGCCGGTTCCACGGCCTCCTCGCGGGGGCGCTGAATGGACCCGCGGGATGCGGCGCGGCGAGCGCGAGCATTGGGGGCAGCTTTTTTTAGGGAGCTGCGCTTGGGCTTATAGGCCATGATTACTCCTTAGCGACCGATCTCGGTCAGTACCTGGGATACCGCGTCTTCAACAGCGATCTCGCGAGCTTCGCCGCTACGGCGATCCTTGAGCTCAAGCAGACCGTCCTTGAAGCCGCGACCAATCACCAGGATGGTGGGAACACCCAGCAGCTCGGCGTCGCCGAACTTCACACCGGGGCTGGTCTTGGGACGGTCATCCAGCAGCACCTGCACGCCGGCTGCTTCCAGCTCAGCAGAGAGGCTCTCGGAGTATTCGCGAGAGGCTTCATCCTTGCCGGTGAGCACAATGTGCACATCAGCCGGTGCCAAATGGCGCGGCCAAATCAGGCCCTTATCGTCGTGGTTACCCTCGGCAATTGCAGCCAGAGCGCGGGTCACGCCCACGCCGTAGGAGCCCATGGTCACAACCTGCTGCTTGCCATTGGCATCCAGAACCTTCAGACCCAATGCCTCAGCGTACTTGCGGCCCAGCTGGAAAATATGACCCATTTCAATACCGCGAGCAGCAGAGAGAGGACCGGAACCATCGGGAGCCGGGTCGCCCTCGCGCACCTCGCAAGCCTCAATCACACCGTCGGCGATAAAATCGCGACCGTAGACCAGGTGAGCGACGTGCTTACCGGCCTCATTGGCACCGGTCACCCAATGGGTACCGCGCACCACGCGGGGGTCAACGAAGAAGGGAATGCCGGTGGCAGTTTCGCGCTCTTCGGTGGAGGCACCCAGCAGGGGTGCTTCCAGGGACAGGCCGGGGCCAATGTAGCCCTTGATTAGCTGCGGGAACTTTGCCAAGTCCTCATCATTGGCGGCTTCAACCTCAACCTCGCCACCAATGCCCATCAGGGCACCGATATTGACCTCAACACGGCCCAGGTCCACGGCGCGATCGCCGGGCACGCCAATAGCAAAGAGCTTACGCTCGCCCTCGGGGGTGGTCACGGCACCAATAAAGCACTTGAGGGTCTGCTCTGCGCTCAGGTCTGCAAACTCTGCGCCGTGCAGCTCGCGCACACGCTCCACCAGGGTCTCAATGGTGGGAGATTCCGGGGTATCCAGCACAATGGCGGCGGGGGTGGAGCCGTCAATGGGCAGTTCCTCGGGCACCACGGTGGTCACAGCCTCAACATTGGCTGCGTAGCCACCGGGCGAGCGCACAAAGGTGTCTTCGCCAATGGCAATGGGGTGCAGGAATTCTTCACTGCGGGAGCCGCCCATCGCGCCGGACTGTGCGGTCACAATAACGATTTCCAGGCCCAGGCGCTTGAAAATACGCTCGTAGGCGGCGCGGTGCGCCATATAGGCTTCGTTCAGGCCCTCATCGTCAATGGTGAAGGAGTAGGAGTCCTTCATGACGAATTCGCGGCCGCGCAGCAGACCCGCGCGGGGGCGTGCCTCGTCACGGTACTTGGTCTGAATCTGGAAGAGGATCAGGGGCAGATCCTTGTAGGAGGAGTACAGGTCCTTGACCAGCAGGGTGAACATTTCCTCGTGGGTGGGTGCCAGCAGCATATCGGTGCCGCGACGGTCCTTGAGGCGGAAGAGGTTATCGCCGTATTCATCCCAGCGGTTGGTTGCTTCATAGGGTTCGCGGGGCAGCAGGGCGGGGAAGTGTACTTCCTGCGCGCCAATGGCTTCCATTTCTTCGCGGACGATTGCCTCGACCTTGCGCAGCACCTTCAGACCCAGGGGCAGCCAGGTGTACACGCCGGGAGCCGCGCGGCGAATGTAGCCGGCGCGTACCAGCAGCTTGTGGCTGGCGACTTCAGCGTCGACGGGGTCTTCACGCAGGGTGCGCACGAAGAGGTTGGAGAGACGAAGAACCACGTTTTCCTCCCGGGGTTGGGGTTAAATGAGCATAGTTACTCACCATTCTACCGGGTTTATACGCTACGTGCGCTGTCTCTAGTGCGGACAGGTGGTGATTAGACCCGCAGAATAAAGGTGCTCAGCGAGCCAATATCCTCCCAACCGGTACGCTCATAGAGCGCCAGGGCGGGCGCATTGTAATCATTGACGTACAGGGTAATGTGCTCCCATCGGGTGCGCAACAGGGCGCAGGTGTGGGCAAAAAGCAGGGTGCTCAATCCCCTACCGCGATACTCCGGATGCAGCCACACGCCCTGAATTTGAGCCATGGACTCGGAAGAAATACCCGCATCGGTTTTAAAAATCACGCGTCCGGAGGTATCGCACACAATCACGCTGCGCTGTTCCTCAATAAGGCGCTGAACGCTCTGCGTGTAGGCGCTGCCGTAGCGCTCCAGGGGGTTATAACCCAGCTCTTCGGTGTACATGGCGGCGGCTGCCGGTACCAAGGCGTGAATATCTGCCTGCTGAGCCCAGCGCACCGGGCTAATGCTCTCTGCGCTATTACCGGTGCTCTGCCCTGCTGTAGTGTTTTCCCCCGCAGGATTACGCCAGAATTGAATGCGGGCAAGTTCCGCGGGCAAAGCGGAGAGAGCCACGTTCAGGCGCTGCATACTCGCTAGCGACTCCAGGGAGGTTTCGGGGGCAAGATATAGCAAAGGCTGGTTTGGGCGAGGAGAAAAAGGCTTAATCTCTTCCCCTGTGCGCTCGAGATAAAGCTCATTCATGCACTCCCATAGGGGCAACACCTCTTCACTGGAGCCAAAGAGGGCGCGCAGCTGGGAGGATTCCAGCAGTAGGCGGGCAAAATGTTCCCTATCTTCCGGCAGACAGCGAACCGGCAGGCTATTGACACCCAGCAGCATGACCGAGCGCAGATATTCCTCGCCGTGCTCGTTCAGATCAATAACCGCCACAAATCCCTGATAGGAGGGGCTCAGACGCGGGGCGCGCACGGGCAGCCCCCGTCGCTCGTACTGGTCAATGGTGTAGAGATTGCCCGCCATATCGGCGTACAGCATCCACTCCAGCTGGTCGGCAAAATACTCGTCCACGGCGCGCAGCTGCGGGTAGGTGCGCGAGCGCGCGGCGCGAGAGCCACCGCTCAAACGCTGCATCCAGTCTTTGAAAGCCATACTCGCCTCGTCCTGTCTCTACCCTTGCGTACTGGTTCTACCCTTAGCGTCACCGGGCATAAAAAGAAGGGCGTGAAGGGTTCTACCTCGCACGCCCCACTTTCTTCTACCTTATCTTTAGCTTACGCTCACCGAGGGAGTGGAATCCTCGGGAATGTACTCGCCGTTTGCTTCCATTTCGGCAGCAATGCGGTTCGCCTCTTCAATCAGGGTCTCAACAATCTGATCCTCGGGCACGGTCTTAATAACCTCACCCTTGACGAAAATCTGGCCCTTGCCGTTACCGGATGCCACACCCAGATCAGCCTCGCGAGCCTCACCCGGGCCGTTCACCACGCAACCCATCACAGCAACGCGCAGGGGCACCTTCATGCCTTCCAGGCCCTTGGTCACGTTCTCAGCCAGCTCCCACACGTTCACCTGGGCACGGCCGCAGGAGGGGCAGGAGACAATATCGAGCTTGCGCGGGCGCAGGTTCAGGGACTCCAGGATCTTGGTACCGACCTTGACCTCTTCCACCGGAGGAGCGGACAGAGACACGCGAATGGTATCGCCAATACCCTGAGAGAGCAGGGCACCGAAGGCCACCGAGCTCTTAATGGTGCCCTGGAATGCGGGACCAGCCTCGGTCACGCCCAGGTGCAGGGGCCAGTCACCGGCTGCAGCCAGCTGACGGTACGCCTCCACCATGACCACGGGGTCATTGTGCTTAACGGAAATCTTGAAATCGCGGAAGCCGTGCTCTTCAAAGAGGGAAGCCTCCCACACGGCGGACTCCACCAGAGCCTCGGGGGTCGCCGAGCCGTACTTAGCCAGCAGACGCTTATCCAGCGAACCCGCATTCACACCAATACGGATAGAGGTGCCGTGGTCGCTTGCCATCTGGGCAATTTCCTTGACCTGGTCGTCGAACTTGCGGATATTACCCGGGTTCACGCGCACCGCACCGCAGCCTGCCTGAATGGCGGCGTAGACGTACTTGGGCTGGAAGTGAATATCAGCAATCACCGGGATGCGGGACTGCTGGGCAATAATGGGCAGTGCCTCCGCGTCTTTATCGGTGGGGCACGCCACGCGCACAATATCGCAACCGGCGGCAGTCAGCTCAGCGATCTGCTGCAGGGTCGAACCAATATCGTGGGTTTTGGTGGTGGTCATGGACTGCACCGAAATAGGCGAGTCAGAACCCACGCCAACGCTACCGACCTTAAACTGGCGCGTTACTCGACGCGGTGCCAGGACCGGCACGGGGGGCTTGGGCATACCCAGACTAACCGACAAAATATCCTCCGAAAGTCGTTTTTCAAGCGCGAATGCGCTATTCAATGTTCTATTGTGGCACCGCACAGCTCAAATCACTAATACGGTACACCTAAACCGTTACTTTTAGAGCTGGCTCACTCCCCCAAGGCTTTATCAGAGCCTAAGAACGTGTGAGCAAGCTAAAAATATATCTAGAAGAGAGTAAGAGGTTTGAAAATATCCGCCAGAATCAGCACCAGGGACATGAGCACAAAGGCACCGGCAACCACATAGGTCAGCGGTAGCATTTTCACCGGATCAAAAGGACCCGGGTCGGGCTTGGAGCGCAGCTTAGCCCAGGCTCGGCGGATACTCTCCCACAGGGCACCGGCAACATGACCGCCATCCAGGGGCAGCAGCGGAATCAGATTGAAGACAAAGAGCATGAGGTTCATGCTGGCAATCAGGGAAATGAGGGTAGCTGCCTTGGCGTTGATGTCAATCTTATCGGTGGCGGCAACCTCACCGGCTACACGGCTTACGCCCACCACAGACATGGGAGATTCCTTATCGCGCTCGCCATTAGTCACCAGGGTCACGCCCACATCCCATACGCGCTGAGGCAGGGAAAGCATTGCCTTGCCCATACGGGAAACCTGATCACCCAGCACCTCGGGCACGCGGGTAATGGGGTCGGGGCTCAGAGCCGTGGTGGGCGAAATACCGATAAAACCGCCCTCCACCAATTGCAGCTTGCCCTGGGCATCGCGCGCATAGTCACCGTTACTATCGGTGACCGGGCGGATAATAGTTGCCGGCTGAATCGAGAAACTCTGCTCATTACCATTGCGCAGCACGCTCAGGCTCAGCGGTTCGGATCCCTCATGCTGGTGGATAGCCTCAGAAATCTGAGCCCAACTGGAGACCTCGCGGCTATCCACGCGCACAATCCTATCCCCCGCCTGCACGCCCGCGCTCTTAGCCGGGGAGGCGGTGGACGAGTCAGTGCATTCACCGTAGGTCAGCGCCGTATCACTCACGCTCACACTCGGCACGCACTCAGAGACAACCCCCACCGTGGTGGTGGGCTTAGCAGAGCCGAAACCAACCACAGCAATCACGGTAAAGATAATGGCAAGCAGCAGGTTCATGCTCGGGCCACCCAGCATAATCACCATGCGCTTGAGCACCGGCAGCTTATAGAAGAGGCGGTTCTCATCCCCGGGCTGCATGCGCTCAGCATCGGCTGCACGCGCCGCTGCCGCCATGGAGGCAAAGGGGGAAGTGGACCCGGGGTGCTCCAGGGCTTCTTCCGGGTGTTCGGCGGCTTGGCGTGCTTCCGTTTTTGAGGGCGGGTACATGCCAATCATAGAGATATAGCCGCCCAGAGGAATGGCTTTAAAACCGTACTCGGTTTCACCCTTTTTAAAGGAAAAAATGGTTTTGCCGAAGCCGATCATATATTGCGGCACGCGCACATTAAAGAGCTTAGCGGGCAGCAGGTGCCCCACCTCGTGCAGGGCGATGGATACACCAATGGCCACAGCCATAACGAGCATACCCAGAATATAGAGCAGTAATTCCATATCTCTCCTACGAAACGGTGGGGAACTAAGTGATAGAGCATAGCGGCTCTTTCTGAGAAAACCCTGAAAGAGCCGCCACTATCTCTAAGCGCTAAAGCTATAAAGGTGCCTATTTATCGGCCGAGCAATTCATCCGCCCGCGCACGAGCCCACTTCTCAGCAGCGAGCACTGCCTCCAGGCTCAAATCCTCGGTGGAGGTGTAGGCGCCGCTGTCTTTGTGTTCAGAGACCACACGAGCCACGGTGGGCACAATATCGGTAAAGCGAATAGTACCCTCGTGGAAAGCGTACACCGCTTGCTCATTGGCGGCATTAAACACAGTCGGGTGGGTACCGCCGGCAGCAGCCGCCTGCTTAATGAGCTTCACCGCGGGGAAGACCTCCTCATCCAGGGGTTCGAAGGTCCAAGAGGTCGCCTGCGACCAATCGCAGGGCGGGATTGCGCCGCTGACACGATGCGGCCAGGTCAGTCCCAGAGCAATGGGCAGCACCATAGAAGGCGGAGATGCCTGAGCCAGGGTGGAGCCATCCACAAATTGCACCATGGAATGCACCACCGATTGAGGGTGAACCACCACATCAATCTTCTCCAGGGGAACACCAAAGAGGTAGTGCGCCTCAAGCACTTCCAGAGCCTTATTGACCATGGTTGCCGAGTTGGTGGTCACCACCATACCCATAGACCAGGTGGGGTGCCCCAGAGCCTGAGCGGGAGTCACATCGTGCAGTTCCTCTAAGCTCTTACCGCGGAAAGGGCCGCCCGAAGCGGTGACCACCAGGCGGTCAATTTCTGCATCGCTACCACCGGCAAGAGCCTGAGCAATAGCAGAGTGCTCAGAATCCACCGGAATCATAGGCTGCTCCAGCGGGGAGGCATCCACCGCTGCACGCACCAGGGGCCCGCCGGCAATCAGAGATTCCTTATTCGCTAGAGCCACCTGGTAACCGTTTTCCAGAGCGGTCAGGGTCGGTTCCAAACCAATGGAGCCGGTAATACCGTTCAGTACAGTGTCGACCGGGTGAGCGGCAGCTTCAACGCTAGCGCGCGGTCCGTACACAATGCGGGGGCTGTAGTCAATATTCTCTGCCGCCGCGTAAGAGGCAATGAGCTCTCGCAGACGATCCGCTTCCTCTTCGCTACCGCTGGTTGCCACCAGCTCGGCGCGTGTTGCTACCGCCTGGCGAGCCAGCAGCTCCAGGGAACGGGAACCGGCAGCAAGAGCAGCCACCTGCAGGGGCGCATTGTCGGCTGCGGGAGTGGTGCCCGCCAGCTCCGCCAGGTGTTCAATAACCTCCATTGCCTGGGTGCCGATCGAACCGGTGGAGCCCAGGATGCTAATGCGCTTGGGTCGCTCAGCCAGCTGCTGCAGCGCCGGGGTGAATGCGTGGCGGGAGCCGCCCACGCGTGCAGAAGAACCAAATTTCATATATCCAGTGTACCCCGCCCCATCTCACGCCCCGGGGCTTAGAGCATATACGGGCATAGAAAAACACCGCGGTTACTCCGCGGTGTTCATCTACAATTATCAGCTTTACATGACGTCCTGAATCAGCTCAATGCAGCGATCCAAAAAGGCATCCACCTGAGTCTCCTCATAACACATATCGCTAGTTGCCGAACGGAAAGACGCATTGCGAATAATCGAAGGGTCCAGGGCATCCTCGCCGTCCAGCTGGCGGCGGATAGCATCGCACAGGACATCCACATCGTCCACAAAATAGCCCACGGTCAGGCGCTTTGCCGGGCGACGGAAACGCTGACGAGCCGGGCGCTCCAAACGCCCCATAAGCAGCTCGCCGGTATCCACCAGCATATCTTCCCACGCCGCCATGCCAGCCTGCTCAATATAGCGGCTGCGCTCCAGGCGGGAGAAACGCTCCTCAATCATCTCCAGGGCGCGGTCCACTTCGTGCACGGCGTAGCCACCGGGCTCGGGGCGGAATACCACCTGACGAATACGGCGGGAAGTATAGAGAGAATCAGGAGCCTGAGTATTATTGCTGAGCAGCTCATAGTCATCAGCCAAGCGCTCAAAGAGGCGATCCACCTCGCTGCGCTTATATCCCAGTTCCGTCTCGCCAGCGCGAGCAAAACCACCGCTGCGTTTAGGCTGTGCCATAGTTCTTCCTTTGTTTGCTGCGGTATACCGCACTCACCGTTTGTGAAGGATCCTGACCTATTTAGTGTAAACCAGTTTAGAGAGGCCAGATACTAAAAATCAGACAGCCCACGCCCACAGTCCACACAATGGAATCCAGACGATCCATCATGCCGCCGTGGCCGGGAATCAGATTCGACATATCCTTAATGCCCATACGACGCTTGAAAACGGACTCCAGCAGATCACCCGCGGTAGCCACAATCACCATCAGAGCTGCGAAGGGAATACCCCACCAAAAGGGGTGGCCGAAAAGACCAATGACAGTACACGCAACCGCTGCCGAACCCACAAAAGAGCCAGCAAGACCCTCCCAGCTCTTCTTGGGAGAGATCACCGGAGCTAAGGGGTGCTTGCCGAAGTTCACGCCCGCGATATACCCGAAGGTGTCATTAGAAATAGCCATGAGCAACGCCAGCAGAATACCCGCCCAGCCGCGCTCGGTGGCAAAATACGCCAGACCAATACCCAGCAGGGTCGGCACCCACAGCATAGCCATCATGGAGCCACCCAGGGACTTGAAATAACCCACCGTGCGCTTGGCTCCGGTACAGAGCGTAGCGAGAGCAATAATCACCAGGGAGATACCCAGAGCCGCTGCGGTACCTTTGAGTCCAAAGTGATAGGAGGCGGGAATAAAAGCGAAGGCAAGGGGCGAGGCAACCCAGCGAGGGGTACCGTAGCCCGCGCGTTCATTGAGCACCGTTAGAATTTCCCAGACGCCCAGCACCGAGGCAGCAGCGGCAGTCAGCGCCAGTACAGGGGGTACCCACAGACCCAGCAGCAGCAGGGCGCCCAGACCGGCGCCTACACCAATAGCGGCGGGTAGATTACGCCCGCCCTTGGGGGCTTTGGGTGCCCGATCAACGGCATTACTCGCGGCCACCTCGGGGGTGCCTGCCTGCTCGCTCATAGTTCTGCCTTCCTGTTCCCATCCGGATCTTTGAGGAACGGGTGCTGTGGATTCTACGGTGAATATTTCAAGAGTGAATATTGTTTATATGAAGAGCTCTTCCCACTCTATCGCTTGTGGGAAAAGCTCAGGAGCGCTCTGCGCACCTGGGAAGAATGCACGCCCGGCAGGGTGAGTTATAGTCTCACCTCACCAAGCGTGCATTCCTTATGCAGCCTATCTGCGACTTAGACAGCCAGCAGCTCAGCTTCCTTGTGCTTGTACAGCTCGTCAATAGCCTCAACGTGCTTCTTGGTCAGCGCGTCCAGGTCCTTTTCAGCGCGTGCGCCCTCGTCCTCGCCGATTTCGCCGTCCTTGACCAGCTTGTCAATGGAGGTCTTTGCGCTACGGCGAACATTGCGCACGGATACGCGAGCCTCTTCAGCCTTGGAGTTGACCAGCTTGGTGTACTCCTTGCGGCGCTCAGCGGTCATTTCGGGCATGACCACGCGGATAGCCGCACCGTCATTGCTGGGGTTCACACCCAGGTCGGAGTCGCGCAGAGCCTTCTCAATAGCCGCCAGGGCGCTCACGTCGAAGGGGACGATCTTGACGGTGCGTGCATCCTCAACGTTGAAAGAAACCAGCTGCTGCAGCGGGGTGGGTGCACCGTAGTACTCTGCGGTCAGGCCGCTGAAAATAGCGGGGTTCACGCGACCGGTACGAACCTTAGCGAATTCGCCCTTGGTTGCTTCGATGGTCTTGTCCATCTTCTCGCCGGCTTCAGCAAGAATTTCATCAATCATGTATATGTCCTTTACTTCAGGGGCGCGCTCTATCCTTTAGAGCGCACTAATTTAACAGTCTCTAAAGCTGCGAGCTTAGCGAGTAACCAGGGTACCCATCTTCTCGCCCAAGATTGCGCGAGAAACATTGCCCTCACCCTGCATGCCGAAGACACGCATGGTCACGTTATTATCGCGGCACAGGGAGAATGCGGTCTGATCCAGCACGCGGATATTGCGCGCCATAGCCTCATCATAGGTCAGGTTGTACAGGCGCTCAGCGTTCGGGTCCTTATTGGGGTCGGCGGTGTAAATGCCGTCCACACCGTTCTTTGCTACCAGCACCTCATCGGCGTGGATTTCCAGGGCGCGCTGAGCTGCCACGGTATCGGTGGAGAAGTAAGGCAGACCCGCACCGGCACCGAAAATCACCACGCGGTCCTTCTGCATATGGCGAATAGCACGGCGAGGGATGTAAGTTTCAGCAACCTGAGGCATGGTGATAGCGGACTGTACGCGGGTGTCCACGCCTTCCTGCTCCAAAAAGTCCTGCAGTGCCAGGGAGTTCATGACGGTACCGAGCATACCCATGTAGTCTGCGCGGGAGCGATCCATGCCCTCCTGGGAAAGTTCAGCACCGCGGAAGAAGTTACCGCCGCCAATCACAATAGCGGTTTCAACTTCGCCTACGGTTGCGGCGATCTGCTTAGCGATGCCGCGCACCACCGAGGGGTCAATACCCACTTCGCCACCGCCGAAAACCTCGCCGGAGAGCTTGAGCAGTACGCGGCGGCGACCGGTTTCATCGCGGTGAATCGAATGTGCAGTTTCGGGCATGGTTACCTCCAGTGGTTGTTCTCTTGTCCCGAGAGCCGCACGCAGCACTCGGGCAAAAATTTTTCTCTCTATAAGGATACGCTAAAGGGAGGCCGTCATGTGACGACCTCCCTTCAGATGTGCGCTAAAACCTAGAGTTGATAGGTGTTAGAACAGCCGTTAAGCTTAGGCACCCACGCGGAAACGTGCGAAACCGGTAGCCTTTGCGCCTGCCTCATCCAGGATCTGAGCAACGGACTTCTTGGTGTCCTTTGCGAAGTCCTGATCCAGCAGGGTGTTCTCCTTGTAGAAGCCCTTCAGACGGCCTTCAACGATCTTGTCCAGGATCTGCTCGGGCTTGCCCTCAGCAATTGCGGTCTCGCGAGCCACGCGCTTCTCGGTCTCAACCTGCTCAGCGGGGATGGAGGAAGCATCCAGGTACTTGGGGCTCATTGCTGCAATGTGAACTGCAACGTCGTGTGCCACGTTGTCGGTGTCCTTGCCCTCAACAGCCAGCAGAACGCCAACCTGAGCGGGCAGGTCCTTGGAGGTCTTGTGCAGGTACACTGCAACGTTCTCGCCCTCCAGGCGTGCAACACGGCGGACAACGATCTTCTCGCCCAGCAGTGCGCCAGCCTCGGTGGTCAGCTCCTCAACGGTCTTGCCGTCAACGGAAGCAGCCTGCAGCTCTTCAATGGTGGAAGCGCCTGCAGCAATAGCTGCCTCGAGTACGTTCTCGCCGAAAGCGATGAAGGGGTCAGACTTAGCCACGAAGTCGGTCTCGGAGTTAACCTCAACCATGTAGCCAACGCCCTCGTGTACGCGAGCTGCGATCAGACCCTCAGCGGTTGCACGACCCTCACGCTTGGTAACGCCCTTCAGGCCCTTAACGCGGATGATCTCCATAGCCTTCTGCTGGTCGCCGTTAGCCTCGTCCAGAGCCTTCTTGACGTCGAGCATACCTGCGCCGGTCTTCTCGCGCAGTGCCTTGATGTCTGCTGCGGTGTAGTTCGCCATTATGTGAACTCCTCGATATTGTGTCCTAGAATCCCCGGAAGATGAGGGAATTCTCTGAAAATATAGGGGCGGAGGGCACCGCACCCTTTACCGGGTGGGCGCCCTCCACTGTTTATCCGTTAGAAACGGCTAAACGTTAAAGCTTACTTAGCTTCTGCAGCCTGAGCAGCCTCGTGCTGCTCCAGCAGCTCGCGCTCCCAAGCAGCCATGGGCTCTTCTGCCTCAGCCTTGCCGGACTTCTTAGCGTTACGCTCGATCAGGCCAGCAGCCACTGCGTCTGCAACCACGCGGGTCAGCAGGTTCACGGAGCGGATTGCATCGTCGTTGCCCGGGATGGGGAATGCAACTTCGTCCGGATCGCAGTTGGTGTCCAGAATTGCAACCACGGGGATGCCCAGCTTCTGTGCTTCGTTAACAGCCAGGTGTTCCTTCTTGGTGTCAACAACCCACAGCAGGGAGGGGGTCTTGGTCAGGTTGCGGATACCACCCAGGGTCTTCTCGAGCTTCTCGAACTCGCGACGCATCAGCAGCAGTTCCTTCTTGGTGTAGCGAGAACCTGCAACATCGTCGAAGTCAATCTGCTCGAGTTCCTTCATGCGAGCGATGCTCTTGGAAATGGTGCTGAAGTTGGTCAGCATACCACCGAGCCAGCGGTGGTTCACGTAGGGCATACCAACGCGGGTTGCCTGCTCAGCGATAACTTCCTGAGCCTGCTTCTTGGTACCCACGAACAGGATGTTGCCGCCGTGTGCAACGGTGGACTTAACAGCTTCGTAAGCCTTGTCGATGAAGGCCAGGGACTGCTGCAGGTCGATGATGTAAATACCGTTGCGCTCGGTGAGGATGAAACGCTTCATCTTGGGGTTCCAACGGCGGGTCTGGTGACCGAAGTGAACGCCGGAATCCAGCATCTCACGCATAGTTACGACGGGCATGTCGTCTCCTTCTAAATGGTGCCGCGCCGACCTCCCATATCGGGCTAGTACGAACGCGCGCATAGTAGTTTAATGGTTGATTTCGGAGCGGATGCTCCCCTGGCATTACGCTCAACCGAATCCTTTCGGATATAGGTTGTTCAGCGCCTCCCGTAGCTCAAAAAGTTACGGACCATAGGTGCTATAGGTCTTCACATGCCCGGCAGCTAAAACCGAACATGAGTGTGAGAACCGCGCAATACGCGTCGTCAGTGGGCACAGATATGCACACTGCAATACACAAGTGTACCCCATTAAGCGCATTTAATCTGCGCCCGCTGCAGGTTAAGAGCCGAAAAATTACATGGATGTCATTAAGGGCACCTTATCGGATGGGTCTTGAGTGATCGTTGAGCTGTGCTTTGGCATTGAACTAGCCCTGCCTGAGGCGATACACGAGACGAGAAGGGCACGTCATATACGCGCATATAAGGGGCTCTACTCGAGGCATATACGCCTGATTTGTGCTCTTTGATCCCTCTAGAGCCTCCATAAACTGTGGATAACTTTCGTTTTGCTCGTTTTGGTAGCGGTTATCCACAGGGTGGTTCTTGGACGAATACTTTTAATGCTCTGATATGCCTATCCATATACATTTCCAGGAGGCATGATGGTCACTCTACTGCGTACTTTTATAGCCCCGCTTCTGGGGCTTTCTCTTATCTTCTCGCCCGCGTCTCTTCCCATGCCCGTAGATGAAGGCGATTCGCTCAGGCTGCCAATGTTCTCTTCTTCAGCGCAGCTTAGCGATAGAGCAAAGCCACCTCGAGGCGTTTTCCTCTCCCCCACCGGCTCGGAGCGTATTCGCGTGGTGCGCCCCTTTCAAAAGCCCGAAAAGCGTTGGTCGGCAGGTCACCGCGGGGTCAAGCTGCGTATGCCTTCCTTTGACGCGCCCGTATACGCCCCAGCTGCCGGGCGCATTAGCTTTAGCGGTTTCGTGGTCAATCGCAGGGTGATTGTCATTGAGCACGAAGATGGCTCCAAGAGTTCCTTTGAGCCGGTTACCGATGCTCTAGAAAGCGGTACCGAAGTACAGGCGGGTGAGCGCCTTGCGGTCATGGACAGCGCAATTCATCCCTGCGGTTCTATCCCCTGCCTGCACTGGGGTGTGCGTATTATTCCGGAAGACGCGAATGCAGATACAGCAAAAGCCAGCGAGTATATTGACCCGCTGGCTTTGCTGACCGGCGTGCGGAGTGTTGAGCCCTCGCGGCTCTATCCTACCGGCAGTGATTTTGCTGCCTGATGGAGCGCCTATGCGTCGTTTTCGCCACGAGGCTCTGCATTCTCTACCTCTACAGTGCTATCTTCCTCAGAGCCCTCTGCTGACTCTTCACCCTGCTCTTGGATCGCTGAGTCTTCAGCTTTATCGGGGTTCAGCGGCTGGGGAATCTGAGGCAGCACTCGGGTTGTAAAGGCAATGGTTTCGTCATTCTCCCCCGCTTCTTGGATGTCCTGGCCCTGAGTCTCGAAAGAGGCGGGCAGAGGCATTGCCAGAGTTTCGGGCAGCACGCGAGTTGCTTCCAGCGCTTCGGTAGCAGGATGAGCGCTATCAGAATTAGCGGGTGCGGGCACCTCGGGAAGCACTCGAGTCGCATCCAGCCCCTGCTCCTGCGATTCAGCAGCGGGGGCAGAATCCATCACCTCCCGAGCCAGAGAAGTATTGGCACCGTAGAGGACGCCAAAGGAACCGGCGGCAAGCACCGCGGTGGCAGGTTCCGGATTCTCTGCCGGAGCACGGTGCGTATCTTCAGTACCACCGGGCACCGGGGCGTGAGCTGCAAGGTAGGCTTCGCGGCGGGCACGGATTGCACGGTGACGCTGCTGCAGCTTAGAGCGGCGAGCAATCAGAACCCACACAGCGGCGATCAGCGAAAGCAGCAAAGCCGCATCGATAATCACGCTCAGCAGGTTCATACCGCGCGCCTGCAGATTAATCTGCTGAGCCTGAGCCAGGCCCTGAGTGCGGTAAATACGTACGGAATTATCCCCGGCGCTAATTTCGGTGCCGTCCTTCACACTCTGCTGAGCGGGGATGGCACTCAGCGCCGGCAGGTTCACGCGCGCCTCAAAGGAGCCGGAGTAGTTGCTGCCAACCTTGTGTTCCAAGGCGAAGAGAGAGGAAACACTATAGGTGGAACCAAAAGGATGGTATCCCTCGCGGTCAGCAATGGAGAATTGAGAGCCTGGCAGATAGGCCTGCAGGGCACTCTCAAATTCGCTCACGCTAGCAGCGTTCA
>Cebus_capucinus_imitator_PRJNA485217_SSR098__coassemble_1854_pt1 | contig 20275 bp, 19 predicted proteins | sample Cebus_capucinus_imitator_PRJNA485217_SSR098__metabat2_high_PE_014 | metagenome-assembled genome bin Cebus_capucinus_imitator_PRJNA485217_SSR098 | reverse complement strand
CCCCAAGCGCGAAAGCAGAGGTCGTGCGCAAACGCCCTCCTCTCGGACAGCGACCCCGTCTCAGGAACGGAAGATATACGCCAAAGCCGCGGCATAAAGAAAACCAGACACCTGCGAGACGCAAGCACAAAGGCAAGAGCCAGAGACACGCGACTCGCGAGTTATGACAAGCCCCGCACACGTGATACATAAAAGGCGTGTATCTCATGGTGCGGGGTTTGGCATTGTTTGAGCTGGAGCGGGCTCTCTACTCTCGCCTCCCAAAATGCGAAACGCAACCATAGGCACAAACACTCTTGTATCGGATAGCCACCCACCCTCAATAACTCTCTACCCTCGTATTCAGATAGCTAGACCATAGGTATAGACTGAGAAGTCACGATTCTCAAACTCACAAACCCATCTCTTATTATGAGTAACTAAGAACACAGGAAATCTGTCCAATAATACGGGTCTAAAACACCCAAATCCCTAAAAACCTGGTACGCTAATTCTGTTCAACTCACTCACTCCACGGTGAACCATCGCTACAGGGCACGGCTTCTCACTCACTCGCCACCCCGATACGCGGAGCACCGTACTGAACACTCACTACAAGGTCAGAATGAAACACTCCCGAACCACGCTGGGTCTTCTCAGCGCGGCGGCGGCTCTTGTACTCGCGGCCTGCGGAACTCCCGCACTCTCGAGCCCGACTGCCTCCGTCAGCAGCACCCGCGTGAGCACCTCCAATAGTGCAGGCGCTCAGCCCAGCTCTTCTCCTAGCGCTCACGCGGCTTCCTCTGCCGCGCCCGCTAGCGATACCACTCCCGCCTCAACCATGAACCTGGATCAAATCGCCCGCGGCGATTTTAGCAGTATTCAGGGCACCTGGAATGGCGATAAAAATGCACTGGTCATTAGCGGTAATAGCGGTGAATATAGCGTAACCGACCGAGCAACCCTTACTCTCAACGGTCTTAAAATTCATGCCAGCCAGGGCACCGAAGAGTACCTGAAACCTTCGGTGGAGCAGACCGGTGGCGCGCTGCGTCTACACTATAGCGATAGCGTACAATTTACTTTCTACCCGGCGGGTGTGAGCGTGCGCGATCAGAGTACCGGTGCGCTGATTGCTTCTGAGGACTGGAAGGACCGTATTTTCTACGGCACGGTGGGTAGCGATAACGCCACCACGATTATGTCGTCCACCGCGGCTCTGCCGGAGCTGAAGACTCTTGCGGAGACTCGTGCTATGGCTATTGAGGATGACCCGGCGCGTTTTAGCACGGTGTCCGGCGCGCAGAGCGCGTTTATTTCGCTGGGTAGCACCAATGGTCGCCCGAATACCTGCTATATTAATGCGGCAGTTGGGGGTTCTCAGGTTACCTGCATGTTTTATAGCGCGATTAAGCCACGTAACTGGGAGCTGCTGGGCGACCCGGTCTACTATATGCAGGTCACTCCCAGCGGCGCTGAGCCTAAGGTGCGCCGCTACCTGACGAATAGTTCCAGTTCTAAGCTGGATGCTTTTAAGACGCTCGTGCAGCCGAATGCTGTGGAGCTGACGCCCGGACATAAGATTACGGTGGGCGATATTACCTGCACGGCTCTGAGCGCCGATACGCTTGAATGCGCCGGTCAGGTGATTAGCCCGCGCGGTGCCGCGGCTGAGCCTAAGGCTAAGTCCTAACGTGGTACACGCCCCGTGTTTCTGTGCATAAGAATTTATGTGATGGAAATGCGGGGCGTGACCTTTTTGCGCTTGTACGTGCGGGGAATCTGATAGGCTGGATTCGTTAGGATAATTACCGAATAATCACACATAGCAGTCGATCACACCGATAGGTAGTCCCTATGCCCCACCACGTACGTATTTCTTCCACCCTCGCGCTGGGTTTCACCGCTCTGCTGGCTCTGAGTGCTTGCTCTGTCCTCGGTACCGAGAGCACCCAGAATAGCAGCCCGAGTGCGAGCGCCTCCGCCAGTTCTTCGGCATCTTCCGCGCACTCTAGCACTCTGGATGCTATTGCCCGCGGTGATTTCACGGCTCTGACCGGTACTTGGGCTTCGTCCACGCAGAAGCTTGCTGTGGTGCCGGGCGGTATGGAGTGGAGCAGCAATGATGCGCTTTTCGCTAAGCTGTCTCAGCTGAGTCTGCTGCCGGAGGATAAGTCTGTCACCTACGATAAGTTCTCTAAGAAGGTTCAGGATGGCGCGCTGATTCTTAGCTGGGAGTCTAGCGCTCACTCCGATAAGAGCGCCTATATTATGGTCTACCCCGAGGGTGTGGCGCTAAAGAACCCGTTCACGGGTGCGAAGGTTGAGAGTAATGAGTCTCTTCTGCGCGTGGTGGCTTTGACCGGCCGCACCGATGATGTGACTCCTCATATTATGACTCGAGTCTCCACTGAGGCTCCGCAGATTACTGTACCCGTTATTACTGCCCCGGCGCCCAGCTCTACCGCAAGCAGTAGCAGCAGCTCCACCTACTCCCCCAGCCCTAGCGGTGCTGCCGATCGCTCCGGCTCGAATGCAACCCGCCCCTCCTCGGCGGCTCCCAGTAGCGCCCAGGCTGCTTCCAGCTCGGGTATGAATACTTCCCAGATTGCTCGCGGTGATTACTCGAGTATTCAAGGTTCCTGGTTGGCGCCCACCCGCAAGCTCTATGTGACCGATAATCATATTTCCTGGACGGCTAAGAGCGCGCCCTACGCTGAGATTAACGGTCTGAGCATTACCGCTATTCAGGATGCTGGTACCTCCTATAATGCGCCCACGGTGCGTTGGGATCGTGGCGCGCTGCTGATTCATTGGAAGCAGACCAGCGGCCCGAACGCCACTCAGCTGATGTTCTACCCTGCCGGTGTTGAGATTTACGATCAGAATACGGGTGCTGTTATTCCTTCTGATACCTCCCGCGATCGTATTCTTTCCGGTGCTCCCGAGGCTGATCGTGCTTCCGAGGCGATTATGGTTCGTTCCTAGGGCAGAAAGTATCGACCGTGCTCCGGGGTCTCTCTCCCCTATGCGCTAGCTATAGCATTTCTTCGTGCTGATAACCCATTAATCCACATATACATATACAAAGCCCCGCGGCTCTCATAGCGAGAGTCGCGGGGCTTTGTGTAGTCTCTAGACCCGATCAGCAGTAGCCAAGCGACTCAGAGCGAAAAGAGTGCTAGTCAGCTTCGGGCATGTCGATCTTATCCAGATCGGCTGCGCCTTCCTTGAGCTTACGGCGGTACTCCACGGACTCGGTCCACACGCCTGCCTGGCGTTCCTGCTCCAGCTCGGCGCGTGCCTCCGCCTTGGCGTCCATACGCTCCTTGTACTCCACACGCTTCTGCGCACGGGTCGGGCGAATAATCTCTTCCAGACGAGCATCGGTACCGCGCGGCGAGGAGAGCAGCTCGGCACCGCCGACCATAGTCGGCTCCCAGTCAAAGATCACGGAGTTATCGTTCTCGCCAATTACCACGGCGTCACCGGCGCGAGCACCGGCCTTGAAGAGTTCATCTTCAACACCGAGCTTTGCCAGGCGGTCAGCCAGGTAACCAACAGCTTCATCATTATTGAAGTCGGTCTGCTGAATCCAACGCTCGGGCTTTTCACCAATCACGCGGAAGAGCGGCTCCAGGTTGCGCTCCTCGCGACGGATAAAGAATTCCTGCTTCTTCTTGGAGCGGAAGCCCTTGGGTCGAATAATTTCAACCTCAACCTCGGGTGCCTGCTTCTCAGCTGCTGCGCGAGCGGCGCGATCCTCTTCCACCAGGGAAGCCATCGCGAAGATTAGGGGCTTCAGGCCCTCGTGGGAGGCGGTAGAAATCTCGAAGACTTTGTAGCCCATGGCTTCGAACTCGGGGCGTACAAAGTCCGCCAGTTCGCGCGCCTCGGGCACGTCGATCTTGTTCAGCACCACAATCTGCGGGCGCTCGTTCAGGGGCACGGTCACACCCGCGGTGGGGTCGACCTCGTAGTTTTCCAGCTCGCCTCGGATCACCTCAAAATCGCTGATGGGGTCACGGCCGGGTTCGAGGGTTGCGCAGTCAATCACGTGTACCAGGGCGCTGGAGCGCTCCACATGGCGCAGGAATCGGTGTCCCAGACCGCGGCCTTCGGAGGCGCCCTCAATCAGACCGGGAACGTCCGCGACGGTGTAGCGCACATCGCCCGCCTGCACCACGCCCAGGTTCGGGATCAGGGTGGTGAAGGGGTAGTCCGCAATCTTGGGGCGTGCGGCGCTAATGGCCGCAATCAGGGAGGACTTGCCCGCGGAGGGGTAACCGACCAGAGCCACGTCTGCAATGGACTTGAGCTCCAGCACAACGTCTGCTTCTTCGCCGGGGATGCCCAGCAGTGCGAAACCGGGTGCCTTGCGCTTGGTGGAGGCGAGCGCCGCGTTACCCAGGCCACCCATACCGCCGTGCGCTGCCACATATTCGTCGCCTACGCGCAGCAAATCGGCGAGCACATTGCCTTCACGGTCTTTGACCACGGTACCCTGGGGTACGCCCAGAATCAGGTTTTCACCGTTGAAGCCGTGGTGCATATCGCCACGGCCAATATCGCCATTGGGGGCGTGCTGGTGGGGGCTGTGGTGGTATTCCAGCAGGGTGGTGGTTTGGTTGTCCACGCGCAGGATCACGTCACCGCCGTTGCCGCCGTTGCCGCCATTAGGGCCACCGAGGGGCTTAAATTTTTCGCGTCGTACGGATACGCATCCGTTGCCACCATTGCCGCCGGATACGTGCAGCACCACGCGGTCTACGAATTCTGCCACGTTTTCTCCTTTAATGTACAGATACGATGAGGGGGTAGAGTTACCCCTACCCCCTTATCTTCAATGATTCTGACGGGCTGATTACTCAGCTGCTGCCAGGATGTTCACGACCTTACGGCCCTTGCGGGTACCGAATTCGACGGTGCCTGCTGCCAGAGCGAACAGGGTGTCGTCGCCACCGCGGCCAACGTTAACGCCGGGGTGGAAGTGGGTGCCGCGCTGACGAACGAGGATCTCGCCTGCGTTGACGGTCTGACCGCCGTAGCGCTTCACGCCGAGGTACTGGGGGTTCGAGTCACGGCCGTTACGGGTGGAGCTAGCGCCCTTCTTATGTGCCATTTCAGTCCTACCTTAGGTAAAAGTTAATCCGAATGTTTTCGCGTGATTATGCGGAAACTGCGGTGATCTTGACGGTGGTCAGTTCAGCGCGGAAACCCTGACGCTTCTTGTAACCGGTCTTGTTCTTGTACTTCTGAATAACGATCTTCGGACCGCGCAGGTCCTCGATCTTCTCAGCAGTTACCTTAGCGGATGCCAGGGACTTTGCGTCTGCGATGACCTTGTCACCGTCGACGAACAGCACGACGGGCAGCTCGATGGTGGTGCCGGGCTCGCCAGCAACACGATCCAGGGTTACGATGTCGCCAACGGAAACCTTCTCCTGACGACCGCCAGCGCGTACGATTGCGTATGCCACGTTATGGACTCACTTATCTCGACAACTTGGTTCTTCTATCTCACCGCCTGCACAGCCCGTGTCATCGTTTTCAGTACTGTTCGATGCCGGTGCCCGCCTAACCTAGCGAGATTGGCTCATTCGGGGTCAGCGCTTAGGCACAGGGGTGGTGGCTTGCACCGCGAGGGTGCAAGTGGTGTCTCCCGCTGGCTCTGCGTCGATAGAGCTTCACTGAGATTAACACCAGTCTTAAAGGATACGCCAAACCCCGGCGCAATGCAATAGGTGCATTGAACCGGGGTTTGATGGCTCTCTTTATCTGAGAGAGTTATGCATTCATACGGTGCGCTATATGTGGTTTAGCTATAACCGCTGGTGGGCGAGTAGGACTGCATGGAGTCGCTACGCAGAGCATTCGACAGCTCATTGACCGCATTATCGTCGACCACAATAATGGACTGGCCGTTGTAGGACCAACCGGGGCCCGCGTTCGGCAGGGTCATCATATGCATGTCGGTCACGCCCTTGGAAATGACCGGGCGGGCAATATTGACAATCTCGCCGGCGTTCAGACCGGAGTCCACGGTCATATAGGGAGAGAGGGACTCAACCGCCTTCTGGAACTCCACAATATTGCTCAGAGCACCCTTAGCCTTCATGGTGTTCACCAGACCCTGCAGATAGGAGCGCTGGTTGCGCACACGCTGGTAGTCACCGTCACCGAAGACATAGCGCTCACGCACGAAGGCCAGTGCCTGAGCACCGTCCATATGGTTCACACCCTGGGTGAAGGTCCACACGCCGGTGGACGTTGTGAAGGGGCGGGTCACATTCACATCCACACCACCCACAGCATTGGTCAGCGCCTTGAAACCATTGAAGTCAATTTCAGCCACATGGTCCATCTTCACGCCGAGCACCTGCTCCACGGTCTGAATCTGCAGGGCGATACCGCCCCAGTTCAGCGCCGCATTGATCTTTGCCGCGCCAAAACCGGGAATATTCACCCAGCTATCGCGCATGATCGAGATCAGGTACACGCCGTGACCGTCCTTGGGGACGTGCATGACCATAATGGTGTCGGCACGAGCGCCCGAGGAGTCGGTCTCACCGTTAAAACGCTGGTCGCTACCGAGCAGCAGAATATCGGTGCCTTCGCTATCCTTCACATCGTGAACGCCCGGTGCGGGAATCTCTACCTCATTGCCGGAGGCGTCGGTCGCCTTAACGGGTTCGCCTGCGGCTACGGGCTTTTCAATCTTGCCCTCCTCCGCAGCTTTCTTCAGGCGGTCCAGATCCCCTTGGACATCGCTCATGCTCTTGTCGTCGAATTTCTGAGTCTGAGTATCCCAGGTATTGCCAATACGCCAAATGTAGAAACCAATGCCGAGGGTAATGACCAGCAGAAGAATCAGCAGGATCAGCAGGATGCGCTTGAGCCACTTCTTCTTCGGCTTGTCAGTCTCAGTGGAAGCAGTTTTATCGAGCTTATCGCTCATATGCATAGTCCTTTGAAACAGTGAGTAATCCTGTGCCCACTGCGTGCTTGAACAATGAAAGAGGATGCGCAGCAGGCTCTCTAAGAACTTTCATTGTAACGCTTTTTAGTGGAAGGATGGAGATTCTTCGCTCGCACGGCGGGTTTTATTATCTTTCTCACCCACATCAGAAAGGGCGCTTACTCCCCTGCAGATACAAACATCCCCGCACCTCGTGATACGAGATACGGGGATGTTCAGCTTCACTCGGGAAGAAAAACTTATGCCTTCTTGCCGAAGTTTGCGAAGCGTGCGTTGAAGCGCTCGACGCGACCTGCGGAGTCCATGATGCGCTGCTTACCGGTGTAGAACGGGTGCGATGCGGAGGAGATTTCAACCTCAACGATCGGGTACTCGTTGCCGTCTTCCCACTTCTCGGTCTTCTCGGAAGTCATGGTCGAACGGGTCAGGAAAACCTCACCGGATGCGAGGTCGCGGAACAGCACCGGGCGGTATTCCGGGTGAATTTCTGCCTTCATAATATACCTTCTTCTGTTACTGGATTTTGCCAGCAACCCTAAAATAGATGGAGTAGGTCTGATGTGCTTATGAGCGCATCGTGGCGGGTACCGGGAGGCACACACCAAGAGTTAAGGGTACCACTTTTTTGACGCCCATGCCCAGGAACAGAGCTTAAAAGCCCAGAAAAAGCGTGAGAGGCGCACCATACATACACCTCCTACGCTTCTCTGAGATAGCATAAGCACCCTATGAGCGCGGACGAGTCTCCCAAAATGCCACAGCGGAAGCCGCCGCCACATTCAAAGAATCAACACCGTGAGACATAGGAATCATCACCGTATGATTCGTCGCCGCTAGAGTCTTACGGGACAGGCCGTGACCCTCCGTACCCAGAATCAACGCCAGCTTCTCATCCCTACGGGCAGCCAACTCGTCCAGGCTCAAAGAGTCCTCCTCCAAGGCAAGAGCAGCCGAGATAAAACCCAGCTCGTGCAGAGTCTGCAGATCCTGCGGCCACGACTCCAGTCGAGCCCAGGGCACCTGAAAAACAGTACCCATCGACACACGAATCGAACGGCGATAGAGCGGATCAGCGCAGCGCGGAGTTACCAGCACAACATCCACATTCAACGCAGCTGCGGAGCGGAAAATCGCGCCCACATTCGTGTGGTCCACAATATCCTCAAGGATCGCCACGCGGCGAGCACCCTGCAGCAACTCAGCCAACGGCACAGGAGCCGGGCGAGCCATCACCGCCAGGGCACCGCGGTGCAGATGAAAACCCGTCACGGACTCCAGCTGCGACTCGCTACCCACATAGGCGGGAACATCCGGGTGGGCAGCCAGCACATCGGCCAGGTCATCGGCCCACTTCTCACTCATCAAAAAGGAAAGAGGCTTATGCCCCGCCGCCAGTGCGCGACGAACCACCTTCGAGGACTCAGCAATATATATACCCCACTGCGGCTCCAGGGCACTGCGCAACTTCACATCCGTCAAATCAGTGTAATAACGCAGCGCTCCCTCAGGCGCCTGAGCCAAAGGAACCACAGAACCCATGGCATATACGCGCGCAGCACGAGCCGCAATATCAGCGGGTTTCAGCTGAATAGGCTTAACCATTTAGCGCTTAAACGCGTTGTAACGGCCGGCAGCAGTCACAGTCAGAGCCAAATCCATACCGTAGGTAGCGGCAAGATTAGCCTCAGTAATAGTCGACGCCAGCGGACCGGCAGCAACCACCTGACCATCACGCAGCAGCAGCGCGTGAGTAAAACCAGCCGGCACCTCCTCCAGGTGGTGAGTAATCAGCACAGTTGCAGGAGCGTACGGGTCCGCAGCTAGAGCATCCAGACGCTCCACCAGATCCTCACGGCCGGCAATATCCATACCCGCACCCGGCTCATCCAGCAGCAGCAGCTCCGGGTCAGTCATCAAGGCACGAGCAATCAGCGCACGCTTACGCTCACCATCAGAGAGGGAACCAAAAGCACGATCAGCAAGGTCCTCAACGCCCCACTCAGCCAACAGCTCGGTAGCGCGCTCCTCATCAAAAGACTCGTACTCTTCCTTCCAGCGACCGGCAACACCGTACGCACTGGTCACCACAACATCAGAGACCTTCTCAGAGGCAGGAATCTGCTTAGCCGAAGCCGCGGAAGAAATACCAATACGGGGGCGCAGTTCAAACACGTCCACAGCACCCAGGGTCTCATCCAGCAGCTCAACCTCACCGGAGGTAGGATGCAGGCGCGCCGCCGCAATAGACAGCAGGGTAGACTTGCCGGCGCCGTTGGGGCCCAGCACAACCCAGCGCTCACCCTCGTTCACGGTCCAGGAAATATTATTCAGAATCTTCTCGCCGCCGCGGACAACGTCCACCTGCTGCATATTCAGTACAGTACTCATATCTTCTCTTCTTCGTAGAATTTAGACGAATCGACTAGTCAATAAAGCCGCGAGCGCCGCCCACCAGCTCAATATGACCGGTCTCAACCTCAGCGGTGACCATCTTCGCCACTTCCTGAGCGAACTCGTTCACGGTGTACAGCTTACCGGCAACCTCGCGGCGCGCCTCAATGGCACCCGGGTTCAGGCGGTTCAGCAGGGTCGCGGTCACGGTGCCCTCAATCATATCGGCAGATACCACAACCAGGGACAGACCCTTCTCGCTCAGCGCCGGAATCTCAGCGATCAGGGCGTCCTCACCGGCACGCTTAGACTCAGCAACCGGCTGGTACTCCTCCATAGTCGGTACCTCGCGAATGAAGTGCGCCTGGTGGCTGGTCACGAACACAATACGACCGCCAGCGCTCATCTTCTCAGCAGCCAAACGAGCCAGAGACAGCTGAGCATCACGGTTCAAACGCATTGCGTAATCCTCGCCCATGCCGGTCTCCATACCGCCGGAAGCATTCAGCACCAGGTAATCCAGAGAACCGAAAGTCTCCACAGCGGTGCTCACCAGGTTCTGCAGATCTGCTTCAACGGTCACATCAGCCTGTACAGCAATAGCCTTGCCGCCGGCTTCCTCAATGCTCTTAACAATCTTATTCGCACGGGGAGCCTTTGAGCGGTAATTCACCACGATATTCGCGCCCTGCGCTGCCAGAATCTGGGCAGTATCCGCGCCGACACCGCGAGAAGAACCGGTAATAATAATAGTCTTGCCGTCCAAAACAGCCATCGTCATAATCCTTATAACACTCAGGCGGGAGAAACCCGCATCGAAAAATTGAAGAATGCGCGCCGCGTCTAGTGACCCATGCCCAGACCGCCATCCACAGGGATCACGGCACCAGAAATATAATCAGCCTCATCGCTAGCCAACCAGCGAATCACGCGAGCAACCTCAACAGCCTCAGCGAAACGCTTCGCGGGAATAGAATCCAAGTAATTCTTCTTGGTCTCCTCCGGCAGCACCTCGGTCATCTCAGTATTAATGAAGCCCGGAGCCACCACATTCGCGGTAATATTACGACCACCCAGCTCACGAGTAATAGAACGAGCCATACCCACCAGAGCAGCCTTAGACGAAGAGTAGTTCACCTGGCCGGGCGAACCGTACAGACCCACTACAGAAGACACCAAAATAATACGGCCGCGCTTGAGCTTGAGCATGCCCTTAATAGCGCGCTGCACCACGCGGAAAGAACCGGTCAGGTTCGTATCAATAACCTCGGTGAAATCCTCTTCCTTCATGCGCATCAGCAGCATATCGCGAGTAATACCGGCATTTGCAACCAGCACCTCCACCGGACCAAACTCAGCCTCAATAGCCTTAAAGGCCTCATTAATGCTCTCAGCATCACGCACATCAGCCTTAACAGCGAAGAACTCTTCAGGTGCGTCGCCGCTACGGTACGTCACGCACACATTGTGACCAGCCGCCTTAAACTCCTTGGCGATCTCGTAGCCGATACCTCGGTTACCGCCGGTGACCAGCACGGTCTTGGGAGTGAACTCGCTCATTAGCATTACCCTTCGGGTCGGTTTTCACAGTCATCAACCATTTTACGCGCTTTTGACTCCAAACACTCACCCTGAACTTCAAGCACAGCTGAAAATATCCCAAAAATTATTCGGGCTATCGTTCACCATAGCTCAGTACTACACTTAAACCGACGATACTTCCCCATCTCAAAGGACAATTATGGACCTGCTCGGCGCACTATCCTCCGGCGCAAACCCGTCTGATATTCAGGCTCCGTCGATCTGCTCACGTAAAGGCTGCCGAGAAGCCGCAGAATACAAAATCCTGTGGAATAACCCCAAAATTCACACGCCCGAGCGTCGAAAGACCTGGTTGGCGTGTTCGGAGCATCGAGCCTGGTTAGAGAATTATCTGCAGGAGCGGTCATTCTGGAAAGAAACTCTTCCGTTCTAAGTACTTGTGCTTTTTCACCTCGCGAGTAGTATTTTTCGTTGCGAGGGAAGACACCCCTCGCGACGAAAAATACTATTCGCAACGCGGAGAGAAAACCGAATACATACAGCGTGTAGATACACCAAAGGCGAGCAGTGTAATAACTGCTCGCCTTGAGTCACAGATTACTCAGAGATCTTAGACGTGAGACTGTGCGGTGTTGATCGCGGGCTTGACCAGCTTACGCGATGCCAGGACCTTATCAACCAGGCCGTACTCCAGTGCTGCCTGAGCGGTCAGAATGTTATCGCGCTCAATGGAGCGGTCCACTTCCTCAAAGCTCTTGCCGGAGTGCAGTGCCAGGGTCTGCGCGGTCCATTCACGCATGCGCATAACCTCGTTGGCGTGAATCTCAATATCGGATGCCTGACCGCCCTGCTGGCCGCTCAGTGCCGGCTGGTGAATCAGCACGCGCGCATTGGGCAGTGCCAGACGCTTGCCGGGGGTGCCTGCTGCCAGCAGAACTGCGGCAGCCGAAGCAGCCTGACCCAGGCACACGGTCTGGATCTCCGGACGGATGAACTGCATGGTGTCGTAGATTGCGGTCATCGCGGTGAAGGAGCCACCGGGAGAGTTAATGTACAGGGTAATATCACGGTCGGGGTCCTGCGCTTCGAGCACGAGCAGCTGAGCCATGATGTCGTCTGCGGAAGCATCGTCCACCTGGGTACCCAGGAAGATAATACGGTCTTCAAAAAGCTTTGCGTAGGGGTCCTGACGCTTGTAGCCGTACGGGGTGCGCTCTTCAAAAGAGGGCAGTACGTAGCGGCTGGTCGGCATCTGCGGTGCCATACCTTCGGGCATGTAATTCATTGTCTACTCCCCTTAGTTCTTGTCGGCGGGAAGCTTGCCCGCAGTGGTTGCAATGTGGTCGAAGAAACCGTATTCCAGACCCTCTTCGGCGGTGAACCAGTTGTCGCGGTCATTGTCCTTGAGGATGGTTTCCAGGGTCTTGCCGGTGCGCTCGGCAGTAATCTCTGCCAGGCGCTTCTTCATGTCCAGAATCAGTTCTGCCTGGGTGCGGATATCGGAGGCGGTACCACCAATACCACCCAGCGGCTGGTGCATGAGGATGCGCGCGTTGGGGGTTGCGTAGCGCTTGCCGATGGTGCCTGCGGTGAGCAGGAACTGACCCATGGATGCCGCCATGCCAGTTACGACGGTCACAACATCGTTGGGGATCAGCTGCATGGTGTCGTAGATTGCCATGCCCGCGGTGACGGAACCGCCGGGAGAGTTAATGTACAGGTAGATATCTGCTTCGGGGTCTTCTGCGGAGAGCAGCAGCATCTGGGAGCAGATGAGGTTTGCGTTGGAGTCGCGCACCTCGGAGCCGAGCCAGATAATGCGTTCCTTCAGCAGGCGGTTGTATACGTAATCTTCCTGCGCGCCTACCGGAGCAGTCGCCATAGACGGGGTCGACGCGCCGGAACCGATCGGCAGAGGCATGTAGCTAGACATTGTCCCTCTTTCAGTAAATAAACTTAGTGCTTGGATATAACAATACAGTTTTTTGGCCACCGCGGGGCTCTATTGCAGAAGGTTCACCACAGGGCGAACAATCCTAGGTTGTCTGTTCGCTAATAAAGGCGCAGTGAGGAGGCAGCGCAGGGCATCACAGCGTGCGGGTGTGGATTCTCCGGCGGCTTGTGTGCGACCGGTACAGCCATTGGTTTATTGAACGAATAAAGACCGATTAAAGAGTTGTCCCCGATACTGTGAATGTATCGGGGACAACTATCTACGGATTCTCTATATCGGTGGGTCTTTAGAACCGTGAACGTTACTTTGCCGAGCTGACTGAGGGTTCCTTGACGGTTTCCTCTGATTTCTTATCGCTCTCATCCTTCGGCGATTCAACCTGATTATCAGAGCTTTCCTCAACCTCCGACGCATCCTCAGAAGCTGCAGAATCTTCAACAGAATTCAGACGAGCCGGTAGCGGTTCCAGACCGGCTGCCTCACGCGCACGGGCACGCATACCCGCGGTGATAAAGCCGAGCAGACCGGCAACCACCAGCAGACCCGAGGTCCAAATATGCACGCGCAACCCCAGGAAAGTCTCCGAGGTATCAATGCGCAGGAACACCTCAATAAAGAAGCGTCCAATACCGTAGTAGAGCACATAAAGCCAGATAGTCTGACCCAGCTTCAGCGCACCCTTGCGGGAGAGCCAGAGCAACAGCGCCACACCGGCAAGATTCCACAGCGACTCGTAGAGGAAAGTCGGGTGGAAGAGTGTGCCAGCCGGGTACTGCTTAGGGAAATTTGGACTGCTATAGTCAATCTCCAAACCCCAGGGCAGAGTGGTGGGTTTACCGAAAAGCTCCTGGTTGAACCAGTTACCCCAGCGGCCGAATGCCTGCGCCAGCAGAATACCGGGCATTATCGCGTCACCAAAAGCGGGGAAATTCAGCCCGTAGCGGCGGCAGGCGTACCATGCCCCCAAGGCACCCACGCTCACCGCGCCCATAATGCCAATGCCGCCTTCCCAGATCTTGAGAAACGCCCAGGGGTCGGCAACATTCGGTCCGAAGTAGGAGCCGGGGTCGGTAATGAGCACATGGTAGGCACGAGCGCCAAGAATGCCGGCGGGGATTGCCCACATTGCCACATTGTAGACATCGTCTTTTTCACCGCCGACCGCTTCCCAACGGTGCGCGCCCAGCCACAGGCAGAAGCCTATACCGGTCAGAATACACAGGGCGTACATGTGAATATTCAGCGATCCAATGTGGATCACCGACATGCTTTCCGGCGGTGAGGGAATAGATGCTAGAGGCACGCTCAGTGCCTGAAGAGTGGAACTCACGCCTTACTCCCCCGCTGCGTTATCTGCGCGACCCGCCAGTTCGCGAGTCAGCTGGGCAACTGCCGGCACACCGCCGGTCTGCAGTGCCTTCACCAGTGCGGTACCGACGATCACTCCGTCTGCGTAGGCGCCGATTTCTTCCACATGGGAGCGGTTGGACACGCCCAGACCAACGCAGGCGTAAGGAGCGCCAGATTCTTTCAGGTCTGCCACCAGACGCTGAGCCGCATCGGAGACGGAGCTGCGTGCACCGGTCACGCCCATCACGGAGACCGCGTAGACGAAACCGCTGGAGGCTTCCGAGACCATGCGCAGACGCTCGGGCGAGGAGGACAGCGCCGCCAGGAAGATACGATCCAGGCCGTGCTTTTCGGAAGCTTCGAACCAGTCGGATGCCTCATCGGGCACCAGGTCGGGGGTGATAATACCGGAACCACCCGCCGCCGCAAGATCCGCAGCGAAACGCTCCACGCCGTAGGCGAGCACGGGGTTCCAATAGGTCATAACAACCACGACCGCGTCGGTGGCTTCGGTAATGCGGCGAACCGCCTCAAAAATCTGGCTCAGGCGGAAGCCGTTCTCCAGCGCCACGCCGGTTGCCTGCTGAATCACGGGGCCGTCCATAACCGGATCGGAGTAGGGTACGCCCAGCTCAATAATATCGGCGCCATTCTTACCCAACTCAATAGCAGCCTGAATGCTGGTTTCCAGATCGGGGAAACCGGCGGGCAGGTAGCCGATCAGGGCTGCTCGACCGGCGGTACGGCATTCAGCCAGGCGCTGCGCCAGGCGAGAATTTTCGCTGCGTGCGGGGAAGGTGTGCGAGGCGACGGTGTAGGGCGCCTGGCCATTGGCATCACGGTAGCTCATTAGTTCGTCTCGCTTTCTGCTGCTGCTTCTTTATTACCGGTCATCAGGGTCGAGGAAGGGATCGCCTTACCCAGACCGAACCACTTCAGGGCGGTTTCCATATCCTTATCGCCACGACCGGAAAGGCACACGACCATAATCTTCTCGCGTGCTGCCTGCGGGTCTTCAGCAACCCATTCGCGGCAGATGCGCAGAGCACCGGCAAGCGCGTGGGAGGATTCAATTGCGGGGATAATGCCCTCGGTGCGGCAGAGCAGGCGCAGTGCGTCCATAGCTTCGGTGTCGGTCACGGGCTGGTAGCTCACACGGCCAATATCGCTCAGGTAGGAGTGCTCGGGACCCACACCGGGGTAGTCCAGACCTGCGGAAATGGAGTGAGATTCGATGGTCTGACCGTCTTCATCCTGCATCAGGTAGGTCATGGCGCCGTGCAACACGCCGGGGCGACCCAGGGTGATGGTTGCTGCGTGACGACCGGTGTCTACACCGTCACCGCCTGCCTCGAAGCCGTAAATTTTCACGTCTTTATCGTCCAGGAAGGCGTGGAAAATACCGATAGCATTGGAACCGCCACCCACGCATGCTGCCACACCGTCGGGCAGGCGGCCGGTCATCTCCTGAATCTGGGCGCGTGCCTCGGTGCCAATGGCATCGTGGAAGAAACGCACCATGGCGGGGAAGGGGTGCGCACCGGCTGCGGTACCCAGCAGGTAGTGGGTGTTATCGACATTGGAGACCCAGTCGCGCAATGCCTCATTAATGGCGTCTTTGAGGGTGCGGGAGCCGTTCTGTACGGCGATGACCTTCGCGCCGAGCAGCTGCATACGCGCCACGTTCAGCGCCTGGCGCTCGGTGTCTTCTTCACCCATGTAGATTACGCACTCCATACCGAAGAGTGCCGCTGCGGTGGCGGTTGCCACGCCGTGCTGACCCGCGCCGGTTTCAGCAATCAGGCGAGTTTTACCCATGCGCTTAGCCAGCAGTGCCTGACCGATTACGTTATTGATTTTGTGGCTGCCGGTGTGGTTGAGATCTTCACGCTTGAGGAAGATGCGCACGCCGGTTTCTTCGGAGAGGCGAGAGCATTCGGTCAGCAGGGAGGGGCGGTTGGAATATTCCAGGCTCAGGCGGCGGAATTCTGCGAGGAATTCGGGGTCATTTTTTGCCTCGTTGAAGGTGCGCTCGAGTTCGTCCATGGCGGCGATGAGGGATTCGGGCATCCATCGGCCGCCGTATTGGCCAAAGTAGGGGCCGGGCGCGTTTTTGAGGCTGCTGCCTTCAAGGAATGCGGTTGCCAGGTTGTCGCTCATGGGGTCCTTCCCGCTGTGCTGGTGAATCTCGGATACCTTGTGCTGCCGTGCCGCTATCGGGCACAGCTCATGCAAGGGTTACTCTCCCTATTCTACGCTGTTCACAGTGGTGAGCGCGTATCTTTGCGGGTGGATGTTCATATTCTAGGCGGTGTGCCTGTCAGGGTTCTGCCTCTGTGAGGATTATGCGCAATGTGGGCAATGGTTTTCAGACGCTTTGGCGTGTACTGTCCAGATCAACGGGGTAGGTTTAGGGCTTCTGCGCACTTCATAATCTGTCATAAAAGCTGTTTTGTCTAACGTTTTGATAACAATTCGTGCTTATGGGCTGATTTTGCAGTGTTGAGTATTTTCAGTGTGCATAGGATAGCTACGGTATCTCTTATTTGACACTTATCACTGATATGTATCGGCCAAGAGAGCCTCACAATCACCGTTATAGTCCAAGGAAGTCACCAATGATTTTCACCCCCAAACTCTCGGGCACGCACTGTGTTGTGCACCCCCATGCCACGATCGCAGATAGCTCGATCTCATCTATCTCCAAGATTTCCAACCCCGGCAGCATGCTGGAGGCGACGCCCGCCCCTAGCGCTCTCTCACGTCGCTTGATGCTCAGTGCAGGCCCGCTGGCGCTAGTCGGTGCTCTTGCCGGATGCTCCGCCGCAGCTCAGGAGTCAGCCTCAAGTACTGCCTCCGACTCGGCATCGGCGGAAGGAGCTGTCTCCCCCACTCCCAAGCCCACTCAGCATATTCCGACCACCGGGTATTTGGGGCCGATTATTTTTACATCGGAACCTTCGCCCCATGGAGCTTATGAGCCGGCAACCCTGGAACACGGACCGAAAAACTATCCTTGGCCTGTGGTCGATGAGTCCCTTTGGAAAGATAAGATGGTCTCAGGATCGTACGCAGTCCTGTCTGCATACTGCCAGATTGAGGCTTTTAAATTTGCCGGTCGTGTGAGCGTCAGCGATATCGAGTTCTACCATCCCGATGAAGAGGAATTCTGGAAAGAGTACCAGTACTCCGAGGAAGAAAAGGAAGTCTGGGAGAAAGAGAAGAAACGTACAGGAACATACGGCGAAAAGCCTGAAGAGTGGGTTATGAATTACCAGCCGAGTTATATCGTGAAAAAGTCACCCACTGCAGAGAAGAATGTTTCCTTCCATGGTTATATCTGGAGCGTACGCCTCTCTGTACCTAATTACACGATTGTTCGTCACGATGACCAGGGCAAGCCCGTTCAGGAGCTTGTTCGTGCTTATCATCAGAATATTGGATATCCGACTATCTATAGAGATGGACGTTGGTGGATGACTACTTTGGATTATCTGAACGCACGCATGAGTGCAAATTACAAGATTTCGCCGTCGCTCGCAATAGACGACTAACCACACCTCACAACCCCTAACCGTCAAATAATCCTGTCATAATCTGTCATAAAAGGCATTTTGGGCATTAAGTGACTCGTTCAACGGTAGACTAAAGACATACACGCGGGTTATCCGGAAGAGCGTATACGTACCAGTACCCCGGAACGTATACGTCACACCCGCGTACCACACACCTGTGCATATGTGTGGTAGGTATATCGAAATCCAGAGTCGCTCTGGTTATCGTTGTGATAGGGAAAACCGGTCGGTCTCCTTTAGAGACCGACCGGTTTATTTAACCCCGCATATGCTTTAGCGAGCTACACGCTCCACAGCCGAAAATTCAGCTACAGTTTCAGCGGGCTGACCGGACTTGACCAGTGCTTCACCAATCAAAATAGCGTCGGCACCGGCTGCAGCATAGGCGCGCACATCCTCAATACCCGCTACACCGGATTCGGCAACCTTAATCACGCTATCGGGCAGGTTCGCCGCCAGGGTCGCATAGTGATCATTATTGACTTCAAGGGTCTTGAGGTTACGCACATTAATGCCCATAATCTTGGCTCCCACACGCTGAGCGATCTCAATCTCCTCGGGAGTGTGAGTCTCCACCAGGGCGTTCATGCCCAGGGACTCGGTCAGCTCCAGGAATTCGCGCAGGGTCTGCTCGGGCAGGGCGGCAACAATCAGCAGCACCAGGTCGGCACCGTGAGCGCGAGCCTCCCAAATCTGGTACTCATCCACCGTGAAATCCTTGCGCAGCACGGGGATGTCCACGCGAGCGCGCACCGCATCCAAATCAGCGAGGGTACCGCCGAAACGACGCTGCTCGGTCAGCACGGAAATAGCCGCCGCGCCGCCGCGCTCGTACTCCCCCGCCAAGGCGGCAGGGTCGGCAATCTCACCCAGGGCACCTTTGGAAGGCGAGGAGCGCTTCACCTCGGAAATAATGCGCACGTTCTTGCCGTCGCCGCGCAGTGCAGCCAGGGCATCCTTCGCTGCCGGGGCTGCCAGAGCTGCGCGCTTGACCTCCTCAAGAGGCACGGCTGCCATGCGAGCTGCGAGGTCTTCGCGCACGCCGTCAATAATGGAATCTAGAACAGTTTCAGTAGCCATTAGGCACCCTTCACAATGGTCGAAGAAACATCGGCAAGACCGTCCGCGGTCAGCACGGCACGCAGCGGAGCGGCAGACTTATTGACGGTTTCTTCAGTTTCGCTGGTCGGCACGGAGTCCATCACAATACCTGCACCCGCCTGCACATAGGCTTTGCCGCCCTTGAGCACGGCGGTACGAATAGCGATCGCCATATCCATATTTCCGGCGAAATCGAAATAACCGCACACGCCACCGTACACACCGCGGCGGGTCGGTTCGTACTCATCAATCAGCTGCATGGCGCGCGGCTTGGGCGCACCGGAGAGAGTGCCGGCGGGGAATGCCACGCGCAGCACATCGTAGGCGCTATATGCCGGATCAAGGTCGGCCGAGACCGAAGAGGAAATGTGCATAATGTGGCTAAAACGCTCAATCATCATGAACTTATCCACCGAGACAGTACCGGGCTTAGCAATACGCGAGAGGTCATTGCGTGCCAAATCCACGAGCATCAGGTGCTCGGAACGTTCCTTCTGATCAGCCAGTAGTTCTTCAGCGAGTGCCACATCGGCGGATTCGGTGGCACCGCGCGGGCGGGAACCGGCGATGGGGTGCGTGGTGGCGCGGCCGTCCTTGAGGGTGACCAGTGCCTCCGGGGAGGATCCAACAATCTGGAAGGGCGCACCGTTCGCGTCTTCGAAGTTGAAGAGGTACATATACGGCGAGGGGTTGGTCTGGCGCAGCACGCGGTAGACGTCCAGGGCGTTGGCGTTGGTTTCTACCTCGAAGCGGCGAGAGAGCACGATCTGGAAGACATCGCCGTCAATAATGTTCTTCTTGGAGCGCTCAATGGCGTCCATAAAGCCCTGTTCGCTCCAGGTCTGCACCACGTCGCGACGCACGCGTTCATTAACCGCTGCTACCCCGCTGAGGGTGGAGGCAGCACCTGCCGCGGGTGCCTCGAAGCGGGTGAGCATTGCTTCCAGACGTGCCAGGGCGTCAGCGTAGGCGGCGTCAACATTGTCGTCGGTGCCGTTGAAGTTAATGGCGTTGGCAACCAGCAGCAGGGTACCGTCCAGGTTATCGTGGATTGCCATATCCGAGACCATATTGAGGGCAAATTCGGGCAAGTTCACATCATCGGCGGGCGGGAAGGGCAGGTGCTCCCAGCGGCGCACAACATCCCAGCCCATGTAGCCGACCAGGCCGCTGGTCAGAGGCGGCAGGTCAGCGGCGTGTTCACGGTAGTCGGTGTGCAGCATGCGCAGAGTGTCGGCGATCGCCTGGGCGGGGTCGCCGTCTACGGGTGCGCCGGCGGGAGTAATGCCCTGCCAGTGGACTTTACCGTCGACGGTAGTCAGGGTGGAGCGGGTGTTCACACCAATAAAAGAGTAGCGGTCCCATGCTGCTTTGCCGCCTTCTGCGACTTTGGCGGATTCGAGC
>Cebus_capucinus_imitator_PRJNA485217_SSR098__coassemble_1846_pt1 | contig 20466 bp, 18 predicted proteins | sample Cebus_capucinus_imitator_PRJNA485217_SSR098__metabat2_high_PE_014 | metagenome-assembled genome bin Cebus_capucinus_imitator_PRJNA485217_SSR098 | reverse complement strand
CAATCCACCGCCGAAGCACCCTCAAGCACCGTGCCGTCGGTAGCAATCTGCTCACCCGGGCGCACCAGGAAAATATCGCCGGGCACAATATCAGCAGCATCAATCACAATCTCACGCGTGGTACCGCTTTTATCCGTGCGCAGCAGGGTGGCCCGCGCCGGAGCAAGAGCCAGCAGAGCCTTCAAAGCCTGTGAAGACTTAGCGCGCGTGCGATGCTCAATCACACGCCCAGCCAGCAGAAAAGTCGTGACCATAGACGCCGAATCAAAGTACAGGGGTGCGTGATGACCGGTGTGCACATGAGCGGTGAGCGCCGGATTAAGCAGTAGCTGCGCTAGCGAATAACCATATGCGGAGATAACGCCCAAGCTCACCAGAGTATCCATGGTCGAGGAGCCGTGGCGCGCCGCCTTAAAAGCTGCCCGGTGAAAGGGTGCCGCGCACCAGGTAGCCACCGGCAGGGTCAGGACAGCCACCGCCCAGCCCCAGTGGGGAAATTGCAATGCCGGAACCATGGAGATACAGAAAATCGGTAGGCTCAGGGCAATCGCTACCCAGAGTCGGGGTAGAAGAGTATCGCGTGTAGGCACACTATTTTCGACAGTTGCGGTGGTTTTAAGGCTCGCACTATAGCCGGCGGCATTGACGGTATCAATAATCTGCTGATCGCTCAGAGTATCGGGCACCAGTACACGAGCGGATTCCAAGGGTAGATTGACGCTGGCGTCGGCGCCAATTTTGCGCAATTTGCGCTCCACACGACCCACGCAGGAGGCGCAGGTCATGCCCTGAATACTGAGGTGCACTGCGCGCATGGCCGGTTCCGCGGTGGGTACTTTCGAGCTCTCGTGAGTGTCTAATAAATCTACATAATTATTGCTCATGATTATATTTGATGCTATTTAATATCTCGTATACGGGGTGTTTATGTAGCTTAAACACCCCGTGGCGCAGTGATATTCCGTGGAGGGGGGCAAGGTATGCGGGGGGTGGGAGGTGATGGCTTGGGCTGAATGCTGTGGGTACACCTCGGGCGGGATAGGATCACTCACCCACCCCGCCCGCAGCGTACACGTGCCGATTAAGACGGCACTAGATAGCGGGGGTGAAGCCCGCCTCCACAATGGCGTCAGCTACAGCCTGGGAATCCAAGGTACCTTCGTGCTCAATGGTGATGGTGGAGATGCCGTCCTTGACGACCTCCACCTGCACATTGCTCACGCCGGGCAGCTCTTCAATTTCCTCGCGCACACTCATTGCGCAATGACCGCAGGTCAAACCGCTTGCCTTAACAATGGTGCTCATAACTCTACCTTTCTATGCAGAATACGTACCCTCTAATCCTACTCCCCGGAGGTGCTTAAAGGGGTGGATACCCTATAGGTATCCACCCCTTTAAGCTAATCGCTCAGGTGCAGACTAGAGAGTCTGAGCCTGGATAGCGGTAATAGCCACAGTGTTAATAATGTCCTCAACGGTGGTACCGCGAGAGAGGTCATTCACGGGCTTACGCAGACCCTGCAGAACCGGGCCAACAGCGGCAGCACCCGAAGACTGCTGAACAGCCTTGTAGGTGTTGTTACCGGTGTTCAGATCCGGGAAGATGAACACGGTCGCCTGACCGGCAACAGCGCTACCGGGCAGCTTAGTGGACGCAATGGACATATTCGATGCAGCGTCGTACTGAATCGGGCCCTCAACCGCGAAATCGGGGTTGGAAGCGCGAACCAGCTCGGTAGCCTCGCGCACGCGATCCACATCCTCACCGGAGCCGGAGGTGCCGGTGGAGTAAGAAAGCATAGCAACCTTGGGGTCAACGCCGAACTGACGAGCAGTCTCAGCAGAAGCCTGAGCGATATCAGCCAGCTGCTCAGCGTTCGGGTTCGGGTTCACAGCGCAGTCACCGTACACCAGTACACGGTCTTCCATGAGCATCAGGAAGACAGAGGAAACAATCTTGGTGCCCGGGCGGGTCTTAATGAACTCCAGAGAAGGACGGATAGTATTCGCGGTGGTGTTAACAGCACCGGAAACCATACCGTCAGCCAGACCCTTGTACACCAGCATGGTGCCGAAGTACGAGGGGTCAGCCATGCGGGTACGAGCAGCCTCAATGGTGACACCCTTGTGAGCGCGCAGCTCAGCGTAGGTTGCCGCGAAGTCCTCGGTGTACTCGTTATTATCAATGTCGATAATGCGCACATTAGCCGGCAGGGTAATACCCTCAGCCTGGCAAATCTCAGCGATCTTTGCGGGGTTGCCCAGCAGAATCAGATCGCAGAAGTCGCGGCGAGCAATGATCTCCGAAGCGCGCAGAATACGCACATCGTAACCCTCAGGCAGAACAATCGAACGACGATCGGCGCGAGCGGTCTCAATCAGGTTGTGCAGGAAGCGGGTCGGGGTAATGGATGCCGGGCGCTCCAGCTCCAGGCGAGCCAGCAGCTCCTGCTCATCAACATTCTGAGACCATTCGCCCAGAGCGGTAGCAATCTTGCGGGTCTGACCACCGTCAATATTGCCGCGCACGCGAGCAACCGCACGACCAGCCTTGAAGGTGTCCAGCTCGGTGTTCAGCACGGGGAAGGGAGCGTTCTCAACCAGGGAAGAAATAACGGTGTTCTCCCAGGAAGAAGCCTCAAAACCACCGGTCAGCAGCAGGCCCGAAGGAGCCGGGAAGCTCGGAGCCAGAGCGGATGCCAGAGCAGCAACCACAACATCGGTACGGTCGCCGGGAACAATCACAAAGTCGCCGTCAGCAAACTGCTCCAGGAAGTTAGCTACGGTCATAGCACCGATCTTAACCTCGTGGATATCGCGATCCAGGTCTTCCTGAGTCAGGCCGGTAGCCTCCAGACCCAGAGCCGAAACAACCTCAGCAACGGTGGGCTGAGACAGTTCCTGAACCTCGTTGAGCACGTATACGGGCAGCTTAGCTTCGCCGAGCTTCACGTTCTTCTCGATCTCTTCACGCAGAGCCGCGGGAGCACGGTTCACGATCACAGCGAAGAGGTCAGCCTTGGCAGCCAGCAGCTCGCTACGAGCAACATCAACAGCATTAACAGCCTCGGCAACACTTGCCTCGTGAGCGCCCAGAACAGCAATCACGGGCAGACCCAGGTCACGGGAAATCTGCACGTTCAGATCGAATTCAACAGCCAGGGCGTTCTGGTTGGTCAGGTATGCACCGTCAACCACCACAACATCGCTATTGGCAGCAACCTTAGCGTACTCAGCCACGGCGCGGGAAGAAATTTCCTCAGCCTTGCCCTCAGCAATCAGGTTCAGGGCCTCGTCCAGGCTCACAGCGCCGCCCACCTGGTTCTCAGCCAGGTTGAAGTTCTCGCGCATGAGGCGAACCATGGGGTCATTCGCCGCAATATCGCCCTTGAAAATCGGGCGGAAGAAGCCAACGCGGTTCGCGCGCTTGACCAGGGAGTCGGTGATGCCCAGCGCAACCATGGTCTTGCCAGATTCGGGGTTCATCGCCGAAATATAAATACCGGTAGTCATTCTTTTCCTCAAAGAGAGTTACGGGATGCCCGCAACGCTTGTGGCGCGCGGACGTTCATAGTTCTATTTTATGCCCCGCTGCGCATGATTTCTGCCCCCGCGGCGTAAATATCAGCAGAAAAGCCGTGAGCTACAGCGCGCCGCACAGGCCGATAAGCGTAGGATGGTGAGTATGTTATTCGCATTTTCTGTAGCCCCCACCACCGCCAGCGACAATAGCGGCTCCGTGCACGATGCCGTCGCCGAGGCGGTTGCCATTGTGCGCGCCTCCGGCCTGCCGAACCAGACCGGCCCCATGTTCACCACCATTGAAGGCGACTGGGATGAATGCATGGCGGTCATTAAAGCCGCCACCGAAGCCGTGGGCAAGTACGGTCCGCGCGTGCAGCTGGTCATTAAAGCCGATATTCGTCCCGGTCACGATCACGGTGAAATTGAGGGTAAGGTACAGCGCCTAAATGACGCCATTGAGCGCCTTAAGTAACGAGCTCTCGGCGTGAGCAACCCGCGAGCCTGTACCCTTAGTACATGGCGAAAAAGAGCAAAAAGCAATCATCCTCCCGAGCTGCCGAGCAGGAAAAGCCCGTAGCGGGAGCCGCTGCCGGAGTCTACGAGATTTCAACGGGAACCGCCGAGCTAGTGCCCGATGGCTATCACGCGGACGGCTGGTTGCTGCTCATTAACGGTGTGCAATCCTCCCACGTGATTGTGGGTCAGCCGCAGGAACTGGATTTTGAATATATGCGCTGGATTGCCGCCCTGGTGCGCTCGCATGTGGGCGAGCACCTGAACCCGCAGACGCTGCGCATTACTCACTTGGGCGGTGGCGCCTGTTCTATGGCGCGGTATTTTGCCGATGTGTACCCCTCGTCTCGCAATACCGTGGTGGAGCTGGATGCGCGCCTTGCCGCCCTGGTGCGCGGCTGGTTCGATATTCCTAAGTCTCCGCGGGTGAAGATTCGCGTGGGCGAGGCCGGTGCTGTCGCCGCAACCTTTGTGGAGTTTTCGCGCGATATTGTGATTCGCGATGTGTTCGCAGGGGATAGCACCCCTAAAGCCCTAACCACCAGTGACTTTGTGGGCACCATTGAGTCTTCTCTGGGCTCTGGCGGCCTGTATGTGATTAATTGTGGCGATGATCGAACCCTGTCTAACGCCAAGGCAGATGCCGCCGCCCTGCTGGATCATTTTGAATATGTCTGCATTATTGCCGACTCGGCAATGCTTAAGGGGCGTCGTCGAGGCAATGTAATTCTTGCCGGTTCCCACTCGCCCCTGCCGGAGTCGGGTAGCGTGCAAGCGGCCGCTATTGCCCGTGAGCTGATGAGTGGGGGAGTACCCGCCCAATATTGGGATAGTGCTAAAGTGCGGGCTTTTGTTGGCCGTTAACCGGTATGTGTGAACGATAAATATCGCCTTATAGATAATCATGTATATATCTATAGGGCGATATTTTCTATGGTGCCTGCCGGATAGCACATATAGACAGCCCGAACTCTGAAATAAAAAGCCCTATAGCCGCATATACACCCGAGCCGAGGCCCAGAGTATCTACAATAGTGACTATGCGATACACCTACCTGGGACCTGCCGGAACCTTTACCGAATCAGCACTGCTGAGCGTACCCGGCGCAGATCAAGCCGAGCGAATCCCCGCCACCAGCGTGCCCAATGCTCTGGAACGCCTGGCGTTAGGAGAAGTAGACGCTGCCATGGTGCCCATCGAAAACTCCGTAGAAGGCGGCGTGAGCGCCACCCTGGACGCAATCTCCGCCTCCGAAGGCGTGCGCATTATCCGCGAAGTGCTCGTACCCATCCGCTTTGTGCTGGTCGCCAAGCCCGGCACCCGCATGGAAGATATTCGCACTATCTCCACCCACACCCACGCCTGGGCACAGGTGCGCGGCTGGGCTGAAGAAACCCTGCCCGGTGTGGACTACCTGCCCGGCTCCTCCACCGCCGGTGCTGCCGTGGGTCTGCTTGAAAATGAACACCCCGGCTATGAGGCAGCCATCTGCTCACCGGCACTGCTGGAATACCACCCCGAACTGCAGGTGCTGGCAGAAGATATTGGCGATAATAAAAACGCCGTGACCCGCTTCGTGCTGCTCTCGCGCACCGCCGATATCCCCGAACCCACCGGAGCCGATAAGACCACCCTGACCGTGCCCCTGCCCGCCGATCACGCCGGCGCGCTCACCGCTCTGCTGGAGCAATTCTCGGTGCGTGGAGTGAACCTCTCCCGCATTGAATCCCGCCCCACAGGCGAGAAGATGGGCTCCTACGCTTTTAGTATTGACGCAGACGCCCATATTTACGAGGCGCGTATGCGCGATGCTCTGCGCGGTCTGCACCGCGTGGCACCCGAGATTAAATTCCTCGGCTCCTATCCGCGCGCTGATCATCAGTCCACCGCTCCCAGCGCTATTCACAGCGATGAAGCCTTCGCGGCGGCTCACGCCTGGGTTGAGTCTCTCTTCCCAAACGGCCGACCCGCAACTCTGCGCCGCTAATCCGCGTATCCCCGCCCGTTATATAACCCCTTAAGGTACATTAGTAATCGTGATTGATATTAACCTCCTCCGTGAAAACCCCGAGATCTTCCGCGCCAGCCAGCGTGCCCGCGGCAAGGACGAAAGCCACGTCGACCGCATCCTGGCAGCTGACGAGGCTCGCCGCCGCCTGATTGGTGAATTTGAGACCCTGCGCGCCGAGCAGAACGCCTTCGGCAAGCAGGTTGCTAAGGCACCCAAGGAAGAAAAGCCCGCCCTGGTTGCCCAGGCTAAGGAACTGGCAGCCAAGGTGAAGGAAGCTGAAGCAGCCTCCGAAGCAGCAGCCGCAGAGTTCACCGAGCTGCTCTCCTCCATTGAGAACCTGATTGTTGACGGCGTGCCCGTAGGCGGCGAAGACGACTACGTGGTCGTCAAGACCGTGGGCACCCCGCGCGACTTTGAAGCTGAGGGCTTCGAGCCCCGCGACCACCTGGAAATCGGCGAACTGGTGGACGGTATTGACATGGTGCGCGGCGCCAAGGTCTCCGGTTCCCGCTTCTACTTCCTCAAGGGTCAGGTGGCACGTCTGGAGCAGGCACTCATGTGGCTGGCGCTGGACACTGCAACCGCCAATGGTTTCACCATGATGACCACCCCCACCCTGGTGCGCCCCGAAATCATGAACGGTACCGGTTTTAACGTCAAGCACGACGATGAAATCTACCGTCTGGAACGCGACGACCTGTACCTGGTGGGCACCTCCGAGGTGGCTCTGGCAGGCTACCACGCCGATGAGATTCTCGATCTGAGCAACGGTCCCAAGAAGTACCTGGGCTGGTCCTCCTGCTACCGCCGCGAGGCTGGTTCCGCCGGTAAGGACACCCGCGGTATTATTCGCGTGCACCAGTTCAATAAGGCTGAAATGTTCGTCTACTGCCCGGTTGAAGAGGCAGAGGCAATGCACGAGCAGCTGCTGGCACTGGAAGAGGAAATGCTCACCAAGTGCGAGCTCGCCTACCGCGTGATCGACACCGCAGCGGGCGATCTGGGCACCAGCGCGGCACGCAAGTTCGACTGTGAGGCATGGGTTCCCACCCAGGGTACCTTCCGCGAGCTGACCTCCACCTCGAACTGCACCACCTACCAGGCACGTCGCCTGAACACTCGTGAGCGTACCGCCGATACCGTGGATGAAAACGGTAATCTCAAGAAGGGTCGCACCCGCGCGGTAGCAACCCTCAACGGCACCCTGGCAACCACCCGCTGGGTTGTGGCTATTCTAGAAACCCACCAGCAGGCTGACGGCTCCGTGCGTATTCCCGAGGCACTGCGCCCCTACATGGGTGGCGCCGAGGTAATCCCCGCGATTGCTGCCGCATAAAGGGTTGTGAATCTCATCCCCGTTTCGTGTTCTTAGGAGCATGAAACGGGGATTTTTTATACTGTTTCGGGCTTCTACACGCGGAGGTAGCAACCGGGGCAGGCTGAAGACTGATACGCAGCGAGTATGCTTATATCTATGGCTTTGACACGTAAAATCTGGGGTTACTCACTCGCCGGTGCGGCTCTGACCGCCGCAGGAACGGCGTTGGCGCGCGCCTCGCGCCAGCAGCGCCGCCTCATTGCACCCATTGTGGCTCCGCTGGGTTTGTGGCGACCCCTAGAGGCTGAAAAGTCACATCGCGTGGGCGTGGTGTACAACCCCGCCAAGGTGGGATCTACCCGCGCTGCAGAAGTCGTTCAAGAGCGCATTGCACAGCTGGGCTGGCCCGCACCGACCCTTGTGGCAACCAGCATAGAATCTCCGGGAACCGCTCAGGCACGTGAACTTGCAGCCAGCGGTCACACGCTTGTTATTGCTATTGGTGGTGACGGTACCGTGGGCTCGGTAGCGCGCGGACTGCTCAATAATCCGCAGGTGAGTATGGGCATTATCCCAGCCGGTACCGGTAATCTGCTGGCGCGTAACCTCTATCTGCCCATTGCCGATTTGGCGCGCAGCGTGGATATTGCTCTCAACGGTGTTGCTGTGCCCATGGACGCTATTAACCTGCAGACCCTCGCCCCCTCGGGTATTAGCTCGGAGCACACCTTCTTTGTGATGAGCGGTGCCGGCTTTGACGCCCAGGTCATGAATGACACCAGCGAAGAGCTCAAGGCGCAGATTGGCTGGCTTGCCTATGCCCACACGGGCCTGCGCGGGCTGGTGGGTAAGAGTCCAGCAGTGCGTATTAGTATTGAAGGCCGTGATCCCATTGAAACCCATATGAAATCCGTACTGATTGCCAATTGCGGGCGTTTGCAGGGCGGTTTACAGCTGGCAAACCTTGCCGATTTGAATGATGGTCAGCTGGAGGTTATTGTCACCTCCCCCCGTACTCTTATCGGCTGGAGTATGGTCTTTGCCAAGGTCATGCGTCGCACTATTTTAGGTTCCGCCCCCGAAAAACTGCCCTTTATGCAGCACTATATGGGCACCAGCGTGCGCATTGAAATGCTCGATGGCCCCCAACCGGTGGAGATTGACGGCGATATCGTTGGTCACGCTACATCCCTAAGTGCGCAGGTGCTGCCGGAGGTGCTGCGGGTGCAAGCACATCCGGATGTGCTCTCCTTCGTGCGGCTCTAGAAAGAGCCACGAAAGCCTTAATGTGCGCCATATCGCGCGTTCGCTCATGAGAACTTTCCCCAGAGTGCACGCCAAGAGACTCAAAAAGTGAGAAAATAGAGAGGAAAGGTACGCCCAGCACCCCCACCAGGGGTCGCACTGCGCCCAATCCACACCCGCGGATCGGCGCCGGGCGCCCATACACCTAACGAAAGAGTATGTATGCTGATTCTTGTTGTGAACGCAGGTTCCTCCTCCCTCAAGTACCAGGTGCGCGACACCGCCGCTCCCGAAGCTGAGCAGGTGCTCACCGTCGGCCTGATCGAGAACATCGGCACCGACATCCCCGACCACGACGCAGCCCTGGAAATCATGGCTTCCAAGCTGGAAGAGGTCCTGGACGGCCGCGAGCTGGAGGCAGTGGGTCACCGCGTCGTACACGGCGGCGAAGAGTTCACCCAGCCCGTACTGCTCAACGATGCAGTGACCGCACACATTGAAGAGCTTTCCTCCCTGGCTCCGCTGCACAACCCCGCAAACGTCAAGGGTATCCGCGCAGCATTCCACAAGTGGCCGCACCTGCCCCAGGTTGCTGTCTTCGACACCGCGTTCCACGCAACCATGCCCGAGCATGCATGGCGCTACGCGATCCCCGAGGAACTGTACAAGCAGTACGGTATCCGCCGCTACGGCTTCCACGGCACCAGCCACGAGTACGTCACCCACGTTGGCGCTGAGCTGCTGGGCATTCCCGTGGACGAGTTCAACGCTGTGGTAGCTCACCTGGGCAACGGCGCATCCGCAACCGCTGTTAAGGGTGGCAAGTCCATCGATACCTCCATGGGTTACACCCCCCTGGCAGGTCTGATTATGGGTACCCGCTCCGGCGATATCGACCCCTCGGTTCTGACCACCATCCTGCAGCGCGACGAGAATATTGACGCAGCACGCCTGGACACCATCCTGAACAAGGAATCCGGTCTGCTGGCACTGGCAGGCTCCAACGACATGCGTAAGGTCGTTGAGGCAGCACAGGCAGGCGACGAGCGTGCGCAGCTGGCACTGGACATGACCGCATACCGCGTAGCATCCTACATCGGTGCATACAATGTTGCAGTCGGCGGCGCACAGGCAATCATCTTCACCGCAGGTATTGGCGAGAACTCCGGCGATTTCCGCAAGCTGGTTCTGGATCGCCTGGGCGCACTGGGCGTGAAGTACAACGCTGAAGAGAACATGGTTCGCTCCCCCGAGCCTCGCGTGATCTCCACCGAGGACTCCGCTGTCAAGGTTCTGGTCATCCCCACCAACGAGGAGAAGGCTATCGCCGAGGCAACCGAGGCACTGGCAACCAAGTAATGCCGGTTCGCCCCTAAGGTTCTAAACCGTCGATAAAACCGCCCGTTTCCTGAAAACATGCAGGAGATGGGCGGTTTTTCGCGCCCGCGTGCGGTAGAGTGGAAAGAAAAGCACGAGCGAAGAGAGACTATGAGCGAGCACCATTTCCCGCCCGGTGGTAACCTACCCGATGACCTCTCCCAGGGCTGGCTTCCGGAAGATACCCGTCAGAAGCCCCGCAGCCCCTTCCCCGAACCGACCGGTGGACAGTTCCAGAGCCTGCTGCCTCGCCGTCTGGTTGCTGCACTGCGCCACCCGGGTGAGATGCCCTGGCTGATTGTCGCTTATGCGACCACCATCGTCTCCTATATTGCGCTGACGGTGCTGGTGGTTGAGTTTCTCGCTCACCTGCTGCGCGGTACCTTCGGCCGTTCCAATACCCTGGAAACGGGCGTAAGTGGCGGCTCTGGTACTGTCTCCCAGTTTGTTATGGGTCTGCTGTTGGCACCCCTGGTTATTTATGTGGCTCGTGCCTTCCTGTACGCTCAGCAGCGCGCTCGCGGTATTCGTATTACGCCCACGCAGTTCCCGCAGGCATACTATATGATTGCCGAGGCTGCTCGTGCCGCCGGTCTGCGCCGTATGCCCGACGCCTATGTGATTTCCGGCAATGGAACCATTAATGCTTTTGCCTCCGGTCACGGTCACCGCCGCTATATTGCCCTGTACTCGGATCTTTTTGAGGTCGGTGGCGCCAGCCGAGACCCGGATGCACTGCGTTTTGTCATTGGCCACGAGATTGGCCATATTGCTGCCGGTCATGTCAGCTACTTCCGTCTGCTGTTGAGCAATACCTTCTTGAATATCCCGATTCTGGGTGCTGCTCTGGGCCGCGCTCAGGAGTACACTGCCGATAATTTTGGCTACCGTTTCTGCCCCGAGGGTGCTAAGGGCGGTATGAAGCTGCTGGCTGGCGGTAAGTACCTGAATGCCCAGGTGAACTTTGATGAGTTTGCCGATCGTGCCGTCACTGATGGTGGTTTCTGGATGTGGCTGGTCAACGTTTCGGTGACTCACCCGATTCTGCCCTGGCGTTTCCATGCGATTCGTAATCGTAATGAGCCGGGTCGTTTGTTCTGGCGTCCGAGGATTAACCCGCCGGGTTCTACTCCTTCTCTGGTTCCGCCGTCTGAGCGTACTGCACTGATGCCCGACCCGCAGCAGGCCATTGCCTTTATGGATGAGAATCGCGCGGCGTGGGAGTCCTATAGCTTGGATACGGTGCAGGTTTTTGAGAAGCCGGCTCAGCCTCCGGCTATTGAGGGTACTCTCTACGCCGGTTGGTTGGATCGTGTCTCTGCCGCTGAGCATGAGGCGTTTATGCGCGTTTACTCTGCGGTTCCGGCTCCCGGTCAGCCTGGCGTGGCTCCCGGTTTCCCGCCGAATCAGCAGCCTCCTGCCGGCTATGGTGGTTCCATCCCTCCCCAAGCGTAGGCTTTAGATATCAATAGTGAAGTACCCCCGGCGTGGTAGCGCGCCGGGTGAAGTGCGAGGAGCGTTCTATAACGAGCACTCCTCGCACTGTGCTTTAAAGTAAATTATGCACTTACATATCTAGTTCTCTGGTTAAATGTATGCGCACTATGCTACAGTCGCAGTATATCCATCAAGGAGGATGAAATGGATAAACTGTTTGTGCAGAAGTACGATGTAACAACACAGCGTATGCCGCAGCCTGAGCTGGATGTTTCCTTCAAACATGCACTCATTGGGCACTATATAGTCGGTACTTTAGAGGGTTTTATTCTTCTCATTGTGCTGTTGATTCTCAATGCTCTACTCGGCTTGAATATTAGCTGGGATACTCAGCTCTCCATTGTGTTCCTCGGTATTGCACTAGGGAATCTAATAGCCACTGTTCTTGAACGTCCTATAGTGCGAAAAGCACACCATCCTACTCCCGGTGGATGGACTATGGCGTTATGTTCTTCCCTTCCCACCCCTCTTGTACTGGTCTGTTGTGAGCTAACCATATTGGAACCTGCTCAGAGGCTTCCGGTTATCGTGGCGACTCTGTGTCTCTATGCTCTTTTCATAGCGTATATGCGCCCCTGGGAACCTGGCGATGATCGTGCCCAGACCCGTGAAAAGATCCGAGAGACTCAACAAATGACTCGCCAGATGCTGCAAGAGATCCGTGAAGAGAAGAATATAACAAAGTAGTGGTTCTTAAGGTCCCCGGTACCCCCGGCGTGGTAGTGCGCCGGGGGTACTTTTATGCCCAAGGTGGCAGTGAGATAATAGAACTATGCTCGCAAAAATTTTCAAAAGCATCGACCTGATGCTCTGGCTGGTCATTATCTCCCTCCTGGCAGCAATCCTCGTACCCGCACGAGGTGACTTCGCCACTATCTTTGCGGCAGCAACCTCCTGGATTATCGCTTTCCTCTTCTTCCTCTACGGTGCGCGACTATCCACCCGTCAGGCGCTCGCGGGTCTGACCCACTGGCGACTGCACCTGACGATCCTCAGCTTCACTTTTATTCTCTTCCCTATTATTGGTGTGCTGCTGGCACCCCTAAAGTATGTGGTCGGTGACGGCCTCTACGCGGGTATTCTCTACCTGACCTTGGTCCCCTCCACCATTCAAGCGTCCGTTGCCTTTACGTCCATTGCGCGCGGTAATGTTGCCGGTGCTATTGTGAGTGCCTCTCTCTCCAGCCTGGTGGGAGTGGTGGCAACACCTCTGCTGGCAATGCTGCTCATGAATGGCGGGCATGTTCAGATTTCCGGCAAGGTCTTTGTGGATATTGCCGTGCAGATTTTCCTGCCCTTTGTGCTCGGCCAGCTGGTGCAGAAATGGGTGGGTCCCTTCGCACGCACTAAGGTGGCTAAATGGACCGATAAGCTGACCGTGATGATGGTTGTTTATTCTGCGTTCTCGGCAAGTATGGTTGCCGGTATTTGGACCTCGATCGCCTGGTGGCAGGTGGTTCTGCTGATTGCCATTGCCGTTGCCCTGGTGGCTCTCATGCTTTGGCTGACGTCCTTTATTGCCACCCGCCTGGGCTTTAATCGTGCCGATCGTGTGGCGATTATGTTCTGCGGCTCGAAGAAGTCCTTGGCGGCGGGTCTGCCCATGGCGACTATTATTTTCGGTGCGGGAACTATTGGTTTGTTGATTCTGCCGCTGATGATTTTCCACCAGATTCAGTTGATGATGTGCGCTTGGCTTGCCGGTCGTCTTTCTCATGACCCGCTTACTCCCGAGGAGCTTGAGGCTCAGGCAGCCTAGATGCTGGCTTAGGGCGCATACTCAGCAGGGGTGGATAGTGTAAAAAATCGCGATTTTTTACACTATCCACCCCTATCTCTATGTCATATTGTAAAAAACAGCCATTTTTTACATTATGTTTATTGGAATTTCTTAGTAAAAAGATTTATCTATATATACGGATGGCTATATATTAGTCGAGTTCGACAATGAGCGGAGCGTGATCGCTCGTGCCCTCACCGGCGCGCTCCTCGGTATCCACGCTAGCGGACTGTACACGCGCCGCCAAAGCCTGCGAGTAGAGCTGGAAATCAATACGCATACCCTCATTCTTGCTCAAACGCCCCGCCTGATAATCCCAATAGGTGTAACCCTCGGTACCCGGCAGCAGATCGCGCGCAACATCCTTCAAACCCGCATCCAGCATTGCCTGGAATGCCGCACGCTCAGGAACCGAGACATGGGTCAGCTGATTCTCACGGAAGAAATCAATATCCCACACATCGCTATCCAGTGGAGCCACATTCCAATCGCCCACCAGAGCCAGCTGCAGATTGGGATCATCTGTCAGCCAAGACTCAACATTGGTGCGCAGCTGCTGCATCCAGCGCATCTTATAGTCCATATGCGGGTCATCCAGGCCGCGACCATTGGGCACATACAGGCTCCAGATACGCACACCATCACAGGTGGCGCCAATAGCGCGCGCCTCTACGACCTCGGGCTCACCGAGCTTGCCAAAGGCAGGCTGGGAGGGGAAAGCGCGCTGAACATCCTCAAGACCCACGCGCGAGGCAATAGCCACACCATTCCACTGGTTCAGGCCAAAGTGCGCCACATCGTACCCCATGAACTCAAACACATCCCAGGGGAACGAATCATCCTTGGTTTTCGTCTCCTGTAGCGCCAGCACATCCGGTTCGTGCTTCTCCAGCCACTCCTCCAGGCGGTCGGCGCGGGCACGAATTGAGTTAATATTCCAGGTCGCGATTTTCATGCTCTCTAGCTTACCCCACCCAAGCACCCCGGAGGGTAAACAGCAAAGAGTAAGGGCACCGAGTTTGGGGTGTACAACTCGGTGCCCTTGAATGAGCAGACCCCACCGTCGCGGTCTGATCACAGGACATACTCCGCGATTAGAGAAACGGAATATGTCCTGTGCACCGGGACTCAGAACGTAGAAAGAACCCCGATGCAGCCTATGTCCGTGCGGATTCTAGGAATCCAGCAGTTCCCGGTGAGTGGTCACCAGAATCTTCACGGCGGTTTCGTTATGGTTGATCAGAGTGTCAAAGCCCTGATCAACCAGGTCATCAATGAAAGGTTGGGGACGGGAGTCGGTTGGCTCCTTAACCTCACCCTACTCTTTTGAATCTCAAATGTCATCAGATGCTATATTTTTGATGAATAATTCGTCATACTGACGTCATTATGACGTCAGTAGATAGCTATTCTCATATACAGCTATGAAATTTTCACATATCCTTGAAAAATTATTCAGTGTAGTACTGACCTTTATAGTCCTTGACGGGGGTCTTGAGGGCGCGTGACATAAGGGAAAATCCACCGTAGTTGAAAAGTTCGGCTAGGCGAACTATGATGAAGGTAGAAGATGAAAACCATTCGCACAAAGGTGCAATGGACTTTATCGACACTCACACACCGTACGCACTGATGGGAGAGACCAATGAAGAGAAAATTCCCTCTGGCAGCCATCCTGCTGAGCATTCTGGCTCTGGTACTGGCTGCATGCTCCACTGCCCCCAAGGCGGAGGAGCAGAAGAAAACCGTGCTGACCACCTTCACCGTGCTCGCCGATATTGCCCAAAATGTCGCCGGCGATCACCTGAACGTGGAGTCGCTGACCAAGCCCGGCGCGGAAATCCACGAATACGAGCCCACCCCCAGCGATATCAAAAAGGCTGCCAAGGCTGATCTAATCCTGGATAACGGTCTGAATCTGGAAAGCTGGTTCGAGAAATTCGTCAAGGATTCCGATGCCAAGCACGCGACCGTCAGCAATGGCGTGAAGGTCATTAATATTGCCGAAGATGCCTACGCCGGCAAGCCCAATCCTCATGCCTGGATGAGCCCGAGCAATGTGCAGAAGTACGTGGACAATATGGTCACCGAATTTTCTGCCCTGGACCCCGCCCACGCCGATGACTTCAAGAAGAACGCCGAGAGCTACAAGCAGAAGCTGCAGCAGGTCAAGGACGATATGGTCAAGGAGCTGGGCACCCTACCCGAGTCCCAGCGTGCCCTGGTGACCTGTGAAGGCGCCTTCTCCTACCTGGCGCAGGATGCCGGTATGAAGGAAAAGTACATTTGGGCGGTCAACTCCGAGCAGCAGGCAACCCCCTCCCAGATTTCCTCCGTGATTAGCTTTGTGAAGGAGTCTAATGTTCCGGCGGTCTTCTGTGAATCCACCGTGACCGATGCGCCCATGCAGCAGGTAGTGGATGCCACCGGCGCCCGTTTTGGCGGTGTGCTCTATGTGGACTCCCTCTCGGATGCTAACGGCCCCGTGCCGACCTATCTGGATATGATCCGCCACGATGCTCACACCATTGTCAAGGGTCTGACCGGTAAGTCCTAAACTCTCAGCCCGCGGGTTGATATACACGTGAATACCGATTCTCCCGCTGCCCTTTCACGGCTTCGAGGCGCGGGAGGATCGGTATTCATTCATAGTACGGGCGCTATGGGGTGTATCAGAGTACTACCTTGGGTGCACTCCGTTAGGAGCTGGGATACTCTCATAGTGTCAGATTATTCTCTAGAAACATAAGCTATGGTCAAGAATATTTCCTCTTCCGCCCAGAGCGCGGGGGAGCAGGGTTCTCCCATTCTGCAGGTTCAGAATGTGAGCGTGAATTACGGTAGTGTGCAGGCGCTGCACAATGCCAGCCTGAGCGTGCGTCAAGGCTCCATTTGCGGTCTGATTGGCATGAACGGCTCGGGTAAATCCACCCTTTTTAAGGCAATTATGGGGGTTCATCACGCGCAGAGTGGTAGCGTGCTGATCGATAACCGGGCGCCCGCTCTGGCTCGTAAAGCTGGTACGGTCAGTTATGTTCCGCAGAGTGAAGATATTGACTGGTCTTTTCCTGTTTCTGTGGGTGAGGTGGTGGCTATGGGCCGCTACCGTAATCTGGGTCTGACTCGCCGTCTGCGGCCCGCCGATAAGTTGGCGGTGCAGCACGCTCTGGAGCGTGTGGAGCTGCACGAGCTGGCGCATCGACAAATTGGTGCCCTGTCCGGTGGCCAGCGTAAGCGTGCTTTTGTGGCTCGCGCTATTGCCCAGGGCGCTCAGCTGCTGCTGCTGGATGAGCCCTTTGCGGGTGTGGATAAGCGCAGTGAATCTATGCTGGTGGAGGTGCTGCAGCAGCTGCGTGATGAGGGTGCTTCGGTGCTGATTTCCACTCACGATTTGGCATCCTTGCGCACCTTTGCCGACGATGCGGTCCTGCTGCGCAAAACTGTACTCATGCAAGACACGCCCGATCGCGTGCTGCAGCCGCAGAACCTCATGCGTGCCTTCGGCATGGAGGTTGATGCGGGCAATGCTTCGAGCCCTCAGGCCGAGCTATCTAATGTTGATTTATCCCGGGAAGGGGAGTAAAAGTGATTGAATTTCTGACCGAACCTTTTACTCTGCCCTTTATGGTGCGCGCCCTGATCGCCACGCTCATGGCGGCAAGCGTGTGTGCTCTGCTTTCCTGCTGGCTGGTCATGCTCGGCTGGTCGCTGATGGGTGACGCGATTTCTCACGCCGTGGTTCCGGGTGTGGTGCTTGCCTATATTTTTGGCCTACCTTTTGCCGTGGGCGCTGTGATTGCGGCTCTGTGCGCGGTGGCGCTGATTGGTGCGGTGCGCTCCAGCGGGCGTGTGCGTGAGGATGCCGCAATCGGTATTGTCTTTACAACTCTTTTTTCCTTTGGTCTGGTGCTGATTTCTGTCACGGCAACAAATACCGATTTGAATCATATTCTTTTTGGTAATGTGCTGGGCGTGTCCTGGGGTGATATTTGGCAGATTGGTATTTTGGCGGTGATTGTAGCTGCTGTGCTGCTGATTAAGCGCCGTGATTTTGTGCTGTACGCCTTTGACCCAGGCTTTGCGCACGCCATTGGTTTGCGCCCTCGACTGCTGGGCGGCATTTTGCTGGTGATTTTGGCGCTCACTTCGGTAGTGGGTTTGCAGATTGTGGGTGTGGTGCTGGTGGTTGCCATGCTGATTATCCCTGGCTCTACCGCTCGACTGCTTACGGATCGTTTTGTGCCCATGCTGGTGATTGCGGTGGCTGTGTCGGTGCTGGGTACCGTGGTGGGTCTGTATGTGAGCTACTATGCGGATGTTTCCTCCGGCGGTGCCGTGGTGTTGGTGCAGGGTTTGATGTTCCTTGTGGTGTATATGCTGGCGCCTCGTTACGGGGTGTTGGCGCGCTGGCGTGCGCGTCGGCAGAGTGCTGCTTTGTCCTAGAGTGCCAGAGGATCGAAAGATATATAGGTGGAGCCCCGGATAGTCTATCCGGGGCTCCACGGTCGTTTTAGAGTGTTGAGACAAAGAGGGACGCGGCGGCGGCAACGCCCAGGGGTAGTGCCTGTGCGCTGTTCTCCGGGTGCTCAGCCGGGATAACGCGCACATTAATTGCTTCGGAGAAGGGGGCGCCTTCTTCAATGAGCAGGGAGGCACCGGGAATAATGCCGTGCTCGTGCAGGTAGCGCAGCAGGCGCGGGTCGGCGTCATCAATACGCTCGACCAATACGCGGTCCCCGGGTGCACACTGGGTCAGCGGTACGGTTTGGGGGAAGTGCATATTGCCTTGAGCATCAGGGATAGGGTCGCCGTGCGGGTCTCGGGTGGGGTGACCTAATAGGCTGTCGATTCGCTCGATCATAAAGTCGGAGACAGCGTGTTCTAGCACTTCGGCTTCGTCGTGCACATTGTCCCAGGTGTATCCCAGGGTTTGCACCAGGAAGGTTTCGATCAGGCGGTGGCGGCGGATCATTGCCAGGGCGTAGGTGCGTCCCTGGGTGGTGAGTTCTATGCCGCCGTAGGGTTGGTGCTCGATCAGGTCGGCTGCCGCGAGTCGTTTGAGTCCGTCTGAGATGGAGGAGATGCGCAGACCCATATGTGCCGCGAGGGTGGTTGCGGTGGCGGGTACACCGGACCATTCTTCGATGGCGTAGATGCTTTTGAGGTAGTTTTGAGTGCTGACGGAGAGTTCTGAGAGCGGCATGGTTTAAGTGTACCGGGCGCTTTGGGGGTGTGCCCAATGGGTATTTTAAAATTTTTTTAGGGGTTGTTTTCCCTTGTATTTTCGGGCTTTGAGGGTCATAGAGAAAAATTTCCTACTGGTACCTGTTGCAAACTCTAACAGGTTCCTGTAGGATTTATATCAGGAGCTGCACAGTACCGCATATCTACAGCGAAATGCATGCTCAGATACAACCATAGCGAGCACAGACTCGCCCCATAGATTTTTGGAGAATATCTCATGAATACCCCCGAAGAATACACTGCAGAAGCAGCTGAAACCCTTTCCGGCCGCGAATTGATGCACAAGGTGATGGAATTTGCCCGTAATGCTCACGCCTGGCGTGCACACCAGCACCACACCAAGCATAAGAATGGTATGGACACCAGCCGCGGTCAGGGTCGTATTTTGGCTGCCCTGAACCTTAAGGATGGCATTCCCACCCGCGAGTTGGCGTATGTGTTGGGCATTCGCGTTCCTTCGCTGAACGAAAGCCTGGCAAAGCTGGAAGAAGCCGGTCATATTCGCCGCGAAGCGGATGCTAACGATAAGCGTATTAAGCTGATTTACCTGACTGAATCCGGTCGTGAGATGGGTGCAAGTGCTTCAACTGAACCTAAGCGCCCGAACTTTTTTGAGGTGCTCACCGATCAAGAGCGCGTGCAATTTGCCGATATGATGGATCGCCTGAATGCGCGACTGAGCCAGGAGCTTCCCGATATGCAGCAGGCTCGTGAAGCCTGGGAGGCAGCAGCCCGTGAGCGCATGGGTGACGAGCGTTTTGAAGAATGGATGAGCCGCGCTCGTCGCGGTGATGAATTTGGTTTCGATCCGCGCGGCTTTGGTCGTGGCGAGTTTGGCCGAGGCGGTTTTGAACGCGGCTTTGGTCGCGGTCCGCAGGGTCGTCACGGCGCTAAGGGTCGCCGTGGTGAAGACGAAAACCCTGGTGAAGGGCGCGGCCATCGTGGCGGTTTTAAGCACCGCGGTGAGCAGCAGGGCTTTGGTCGTGAGGGTTTCGAGCGCGGTCACGGTGAGAAGGAATACCGTCGCGGTACTCGTTCCATGGGCGGTATGAAGCGTCGTGGCTTTAATATGCGTGATTTTGAGGCATAAAGAGCCTGCATTGTAGAGGAAAGGGGCTGGAGTAATCCAGCCCCTTCGTATAGTGTGTTGAGAAGCGAAGGAAAGAAGGCTATGAGTTCATAATCTTCTCAATATTTCCTTCTCCTCTTTTCTTGATTTCAGTGTACTTTGCAATGATGTGCGGATTGTCTTCAATGAATTGTGAGATATAGGGAATAAGACCCTTTTTAATTCGACCTTCGTAATCAATTTTCTCACGACATGTTGCATCTGCTATTGCTGTATTCATATTGTCATGATCTTTTAATTCTGCTTCATCAGGGGTGCGATGTTCGGATTGAAAATTATCTGACATGCAGGTTTTCCATTCTCTGAGTATAGAATTATACTCATCGGAGTCGATATATGAATTAATGTATGCGTTGAGCATACTATGCTTAATTGTTTCAAAAAATACGGCATCTTCGGCAGATCCATAGAGAGCTTTGAGACCTTCAAGGAGGCATGTTCCCTCGGGCATGCTGGGACCACCGGGATATCCGGTAATATATTCTGACTTAGGGGTACCCGCCGTATAGTCTTCATTAGCTTGATTGCTCATACGGGCTGTTTGGGCAGAATATGCATCCCATTCAGGATCTTCAGGGATGGCGTAGCCTCTAATGCGCGCATTCTCGAGGCTAAGAGGTAGAACTAGAATGTGTCCGCGAATGCTAAATGTTTCAATGCGTTTCGCGATAAAATCTGTGTGGCCTCGAGCGTGCATGCAATGGGTGATTGCTTTTTCTTCGGCTTTTCGCAGTGATTCCGGAGTGCGAAATAAATCAACTACTTTATTAATAGCTAACGGGTCGGGGGTGACGGTGGGAGTAATTTTTGAATCCCATTGGCGAAT
>Cebus_capucinus_imitator_PRJNA485217_SSR098__coassemble_1839_pt1 | contig 20989 bp, 17 predicted proteins | sample Cebus_capucinus_imitator_PRJNA485217_SSR098__metabat2_high_PE_014 | metagenome-assembled genome bin Cebus_capucinus_imitator_PRJNA485217_SSR098 | reverse complement strand
GTTACGACCGCGGAAGAAGTGGTTGTAACCCATTTCGTACAGGTCTGCGATACCTGCGTAGGTGGAGATGTGACCGCCAACGCCGATGCCCTTCTTCTGGGCACGCTGAACCATGATTGCTGCGTTCCAACGGATCCATGCGCGGTACTGACGCTCGAGCTCTTCGTCGCCGGGGTACTCGGGCTGCTGATCTGCCGGGATGGTGTTGATGTAGTCGGTCTTGATCAGAGTAGGAACGGAAACGCCCTGCTCGCCTGCTGCCTTGGTCAGTGCACGCAGGATGTATTCAGCACGCTCGGTGCCGTGGGTCTTGATGAGATCCTCGAGGGATTCAGCCCATTCCTGGGTCTCCTCAGCGTCGATGTCCTTGAGGCCATCGAGGAGAGTGCTCAGGGAGTGTTCGTTCGGAGTTGCGTTACCCAAACTATTCAACCTCTCTTTGTTGTGGTTGAAGGCGCCGGTGCAATGGTGTTCGCGTGAGTCGGCGTCTTGCTGTTGCCAAAGAATGGTTGCGGCTCGGCGGGGTAGTGCCGGATGATTCCGCAGCCACTCTTTAAGTGTCTCTACTATTTTAGTCCTAAATCGGCGCTTAGTTTGCACCTTTGCGTAAATTTATAGGTGTTTCGCACTATGTGAACCACAGGCAGATATGATAGTGACCCAAAACACGCTTTTTCGACTTGCATGCCCCGCAAAACCTGCGTATAGTATTACTTGTTGCTCCGGTCAAGGAGAAAACGACATGGGTCTTTAGCTCAGCTGGTAGAGCGCCACGTTTACACCGTGGATGTCATCGGTTCGATCCCGGTAGGACCCACCACTAACCCGCTAGGTTTCACCTAGCGGGTTTTTTGTTGTGTTCTGTGGGTGTCCACAAATCTCAATCCCGCAGGAATTTGCACAATCTGCACCTAGCGCGCTGTAGCTAGTGTGGGTGAGTACCTTTCGCCAGACGATACATCGACCACAAAATTCCACGCTGGCGGGTAGAAAAGCGTACCCTATATATATGACTGAAACTAAGAAGGCACAGATTGGTGTAACCGGCCTTGCCGTGATGGGCGCAAACCTCGCCCGCAACCTGGCACGTAATGGCTACACCGTTGCATTGCACAACCGTTCTGTAGAAAAGACTGACGCTCTGCTGGCAGAGCACGGCTCCGAGGGTGACTTCATCCGCACCGAGAGCCTGCAGGAACTGGTGGACTCCCTGGAGAGCCCCCGCCGCATCCTGGTCATGGTCAAGGCGGGCGCTCCCGTCGACGCCGTGATCGAGCAGCTCGAGCCCCTGCTGGATGAGGGCGACATTATTATTGACGGCGGTAACTCGCACTTCCCCGATACCATTCGCCGCGAGCGCGCCCTGGCTGAAAAGGGTCTGCACTTTGTGGGCGTTGGCGTCTCCGGTGGCGAGGAGGGCGCCCTGTGGGGTCCCTCCATTATGCCCGGCGGTTCCGCTGAGTCCTATAAGCATGTTGGCCCGCTGCTGGAGAAGATTTCCGCTAAGGCTCCTCAGGATGGTGCTCCCTGCTGCGCATGGATTTCCACCGATGGTGCAGGCCACTTTGTGAAGATGGTTCACAATGGCATTGAGTACGCCGATATGCAGGTTATTGGCGAAGCCTACGATATTCTGCGCTCCATTGCTGGCATTGAGCCGGCTGATCAGGCTCAGATTTTCGCTCAGTGGAATGAAACCGAGCTGGATTCTTACCTGATTGAGATCACCTCCAAGGTGCTGGCTCAGGTGGACGCTAAGACCGGCAAGCCCCTGGTTGACGTTATTCTGGACCAGGCTGGTCAGAAGGGTACCGGTCTGTGGACCGCTCAGGCTGGTCTGGCTCTGGGTTCCCCCGTGACTGCTATTGCTGAGTCCGTGTTTGCTCGCGCTCTGTCTTCCTCTAACCCGGCTGCTCGTCAGCAGGCTCAGGAGCAGCTGCCCGCAGGTCTGATTGCAACCACCGGTATCGCTGCCGGCGACCCGGAGTTCGTTGAGGATGTGCGCCGTGCGCTCTTCGCCTCTAAGCTGGTTGCTTACGCTCAGGGTCTGGATCTGATTGCTCGCGGTGGCGAGGAATACGGTTGGGATCTGAAGCTGGATACCATTGCCTCCCTGTGGCGCGCGGGCTGCATTATCCGCGCTGAGCTGCTGGATGACATTATGGCTGCGTACAAGGATCAGAGCCCGGTGAATATGCTGCTGGCTCCGCAGTTCACCTCCCTGATGGAAGAGCTGGTTCCCTCCTGGCGCCGCGTGGTGGCTAAGGCTACCGCTGAGGGTGTCCCGGTTCCGGTCTTCGCATCGGCACTGTCCTACTACGATGGTCTGCGCCGTGACCGCCTGCCCGCTGCCCTGATTCAGGGGCAGCGTGACTACTTCGGTGCTCACACCTACGGCCGTATTGACGCCGAGGGCGCATTCCACACCATGTGGAGCGGTGACCTCTCCGAGGTTAACGCAGCCGATATTCACGTTCACTAAAGCCTGAACGGTAGATAGTCTAAAGCCCCGATAGGTACCTATCGGGGCTTTAGACTATCTACACCATATTAGATGGAGTATTCAATTAAGTATTCCACCGCATCCACCAGCGGCTTGTGCTTATCGGGGGTACGGGGGCGCGCCTTGGCGGGAATACCGGTAATAATGGAATCCTCCGGGTGATCGTGAACCACCACGGCATTGGCACCAATAGCGCTATCCTTACCGATGACGACCGGACCGAGTACCTTGGCACCGGCACCAATGGTCACACCGTCTTCAATGGTAGGGTGGCGCTTGACCTTCTCCAGGGAGCGACCGCCCAGGGTCACGCCGTGGTAGAGCATAACATCGTCACCGATTTCGGCGGTTTCACCGATCACAATACCCATGCCGTGGTCAATGAAGAAGCGGCGGCCAATGGTTGCGCCGGGGTGAATTTCCACTCCGGTCAAAAAGCGGGTGAATTGGGAGATGGTGCGCGCCAGGGATTTGGTTTCGTCTTTTTGCCAGAGCTTATGGGCGAGACGATGGGACCAGATGGCGTGCATGCCGGAGTAATTGATCATAATCTCGGCGGTGCCTCGCGCTGCGGGGTCGTGGGTGCGGACCGTTTCGAGGTCTTCGCGCAGGGTCGAGAAAAATCCCATGGTCTTCTTTCGATTCAGTGTATTTTGTGGTGCTTGGCGATTATCGTAGCACGGCGGGGTGCTGCATGATGCGCGGGCTGGGTGCGCCTATGCTACCGGCGTAGGTGCATGGCGAATGCTTGGGGGAGGTAGGCGCACAAACGCCCCGCAGCCTTCTGCTTCCTGTGAACCCATAATGGGGGGAGAGGGAGCGATGGAGCCGCGGGGCGTGAGCTGCTAAGAGCGGTACGCCTTAGCCGCGGATGTCTTCGTAGAGAACGGTGGAGACGTAGCGCTCGCCGAAGTCGGGAACGACGGCAACGATCAGCTTGTCCTTGTTCTCGCTCTTCTTTGCTTCTTCCAGAGCTGCGAAAGTTGCAGCACCACCGGAGATGCCGGAGAGAATACCTTCTTCAACAGCCAGGGCGCGGGCGGTGCGGATTGCGTCTTCGCCGGCAACGGGGGAGATAGCGTCGTAGATGCCGCGGTCGAGGGTTTCGGGTACGAAGTTTGCACCCAGGCCCTGAATCTTGTGGGGTCCCACGCGACCTTCGGAGAGCAGCGGGGATTCCTTGGGCTCTACGGCAACGATCTTGATATTGGGGTTCTGTTCCTTCAGGTACTTGCCGGAGCCGGAGATGGTACCGCCGGTGCCGATGCCCGCTACGAAAATATCAACCTTGCCTTCGGTGTCTTCCCAGATTTCGCGGCCGGTGGTCTCGTAGTGCTTGCGGGGGTTTGCTTCGTTGGTGAACTGGGATGCGAGGATTGCACCGGGGGTTTCTGCAACGATTTCTTCTGCCTTGGAAACGGCGCCGCTCATGCCGTCGGTGCCGGGGGTCAGCACGATTTCTGCACCGTAGGCGCGCAGCAGCACGCGGCGTTCTGCGGACATGGTTTCGGGCATGGTCAGGATAACGCGGTAGCCGCGTGCTGCGCCGACCAGTGCCAGGGCGATACCGGTGTTGCCGCTGGTGCCTTCAACGATGGTACCACCGGGCTTGAGGGCACCTGCCTTTTCTGCTGCGTCGATAATGGCTGCACCGATGCGGTCCTTGACGCTGCCTGCGGGGTTGTAGAATTCGAGCTTGAGGGCTACGTTGCCGGGCAGATCCTTGCTCAGGCGGTTGAGTCGAACGATCGGGGTGTTGCCGATGGTTTCAATAATGTCGTTGTAGATTGCCATGGGGTTTTCCTTAGCCTCTATCTGGAGTGGTTAGTAGTCAATACTCTTGACACTGTACTCCGCTCGGCTCGGCTCTCAAAGTTCGATGTCATATTTCGTAATACGAGTAATATATGACGCTTTGAAGGGTGGCCTGTTCATGCTCTTGGGGTGTGTTCCGAGAGGTGACTGAGGCAGGCACGCTTGTATCTATATGATATCAAAAACCATAGAGTCAATGCATGAAAATTCACTAAAGCTCTAAAATTTTATTCTATTACAGTAAAGCACTTCAAAAATTTTCACTCAAATACATGATTTTCCTGAAATTTCCTATCCGAAGGAGTAGAGTTAAAGCAATCACCGATGTATCACTGAAATTTACTCTATTGAGAGGGAAAATATCATGAAGAAGTCCTTGGCTATGTTGTCGGTTATCTCCGCAGTAGCGTTGAGTGGTGTGGCTCCTCCTGCGCAGGCTTGGCGTGAGCCTGACTGTCCGCGTATTGCTGCTTATGCTAGGAGGGGGAGAGAGAAGTGAAGAAGCTTCGTTATATTGTGGCTCTTATAGGCAGTTCATTACTGGTATTGAGTGGCTGTTCCACGTCGAATACTCAGAAAGGAGATAATCAATCCTTTGTGATTCATAATCCTCTGGATTCTATTGAGCCGAGTGAGCATCCTGATCCTCAGGCTTATCAGAAGATAACGGAGCTCTTCACCTCTTCTTTGTCGGTACTGAGGGCAAAAGAAAAAGTGATTCAGGATTGTATGGCGTCCAAGGGTTTTCCTGAATATACATCAGTTCAAGAAAATTTATACTCTTTGCGCGCTGAAATTCTTGTGACACCGCTTAGTGTTGAGCAAGCTCGTGTCCATGGGTACGATATCCCAGCCGGTGATAATTATCGACGAATGGCCGAGAGTCAGAATAGTCTCTCTCCAGAAGCTTATGAAGCGCTCTATGGTAGGGACTCTGAGCCCCGGATTGCCGGATATCCTAATGGTCCTACGCATAGTAGCGATGGGTGTATAGTTCAGGGGATATCAAAGATCTATGGATCTGATGTCGATGCAGTATTTATGGAAACTATTCCCCTACGAGCGACAACAGCCTATATGAATTCCTTTGCTCTTTCTGATGGGTTTTACGGCATGCTCAAACAATGGAGCGCGTGTATGAAAAAATCCACAGGAAAAGATATTGACTATCCTGAAAAGGCACAGCGTGAATACTTTAGTGATCATGATATTGCGCTTGCAGATGCCCAATGTCGTGAGCGGGTTGATTATGAGGGGTATATTCTCAAGGAAAGCACTCCCTATCTCACGAAGTTTTTGGAAGAAAACCAATCTATGATTGCTAAAATTACCGAGTTGAAAACTGTAGGGGAAAATAATGCAAAGGAAATTCTTAAAGATTAAATATGCTCTTTCCATAGTTTGCACTCTTCTCTGTGTGTCGTTGACGGGATGCTCAAAGGTAGGGAAAAATATTCCTTCGGAATCTCCTAGCTCGTATATGCCTGACATAGATATTCGTCCTGTTTATCCCAGTAATCCGCAGGCTCAGCAGATTATGAATGACATGATGCAGTATCCAGAAGAAATAAGCCATCTGGTGCACAAAGCATTGACGTTGTGTATGAAAGAATCCGAGGTGGAATATATAGGTAAGATACCCGTACATCTGCCCGTGCGAGAACATCACACCCTGGTAAATCTACCGGTGTTGCATGCAGCCGACTACTCTCAAGATACTCGGTTTAGAGCGGGTCTTGAGCAGCGATATGGGCTTCATATGTATGACCTTGCTGGATATGGCTATTCCCCCGAGCACGTGAGTGCATATGTTCTGGCTTTTGAAGGAAATCATAGGGAACGAATTATTGGAACTACCGGTCAGCCGTTAGGAAGCGAATCGAGCTGTATGGTGCAGGTGTCCAGATATATTTTTGGAGATCCTGCTACTCTCTTCTTCTATCAACCTGGTGGGGGATACGCAGGCGCTGGCTATATATCCTATACTCGCTCTGATAAAGGCTATGAGTCTTTGGAACGCGAACTCGTTGCATGCATTGATAAGCGCGCGGGGGTAAATTTTCGCAGGGATATACTCGAAGGCTATGCCTATGTTTACCCCGGTAGTCGCGATATTCCCGACTCATCTATAGCGATGGTGGAAATGAGCTGTCGGCAGGACATGAAGTGGGAACAGAAAATCTCCTCCCTGCTTGACGCGTATCTTACTGCGTTTTTAGAGAATCCGAAGTATGAACGGGAGCGAGAAGCCTATGGACAGGCTCACGAGTACGCATTGGCACATTATGAAGAAAATAGCGCAGCTCTAGAACAGCACCGCTGGGTTCGAGCGCGCAACGCCGGGGACTAAAGATCTGGACGTGTATAATACGGGACTAAAGCATAGGGTGAGGGTGGTACGTGGAATAATCCAAGCACCACCCTCACCCTATGCTTCTACTCACTAGATGCTAGATCAATAGCACCTAGTTGACATCCATCTGCAGATCCCAAATGTTATTAATGTAGCGGCCCACAGCTTCACCGGTCATATTGACGTAGCGCTTATCCTTGGGGGTCTCCTGCTCCTTACCATTAGCAAAGAGCTTCTCGCCCAAATCAATCACAAAGTCAACGCTCCAGTTGTATGCGCCGGATGCCAGAACCGGCTGAGCGGACTTAATGGTTAGGGTGGCGGTGGGATTTGCATACCAGGTCTTCTTCTGGTCAATACCTTCCTTAGTGCGATCCGCATACTTCTGCAGAGCGTTCAGGGTCTCGGTATTGGTGCTAACCTTGCGCAGGTACTCCATATCACCGGTCTTGAGCAGGTAATCCACCGCTGCGCTAAAGTACGCCAGAGCGGAAGCGAAACCAGCCACGCTATTCTGGTGCATGGAATCGGGCAGAACCGGGGTGGGAACATTCTGAGCGGGGTGCTCAGCGTTTGCAGCCTGGTATTCGCCGTGGTTGTCGAACTTCTCCAGCTTGGCTACGCCCGAGTAGTTCTTATCATCATTGGGCAGCGGGGACTGGTTTGCGCTCGCCGATGCGGAAGCACTTGCCGAAGCCGAAGGCGTAGCGGAAGCAGAAGCGCTGCTGGAGCTTGCTGCAGAAGTGCTTGCCTCAGAAGAAGCTGCGGTGGACTCGGAGTTAGAGGAGCCGCAGGCAGCCAGCAGACCCAGGGAGCCCATGCCCAGTACGCTCAGCGCGGCGCGACGATTATATGCAGTCATGTAGAAACCTTTCAATCCTGTGGTTGGGATAGTGTGCACGAAAATTTTCGCTGTAAAGTTTTCAAGTGTAGCAGGAAAATACGCTCAGGTCGATACGATCCGTCATACAAAGCGATCGGGGAGTATTATCCTGACCAAGAAATTAGCTAAGAAGCAGTGGCACTCGAAACGCTCTGAGGATCAACCGTAGCCCCTCCAACAGGCGTAGAAGAGTCAGTAGAAGAGCCCGGTTCAGCAGAGGAGGAAGCCCCGGCGCTTGCCTGAGTATAGGCAAGATTCAGCTCCCACTTCTTCTCATCCTTCAGGTACTTACCGCGGAACTCGCACCCCTGACTCAGCACGCGCTGCTCTGCGGCAACCTCCTGGAACGCACCCTCCACCACGGACTGATCACCATAGGAAATAGTCACCGTGGAGCGCCAGAGTAGATTGCCGTCGGACATAATCGAGGGCTGGCTGCTGCTCAGGTCAAAGACCATACTGGGGGAAATATACCACTTACCCGCCGCAATATCGCGCTTAATCACCTCGGCAAGTTCGGTATTGGCATTGCCGTCACCGGCTGCCAGAGAGACCTGAGAAACGGGCGCAGTATCCGCCATTTTCAGCAGATAATCCATAGACGCCGCAAAATAAGCGATAGTGGTATAAAAACCGCTCACGCTATTCTCGTTCATGGCATCGCTAGTCACTGGCTTGGGTGCATTACGCGGCGGGTGTTCCAGAGTGCCGGGCTCAAAAATACCCGCGGAATCGTCATATCGGGTGTATCGCGTCTCGCCCGCGTGATTCTGACCGTCATCAGTGTAGTTATTTGGGTTCTTTGCATTGCCGCCGGAACCCGAGAGAGCACCGCCGGAAGAACCCGGAGCGGGGGAGGAAGAGCCGCAGGCAGCCAGCAGGGCGCTCAGGCTCAAAGCAGAGACACCCACCAGGGCCGCGCGGCGCGTGGGGGAAGTCTTCGATAAAGAGTCGGAGAAAGACATAGTTCTATCCTACCGGGCACGGGGCTAAAAATCATGCTCCGCGCGCGCCCGCGACGCAGCGTCTCATGGAGTGCGCGACAGGGCACGGCTCCAGCGGTGCTTAAGGGGACTCTACGACGCGCTAGCAGAGGTGCCCGCAGCGGCAGAAGAGCTAACGGATGCGCTTGCCGAGGCTGTTGCCTTCGCCGTTGCGGCAGAAGAGACCGGAGCCTCCAGAGGAACCACATGCAGGGACCACTTCTTGTCCTTATAGGTGCCCTCAATGCGCAGCTTTTGCTCCAGGTGGCGCTCAGCCTCAGGAATATCAATGACCGCATTATCGCCCACCAGCTGCGGACCCTTATCCACATGCTGCAGAGCGTCCCAGGAATAGGAGGTTTCGCTGTGAACCGTGGGGCGCTCTCCGTTGAGAGTAATGGTGGCGCTGGGGGATACGTACCACTCCTGTAGCTGTACGGCGAATCCGCTCTCATCATCAAAACGGGTCAGGGTGTTCATATAGTCCGCACCCAGATCTAGCTCTGCCACATAGTTCAGAGAGCCGGTCACCAGCAGGTAGTTCAGGGATGCTGCAAAGTATTCAATGGTTGCTTTGAAACCCTCGGCGCTCTGTTCGTTCGCGTTTGCTGCCATCTTGGGTACGGGCACATTGATGGCGGGGTGGTTAATATTTGCCGGGGTATAGACCGCGCCGGGAGAGGGCTCTGTAAAGCCGGTGGGGGTCACCATGCCGCCCAGGGATGCCGGTGCGGTGGGGCTAGCCTCGGGAGCGGGGGTGGAGGGTGCGCAGGCAGCTAAAAGAGCACCCAGGGCTGCGCTGCCTCCGGCGTAGAGGGCGGTGCGGCGGGTGTAGCGGGTGGATGCTGTCTGTGCATTCATATATGGCAATCCTTGGTACGAGAGCTGGTGCTCTATGGGTTGGGCAGTCCTGATATCAAGCAGAAAGAGCCGGGGAGAGTGCCCCTGAAGGATATTGTAGCCCACATCAGACTCACCATTGAGTAATGATGTGGGGAACACCCGGGGTACCGTGTAAGAAGAGGGCCATGTAGTTAATATGACCTGATACCCCGGGCTTATTTCGAATGTACCGCGAATTTTTTCTGCGGTCATGCCGAGCGACGATTTTCGGGTGAAAAAGGCCGAATAAGTCAGATTGTTACAAGATGCGATTACACCTACATGGTGAGGCGAGTAACAATGTATGGGGCGGTGTGGATAGGGTGAAAAACGTGAAGCGACATACAATATTGCGCCACACGCTATGAGGTCTTGTATGGCAACCCCACCCCCGGATATACCTCAGCCCGGATAGCTCCCGCACGCCGACTCTACACAGGGGTTTATAGATCGGGATATAAGGAAACTAACCGGGCTGATGTATCGATAGATAGAGGATAGAAGACCTAGAAAGAAGCCACCTTCGAGGGCTTCCAATCTGCGGGAAGCTCGGTGGTCTCCACCATCCAGCGGTTCTGCGTATAGGTTAGATACACATAGCTGACATTCTTTGCCACCACAGAGCTAAGCTTCGCCGGCTTATCCGGGCGCTCGCGATTGAAAAGATACGCCTGCTGGTTAATGGTCACACGCGCGGGCCAAATATAAGAATTGGGCTCCGGACCCTCATAAGGAGCGGTCTTCTCCAGGGAAAGATCCAGGGGAGTGGAGCTCTCAGAAATCAGCCAAATATTACCGGTCTGGTACATGCGGCTCAGACCGTCGGCAAAACGCTTAGTCTCCTCGCGCACGGCATTTGCCTGAATAAAGGGTGCGGAATCGCCGGTGAGCAGCAGATAGTTCTGCGCGCTCATCCAAAACTCCAAAAAGGCGCGCGCACCCTGCAGGGACTTCGACTGCGCATTGGGCTGCATCATGGGCTGAGGGACGTTCTTTGCCGGACCCTCTTCAGTGCCGGGGATATAGAAATTCTGTACGCCGGCATCACTGGTTGCCGGTGCGGGGGATGCAGTGCCACCCGGTGCGCAGGCGCTCAAGAGCGAGGCCGCGGCCACGCCGAGGGAACCACCCAGCAAAGCGCGACGCGAAAGATGCGTCCCTTTCGATGCGCCCGTGCCGGGCTGATAGAAAATATCACCCATATCTACAACTTTCTGTGCTGAGATACCCTGCACCGTGCCCTAAAACCCCTAGTAGACTCAATGCCATACTCGTTAATCGGGCAAACGGCGGTGGAAGTCAGGTATCTCGACCCTATCTATCGGATGGGTACACACTCGCCGCGTCATGTGCTCTAACGCGTATATGCGAGAAGACCCTCTATAAGATTAGCGAACAACCGTCACTTTTGGTGTAAATGTGCTCGAAGGATTCGGTTTTGCCGGTTTTTGGGTTCGCTCTTCCTCACGCTTGGGGATAGCTTCACCCTCGTCATACTCCTTGGGGCTAATCACCCACCAGCGGCTCTGATCCTCATCCCATCGGGCGTAGATCTTCTTCCACTGTTTAGCCTCAAAGTCGGTCATCTGCTTCAGAGTATTACTCTTGGGATCCACCAGAGTGCCCTGAGCCTGCTTGACCGTGCAATCCCAGGCGAAGAGACCCTTTTCGTTCTTTACCGGCGAGGTTTCGGTCAGTGTAATGGTCCACTGACCGTCCACAATCCACTGGCCGTCCTTATAAATCTTCTCGAAGGAGCGCAGCTGCTCCCAGCCATAATCATTATTGGCGGCAAGAATCTGCTCCGCCGGCTGAATATTACCGGTCAGACGCGCGTAATTAATGCATGCAGCGTAGTACGCAAGGGAAAGACGCAGAGCCTGAGGAGTGGGTACGTACATGGTGTCCAGGGGAACCGGAATGGGGGTATTCTCTGCCTTCTTCGTCAGAGAAGCATTCTGACCTTCGGGTACTGCCTGCGCGGAGCTATTCTCCTGAGGTCCTTCAACCCACTTCGCCTCACCTGCAGCGGCAAATTGATGCCAGATCAAATCACCCTTGAGGTTCTCTGCCGGAGCATAGGATACGCTTGCGCTCGGCGTGGTGACAGTCTGCACCTGGGTAGTCTGCGAGGAAGAACACGCAGCAAGTAGGGCAGAACCGCACACACCGGCTGTACCGGTGAATAGGGCTCGGCGGGATAAACTCATCGGGTGGCTCCTTAGAGAGGGGACAGGGGCGCTCTGTCATCAACCCGCTTGTGCCCCCGTGCGGGGCGGGTGCGTATACAGAGACAATAGATAATGGTTCGGTGTCAGATGTGCTATTACGGGGATAACAAACCTGCACTCGGCGGGACTCGGTGAAATCCCACCATTATCTGAGATATCCCCTCATTTTAGCTTAATAAGGGGAGAATACAGCCTTAGGAGGCGTTTTCCGTGTCTTTGCGACCCACGCCGTGAGCCAGCATGAGGGTCAGACGGCGGCTAGCCTCCAGAACAGCCTCGGAGTAGAGGCGACCGGGCTGGCGAGTCATACGCTCAATAGGACCGGAAATAGAAATAGCGGCAATCACCTTACCGGAGGTATTGCGTACCGGAGCTGACACGGAGGCGGTACCGCGCTCGCGCTCGCCCACCGACTGAGCCCAGCCCAGGCGACGAACCATTGCCAGCTGCGCGGCGCTAAAGTAAGCATTATTGAGGCCTTCAACCAGCTTTGCCTGGTCTTCCCACGCCAGTAGCACCTGGGCGGCACTACCTGCCTTCATGGACATCTGGGTACCGACGGGAATGGTATCGCGCAGACCCACGGGACGCTCCGCGGAGGCAACACATACGCGCCAATCGCCCTGGCGGCGGTACACCTGGGAAGATTCACCGGTTCGCAGGCGTAACCAATCCAGAACGGGAATACTTGCTGCCAATAGCTCATCTTCACCGGCTGCCAGGGAGAGTTCGCCCAGGCGCGGGCCGAGCACGAAATTACCCTCCATATCGCGGGAAATCAGACGGTGGTGAGCCAGAGCGGCAGCTAAGCGGTGTACGGTCGGGCGTGCCAGACCGGTGGTGCGCACCAGACGCGCAAGATTCATGGGACCCGCTTCGAGAGCGTCCAAAATAGCGACCGCTTTATCCAGTACGCCCACGCCAGAGGAAGCGGGCGGTTCAATTTCAAGCACCTGCTGATCGGGTGCCAGATGCGGAATGGGCGCTACCGGGGGTTGTGCGGTGGTCGGGTCCGGCTGTTTGCCGGTACGCTGAGGGTGAAGCGGGTTCTGCGAAATCATAAGCTAATCATATACCGAACATCTCATATAGTGGACTTATTTCGGGAAAAATCACGTGAAAAAGCCACATTTACACCATTCAAAAGTAATGCACTTATCAAAATATAAAGAATAGATTCTCAAAAAATCGAATGGCGTACACGAGTCAGAACCTCAGAATATCGGGGTTCAGAGCACCACGGGGGCGTTTGGAATAGGGTAAATTGCACCGTAAAATAAAGAGCAGATAAGAAATGCGCTACTTCACGCTTTGAATAACACACAGCATGGACACAGCTTAAGGAACTATAGTTAAGCCCGTCTGTGCTCCTATGAGCGCACTACCACCAAAGATTTGTCCAAGGAGAGTCAGTCGTGACCCTAAATATCAGCAAGCTTCGCATCGAAGGCGGCGTGCCGCTCACCGGTGAAGTACATGTGCGAGGCGCTAAGAACCTTGTGCCCAAGGCAATGGTCGCGGCATTCCACGGTACCACCCCCTCCATCCTGCGTAATGTCCCGGATATCTCCGACGTGGAAATCATTACCACCCTGGCACAGCTGCACGGCGCACGCGTGGAATACGATAAGGAAGCCGGCGAGCTGACCCTCTACCCGAACCACAATATCGAAACCGCAAACAAGAACGCGGAAGATATTCAGCTCTTCGGCGGCAACTCCCGCATCCCCATTCTGATGGTCGGTCCGCTGCTGCACACCCTGGGCACCGCACGCATCCCCAACCTGGGCGGCTGCAAGATCGGTTCCCGCCCCATTGACTACCACATGGACGCACTGCGCGCCTTTGGTGCAGAGGTGACCAAGGACGACGAAACCGGCACCACCCTGCGCGTGCCCGAAGGTGGCCTGCAGGGCACTGAAATTGAGCTGAAGTACCCCTCCGTGGGCGCCACCGAGCAGGTGCTGCTGGTTGCAGTGCGCGCTGCCGGCAAGACCACCCTGAAGAATGCAGCAATTGAGCCTGAGATTCTCGACCTGATTAATGTGCTGCAGAAGATGGGCGCAATTATTAGCGTTAAGGACAACCGCACCATTGTGATCGAGGGTGTGGACGAACTCAAGGGCTACGATCACTTCGCTATCTCCGACCGCAATGAGTCTGCTTCCTGGGCCTCGGCGGCACTGGCAACCCGCGGCGATATTTTCGTACGCGGCGCCGACCAGAGCATTCTGCGCGAATACCTGAACATTTTCCGCAAGGCTGGCGGTATCTACGAGGTGCGCGAAAACGGTATTCGTTTCGCACACCCCTGCGTTGAAGACCCCGAGGCAGAACTCAAGCCCGTTGTTTTCGAGACCAATGTGCACCCCGGCTTTATGACCGACTGGCAGCAGCCCCTGCTGATTGCCCTCACCCAGGCAAAGGGTACCTCCATTGTGCACGAGACCGTGTACGAGGACCGCTTTACCTTTACCGAGGCAACCCGTCAGATGGGTGCCGATATTGTGGTTCTGCGCGAGTGCATGGGTACCGTACCCTGCCGCTTCCAGGGCAAGGGCTACGCCCACTCCGCACTGGTCAACGGCCCCACCCAGCTGCACGGCGACGATATTGAGGTTCCCGATCTGCGCGGCGGCTTCTCGCACATTATCGCCGCACTGGCTGCACAGGGTACCTCCACCGTTTCCGGTGCTGAGATGATTGCCCGCGGCTACGAACTCTTCGAGCAGAAGCTGCAGAATCTGGGCGCAAAGTTCGAGGTTTTGGAGCGTAAAGAATCCAAGAAGCCCGAACCTAACGCTAAGATTGAGGAAGAAAAGCCCATCGAAATCGAGGTTCAGGAGTCCTAATGAGCACCGCTAAGCGCCCAGAGTTGCCCGAATTGCGCCCCACCCCCGGCGGCGACCGCCTCTATAAGGTGCTGGGCACTCTGATGCGCCCGGTGTACGCAACCATTGGCAAAGTTCGCTTTGAGGGCATTGAAAATCTGCCCACCAATGGTAGCTATATTGTGGTGGCAAACCACACCACGGAGCTGGACCCCGTGACCATTGGCTACGCTCCCTTTATTAAGGGGGCTCTGCCTCGATTCCTGGCTAAGGATTCCCTCTTCCACGCACCCGTACTGGGCTATATTATGCGCAAGCTGGCGCATATTCCCGTAGTGCGCGGCTCCGCGGATGCCCGCAAGTCCCTAGATACCGCGCGCGGTGTACTGGCTGCCGGTGGTGCCGTGGTGATCTTCCCTGAAGGTACCACCACCACCGAAGAGAATAACTGGCCTATTCCCGCTCGTACCGGTGCGGCTCGTTTGGCTCTGAGCACCGGCGTGCCCGTGATTCCTATGGCTCACTGGGGCGATCAGGAGATTCTGGGTTACGAGTACTACACCGATGAGGACGGCAAGCAGAAGTACCATCGCAAGGTATCCCTCTTCCCGCGTAAAACTGTGCGCGTGAAGATTGGTAAGCCCATGGATGTTCGCACCCTGGTTGCTGACCCGAGCCCCGAGGCGAAGCACACTCGCGCCGAGCTGCGCGAGGTGACCGAGTCCATGATGGCTGAGGTGACCCGCCTGCTGGAGGAGCTGCGCGGTGAAAAGGCGCCGCAGGGCGTGTGGAATGCCTCCACTCGTCGCTATGAGTCCGCTGTTGAAGCTGATACTCCCGAACCCAAGGCAGGGGAGTAGTCAATGGCTGCTATTGAATACCGCCTGCCCGAGCGCATTACCAAGATTGCTGTACTCGGTGCCGGTAGCTGGGGTACCGCCTTTGCCAAAATTGCAGCCGATGCGGCGCGCGAAGCTAATCGTGACACCCGCGTGGTGCTGATCGGTCGCGATGCTCAGGCTATGGCTCAGGCAGAGCTCACCCGCACCAATGAGCGCTACTTCCCGGGCATTGCCCTGCCGTCCAATGTTGAGTTCACTGCCGATGCCCCCGTGGGTCTGCGTGATGCTCAGATTGTGGTGCTGGCTCTGCCCTCCCAGGTATTGCGCGAACAGCTGATGACCTACGGTCGCTTCATTGCTCAGGACGCTATCCTGGTCTCCCTGGCAAAGGGCCTGGAAGTGGGTACCGGCCTGCGTATGTCTCAGGTGATTACCGAGGCAATGGAAGAAGCCATGGCTCTTGCCGGCGCCGATATTCGCCGTATCGGTCATATTCCGCACCGCGTGACCGTGCTCTCCGGTCCGAACCTCGCCACTGAAATTATGGGTGAAGAGCCCACCGCCTCCGTGGTAGCAGCCCGCACCCTGCCCGTGGCTGAAGCTGTGGCAGCCCACTGCGCAGCCAGCTATTTCCGACCCTACACCAGCACCGATGTGACCGGTGTAGAGATCGGCGGCCTGGTCAAAAATGTCATTGCGCTCTGCGTGGGCATGTGCGAGGGCATGAACTACGGCGATAACTCCAAGGCATCGGTTATGACCCGAGGGCTGGCGGAGACTACTCGCCTGGCGCTGGCTCTGGGCGGTATTCCCTCGACTCTGAGCGGTCTGGCGGGCATGGGCGATTTGATTGCAACCTGCTCCTCGCCCCTGTCTCGTAACCACACCGCCGGTCGTCTGCTGGCAAGCGGCATTAGCCCCTCCCAGCTGCACGAGCATATGTCTCAGACCGCCGAGGCGATTAAATCTGCGCCCGTGCTGGCTCAGCTGGCGCGCCGCCACGGTATTGAAATGCCCATTGTGGAGGCTGTGGTTGCCGTGCTGACTGAACGTATTAGCGTGGAGCAGCTGGCTCCGCTGTTGTTGGGGCGTAGCCTCAAGCGCGAAGGCCACTAAAACCTCATGAACTGCCCGGATACCTGAGTGAAATACCCGCTAGGTATCCGGGCGTTCAGCCTTTATACTTGTACAGCTAGATACTCACAACCATTCACAGCGTACGCATCAATAGCACATTGTATTGCACGCCCATATGCACAAGGACATTATGACTGATAAGCTCACCATTGCGCTGCTGACCGGCGGCCGTTCCTCTGAACACCCCATTTCCCTGATTACCGCTAAGGGCGTGCTGGGTGCTATTGACCGTTCTAAGTACGATGTGGTTGTTATTGGCATTACCGAAGACGGCCGCTGGTACCTGCTGGATGAACCCAGCGTAATCGAGCTGGCAAACACCCCCAAGGCAGCCGGTCGTTTCACCGGCGCAAGCCAGCAGGTCTTCCTGCCCCTGGGCGCGGGTGACTCCCGTCTGCGTCTGATCTCTGAGGATGGTTCGACCGAGATTGGTCCCTCTATTGATGTGGTTTTCCCCCTGCTGCACGGTCCCTTCGGTGAGGACGGCACCCTGCAGGGTCTGCTGGAAATGGCTGATCTGAAGTATGTGGGTTGCGGCGTGACCGCCTCGGCTATCGGTATGGATAAGCACTTTATGAAGGTGGCTTTTGAAGCAGCCGGTCTGGAAGTTGGCCCCTACGAGGTGGTCACCAACCGCGCCTGGACCCACGACCGTGCCGCTGTGCTGGAGCGTATTTCTCGCCTGGAGTACCCCCTGTTCGTCAAGCCCACCCGTGCCGGTTCCTCCTTTGGTATTACCCGCGTGGATAGCGCCGATGAGCTGGAAGCAGCCATTGAAGAGGCGCGTCGCTTTGACCCCAAGGTTATTGTGGAGCAGGGTATTGTTGGCCGTGAGATTGAGCTTTCGGTGCTGGATGGCCACAATGGCCAGATGCCGCGCGTATCCTACCCCGGTGAGGTTGAGGTGACCGACCAGGAGCATACCTTCTACGACTTTGACGCCAAGTATGTCTCCGAGACTAGCGCTCAGACTCGCTGCCCGGCGGATCTGCCCGAGGAGGCTCAGGAGCAGCTGCGTGCGCTGGCTGTCGAGGCGTTCCTTGCCATTGATGGCGAGGGTCTGTCCCGCGCGGACTTCTTCTATACCCCCGAGGGCCGCATGATTATTAATGAGGTGAACACCATGCCCGGTTTCACCCCGATCTCCATGTACAAGACCCTGTGGGAGAAGAGTGGTATCAGCTATAGCGAGCTAATCGATGAGCTGATCAGCCTGGCTGTGGAGCGCCCCCTGGGCCTGCGCTAAGGTATTGGTGTGTGAATGAGAAGCCCCGTACGGGATGACCGTGCGGGGCTTTGCTGCCCCCTTTTGCCTTCGGGATGCCCGCGACTTTAGAGGGGTTATATTCAGCAGCCTATCAGCTAACTATCAGACAACTACCAGCCCACCGTCACATTCGGCCTTTTGGTTGTCATAATTGGGGTTTTCCTGCGCAAACACTGCACAAACACTGTGGAAAGTGCTAGGCTGTGAGCAAAAGCCTAAAGTTTGAGTTTAAAGATTCATCTCCCATTCTGTCGGCGGGGTAGAAAAGCTCAAATGGACGTACCGTCCAAGGTTGCGGCGGAGATGCCCACCCGGTGTAGCCGCCGTATCGCTACCATGAAGGTGAGGTTATTTCCATGTCGAAAATCCGCACTCGCGCCGGCGCTGTACTTGCCGGTGCAACCCTGATCGCTGGCGCACTGGCTCCGGTTCCCGCAACCTTTGCTGCCCCCGATACTCCCACCCACCTGAGCCCGCAGGCAACCGGCTGCACCCAGGTTCAGGTGCAGGCGCAGAAGTTTACCGGCTTCCCCGGTGAATACCAGCTCGCCTATGATGGCCAGAATATTTACACCACCTTTGCTAACGGCCGCCCGCCCGTGCTGACCGCCGGTATTGGTGTGTATCAGCCCGGCCCGGGTGCTGCTCAGAACACCCATACGGGGGCGGCTCAGGCATTCCAGTCCACCATTTTGATGCCCGTGACCGACTACACTCCGCGCGGCTCCGATACCGTGCAGGGCAAGCAGATTATGGCTCCCTACGGCATTGCCTCCGATTTTGCCGGCAAGCTGTGGGTCACCAACACTCTGCAGAACTCCGTGACCGTGCTGGATATTAGCGGCGCTACGCCCAAGCAGGTCTTCCCCAAGATGGACGGCGGCATCTCGATCAACCACCCGCGTGAGGTGCGCCTGGATGGCAAGGGCGGCCATGCCTTCATCTCCCACCTGGGCGGTGTGACCGTGTTGAACTCCGAGACCTTCAGCTTTATGAAGACGTTCGACTTCACCTACGAGGGTAAGCCCGACCCGGCAATGAATATGTTCGTGGATTCCATGGACTCCAAGCTCTATGTGCCCCTGCTCTACTCGGGTGAGGTCAAGGTCATTGATACCAAGAGTCTGGAGGTCGTGCAGACCCTCAAGCTGCCCAAGCAGGTCGACAGCGCACAGCTGCGCCCCTCCGATGTGGTGGTGGATCATAATACTTCCAAGATTTTCATCTCCGCCCAGGGCGAGATGGACCGTGCAACCGGAGTCAGCAAGGGTAACTCCGGCGTGCTGGTCTATGATCTGAAGACCATGGAATACCAGGAGACTCTGGGTGCAGGCCCTCAGACTCTGCCCCTGGCGCTAGATGAAAACGGCTACCTGCTCTACGCAGGTGACTTCTCCGATGGCACGATTCGCGTGATTGATACCCGTTTCAACCGCGTGGTCAAGATTGTCAAGGCGGGTCAGAGCGGCGTGAACGACCTGATCTACACCGACCGCGGTGTCTTTGCCACGGTGCGCGATGTGACCGCCCAGAACACCATTAGCTACGCAACCATTGACCCGGCAACGGGTGAATACCTGCCGGCAGCTACCGGTGAACCCAAGGGGGAGAATGGTGCCCAGGTGCCGTTCAGCTCGGGCGGTATTGTGGAGATTCACGCTCAGGCGACCGAGACTACCGGCAGCTGCGAAGTTACCGAGCTGACCCCGACCCTGAGCAATAAGACTCAGCTGCCGCAGGGCGTAAAGGTAGATACCTCCGAGGCGCTGCGCACTCCCGCACCGACTCAGACCCCCGAGCCGAGCGCCACGGCTACTCCCACGGTGACCGCTACTCCCACCAAGGCAGCTGATGAATCTAAGAGTGATAAGCCCGAGGCAAACCAGAGCCCCGATAAGGCAAAGGAAGACGCTGCCAAGGACGAGGCCAAGGCTGATGCTAAGACCGAAGCCAAGGACGAGGCTAAGAGCGAGACTCAGAAGGACTCCAAGACCCTTGCTAAGACCGGTGCTAATGGCATTGTGATTGGTTTGGGTGTTGCGGCTCTGAGCCTGGCAGTCGGTATCATTTTGGTGGTTCGTCGCCGTAAGCTCTAGGCTTTTCACCGCAATATGACGTGTTGTTTTCAACACATTTGAGGGATTCGGGGTTGAGCCGTGAGAGCCTGGAAAGGTCAGGCTTACCCCGAATCTTTCTATCACTCTCTAGAGGTTGATATAGCCTATGTGACGGTGTTTTGGGTCTAAAATGCCCCAAATATTGGTATAGCCAATACATATTTAGCGGAAAAAATGCACAGAAATGGCATGAGTTATTGAAATAAGTTTCATAGGCTACTTGAAGGTTGAACTTCATGTTGGGTGGGGCAATCTTTCACCTTCAATCACGGGATGAAGATAAAAAGTGCTCCTCGCACCAGTGCTCCTCTGTACAGCGGTATATAAGGGGCTGTGGATTCGCTATGATAGAAGATAGCTATGTGTGCCCATGGGTGCACACTCAAACCATGAACACTCTCCCGATAAAGTAGGAATAACTTGGGAAAACGACAGCTTAAGATGAATACGGCACGTGCCGCCGCAGCGGCACTGACCGTTGCCGCCATGCCCGTGGCAGCCTCTGTTGCGAACACCGCCCAGACGAATGCCACGCAGCCTACGGCGGACACCTCGGCTAGTGCTAGCGCCAGCGCTAACCCGAGTATTTCCACCACTTCCGTAGCGCCCTTCCCGAGCTCTACGACCACCGCAAGCAGCACTGCTTCCGCTAGCGCAAGCTCTTCGGCGTCCTCCTCGGCAACCGCAAGCCCCAGTGCTTCCGCCTCTGCGTCTGCTAGCGCAAGCTCTTCGGCTACCGCTAGCCCGAGCGCATCTGCGTCCGCTTCTTCTTCGAAGAGCGCTAGCCCCAGTGCTTCGGCAAGTGCCTCTGCCTCGGCAAGCTCTTCGCAGAGCGCTAGCCCGAGTGCATCCGCATCGGTTTCTTCCTCGGCAAGTGCAAGCCCGAGCGCTTCGGCTACCAGCAGTGCCCCGGTAGTACCTCCGGTACCCACCGTTGCACCGACTGTCGCGCCGACCGAGCAGCCCACTGCTGAGCCCACTGTGGCTCCGACCGTTGCTCCCACTGAGAACCCGACTCCGGATCCTCAGCCCACCGAGCAGCCGACCGCTGAGCCTACCGTAGCTCCCACTCCGGATCCCGTGGTACCCACTCCCGAGCCGACCCCGGAACCCACTCCCGAGCCGACTCCGGAACCCACTCCCGA
>Cebus_capucinus_imitator_PRJNA485217_SSR098__coassemble_1835_pt1 | contig 21077 bp, 15 predicted proteins | sample Cebus_capucinus_imitator_PRJNA485217_SSR098__metabat2_high_PE_014 | metagenome-assembled genome bin Cebus_capucinus_imitator_PRJNA485217_SSR098 | reverse complement strand
CCGTGACCGGTCTTCCAATTCCACACGGTCAGGCCGTCCTCAGCCGAAGAAAACACAAAATCACCGTAATAGACCGTGGAGCCATAGGGAACGACCTGCCCACCCGGAGCTACATAATCCGCAGTCGCTGTCTGATTCATGAAACTCGGAGCGTCATTCTTACCGCCCACAGTATAGGGTCCGTCTTTCAATCCAATAGCGGGTATACCGGTGTAACCCTTTTGCTTCGGTTGGTCGCTTTTCTTTCCTCGTTGTTCCTCAGGCAGAGTCTGTTCCCGCATCTCTTCGCTATCACCCCATGACCACGCGAGACATACGATAGTTTGCTTGTCGACAAATATATCGCATCCGATGTTCTTTGACGGAGTTCGCATAGTGGCGGTCTTACCATCTCGACTCACCGTCGTAATCTCTGTAGCTCCCTCAGGAATAGCCTTTGACTCAGAGGAAGCCTGAGATCCACTACCCGCCGAAGGGCTCGGCGAATAGGAATAACTTGCCGAAGCACTCGGCGCGGGGCTATCCGTCTTAGCCGTCAGAATATAATCCTTAAATTTATCCGGTGCAGGCTGCATACGTCCCACATCATTACCCGGTAGCGCCAAAATACGCGGCTTAGATATATCCGAAGAAATAGGCAGATTATTCAAATCGGGGTGAACAGCCGGCACACCTGCAGGGAAAAACACCAGACGAGCACGCGAATCATAGGGAGCGGGACGGTTGCCGTTATAGGCATAGCCCCACGCCATATCGGCAGCGCCAGAAATCTCACGCGACACTTCTAATTTTTCAGGGTAATCGGGCGCGCGATTATAGGTATCTGAATAAGTCTTTAGAGTAAAACCAGTACCCTCAAGCTGAGCGAATAACTTGCTCTGATAACTCCAAGAGATACCCTGCGGGGTAATAGTCAGACTCTGGTCGCTACTCGACCAGGTTCCTTCTACGCTGGCGTAGTTGCCTTTGGTAATCTCAGCCAAGTTCATCGATGCCCCGGGAACTGTCGGGCTCGGCTGAGCGCTCGCAGCAGCCGAGGGGCTGGGCGAGTAAGAGTAGCTGGCGGAGGCGCTAGGGCTCGCCTCTGAGGGAGCCCCAGAGGCGCTGCTCACAGAGCTGGAGGTATTCGCCGGGGATGAGCATCCGGCAAGCAGGAGCGTGCCCGCAGCAAGCAGGCTCGCGGCATGGCGAAGAGTTTTCATCATGTCCTTTTATGTGTGAGTGCAATAGATACGGGAGCGCTTTTGCCCCGCGAGCATTAGAATAGCACGCTATTGCGCTATATGTGCGTCAGAATCACCCCATAGATAATCCACCGCTGGCTAAACCCAGAACATATAATTGCCCGCCTATGACGCAATAAAGTGTGTATTCCGCCCATCACACCCTACAATAAAAGAAAGACCCCGGGAGGAATGATGACCACTATGCAGCAGGTACCCGCGCGATGGCACGCGCACTATTCCTCCCCCATCGGCACCCTCGATATTGCCACCGACGGGTCAGCTCTCACCGGGCTCTGGTATCAGGGGCAGGCACACTACCCCCTGCCTCACGAATTGGGTGAGCTGATTGATGACCCGCGCGGTATTGCCGCCGAAGCCCAAGAGATTGCCGACTCTATTGGGCAGGAAGCGGAAGAAGCCACCGAGCACGACTATGTGCCCGCTGCGCGTCTGCTGGCTAAAGCCATGACTCAGCTGGACGAGTACTTTGCCCGCGAACGCACCGATTTTGATCTGCCTCTAAACCCCGAGGGCACTGATTTTCAGCTGATGGTGTGGGAGCATCTCAAAACTGTTCCCAGCGGGTACACCACCACCTACGGCGAGATTTCGCGTATTGTTGGCCCGGGTGCGCCGGCGCAGGCGGTCGGTCAGGCGGTGGGTCGCAATAGGATTTCGATTATTATCCCCTGCCACCGCGTGGTGGGTGCTCACGGGGACCTGACCGGTTATGCCGGTGGTATTGAACGTAAGAAATTCCTGCTCGATTTGGAAGAACCGGAAGAGGTTCGTGCAGGTAGGCTCTTTTAGGGCTCTGCGCCCCTATATATACGTTTCTATTGAGTTTATATCCGCGATATCCAGCTCTAGACAAAGAGCAGGGTCAGCACGGTCAGCAGCGGGAAGGTCAGCTGAATGGTTGCCGGGCGGCGCTTATCCGGGGAGGTTACAAAGAGGAACACACCGGCGATCAGCATGGAGCCAATACCCGCGTACATCAGGGCTGCACCCACAGCGCTCTGACCTGCCCAGAAGAGAGCCAGACCGGCTGCGCCAATACCTGCGAGCATGAGGTTGTACAGGCCCTGGTTTGCTGCCATTTCGCGGGTTGATTCTGCGAATTCGCGGGTCATGCCGAAGGTCTTCATGCCCCCTTCCTTTGCCCAGAGGAAGGTCTCCATGTACCAGATGTACACGTGCAGGATAATAGCTAGAAGAGCGAAAATGCTCAATGCAATAGTCATTGTTTTCTCCAAAAATCTGAGTGATGATAGCCGCCGGGATAGCGACGACAAGGCACTATTCTACTCCCCTTTTGAGGATGCGTTTCTCGCTTTTGTTCCCCTGCTACCGTGCCTCTGAGCACAGGTACGCGTGATTCAAGTCACCGGACACCGCTCCCGTTGAGCGCCCAGCCCCAGAGATAATAAAAGGCAGCGAGCGCCTCTTCCCGAGAGAAAAGACACCCGCCGCCTTCTGAACTCTAATCAGAGCTAGACTCAGCTACGCCCTAGTGCACCATAAACAGGGACAGTGCGTAGGTCCATACACAGACCAGAGCCAGCAGAATAGCGCTGTACTTGATCGCCATAGAGGTAATCTTCGATTCCTGACCGGCAGAATCCACCGCCGCAGCCGCAATCGCAATGGACTGCGGGGAAACGATCTTACCCATCACACCACCGGAGGTGTTAGCAGCAATCAGCAGAGTCGGGTCAACACCAATCTGGTGTGCGGTGGTCGCCTGCAGACCCGCGAAGAGCACATTGTTATTGGTCACCGAGCCAGTCACGAACACGCCAATCCAACCAATAATCGGGGAAATCAGCGGGAAGATCGCACCGGTTGCAGCAGCAGCCAGTGCAATGGAGGTGGTCATACCGGAGTAGTTCATCACGTTTGCCACGCTCATGACCAGGCAGATCATCAGAATCGGGGTCTTGAGCTGGTTCCAGGTGGCAACCAGTTCCTCACCTGCCTGCTTCCAGGTGATGTTCGCGGTCAGCACGGTAATCAGCGCAGCCACCAGAATTGCGGTACCCGAGGCACCCACAATGTTCCAGGAATAGTTCACAGCGATCGGCTTGAGGGCATCCTCAACCATCTTGCCCATGGTGTTGTGAATACCCGGCACGGGGAAGGTAATGGTGGTCCAAGCCAGCGCGCCACCCTTAGCGAAGAGGGGCTTCATAACGGTGGACCAGAGCAGAATCACCACGGACAGGTACACAAAGGGGCTCCAGGCGTTGAGAATCTGAGCTGCACTGTGCTTCTCGGATGCCTGCGCCTGAACTTCTTCCAGGCTGGGTGCGGTGGGTTCGCGGTAGATGTTCTTGGGCTGCCATACGCGCATGATCAGCGCCAGTGCCACCAGGGTGACCAGCGGCGGGATAATATCGACCAGCTCGGGACTGCCCATGACGATCAGCAGCAGGGACTGGGTGCCGGAGAAGATCAGACCCATCAGCAGCGCCAGGGGGCCAACTTCGCGCAGACCGCGGATACCGTCCTGAATTGCCACCAGGATCACGGGGATCAGCACGGCGAAGATCTGTAGTGCGGGCACCATATTTGCCGAGAGGTTTTCCAGGTTCACCTGGCCAACGGTTGCAGCGGTGGAGACGGGAATACCGATAGCGCCGTATGCGCCGGTGGAGGCGTTAGCGATCAGTGCGAACAGGGACGCCTTCAGGGGGTTGAAGCCCAGGGATACCAGCAGTGCTGCGGCAATTGCGATCGGGATACCGAAGCCCGCTGCACCTTCGAGGAAGCCGCCGAATGCGAAGGCAATCAGCAGCATCTGGATGCGCTGGTCGGTAGAGATCGAGGAGATGGAGGAGCGCACGATATCGAAGTTACCGGCGCGTACGCTAATGCGGTACAGCCACACGGCCATGAGGACGATCCAGCCGATGGGCCATGCGCCGGAGAGGAAGCCCGCACCAATAGCACCGGCACCGGCATACCAGGGCAGGCCGAAGAGCGCGATACCGACCAGCAGGGTGATACCCAGGGAGATCAGTGCTGCGGTAATGCCCTTGAGCTTGAGCAGGGTCAGTCCCAGCAAGAAGAAGATAATGGGTAGGGCGGCGACCAGCGCGGAGAGCGCGGTGTTGCCCAGGGGGTTATAGATTTGTTCCACCATGGTGGGTTTGGTTCCTTCCGTGGGCGGGGTTGCCGCCCAGTGCATTGGAATTAGTGCAATGGAAAGGCCGTTCCTCCGGCTCCTTGTGGGTGTCGGGTGAACGGCGGTGTGTCTTTAGGGTACAACGTGCTTTTATCCGTGAATATTCCACAGCTGGTAAACCTTCAATATTTTACTGAAGGTTAACATTATGCGTCGTATTACGGTGCACATGTTCCTTTAATGCAGTTTTACCTAAAGACCACCCTACCATGAGAATCACTATTGTTATACCCAGTCACAGCTGAGTTTTATATGCCGGATGCGCGCCTCCCCGCACAGGGAAGGCGCGCATCCGGCGTCTATATATCACGGCAAGAGTGCCTCGACTCTAAGCTCCCGCCAGGGAGAGCAGGTACACCCACAGGCAGAGCAGAGCCAGCAGACCCAGACTATAGCGGATAGACATAGAGGTAATCTTTGCCTCCTGACCCGCAGAATCCACCGCCGCGGCAGCAATCGCAATGGACTGCGGGGAGACAATCTTAGCCATCACACCACCGGCGGTATTAGCAGCCACCAGCAGAGTCGGGGTGGCACCAATCTGCTGGGCGGTGGTCGCTTGCAGACCCGCAAAGAGCGTATTGTTATTGACCACCGAGCCGGTCACAAACACACCAATCCAACCCACAATGGGAGAAAGCGCCGGGAATAAAGTACCCGCACCGGCAAGAGCCAGAGCGATAGCGGAAATCATGCCTCCGTAGTTCATCACATTAGCCACCGCCATAACCAGGCAAATCATTAGAATCGGACTCTTGAGCTGATTCCAGGCGGCAACCAGCTCTTCACCGGCTTGGCGCCAGGTGATATTGGCGGTCAGCACGGTAATCAGTGCGGCAACCAGAATAGCGGTACCCGAGGCGCCCAGAATCTGCCAGGTGTACAGCGCCTTGACCGGGGTGGGATTGGCGACAATAGGCGCCATTTGCTGCACGCTCAGATGCACGCCGGGAATGGGGAAGGTAATGGTAGCCCAAGACAGCGCACCACCTGCTGCAAAGAGCGGCTTCATAACGGTGGACCAGAGCAGAATTACCACGGAGAGGTAGATGAAAGGGCTCCAGGCATTAAGCACCTCTTTGAATCTGTGGTGCTGTATGGTTTCTTCGCCCAATTCTTGAAGGCTCGGCGCGGAGGGTTCGCGGTAAATATGCTTGGGCTGCCAGCGGCGAGAAATGAGCGCCAGGACAACCAGGGAGAGCAGCGGCGGGATAATATCCACCAGTTCGGGGCTGCCCATGGTGGCAAGCATCAGCGACTGCGCACCACTATAGACCGCACCGGCAGCAAGAGCCATCAGACCGGTTTCACGCAGGCCGCGCAGACCGTCCTGAATGGTCACCATGAGCACGGGCACGAGCAGGGCGAAGATTTGCAGCACGAGCACCATATCGTAGCTTAGATCGTGCAGCGCCACGCCGCCCTTTTCGGCGCCATTGGTCACAGGGATACCGATTGCACCGTATGCACCGGAGGCTACGTTACCCACCAGCGCCAGCATGGAGGCCTTGAGCGGATTGAAGCCCAGGGACACCAGCAGAGCCGCACAGATAGCGATCGGAATACCAAAGCCCGCGGCGCCTTCCAAAAAGCCACCAAAAGCAAAGGCAATCAGCAGCATTTGCACACGCTGGTCGGTAGATATTGAGGAGATGGAGGATCGAACAATATCGAAATTACCGGCGCGCACGCTCAAACGGTAGAGCCAGACCGCCATGAGCACAATCCAGCCGATAGGCCAGGCGCCGGAGAGGAAGCCGTAGAGAATACCTCCGGCAGCAACACTGCCGGGCATATTGAAGACCAGCATGCCGATAATAATGGCGAGCGCCAGGGAAATAATGGCTGATTTAAGACCGCTCATTTTCAGCAGAGTGAGTCCCAGCAGGAAGAAAATAATGGGGATGGCGGCGACAAGAGCCGAGAGGATTGGTTGGTTCAGCGGGTCGTAGACTTGTGACCACATGGCTATTCCTTGGGGCAGGTGAGGGGCAACCCGAGCCCACATGTTGGTTTATGTGGGTTTCAGTTTGCCGATTGATAGGTTATCGCCACGTGCACATGTCGGGATAAACACTAGTCCAGGGGTATATTTGCCCATTACCTGAGCTACCCTGAGAGCTTTTCCACTTCTTACTCTACTCCCCTATTCCCACATAAAACCACACATTCCCACAAAGTGACTGCAAGCTCATAGTGCGCCTTGCACCTTTACATTAAGGTCTACCTAAACTTTAACTATTGGAGGCCTCTAATGCCTGCTGCTCTGCCTTTTTGAGCTCACGACGCACATAGAGATTATTCATGACCAGCCCGGCGATCACCAGCAGAGAACCGGCAATAGCGGGCACCGAGGGCAGGGTCGCAGTTATACATGCCACCACCACAAAAGTGGTGACCGGCTCCAGATTCACAAAGAGAGTGCCATTGACCGGGCCAATAATCTTATTACCTTCATTCCACCACATGACCGCCAGCAGACCGGCAAAAATAATCAGGTAGCCCAGCTCAAACCAGCCACTGAGCACATCCTGCAGGCTCGGGGGCTGAATATAGCCCACCGCGGTGGCAATTAGGGTAGCCGCCGCAATAGAAGGCACAGACAGCAACGTAGTCAGGGCGCTAAAACGTAAGGTGGACCAATGCTCGTAGGAGCTGGAACCGCGGGTATACAGCACCCAGCACACAGCAGCAAAGAGCGCCAGCCCCACACCCAGGCTATCGTGTGCCGAAATTAGGTGAGTGTAATCGCCCTCCGTGAGCACCAGGGACACACCGGCAAAGGCAATGACGATCGCAGCCATTGTGTATCGAGGAGGCAGGGTGCGCGTTGCGATACCGGCTATGACGGCGCTAATTGCGGGCATGGTTGCCATCATGAGGCTAATATTTGTGCTCGACGTATAGGACAGCGCCGTCAAAGCCGTTAGGCCAAAGCCGCCGAACCCTGCCGAGCCGAGCAGCCAGAGCTTCACGCCGTGACCCTCCAGGCGGAATGCAGCGCCCCCCTCAGCCTTATAGAGCATGGCGGCAAGAATCAGTGCCACCGTGCCGTAGCGAATCAGGGTCGCGTGGAACATATTGACAGTGTGTGCAAGGTGATCAGCCACCGGGTACATGGCACCCCATAGCACCACGGCAAGCAGGCAGAAAAGAATGCCCTTGAGCGGATGCGCTCGGTGCCCCTCTTCGGGCGCGGGTGCATAGCCAACGGCGCGGTGCGTGCCGGTGGGTGTCTGATGAGATTCGGGTTGAGTGTTGTGTGTGCTCATCTGCTGTACTTTGGTGTTGTTTGCCTGTAGATACGAAAAAGTCCCGGATGTTTCCATCCGGGACTTTGTCTGTCGGGTTGACAGGATTTGAACCTGCGACCCCTTGACCCCCAGTCAAGTGCGCTACCAAGCTGCGCCACAACCCGTTCCGTGTTCTCCTGAACACTCATACTACTATACAGACTGTTTTAGCCTCTCGCAACTCAAATCAGCCTTTTTTCTAGTTACTTCAATCACACTCTATATTTCCGGATCCTCACTCCCCAATCCGGCAAGGCTACGGCACCCAATCCGGCAAGGCTGCGGCACGCAATCCGGATTGGTTAAGACAGTAGAGAGCCATAGATTCCTGAAGCGATCACAACAGAAATCTATGACTCTCAACGTTTCTCTAAGAATGTATATCTAAGACTCACTCAGCACGAGTTAGCGATTAGCGACGCCCCTTAGAGTTCTTCTTAGCCTTGGCGCTCTGACGCTCACCCAGGGATCGACGTTCACGTACTCGCATGGAAATCTCAATGGGAGTACCGGTGAAGTCGAAGGTTTCACGCAGACGGCGAGTAATGAATCGGCGGTAACCGGGATCCAGGAAACCGGTGGTGAACAGCACGAACTTCGGCGGGCGGGAGGAGACCTGAGTACCGAAGAGGATACGCGGCTGCTTGCCACCGCGCACCGGGTGCGGGTGTGCTGCCACAATCTCGCCCAGGAATGCGTTCAGGCGGCCGGTGGGAATACGAGAGTCCCAGGACTCGAGTGCGTGCTCCAGGGCAGGTACGAGCTTGTCCTTGTGCCAGCCGGTCTTTGCGGAGATGTTCACGCGCGGTGCCCACTTCACGTGCGCCAGGTCGCGCTCAATTTCGCGTTCCAGATCCCAGCGGCGGTCTTCGTCCAGGGTGTCCCACTTGTTGAAGGCGAGCACCATGGCGCGGCCGGATTCGATGGTGGTCTGGATAATACGCACGTCCTGTTCACTCAGCGGCTCGGAGACGTCCAGCAGGATAACTGCCACTTCGGAGCGTTCCAGGGCGGTCTGGGTGCGCAGGGAGGAGTAGAATTCAGCGCCCTTTGCCATGTGCTGGCGGCGGCGAATACCCGCAGTGTCGACGAAACGCCAGAGCTTACCGCCCAGTTCGATCACTTCGTCGATGGGGTCGCGGGTGGTGCCCGCCAGATCGTTGACCACGGCGCGTTCGCTACCTGCCAGCTTGTTCAGCAGGGAGGACTTACCCACATTGGGGCGGCCGATCAACGCCACGCGGCGGGGACCGCCGGGTGCTTCGGGTTCTGCGAACTGGGAGTGTTCGGGCAGTACTTCCAGCAGTTCATCCAGGGCGTCAGCAAGGCCGCGGCCGTGCAGACCGGATACGGGGAAGGGCTGACCCATACCCAGGGACCACAGGCCGTAGACTTCGGGTTCCAGGTGCGCGTCGTCGATCTTATTTGCCATGAGGATAATGGGGCGCTTGAAGCGGCGCAGCATGCGCACAATATGCTCATCGCTAGCGGTGATGCCCACGCGCGCGTCCACCACCAGGATCACGGCGTCTGCCTGCTCGATAGCGATTTCTGCCTGGTGTGCGACCTGCGCATCGATACCGCGCGCGTCAGCTTCCCAACCGCCGGTGTCGACCAGGGTGAAGTGCTTGCCGAGCCATTCTGCCTTGTAGGAGACACGGTCGCGGGTCACGCCGGGCTTGTCTTCCACGACTGCTTCGCGGCGGCCGAGGATGCGGTTAATAATGGTGGATTTGCCGACGTTGGGGCGACCGACGATGGCGACGACGGGGTCTGCGAGCTGCTCTTCGGGCTCGTCAATGTCGAAGCCCCATGCGCCCAGCAGGGCGCGGTCTTCTTCGTCGAGTTCGTAGTCGTCCAGGCCGTCGAGCAGCGCCTGTGCGCGCTGTTCGGCGGTTTCGTCGTCGATGCTTGCCAGGCGTTCTGCGATGTCGTCTTCGCCGCCGTCTAGGTATTTGGCTTCGTAGTCTTCGTAGTTTTCTTCAGCCATGATGGCTCCTTTTCCTGCTGTTGCCGTGCCCGGGTCTGCTGTGAGGTGCCCGGGGCGGTGTTTAACGTTTATTCGAGTTCGTCGGCGTTGGTTGCCGCGGCGCGCTTGGCTTTGACCTGCGCGTTAATGGAGTTAATGACGGCGTTGACGGTTTCGTTGAAGTCCATCTCGCTGCTGTCGATGAGTTCTACGCCTTCTGCTGCCTGCATGAAGTTGTTGACCTTGGAGTCCTTGGCGTCGCGTTCGCTAATCTGCTTGGTCAGATCCTGCTTATCGCCCTTATCTGCCAGTTCCAGGCCGCGGCGGCGCATGCGCACTTCTTCGCTGGCAGTGAGCAGAATGCGCGCGTCCGCGTCGGGGGCGACGACGGTGGTAATATCGCGGCCTTCTGCGACCATGCCGTTCATGGCGTGGTCGATGGCGGAACGCTGCAGGGCAATGAGGTGCTCGCGCACTTCGGGCACGCTGGCTACTGCCGAGACGGCGTTGGAGACTTCTTCGCCGCGGATTGCTTCGCGAATATCCTGGGTGCCAACCATGATTTCTTCTTCTGCGGGGTTGCAGCTAAAGACAAGGTTCATGGCTTTGACTGCCTGGGCAATGGCTGCTTTATCGTCCAGGCTAATGCCCTGGTCGAGCACATGCCAGGTGGCGGCGCGGTACATGGCGCCGGTATCTAGGTATGCCAGGCCGAAGTGGCGTGCTACTTCTTTGGCGACGGAGGATTTACCGCTACCGGAGGGACCGTCCATTGCGACGGTGAGTTTGGGATTCTCGTGCATGTCGTCTCTTTCTGCTGTGCCTGTGCTGGCTGTGCCGCGTATTTAGCGGCTGCACGTTGTCTCTATGCGCGCGGCTTTAGTGGGTTGCCGGCGCGTGGGTGCTTGTGGCTATTTTACGACCTTCCAGCCGCGTTCGCTCAGTCCTTTGACCAGCCCGTCGTGTTTGGAGGGGTTGACGGAGATTTCCGCCATGCCCACTTGCGCGCCGGTGGAGTGTTCCAGGCGCAAATCTTCAATATTGACCTCGAGCTCTCCAATGTCTGCGAGCAGTCGGGCGAGCGTGCCGGGTGTGTCGTCGACCAGTACGGTCAGGCGTGAGAAGGCGGTGGGCGAGGTGCCGTGTTTGCCGGGGATTCGCGCCACGCCTGCGTTGCCTTCGCTCATGAGCTGGGCTAGGTCCAGGCGGGCGCCGGGGCCGGTGGGGTTCTCCAGGGTGTTAATCAGGCGGTTGAGGTCTTCTCGAACACCGTAGAGGGTTTGGACGACCGGTTGGGCGTTGGCAGCGAAAATCTGTACCCAGAGATTCGCGTCACTTGCTGCGATGCGTACCGTATCGCGCAGACCCTGACCGGCAAGACCCAGAGCGTAGAGTGGGGTATCCTGCAGACGAGATGCCAGCAGGGAACTCATCGCCTGGGGCACGTGGGAAATCAGCGCCACGGTCTGGTCGTGCTCGTGCACATCCAGCACGGTAATAATGGATCCGAGTTCGCTGGCGAGTGCACGAATCATTTTTACGCCGTTGGGGCTGGAAGTCTCGTGCGGGCAGATAATCCAGGGGCGTGCTTGGAAAAGCTCACCGCGGGCTGCCACGGGACCGGATTTTTCGCGTCCTGCCATGGGGTGCGATCCCACATAGCGGCGCGCATCCGCACCGGATGCCTGCACCTGCTCGAGCACCTGTACCTTGACCGAGGCAACATCGGTCACCAGGGCGTGCGGGTAGGTATTTAGGGCGCTAGCTACCACGTGCCCAGCGATATCCGGGGGTGCTGCCACAATGACCAGAGTCGGTGCGGTGAATTCTTCACCGGCTGCTTCAGCCTGCGCTTGAACAGTGCTCAACGGAAGGCCGGCGCCAATATCGGTGGCGACCGCCTCGGCGGTAGGCGAAATATCCTGCAGGTACACCTCAATACCCGCTGCGCGCAGCCCCAGACCGATGGACGCCCCCAGCAGACCGGTACCAATAATGAGCACCGGCCCTACCAGCTGCGGGCTGCGAATGGGGTCGTGGTTTTCACTCACGCTTGACTCTCCAGTTATCTCGCCAGATTACATATCTACCGATGCCAGCAGATGACCGATCTCGACCTTGGAGAGGTTACGGATCGTGCCCTGCTTCTGGGAACCGATACGAATCGGACCCATTTCAACACGCACCAGCTTCTCCACGGGGTAGCCCACGGCGTCGAACATGCGGCGCACAATGCGGTTCTTACCGGAGTGGATGGTCACCTCAATGAGCACGTGGCCGGGGGTGGAGTCCACCAGTTTGAAGGTATCCACGCGGGAGACGCCATCTTCCAGACGCACGCCCTTCTTCAGCTGAGCACCAATGCCGGGTTCCACGGGGCCGTGTACCTGCACCAGGTAGGTCTTGGGCACCTCGTAGGAGGGATGAGTCAGGCGGTTCGCCAGCTCGCCGTCATTGGTCAGCAGCAGCAGACCCTCGGTCTCAACGTCCAGGCGACCCACGTGGAATACGCGGGTGGTCATGGAGGAGCGCAGGAAGTCCTTAATGCAGGGGCGACCTTCGGGGTCTTCCATGGTGGAGACCACGCCGGCGGGCTTATTGAACGCCATGTAAATGAGCTTGTCGTTGGTCTGTACGGTCATGCCGTCCACCTGCACGGTGACATCTTCGGGCTTGACGCGCACACCCAGCTCACGCACCACTTCACCGTTGACGGTCACGCGACCCTCAAGGATCATCTCTTCACACACGCGGCGGGATGCCACGCCTGCCTGAGCCATGAGCTTCTGCAGGCGCACGCCGTCATTATCGTAGAAGTCAAAGTGATCCACCGGCGCATTGCGCGGGCGGCGGGGACGGTGCGGACCTGCGTAGTTATTGGATACGCGGTACTCGCCGCGCTCATTGGCAAATGCTTCGCCGGAGCGGTAGGGGCGACCCGGTGCGCGGCGTTCGCGCTTGGGCAGCTCGGAGAACTTACCGCGAGCACCGCCCTTGGGTGCGCCGTACTTGCTGGACTTGGAGGCGGAAGCACCCTTAAAGCCCTTACCGCCCTTGGGTGCGCCCTTTGCGTTACGTGCGCCGGGCTTTGCGCCGCGGGAGCTTGCTGCCCCGCCGCGTCGTGCATTGTTTCCATATGCCATGGTTTGTCTCTTTTCTCTAGTTCAGCCGGTGCTTGTCACCGGTTATTAACGTCTATTCAAAATCTTGGGGCCCAGCTATGTACTGAGCTTGGTGTCTCTGCTTCTTTAGCTATCGAGAGTATCGGGAGCACCGGCTCGCTCGGTACCCTCAGCCAGCACGCTCGCTTCGGTTTCATCCGGTAGCAGGGGTGCCAGCTCCGGCAGCTGGTTCAAGGATTCCAGCCCCAGTTTGGTTAGCAGCAGCTCGGTGGTCTCGTAGAGCATGGTGCCGCTTTCCTTGCCCGCTTCGCGAATGAGCTGTCGCTGTAGCAGTTTACGCACCGCCGCATTGGCGCTGGTTCCTCGCACCGCACTAATGGCGCTGCGGCTCACCGGTTGCTGGTAGGCGATGACCGCCAGAGTTTCAAGCTCGGCGCGGGTCAGCTTGGCACTATGGCTGCGGGTGACAAAACGCGCCACCCAGGGGGAGAATTCCGCCCGGGAGTACAGGCGCCAGCCGCCGGCAATCTGCCTCAGCTCGTAGCCGCGGGGCTCTGCTGTTCCGGGCTCGTCCGAGTCGCTATCGCCGTTATATTCGCGGACCAGCTCATCTAGTGCCGCTTCGATTCGACGTTCGGGCACAATCAGGGCTGCGGCGAATTCGCGTACGCTCACCGGGGTGTCGGCAACCGCCAGAATCGCTTCAATGGCGGACTTTACACCGCCGGGGATACGTTCCACGCGGGCAAATTCGTCGTCGCTATCGGCGGGTACTGCTTGCTTGGAGCCTTGTGTAGAGCTCTTGCGGGATGCCCTCTTCGGAACGGATGCGCTACCTGCCGTGCTCTCTTGAGCCGGCTGGCTTTCGGGTTCAGAGCTGTACTCAGACTCAGCGTCGGGCGCGGGCTCAGCGGCAGGTTCTGCCGGGGTTTCGAGCTCTGAGATAGGTTCTGGTAGTTCTTCTACCGTCTCTTCCTCAGCACCCCAGGAGCCGCCCAGAATAATATCCAAATCATCCGGGGTAAATTGATCCTCAAAACGTTCACCGCTCATCGATATTCCCCTTCCGGTTCTTCGTCATTCTCAGCGTTCGATTCCGCAGAATCATTCCCCTCGTTCACGCCACGCTCCGCCAGATAGGATTCATAATCCTCGCGGGTGAAAAAGCCTGCGGCACGCACCTCAAAACGTTCACCGGCGCTCACACGCAACTGCCCCAGGCTCTGCTCCTGGTTCAGCTGCACCGCGCCATCCTTGTAGAGTTCCAGCAGCGCCAAGAAACGCACCACCGCAACCTGCACACTACCGGCACCGCGCACCAGGGTTGTGAAGTCCATCGGCTCGCCGGGCGCGGCAGAGAGCGTGTCGAGCACGAAACGTTCCTGTTCGGCAATGGTCGTCACCGAAGAGTGCAGGTGCTCGCTCAGTTCTTGAACCAGTTGTTCCGGTTCTTTCTGTTCCCGGTTATCTGCGTTCTCAGCGCGGGCAAAAGCAGCGGCGGCAATAGAAGCGAACTCTTCCACCCCCACATCGAAGACCAGCTCCGGCAGTGCCTTGGCGAATTTCTCCTCCAGGCTGACCGTGCGGGCAAAACGCTGCGCCTCAGCCGCCCAGCGGGAGGCGAAAATATCGGCAACCTGACGGTAGGCTCGGTATTGCAGCAGGCGAGCAAAGAGCAAATCGCGTGCCTCCAGCAGGGCAACATCCGCTTCGGTTGGTTCCCGGTGGGTGGGCAGCAAACGAAGGGTTTTTAGCTCCAGCAGGGTCGCTGCGGTGACCAGAAATTCGCTGGCTTCTTCCAGGGCGGGAGTGCCCAGGGGAAAGCGCTGGCTAATATAGGCGATGAACTCATCGGTGACCTCCGCCAGGGCAATATCGGTAATATCCAGCTGGCGGCGGGTGATGAGGGTTAAAAGTAAATCAAAAGGGCCCGAGAAATTCGGCAGATTCACGGTAAAGACAGCACCGTCCACCGTAGGCTCCGCATTCTGCGGGTTCGATGTCGGTACCATCTCGGCAGCGACTGTGGTCATACGACCGTATCTCCTTAGAGTTTGAGGGGTGCGGGTTCTCACCGCACACAAGCTTCTGCATAAAGCACAGAGCTATCTATAATTTTACCTCTCTATGCTCTTAAACTCAAGAGATTTTCGGGAAAATATAGGCTCTTCTCCCCTCTCGCTACCCGGAATATGAACGAGTAGATAGGGCTTCCCACAATGTGCCCGACCCGGTTATCCGGGCACACAAACGGGGCGCCCCGCAGGGTTCTTAGCCCAGCATTATCCGCTGGGGCTCAAACCCGCAAAGCACCCCGTCCAGTTAGTGTTCACAGCTCTCTTTAGGGAGCGCCACCCTTATAAATCAACTCACGAGCAACCTGACGGTAAGCCTGCGCACCCGGGTGATTCGAGGCGTACGAGAGAATCGGCTCAGCCGCCACGGTCGCATCCGGGAACTTCACGGTACGCTTGATCACCGTATCAAAGACCTTATCGCCAAAGGCATCCACAATACGCGCCAACACTTCCTTAGAGTGCAGGGTACGCGCATCAAACATGGTTGCCAGCACGCCGGTAATCTCCAGCTTCGGGTTCAGACGATCCTGAACCTTCTCAATGGAATCCACCAGCAGAGCCACAGCACGCAGCGCAAAGAACTCACAAATCAGCGGGATAATCACGCCGTCGGAGGCAGTCAGAGCATTGACCGTCAGCAGACCCAGAGAGGGCTGGCAGTCAATCAGGATCACATCGTACTCATCCTGCACCTTGCGCAGAGCGCTCGCCAGTACCTGCTCACGCGCCACCTCATTGACCAGCTGCACCTCAGCGGCGGAGAGGTCAATATTGGCGGGCAGCAGGTCAATATTCTCCACATTGGTGTGCAGAATAACGTCCTTAATATCGACCTTGCGGTCCATCATCACGTTATAGACGGTCAGATCCAGCTCGTGCGGGTTCGCGCCGAAACCAGCGGAGAGCGCACCCTGCGGGTCGAAGTCGACCATCAGTACCTTGCGGCCGCACTCGGCAAGAGCAGCACCCAGGTTAATAGTCGAGGTAGTCTTACCCACGCCGCCCTTCTGATTCACCATCGAAATAATGCGGGCAGGTCCGTGGCTGGTCAGGGGCTTCGGGTCCGGGTAGATGCGGAAGGGGCGCCCGGTCGGTCCGAATTCTTCTACCTGTGATTGGGTCAACGTCGTTTACCTTCTCCAAATTCAACAAAAACTCTAAAGTCAAGATTACCGCAGAAACAGGCTCACGGGCGAAAATAACCGCTAAAACCCGAGCTCAGCTCACAAAATAGGCGCCTGAAGCCTAGCCCGCGCGATAGTGCGCACGCGGATGCGCCGAGCGGTACACCTCCGCCATGGCGTCCTGAGTCACCCTAGTGTAAATCTGCGTGGTGGCAATGGAGGCGTGCCCCAGCAGCTCCTGCACCACGCGAATATCCGCCCCGCCCTGCAGCAGGTGCGTGGCAAAAGAATGACGCATAGAGTGCGGTGAAAACTCCTGCCCCAGCCCAGCTTCAGCCGCGGCTTCTTTGAGCATGGTCCAGGCGGTTTGACGGCTCAGACGCTGCCCGCGGGCATTGACAAAGAGCGCCGAGGTGCCCGAACCGTGAGCCACAAAGGAGGGGCGAGCGCGCACCATATACTCCTCAATCGCCCGCTGAGCATAAGACCCCAGAGGCACCAGGCGCTCCTTAGATCCTTTACCGAAAAGACGCACATATCCGGGCAGAGTTACGCTCTGACCGTGGTCATCCACCGTGGTTTTGCCCAGGTGAATATCGTCAATATCGGCGCCGAGCATCTCACTCACACGCGCACCCGTGGCGTAGAGAAACTCCAGCATGGCGCGCTCACGCAAGCCGGCAGCTGTTTCGGTATTGGGTACCGCCAGCAGACGCTGAATATCCTCCACGCTGACCGCTTTGGGCAGGCGTTTGGTCAGCTTCGGGGGTTTGACGGGGGCGGCAACATCCTGCTCGAGCATGCGGGTTTGGAACCAGAAGGCGTGGGCGCCTCTCACCGATGCCATGGCGCGGGCAATGGAATTAGCGCCCAGGGCAGGGGGTATCTGTTTGAGGTCTTCCAGGGGGTCGGCGCTAGTCTCCGGTGTGGTAGATTGTGAGGGTGCATGCTGCGCAGGCCCGGGATCTTTTGTGTTCTTCTTGGGTGCACGCCCGACCGAGGCGCTCATAATGAGCTCCGTGAGGCTTTCTTCCGCTTCCGCGGCGCTGAGGCGCACCGGCATAGGAATCGTAGGGTCCGCCAGCTCCCGCATAAAGAAACGCACATCAGCGGTACGAATTGAGACGGCATCCACAATACCTCGCGCCTCAAGAACGCGCGCGTAGCGGCGCAGATCCCGGGCATAGGATTCAACAGTATGTTCACTGGCGCCTTTTTCGGCGCGCACGTGAATCACATACTGTTCAATATATTCTTCCAGGGCGGTTCGTTCCCCCACGTTTTAGCTCTCTTTGGATTCAATAGTGGGGAATTCGCCTTCGCTAAAGCGGGTGCGGCGGCCAGAACGATAGGGGTGGAAATCCCAGGAGTCCTCCGCCGGGCGCAGACCCTCAAAAGAGTTCAGGGAGGCAACATAGCTCGCCATAATTGCCTGTGCGGTCATGCCGTTGTGGATTTTACCGCCCAGTACCAGGGCGACCGCCTGTTCCAGGGGTACCCAGGCGAAGATTGCTTCTGCTTCTTCGGCGGTGCGTTCGTGGCGCTCGTGGGCGGGTACTTCACTCAGGTTGCGTGCCAGGTAGATGCGGCTAGCTTCATCGCACTGCCCGGAGGAGCTGAAGTAGTCTACGAGGGAGTGCCAGGTGTCGGCGCGCAGATCGGCTTCTTCTGCCAGTTCTCGCACTGCCACGGCGAAGGGGGCTTCGTCGGCACCGGCTGCGATTTCTTCGGCGCTCAGTCCGTCATTATCGAGCAGACCTGCGGGGATTTCCCACATGAGCAGGCGCGTAGGGTGGCGGTATTGGCGCAGCAGCAGAATCTCGTTCTTTTCGTTCACGGCGGCTACGGCTACAGCGCCGGGCAGGGAGGCGACATCGCGACGCAGTTCTTCACCCTCGTTGAGCATGAAGGTTTCTTCCATCATCTGCACCACATAGCCGCGGTAGCGCAGGCTCCGACCGGTAATGGGTCGAATGGATTCTAGATCTTCAACTGGCACATTGTCACCATTATTCACGGTGGTTACTATCTGTTCTGCGCAGGACTGATTCTTGAAACTCATATACCCATTTTATCTGTTCGGCTTCTCCCCCTTTCGCTCAAACTCAGATACGCCAAAGGCCCGTAACCGCATCGGTTACGGGCCTTTGACTCAAGACGAGAAGTCTTTACTTAGCGTCGCGGAAATCAATAGCCGCAGCGATCAGACCGTTGAACAGCGGGTGTGCCACGGTCGGGCGCGAACGGTACTCGGGGTGAGCCTGAGTTGCCACGTAGTAGGGGTGAGCCTCGGCGGGCAGCTCCACGTACTCCACCAGGGAGGAGTCCGGGGAGGTACCGGAGATACGCAGACCTGCTGCCTCCAGCTGCTCGCGGTACTCATTGTTCACCTCGTAGCGGTGGCGGTGACGCTCAGCCACCTCGGTTGCACCGTATGCATTAGCCACCTGGGAACCCTCAACCAGGGTTGCCGGGTACAGGCCCAGACGCATGGTACCGCCCATATCGCCGGCGCCATCGACAAACTGCTTCTGCTCTTCGATGGTTGCGATAACCGGAACCGGGGTTTCGGGGTCGAACTCGGTGGAGGACGCTTCGGGCAGGTTCAGCACGTTACGTGCGTATTCAATCACCATGGACTGCATACCCAGGCAGATACCCAGGGTGGGCACCTTGTTCTCGCGGGCGTAACGCAGGGCGCCGATCTTGCCGTCCAGGCCGCGGATGCCGAAGCCACCGGGCACCAGGATTGCATCCATGCCGCGCAGCTGGTGTGCTGCGCCTTCTTCGGTTGCGCACAGGTCAGCGGCAATCCACTTAATGTTCACCTTGACGTTGTTTGCAAAACCACCGGCGCGCAGCGCCTCGGAGACGGAGAGGTATGCGTCGGGCAGGTCAATGTACTTACCGACCAGCGCCACGTTCACCTCGGATGCGGGGTTGTGCACTGCGTTGAGCAGGCGATCCCACTTGGTGAAGTCGGGCTCGGGTGCCTCAATGCCGAAGAAGCGCAGGATGTAGTCGTCCAGCTTCTGGGAGTGCAGGGTCTTGGGGATGTCGTAGATGCTGGGTGCATCGGGGCAGGAGATGACTGCTTCAACATCCACGTCACATGCGTTGCCGATCTTCTTGCGGTGGCTATCGGGCACGTCGCGCTCACAGCGCAGGATCAGGCCGTCGGGCTGAATACCCAGGCCGCGCAGTGCTGCTACGGAGTGCTGGGTGGGCTTGGTCTTGAGCTCGCCGGAGGGGCCGATGAAGGGCACGAGGGATACGTGCAGGAACAGGACGTTGTTGCGTCCTACATCGCGGCGTACCTGGCGTGCTGCTTCCATGAAGGGCAGGGATTCGATATCACCGACGGTGCCACCGATTTCGGTGATGATAATGTCGGGTGCGTTCTCGCCCTGCGCTGCGTGGCGCATGCGTGCCTTGATTTCGTCAGTAATATGAGGGATAACCTGTACGGTATCACCGAGGTACTCGCCGCGGCGTTCCTTTGCCAAAACGGTGGAGTATACCTGACCGGTGGTCACGTTGGAGGACTGGTCGAGGTTCTCATCAAGGAAACGCTCGTAGTGTCCAATGTCGAGGTCGGTTTCTGCGCCGTCGTCGGTTACGAACACTTCACCGTGCTGGAAGGGATTCATAGTACCGGGATCGACGTTCAGGTAGGGGTCGAACTTCTGCATGGTTACGGACAGGCCGCGTGCTCGCAGGATGTTACCGAGAGAGGAGGCAGAGAGACCCTTGCCGAGGGAGGATGCAACGCCGCCGGTTACGAAGATCTGGCGGGTTACCTTGCCGTTGGAAGACGCATTATTCGCGTTAATATTTTCATTCACCACGGAATTCAAGGATACCATTTGTACTACTCCTATCTCAAGGAGGGATTCGCCGGTGGGCGAACCCCTATATTAGGGGGTAGCCGGTCTGCTCGCGCACTATGTAGCGCTCATAGCGTCTCGACTCTTTAGGCACTATAAGTACCCTGGGCGGACTTTTATTCCCTACCCTCTACTCTATACCAGTACCGGGCTGCTTGACCCGATTTTAGGCGGGTGTTCGAGGGTGTTATTGCTTTCACCTGCACTGTGGTTCGTGCTTCTCCCCCGCTACGCTGGCGGGCTGAAGCCCCCAGCACTTTAGACCTTACGACCGGCAGCCAGTAGCTCGCGAGCGTGCTCCTGAGCAGCCTCAGACTGGTCGTGACCGGAGAGCATACGCGCCAGCTCCACCACGCGCTCTTCTTCGGTGAGCACCTGCACCTTGGACAGGGACGCATCATCGTTTTTGAGCACGAGGATGTGCTGGTCGGCAAAGGCTGCAACCTGCGGCAGATGGGTGACCACCAGAACCTGCACATGCTTAGCGAGCATGGCAAGACGGCGACCGATCTCAATAGCTGCTTTACCACCCACACCAGAGTCCACCTCATCGAAGATGAACGTGGGTACGGGGTCGACCTCGGCAAGCACTACTTCCAGGGCGAGCATCACGCGCGAAAGCTCACCGCCGGAGGCTCCCTTACCCAGGGGACGCGGTACCGCGGTTTTATGCGGCGCGAGCATAAAACTCACACTATCTTTACCGTGGGCGGAGAACTTTTCAGCTTCGCTAACCTCAACGACCAGGCTGGCGTTGGGCATGGCGAGCGCGGTGAGCTCCTCGCTGACGGCGTGCGCGAGCTTCTGGGCGGCTTCTTGACGCAGGTTCATGAGCTTCTGGGCGGATTCACCCAGGTTTTTGCGCAGCTGCACCAGCTCGTTTTCCAGGGCTTCTAGGCGCGCGGGGTTATCGTCCAGGCTTTCTAGACGCACGCGGGATTCTTCAGCCCAGGCGAGCACTTCGGCAATATCGGCGCCGTATTTGCGGGTGAGGGTTTTCAGGGCGGCACGGCGCTCCTGCACCTGAGCCAGACGACCCGGGCCGTCACTATCCAGGGATGCCATATAGGAGGCAAGGTCACTGGCAGCATCGGTGGCTAAAATCAGCACTTCATTGACTCGCTCCGCCAGGGAAGCCAGCGCCTCATCGGAGGAAGCCTGCGCGGCAAGGGCGGTGCGGGCAGCATCCAA
>Cebus_capucinus_imitator_PRJNA485217_SSR098__coassemble_1824_pt1 | contig 21696 bp, 14 predicted proteins | sample Cebus_capucinus_imitator_PRJNA485217_SSR098__metabat2_high_PE_014 | metagenome-assembled genome bin Cebus_capucinus_imitator_PRJNA485217_SSR098 | reverse complement strand
GCTGCTAGCCGGTCGTAAAACCCGACTCTCCACCATTCTGCGCGATAAGGCGCAGCTGGAGAGCGGCATGCGCGCCGCCCGCACCCTGCGCACTAAGATTTACGAGCTGGCAAGCGACCACGGCCTGGATTCGGGCTATTTTGTTGCCGGTACCGCCTCCTGGCTTTCGCGCGCCGTGATTGATTCTCCCCAGGCGGAGAAGCGTTTTATTGCGCCTATTTTGATGGCGCCTTTAGCGATTACCCCGCACCCGAAGGGGGACGATTTTGAGCTGCGTCTTGCCGGTGCGGCACGTCTGAATCCGGCAATGGTTCGCCAGCTCAAGCAGGAATACGGCATTGACCTATCCACTATGGACGTGGCTCAGCTGGCAAATTCCATGTCTCGCTTGGACCCGGAGCCGGTTATTGAGCGTATGCGTGCCTCGGCCTCTAAGGTGCCGGGCATGATGATTGAGTCCACCTACTTTATCTCCACTTTTGCTGATGTGAAGGAGAGCCTGGGCGAGCTGCCCGATAGCTCCTACACTGCCCTGGTGCGCGATATTGCGGCTCTGAAGACCCCCGGTGTTACGCCCGAAATCCAGCCGTTGACCAATACTCAGCCGCCTCTGGATGAGCGTGAGCTCAGCGAAGAAATGCTACTGCTGGATGCCGATGCCCGCGCCCAGGAAATCATCGACTACGCTGCCAGCGGTGAGTCCTTTACCGTGACCGCAGCTCCCGGTACCGAGCCCCTGCGCACCGCGGTGAATATTGCCTCCACCCTGATTGGGCAGGGTAAGTCCGTGCTGGTGGTGGGGGAGAAGCGCACCACCCTGGCGGAGTTCTCGAATCTACTTGAGCGCACCGGGGTATCCGAGCTGCGCTATGACCTGCTGGCTGAGCGTGACTCTGAGGGTGCTCGTACCGAGTTTATTCGTGCGATTATTCGCAATGAAAACACCCCCGATGCTATTGCCGATGCCCTCAGCGCCGAGCTGGGCGTGACCCGTGCTGCTCTTGCCGAGCACACCGCCGCCCTGGCAGCGAAAGATAGCATTTGGCGTATTTCCATTGCTCAGGCGTTGCAGACCCTGGCAGCTCTGACCGCGGCGAACCCGGCACCGACCACGCGCGTGCGTTTTGATCGAACTCAGTTGGATGCTCTGCTCTACCGTGAGCAGAAGGCAACCAAGATTGTGCGTCTTGCCGAGCTGGGCGCTTTTACCCGTGCAGCGGGCAATTCCCCTTGGTTTGGTGCGAATCTGCATAATGATGAAGAGACCGCCGATGCCTACGCCCTGGCGCTAACTCTCAAATCCTCGCTGCTGTCCTTCCGCGAGTCTATGGCTCGTATGAATGCTGCCCTGGGTCTGCGTCAGGGGCGCACTATCGCTCAGTGGGAGTCTCAACTGCTGATTCTGCAGCGTATTCGCGAGACTCTCAAGCGTTTCCGCGCTGACGTGTACGATCGCCCGGTTACCGATTTGATTGCGGCGACCGCTTCGGGTGCGTGGCGCCGTGAGCACGGTATTGATATGAGCACCATGCAGCGTTCGCGCCTGCGTCGCGCCGCTAAGGAGTACATCCTGCCCGGTGTGAATATTGGTGATGTACACGAGCAGTTGAAAATTGTTCAGGCAGAGCGCGCCGAGTGGATCCGCCATATTGAGGCACCCCGCACCCCCGCCATCCCGGATAATCTCGATAGCCTGGTCAATACTCTGAATGTCTTGGTGACCGAGTTTGCCGGTCTGGGTATTGTGCTTGCCAATAGCCCGGCGGGCACCGATTTTGTGCACACCGATATTGACCAGTTGGAGGCGCGCCTGGACGCTCTGTTGGCTGATCGCGTGCTGCTGATGAGCCTGCCCGAGCGTGAGGCTCTGCAACAAGAGATGCGCTCCTACGGTCTGGGTGAGCTGCTGGACGATTTCTATGCTCGCGAGGTGCCCGCAAGCCTGGTGACCGCCGAGTTTGATTTGGCGTGGTGGCAGTCCGCTCTGGATTATTTGCTCACTGTTCATTCCGGTAAGCTGCTGGAGGGTACCGCCCTGCGCGATGCCGAGTCTCGTTTCCGCCGTGCCGATTACGCGCATATGGCATCTGCCTCTTCCCGTGTGCTGGCTGCAGTGCGTGCCCGCTGGGATGAAGCGGTTACGCAGTACCCCGAGCAGGCTGCCTACGTGAAGAGCCAGCTGCGCGGTCACGAGTTTGTACTCGAGGATTTGCTCACTCACGCCGGGGATTTGGCAACTACTCTGTTGCCCCTGTGGACCGCCTCGCCCTTTGCTCTGGCGCGCAAGCTGCCGAAGGGTGTTCGTTTTGATACGGCGATTCTGCTCGATAGCGAGTCTACTCCGCTGGCGGCGAGCCTGACCGCAATTACTCGTGTTGATCAGGTGATTGCACTGGGCGACCCGCATTCGGGTTACCCGGCTCCCTTTGTAGTTTCTGCTCCGACGGTGGGTGCGCCGAATCCTTCGGCTCAGCGTCTGGAGAGCACGTTTGAGGCGCTATCTCAGGTATTGCCGGGCACCGAATTGGTGCTGTTGCATCGCGGTATGGATCGTAATGTCTTTGAGTATGTGAACCGCGAGTTCTATAACTCGAGTCTGCATTCCAGCCCGGTCTCTGCCGCTTCGGCTCTGCCGGAGCCGAGCTTGAGCGTTGAGTATATTGATACACGCGGTAAGCTCTCGGATAATGCGAACCTTGATTCTCCCGGTGTGGAGGTTGAGCGAGTGACCCGCCTGGTACTTGAGCACGCCTATCGTCACCCGGAGCGTTCTTTGGCTGTGGTCACCGCTAGCGCCAAGCACGCCCAGCGCGTGGCGGAGTCTATCCGTCGTTCTCTGGCGCAGTATCCGCAGCTGGCGGGCTTCTTCCAGCCCGGGGATGAGCCTTTCCGCGTGGTGGATTTGAGCCGTGCCGATAGCGTGGAGCGCGATACCGTGATTTTCTCCCTGGGTGTTGCCGGTTCTCGTTGGGGGCAGGCGTCCTATGAGCTGGGTCAGCTTTCGGAGGAGCGCGGCCGTGAGGGCTTTGTGCGCGCGATGACTCGTGCTCGCCGCGCGACCCATGTGGTCAGCTGCATTAATCCGGCGGATTTGGATGAGTCTAAGCTGCACTATGGCGCGGTGGATTTCTATCGTCTGTTGACCGCTTTTGAGCAGCAGCAGCGAGCAAAGGAAGCCGAGAACCTGGATGCGCTCACCCCGGCAACTTTGCCCCCGAACGCCTTCTTGAACACTGTTGAGCAGAGCGTGCCGGATCTGGGTAACTGGCTGCTGAATGATTTGGCGGCGCGTCTGGCATCCGACAGCATTGAGGTTTCCCTGGGCAGCGGCGACATCGCACTGATTGCTCATGCCCCCGCCTCGGTTCAGAGCGAGAACCCGGCTGAAACTATGCCCCTGGTGGCGTGCTCGGATGCCGAGGAGAATTACGCGGCGGCGAGTGTGCGTGAGCGTACCCGTTTGCTGCCGGAGCGTTTGAGCCGTACCGGCTGGAATTACCTGACCCTGGGCACTCTGGAGGTCTTCTCTGATCCTCAGAGCGTGCAGGCTCGTATTCGTAAGTATTTGGGGATGGACTAATGGCCTACTCTTCGGTCCCTAAGCCACGGAAGGGCAATCGTCGCGCCTCGGGTGGGCATGTTCCCGCTGAAGCTGAACCTCGTGTGCCCGGTCTTAATGTTCCGGGGCTCAGCGCGCTCGCTAGCTCACGCCGCGCTGCCCCTTCGGCCTCTGCCGGCTCTCAGAAGCTCAGCGCTGAAGAGGCAGCACGTTTAGAGCAGATGAAGCAGGAGCGCCCTCCGCACTGGGGTAATAACTTGGTTTAGAGAATTCACTGTAAAAGTGCAGAGAAAAGCCCGGGTACTCATAGAGTACCCGGGCTTTTGAGCACCGTATAACAGGCGTTAGCTATTCTTATCGTTGCTGTAGAAACCGGAGCCCTTGAACACAACGCCCACGCTATTGAACTTCTTACGCAGGGTATCTTCACCGCAGGAGGGGCAGGTTTTCAGTGCATCCTCGCTAAAGGACTGGTGCTGCTCAAAAACATGACCGCAATTTTTGCACTGGTACACATAGACCGGCATGGTATTTCTTTCTGTCGATACTGCCTAACCTAAGTATTGTACTCCCTGCCCGTGCCCAGACTTGAATGCTCAAGCCCGCTCGGCTGCCTAGGATCCGCTGATATGAATACCTTCTTGGCTGAGCACACGCTCCAGGCGCGCATCCCAGCTATCGTAGGGAATTGCCTCCAGGATCTCTTCAGCAAAAATAATACCCACGCTATGCTCAGTCAGCGCCGATTCGCTCAGCTGCGGCAGCAGACGGTCATAGTAGCCGCCGCCCTGACCCAGACGACGACCGGCACGCGAATAAGCAAGAGCAGGAACCAGTCGCAGATCAGCGGCGCAAAAAACCTCCGAGCCGTATTGCTCACCCTCGGGCTCAGCAATACCCATACCGTTGAGGGGATGATCAACCTCCGGATCCCACACAACCCAGGCGAGCTTACGACCGGGCTTGACCACGGGCACCAGAATGCGCGCACCGGCACGGTGCGCTGCCGCTAGAGCCGGGGTAATGGGCGGCTCGGCGGGGGTAGGCAGATAGGCTGCAATGGTCACGCCCTGCAAATCCTCGGCGGAAGCGGTGGGGGAGTAGCGCGCAAAAAGATTCGCCAGATGAGTGCTAAAAGCCTGCGCCATAGCGGCATTACCGGCGGGGCCGCGCTGGCTGCGGGCAATCAGGCGCTGGGGTCGAATCTTCGAGCGCAGAACCTGCTTATCCAGGGCGATATCTTCGGCGCTTGCTCCGGGAGGGTAGGTGCTCATAATGTATCCTTTAGACGATTATTATCTTCTTCTATATCTAGCATATTCCGTGCTGATTATGTCCCGGAAAGTCATAAAACGGGTAGAAAAGACTCTAAGAATAGATTTTTTACCGTTCAAGCAATCCTTGAAGGATTTATGCGGTATGCTAAGAACATGGCTATTGAAATTAAGTCTGTTACCAAGGCTGTTATTCCGGCTGCTGGTCTGGGTACCCGCTTCCTGCCCGCGACCAAGGCAACCCCTAAGGAAATGCTTCCCGTGGTGGATCGCCCGGCAATTCAGTACGTGGTAGAGGAGGCCAAGCGCGCAGGCCTCAACGATGTTTTGATGATTACCGGTCGTAATAAGCGCGCTCTGGAAGACCACTTTGACCGTGTTCCCGTTCTGGAAAGCCAGCTGGCTGAGCAGGGTAAGGATGCACTGCTGGCGGCTGTGGAAGAATCCAACTTCCTCGCCGGTATCCACTATGTCCGCCAGGGCGACCCCAAGGGTCTGGGTCACGCAGTACTCTGCGCTAAGACCCACGTGGGCGATGCACCCTTCGCTGTGCTGCTGGGCGACGACCTGATCGATGAGAAGGACGACCTGCTCTCCCGTATGGTAGAGGTTCAGGAGCGCACCGGCGGTTCCGTCGTGGCTCTTATGGAGGTTCCCCGCGAGGCTATTTCTGCCTACGGTGCAGCAGCTATTGAAGCTGTTGAGGGCGAAGATGGCTTTGTCAAGGTCACCGGCCTGGTTGAAAAGCCCGCCGCTGACGAAGCACCCTCGAACTACGCGGTAATCGGCCGCTATGTTCTAAGCCCCAAGGTTTTCGAGACCCTGGAGAATACCGCTCCCGGTCGAGGCAATGAGATTCAGCTGACTGACGCTCTGCAGACCCTGGCTCAGGGAGATGGCGAGGGCGAAGGCGTGTACGGTGTGGTCTTTACCGGTCGTCGTTTCGACACCGGCGATAAGCTCTCCTATCTGAAGGCTAATATTATTCTTGCCTCTGAGCGTGAGGACCTCGGTCCGGATCTGCGCGAGTGGCTCAAGGAATTCGCACAGACTTCCTGCTAATCGCAGTCCGTAAGGGCTTATACGCTATGTGTTGGGGAGGGGATCCTATGGGTTCCCTCCCCAATGCTGTACTCGGATATGCACACCCGAGGGCAGGTGAATTACACGCGTGTAAAAATTTTTAGTCCTATTTCCTAGATATGGTGTTTTTGAGATGACCAGACACTATATATCGGGTTATATTTATAAGATAGGTTTTTAAGGTTCATTGAGAGGATAAAGCATGACCTGGCTGAGTACATCCGGCATTTTGGTAGCTCTTGCTGTCGTTTTGCTGCTGTGGTTTATTCCGCGCTCGCTGCGTCGTGCCCCCGTGACCGAGAATGAAACCGCGATTTTTAGTGCCGAGCGCACCGCCGAGGATATTTTGACCACCTCGGCTATTGTGCTGCGTGAGGTGTCTTCCCCCGCCCAGAATGAGCACGCTCTACCCGAGAGCGATAGTTCTTCTCCGCTGAACCTGGCGAGTGTGCGCGGCACCTCCGAGGTTAATAGCCCCATGACCGGCACTCTGGAGACTGTGCCTGTGAGCGACTCTCGTGAGCCTGCCCATCGTGATTTCTCGACCACTTATCTGCCGCAGGGGCAGAGCTGGCGCCTGGACCGCCTGGTTATTTTGGCTGTTGGTCTGCTGGGTGCTCTGGTGGCTGTGATTGGTGCTCTGATTGTGCTCTTTGCTGGAGGCAGCTGGTTCTGGCCTATTGCCGGTGCGCTGGTTGCTGCTACTGTGGGCGGCGGTCTGCACTATATGGCTCAGCAGGAGCAGAAGAAGTCTGTCTCCGATGCTCCTACGGAATCTGCTGTACAGGATGCGGCAGCTTCGGGGCATGCTGCTCCTCGCCGTCAGGTTCGTGTGCTCTCTGAGCCCGCTGCTGGTAAACCTGCTCCGAGCGGTCACGAGCCTACCCCCGTGCAGGAAGCGGTACATGAGGAAAGCGCACTATCTGAGCCTGTTGCCTCCCATGCTGAACCTGTAGCACCCGCTCAGCCCGCTCAGCCTGTGCGTGAGAGCGTGCGTTTTGAGGCTCACCGTGAACCGGTGCTCTTTGATCAGTTTGAGCTGCCCGCCTCTGCTCCGGTGGATATTGTGGCTCCCTCTGAAGCTGTTGTCATTGAAGCTGCCGATCCCGTAGTGGAAAGTGCTCCGCTAGCACCCGAGCTCGCTATCTCTGAGCCAGAGGCTTTTGAGCCCATTGTTTTCGAACAGCCTGCGCCTTCTAATCCCGAGCTTTCTGCTCCTGCTCTCATTGAGCCTGCTCAGCCTGTATCGGCTCAGCCCGAATCTATTCAGCCTGAGCCTCTTGTGCCTGAGCTGCCTGCAGAGGTTATTGATACATTCTTTGAGAGCGAGCCGAGCCCGCGCGTAGCAATTCGCGATGGTGTTGCCGTGCTGGAATCCGAGTATGAGAGCTCTCGCCCGGTACCGGCTCCGAGCCCCTCCCGCCCGATTTCTGCGGCGGTGGCTGTCACTCCGACCCCTGAGCAGGTGCAGAAGTTCAGCGCCGATATGCCCGTGCCGGTGGATATTGAGGATGATTTCGCCGATTTGGATCTGGCTGGTTTTGACTCCTCCCAGGAACTCTCGAATATCCCGGCCTCTTCTAGCGCTCCGGTGCAGAAGTTGCCGCGTGTTCCGGGTACCGGCGCCAGCTTTGAGGCTGTGTCTAATACGTGGGATCCGATCAAGCTGCCGACTCCTATTTATAACCTTCCGAAGAAGGACTAAAGCCTGGAGATAAGGGCGGGTAGAGTGATCTACCCGCCCTTATCTGTTCTCAGTTTCTGCGCGTCATCCCAAAAGGCTAGGGGAGAGCAAAAGAAAAGCGGGGGTTGAGCGAATCTGTTTCGCTCAACCCCCGCTTGCATCACACACAGGAAGAAAAGTCTTCGTAACCGTCCGGCGGCGACCTTCCCACAGAATCGCTCGCCATTTGGTAATAAAAATATAACCTAATTCCAAGGCTATGCCAAGGGGTAGATAGTGACACCCTGTTTTCAAACATAGGTAACCCTAAGTAAAAACCCCGGAATCTCGCGGAAGAACACCCTGTCGCTGCTTTGAAAAAAAGTTAAAAATTTTTTGACATGCCCCGTAACATTCACTCTCAATCTAAGGTGTACCTCAGATTGACCATAGTATGACATAAACCCGTGTATCTCTCGGTCAGCTCCTCATGCCCATGAGAGAATAAAATCATGAGAGAACTAGTAGAGTCCCTCTCGCCCGAAGTGGCGGTGGCATTCCTATGGGTGGTGGGTATCGTGCGCACCACCATGGTTTTCATGCTCGGTTACCTGGCATCCGCCGGCGGCCACCGCCTGCAGAGCGTACATAAACTCATGTCCACCCCGAACTACCTCAAAGCGCAGGATTTTGTGAACCGCTGGGGTGTGTTCGCCGTGCCGCTCTGCTTTTTGACCGTGGGTTTTCAAACCGTGGTGATTCTTGCGACCGGCTTTACGCGCATGCCCCTACGACGCTGGATCCCTGCAATGTTGCTGGGTACCTTTATCTGGGCGCTCATTTACGCCTCCATTGGTTTCGCTATTCTTGCCGCACTGGGTCTGGAACCCTGGGCACTGCCGCTGGCACTGGTGATTATTGTGGCTCTCAGTGTGCTGCTTTCTCGTCTGCGGGAGCGTCTATCCGCGCGGCGTAACGCCCAAAAGTAGGGCTTATGGTGCTCTTTCCTGGGAATTTGCTCTAAGTCCGCCCTGAAAATGTGATACCTGGGCTATCATTCGATACCCTAGTAGATGGAGAAAACCCGCATGTATCCCTTCCGGTAGTTTCGTGCGGGCACATACAATACGAGGAGTCCTCATTTATGAGCGCTAATATTCAGTGGCCGATCGGCCCGATGTCCGCCGCCGACTGGAACACCCAGTTTGTGCTGATGAACGGCCGCGAAGCAACCGCAGCAGAGTACAATGCAGCCGGTGAAATCGGCCATATTATTGAATTCGTGGCACTGGAGGTTCCCCAGGAAAACGCTGCACCCGCTCAGAACGACGTCGCTGCAGACGAGGTCGACGCATACGCACCGACCGAAATTCTGAACCCCCAGAGCGATTTGGCAGCTCAGCTGCAGAACCCGGTAGACCCCGAGCCCGCTATTGCACCCGAGGCTTTTGAGGCTCCCGTTGCCTTTGAAGCTCCCGAGGCTCAGGCACCGGCGCAGGAAGCTCCCGTACAGGAGAACGCTTTTGCGGCTCAGCCCGCAGCTTTCGCCGCTCCCGAGCAGCAGGCTTTCGCTGCTCCGGCTCAGGAGTTCGCACCTCAGGCAGCACCGCAGGCTGATTACTCTCAGCAGCAGTTTGCTCCCCAGGCGGCTGCTCAGCCCGGCTTTGCACCTGCACAGCCCGGCCAGCCCGCTTTCGCTCCTGCTGCTCCCAAGGCTCCCAGCCAGCTGCTCAAGGAGCACATTGCCAAGGATAAGCTGTACATGGGTTCCCTGATTGGTTCCGTGGTTGCTTCTCTGCTGGGCTTTATTGCTCTTTTCCTGCCCGTATGGACCGTGAGCGCTAGCGGTGAGGGCCTGATGAGCTCGAACTGGTTCGGTTCCCTGAACTTTAGCTCTGCTTTTGAGTCCGCGCTGAAGGGCAGTAGCCGTGTAGAGGAAGCAATCCGTAATATGTTTGCACCCACGACTTTCTCCCTGGGCCTGCCCCTGCTGCTGATTTTCCTGGTGCTGATTGCCCTGTCGGTTTTGGCATGGTTCAAGGACTTTAAGAATGCTCGCCTGGTACTGGGTGAGGCGCTGGGCTTTAGCGGTCTTCTGGTTCTGTTCCTGAGCTTCTCTGCTATTGGTCACGCTGGCGATGTGAAGAAGGCATACACCTACCTTGGCGAGGAGGGCGGTCTGCCCAGCAAGGTAAGCGAACTGATCAACGGCGGTGCCGGTGCTGGCGCATTCCTGATGATTTTCGTGGCTCTGCTGTTCATTGCTGCCTCTGTACTGGTTCTGCTGCCCCTGTTCAAGGGCGCTCGCCTGGTTTCGGCTGGTGTGGCAGCTCCTGCTGCCCCGGTTGCTCCGCAGGCTCCGGCTGCTCCGGTGGCTTTCGCGCCTGCTGCTGAGGGCGCTGCTCCCGCGGCTCAGCCTCAGTACCAGCAGCCCGGTCAGTTCCCCCAGGCATAGGCTCTAGCGCATAGGTATTGTGCTTTAGCACCCACTAAGGGCACTTAGCCTTGTATATCCCGTCTCGTTACTACGAGGCGGGATATATTGTTAACCGTAGATAGTTTTAGCTTCCGGACGATAAGGATTGCGATGAGCCAGTATCCTTCCTGGCCGCTGGGGCCGATGACCTCGGATCAGTGGATGGAACAATTCCATACGCTCAATCACCGCCTGCCCACCGCTGAGGAGTATAGGGCTGCGAGCCAGCGTGGTCATATTAGTAACCCTCAGCGCGCCTCTGTGGAACTTGGGGGTTCCAATGCGGTAATGGGTGCACCTACGGGGTCTATGACCGGCAGAACCGCCCCTACGGGCTCTAGCGCCTATACGTCTGGCCCTCTACCGCAGCGTATACCGCATTCTACGGGGGCGGCACCTTCAGCTGCTCTGGGGCCGAGCGTCTCTATGCCCTTGCTGGATCCTTTGCCGAAGAGGGAGGCAAGCTGGCGCCGTCGTACCTATCTGTGGTGTGCGGTGCTGAGCCTGGTTGCGATTGCGGTGAGCCTGTGGGCTCTTTTTCAGGAGCGGCTACGTGATCATTATCAATTGGTGGGTGGAGACGCTGCTAAGAATATACGGGATACCCGTTATTCGTGGTTGGGGCTGATTGAGCATACGCGCAGCGGGGTCTTTGAAGATAAGGTAGAGCAGGGGATTAGGCAGGCTCAGGCGAGCTATTCCTATCATGGGTATGTGCTGCTGGGCTTGCTGGTGCTCTGCGGTATTTTGTTGCTGCTATCGTGTGTGCGTTCCATGCGACCGCTACGCCCCATTGCGGCGAGTGTGACAGCTGTGAGTTCAGCAGTGATTGTGGCGTTTTGCGTATTGACGATTGCTAATGTGCAGCGTGAGAATGATTATTACACCTGGTATGTGGAATATGAGAAATCGAGGAGTAATACGATTATTCCTGCATCAACAACTGAGATCGGTGTGGGTACTACGGCGCTGCTGCTGAGCTCCGGGGCTCTGCTGCTGCTGAGCCTGATCATGCTGGGCATTATGTTCTCTACACTCAAGAGGAAGAAGAGCTAGGCTCTTTAGATCTGGCTGGTGCGACGCTCGCAGATTCTCATATAGATATGGCTGTGGGGTATACGGTGTATTTGTACCGTATACCCCACAGTCATATTTGTTGTAGGAAGCATCGTGCAATGGAATGTTTGAGGGCAACACTCGCTGGGTAGAATAAAATCCTTGGTTCTACTCACCTCATGGTGGATCTGAACCCGGGGATATTATGGTTCGATAATCAGTCATGTCATCACCTCAGCACTGGTCTATCTCCCATGCAAACTTATCTCAATAAACAATAAGCGTTAGAGGCCATGCCACATATTATGAAGGTCTGGACTTACCTTTAAAAGATACAATAACCTGAATCTTAGATGACGAAACTTATCATTACTCTTAAATGAACGGCAGAAATAGATATGAGAGGTATACAGCTTTAACTGTATACCTCTCATCTTTCTTGACTATGATAAATTTAAGTATTAGTGAGAGCTGAAGGATCTTCAGCTAATATATTCTCAACTAGTGGATCCTTGCGACGTTCAGACAATGGGAAGAGTAAAGAAAAACCGCATATAAATAGAAGGCAAACAGCAAACAAAATAAGTCCTAGAAGGGGTGTTGTTTGAAAAACCATGTTAGGTTCGACAGCATCCCATCCATCAGCATATCTATCCCAATGTTTTGTGACATATTTTGCAGATTCATCTCTAGAATAACCAAATTTTCGGGCTGCTTCAACAAAGCCTCCCAAGGCACACGCACCAATACATATAAATGTTGCACTATATACACGTATTGGGAAACTACGAATAGATGCTTGTAGAATATACAAAATCACAAGAATTGCAATAATAATCCATGCGGTCAGATAGTACATGCCGCCCACTTGAAATACCTGATCGTATCGGGACATTCTTTCAAGGTTAAACACTTTCCCATCATTACCAGTTACTTCAATAGTATTCCAATAGAAGGAGAGTTTCTCTTGACCGTTATTGCCTCTTACTATAAAATATAGCGGCTGCGTGAACACATATGCGATAGAGATAATCGCTAAGGCAAATGTTGCATGGAATGTAATTTTCCATTTATAAGGTATTCTCATGCGAATAGACTCCGTCCCTGGTGATCTTTATTATACTTATCGATAACCCTTTTAAGGAAAGCAGTATTATTGGGATTCTTGAGCCATTGCTTATATTCTCTGGGGCACTGTTTTATAGCTGCATACCAAGAGAGATTATACCATCGTATGTGGATTTTAATATTCTGACTCCCATCCGATAGAATTATATATTTCCCAATAGAATCTACGCCCGTGGTAACCTTAAGGATATTTTCATATCGCATGGTTTTCTTGCTTAGAAAATTCCGATAATGTATTTCCTGGCTGGTAAATGTAATGCTTCTGTGAAGCGGAGCCATAACCATGAAAAAGTATATACTAAATACGGCGCCGCTTAACATAAATGTAATATCAAGCGAGTGGCTATATCGATGATCGTATAGTGATTTATTAATATCAATAATAACGGTGCCATAGTATGCTGCAATTACGGGCATAAAGGCAGGAATCCTCCAGGATCGCACATGCTGACTGACACCTAGCTTCGAAACGCGTACTGCTTCTTTAAGCAGGTCTTGAGATTTGGGGGTCATAAATAGTAGCCCTATCGTATTTTTCTTCTAACCTTATATGGACTTCAACGTTGATTCACGCTCTCTGGAAACAGCTATTCCTTTACCTGCGTACTTCAGTGAGTCCTTTATAAGGCCTACACGTAACTTTTCCAAAAATTTATCCTGGTCATAATCAGTGCCAGCAATATAATAATCAGAAGCAACATACGCACTCGACTTAATGCCAGACCCTATAAGACCTACCGTGTTATAAGTCATCTTCTCAAAATATGTATTTTCTGCTTTACTTTTGCTACTCTCTTGATATGTCACAGATTTCTTGGGTAGTGTTGGGAATCTTTTTAGTGTGTTATCGCTTTCTTTAATATTTTTCCTAAATCCAGCAACAGGAAGATTCTGCATAGGTGCAAGAGGAATAGCAGATATGCCACTATTTACTGCACCAGTTACACTTGCTTTATAAAGATCCTCTCGAGATGTTTTCCCCCGATAGGCAGAAGTTATTATGTTATTAACAGCCCCTGAAGTTGCCGATAAAGAAATATCCTTAAGTATAGGATGCTTGGCAGCCCATATTTCATAAGAATCATCCAAAAATTTAGCATATATGGCAGGGAAAAAACTTTTTTCTGAAATTTTAGTCCTAATTGCTGCATCTATGCTGCGAGTAATATTGTTATCCAGTGGTATTTCAATGCTTTTAAAACGAGCTCCCCAACGGTTTCCAAAATTAGTTATACTTTTAGATAGTTGTTCACTGTTAAAATAACGCATCTGTAAGCGCTCTCCTAACTTATGAACATTCACCATCTCTTTTGCAAAAGATTTACCGGCGGCTTGAATACCCTTAGCACCTACTGCACTTATGCCTGCGGTAGCCGCACCAGTAGCTGCACCAATGAACCCAGCTTGCCAGATTTTATCCTGAGTAAATCCATCATTAATGTTGTAGTCTCGTTTCGTAAAGTCTTCATTGAGCTGACGATCCATTTCATCCGCGGCTGACCATAGACCACCAGCTACGGCTCCAAGGAAGATAGAACCAGCCGGTCCCGGAACTGCGAAGGAAGCAATAGTTGCTAGAACAGCTGCACCCCGCATTTTTCCAGCCTCTACTTCTAAATCACGGATCTTATGAAGCTCATCCACAGTCAAAGGCCGCAAACCCCACGGGTCAACCAAACCCACAGGATCACACCCCACCAACACAAAACCAGACCCAAACCACCCAGAACCAACAACACCAGGCAAAGGATCCAACGACACAAACGAACACACCACAGGATCAACAACACGCACACCCACCACCGAAAAACCAGCAACAGACACACCCGCAGCAAAACCAGAGGCAGCAAAACCAGAGGCAGAAGATAACACCACACTACAGGCAGTACTAGCCGAGATATTAGTATTACCAAGAACCAGCAGATACCACATAACAGGGCGCATGCTCATAAAGAAACACGCCTGATAGGACACCGAATCATAGTGTGGTATCACTCCGGAAGAGGCAGCGGGTAGGGGTGTGCCCGCTTTATCGTGATACTCATAACCACAGCCTAACACCCCCACACCCGGGGGGGCAAATACCCGCACCCCACACCTCTTCAACACAGCAAAACTACACAACAAACAAACTAAAACTTCTCCACACCAGATAGCTCAATACCACCACGAGTACGAGTCTCCAAAAACTCCGTAAAATCAACCCCATTAAACTCAGTCGTCGCAAACTCATCAATCGCCTTCAAACTCTTCGGCTCAAAAGGCTCATGATGAACCTCCATATACCACAGATGCAAACTTGTCCATACGGTATTAAATAGAGCAGCATCAACCCTTACACGGGTATCAGGGGTATAAAGAATCAAATACTTCTTCCTCCTCTCCCAACGAACAATATCCTTATAATAGATTTTGCGTCGCACAAAGAACCGACGAGAAATAAGGTATTCCTTATCTTGCTTAAAATACTGACTTAGAAAAGGGTAAAGAGTAATTAGACCTCCAGCATTTCCAATAATAAACAACATAATACCACCATAAAAAAATGGGTTATCTGGGAGATTATTGATTTTTGCGTTAATCATATCGCAAATGCCGACAATCATGGCAAGAACAGCGAAGATGCCAAAAATGCCTTGTAAAATAAAAGGCCGCTGTCCCTTACCCACCGCCAAATCATCATACAAATCCCTAATTCTCATACCAACACCTCACACAATACAAAAACACCCAACAAAACTTCTACCCCCGATTCGCTCGACGAGAAGCACTCACAGCATCACGACGACTCCGCTCACGACGATCATCCACACGCTCACGCGCACGCTGCGCATCACGCTCAGACTCCCGCAACTCATCCGCAACAGACTCATCATACTTACGCTGAGCAGCCTCACGAACCCTATCATTAGAAGCCGAAGCAACAGCATCCAACTGCTCCTGCTGATACCCCTCATTCCAACGACGCTCCTGCCGACGAGTCAACCGATCACTAACCGCATTCTCAAAATTCTGATTATCCACATATTTTGAATACGCAGAAACAAAGGGCTTTAAAGCCTTCTTACCAGCAGCCTGAACATTACTATCCCAATGCTCACTCCAATTCGTCAACTTCTCAAAACGATCACCAATCTTCGCCAGCTTCTCCGTCGGGTCTTTACCCCGCAAAGCATCATAACCAGCTCGAAGAACATCCTCACCCACCTTCTTAGCAACATCCTTTACACTCCCAATACCGCTAGCGGCCAGAGCAATATCCGTATAATACTTCTTCGAAGCAGCCGATTCACGCCACGAGTTCAAACCAGCACGACGAGCATCCACATTACCCCACGGATTCATCGGATTTGAAATACGAGGAGCTACCGTCTGGCGAGTATTGAAATACTCTACCGGTCGGGGTGTATTTTTCTTTCGCCTATTAGCCAGCCCTTGATCTATCAAGTTAAGACCTTGCGACCAAGCATTATCAGTCATCGCGGAGGAAGTATCTGCAAAATTCTGGGAAGGATTAAATCCGTTCTTACGAACAGAATCCCCATAGGCTTCCACACCGCTACTGACCAGACCTTCAGTAATATCCACTGATTTATCGGCAGCTTTCTGGAAGAACAGCTGTGCCTTACTCGGAGTATGAGCAAAGTTCTTTAAACTATGACGAGTTTTAAGCGCGATGCCTGCAGTACGAGCACCAGTACCCAAACCGCCGGTAACTGCACCAACAGTGGCGCCGATGGCTGCATGTTTTGCGATGTCACCGTAGTTGAAGCTGGTTTTGCCTTGTTGAATTTGGTTGTCCATTTCTTCGCTGGCTGCGGTGAGTCCGCCGACGATGGCTCCGGCGATGACGACTCCTGCCGGGCCGGTCACCGCAACAGCGGCAATGGTGAACACAACTGCAAAGACTTTCGTCCAAGTAGCCTGCTGTTCCATATCCCGGATGCTCTTAACCTCATCCTGCGACAAAGGCCGCAAACCCCACGGGTCAACCAAACCCACAGGATCACACCCCACCAACACAAAACCAGACCCAAACCACCCAGAACCAACAACACCAGGCAAAGGATCCAACGACACAAACGAACACACCACAGGATCAACAACACGCACACCCACCACCGAAAAACCAGCAACAGACACACCCGCAACAGAAGACCCCACCACACCAAAAGCACCCAACACCTCAGGCACACCAGCAGGCAACACACCAGAGACACCAGCCTGCACAGAAACCTGGACACCAGACACACCAGCAGTAGAACCGGCAGCCTCAAACACCGCATACGGATTCAACAAACCAGCACCAGAACCAACACCAGGCACCACAGCAGCACCCCTGGAAAACACACCAGAACCAGCAAAACCAGAACCAGCCACAGCACTGCCAGAACCAACAACCGAGCCTACAGAACCATAACGACCCACACGACCCACAACAGAAGCAGGCAACACACCCACACCCACCAACGACGGCACAGACGCACACTCATCCCACACCACCGGCACCGAACGGTGATCATTGCCGGTTGCACGAATCATCGCGCCGCTTGCATCGCAGCTGATACGGATATGTTCTGCGCCCTCCAGAGCAGACACACCAGAGACACCAGGCACACCACGAGTGCCCGTAGTAACGGCGCTCGTAGTAGCGTGTGCACGGGTAATAGAGGAAATATATCCCAAAGCATCCCAACCTAGCAGGCTGTAGGAGCCATCGCTAGCGTACTGGCTGGCGCGATGACCGGTGGAAGAGTAGGTGTACACGCTCACCTGCGCTAGAGGTAGATCCTCGATGTGTGCAGGTAGGGTGTGTAGGTACTGCCCGTGGGTGTTCTCATGCTCGGTAAAGAAACCGGTCAGCTGTTGTTGGGTGGTTATCTGGTCTACGAGGGTGTAGGTTGCCAGGGTTTGGAGTTGGTGGGCGGCATCGTAGGTGAAGGTGCGTATGGTACGGGCACCTTGGTGGTGGCTGGGGGTGTAAGCCTGCCTAAAAACAGCAAGCTGAAGGTAGCGTGAATGAAGGCGTACGCAATGAAGATGCGCGCCTGATAGGATACCGATTTATAGTGTGGCATCACTCCGGAAGAGGCAGCGGGTACGGGTGTGCCCGCCTGTATCGTGATACTCATAACCACAGCATAGCACTCGGGAAGTGAGACAGGATAACTGATAAACATACGGCTCCTCATGGGACGCTCGAAAGGTGACTCTCCTAGAGAATAGAGTCACCTCTTCACCCGAGTATCATGCTCTTCGTACAATGATTGTGGTAGGTTACAGTAGTCATGTATCGTTGCCTTGTATATGACTTCGCTATGAATCGAACCGGAGATATTCATGCACGCTAATTACGAGCCTGTAGAATTTGACTTCTTTTACGCAGACTTATTGAAGTCCTGTTTTAATACCTCTGCCGCTGATTTGAAGCACCAGATAAATCAGAGAGAAGAAGCAATCGCCACAGCCAAAGATGGCTTTGTCGGTGGATATGCACGTCATTTCGACACGATTGCTTCACAATCTATGGATCTGCTCAAGGGCCTGATCGCAGCGCTAGAGGGCGCTGAAAAGGCAATGGAAGAGTATATTCAGGCTGCACATGCCGAAGAATCCACTCGCCAAGCTATTCGTGACTGGGAACAACGCCGTATGGAAGCACAGGCAGAACAATCTCGGGGTACCCACTACGCAGGTGCTCATGCTGATGGCCGTCGGTCTGCCCCAGACCCCGGTCCTCGCCCAGAGCCTCACCCTCAGTTCCATTTCAGCGCTGAAGTACCCCAACGAGCAATTAGCGAAAGTTCTTATTCAACCAGCGGTACCGGTAGCACCATCGAAAATTTGCAGGCTAATGGGGCTATCGATAAATTGGGGACATTGCCAGACTATTTGAAAGCTCCCATTGGCGCGGGTGTGACATCTGCTGTACCTATTAACCTTTTGACATGCGCCAACATTCTTTTTTCCCTCAATAAAGAATTATCCCAAAATTCTATTGGTCGATTAGGCGATATATACAAAATGTTTATTAATTCTCCAGAAGGAAAAACGCATTGGGGAACTTTTGAAGCAAATCATTTAATTCGAGCTTGCCACCTATGGATATCTGATAGTGTGACAGATTCTTCATGGCTATCAGGAGTTGCTGATGCAATGCTCCGTGCTGGAACTGGTAACGGTCTTAAAGAAATATCAGAAGATGCCTCTCTTATAGAGAACCTCAGTTCAAAAGAAGTACTTACAGTTTCAAATATTGAAATTTCCTCTCATGTTAGTACTAATGATTATCAGCATCAGCTTTTAAGCGTTCCTCCAACTACTCTCTACGGGGCAAATATTACTAGCGGGTATGCGAATGACCCGGTCAATGTAAGTACAGGAAATTTCATCGAAGAAGAGAATGACCTTTATATTGATAATCATATTTCCTCAAGTATTTTATGTATTAATAGAATGTATAACAGCTTGTCTGTTGCTGAAAAAAGTAAAAACAACTCAGATAGTTTTGGTTGTGGATGGTCATCAAATCTAGACCAAAATATAGAAATTGACCGAGAAAAAATTATTTGGCATGCACCCGACGGGAAAGATGTTTTCTTTTATGCTCGAGGAAATTCCTATATGAGTATTTTCCATAAGGAATGGGTTATTGAGAAAATAGATCATTCAAGTAAAGAATATAAAAAATACATAGACTTATACGACCTTTCTGCAGAAATATCTTCCTCATCCGACTGCATCTGGGAAACTCAAGGATATTTTTGGAGAATTACAAACAATAGATCTAGTAAGAGTTCTATTTTTTCTAAAAATGGCATATGGATTGCAGATACACATATAGAACTAGATAACTCAATTATCATACTGAGAAATAAAGACCTAAAAATTGAGAATATTATTCATCCAAAAACGCAGCATAGTATTGAGATTTCTTATCTGAACCCCACATCGAAACTTGTTGAAAAAGTTGCATTATGTTCATATGGTAGTAATTTAAAAAAATATATTATTAAGTCTGTTGAATATACATATAACTCTTGGGGGTATCTATCAGACGTTTCTGCACCTGGTTATTCAAGGAGGTATTCAACAGACAATCGTGGATTAATTGAAGAAGTGATAAACTGGTCAGGGAAACGAGAGGTTAAAAACTTTTACGATAGTAGTGGTAGAGTTACTCGTCAAATTAGCGAGTATGGTCGAGATATTACATATATCCGGGAGAATGAGTATATGACAACTGTCAGCGATACTCATACTGGAGAAAATATGGATAGTTGGATTAGCGATTCTACCGGACGTCTAATAAGCATAGCCAGCGAGAGCCAGAGTGCGTCCAAAAAGTACTATTATAATTCGCAAGGAGATCTAGTTCGTGTATTAACCCCTAAAGACTGTGTAGAGTATATATATGATAATAGGGGTAATTGCATATCTGAAAGCCATGCGAATGGTTTAAATATAACTTATACCTGGGATTCTCTGGGGCGCAAAACTACAGAGGAATACTTCTCAGGCACAAACAGAGAATTTACAGAAAAAAAGATAGATTATTTTTACGAGACTTCCTCTAGGTTGCCTTCTAAGGTATGTATTGAATCTCCTGCTACTCATGAGTCATGCTCTTATCTCTACTCATGGAATTCGTTAGGGCAAATCCTGGAAGTAAATATTGCTAATGAATATGTTTATAATTTTATATACAATAACTCTGGAAATATTTCAGAAATTTCAGTTAATAACCATACATTATATTATTTAAAGTATAACACTCAAGGAAAAGTTAAGTCATGCACTGATTCCTTGGGAAACTCATACCTGTTTACTTATGAGCAATCAGGTCTTTTAACATCGCTCGAAGATCCTTGTAGAAATCAATGGAAGTTGTCATACCCTAAGAGTGCGTCCGGTATTCCTATATCAAACAATCCTATACAAGTTACTGATCCTGAGGGGAACTCCACCGCGATAGACTATGATACTCTCGGAAATATTAAATCTATAGTAGATCCTAATGGTAATAGGATAGCAATCGAGAGGGATTCTTGGGGAAATATATCATCTATCCAATCTCCTTCAGGGGCAGAAACTGTATTTAATTATGATCATTTATCTCGCATTTCGATTGTTACCGACTCGCTTAATGAATCTCTGAATATATTTTACGATTCTACAGGAAACGTTAAAGAAGTATTAAATTCTGTTGGGATAATTAAAAAATTCTCAACAAATAGTGTAAAGAGGCTATATATTGAGCATTCTGGGGAATCTCTGCAGATCTCATCATATTATGATATATTTGGTCGCCTGATTCAAAAGAAACGTGAAGATATATCTTTTGATAAAAATATAGCTATGCCAAGTAGTCCTGCGGTAAATGCTTATACCTATGCACTTCATGGTGGGGTACATACCGTAACTGATGCTTCTGGATCTACAACGTACTATACCTACAGCTCATCTGGAAAGCTCCTTTATATTCTATCTGCTGAAAAGCGCCTTATAGGCTACTCTTATAATCTGCTTGGCAACTGTGTAGAGAAGCGCTTATATTCCACACCTGGATCCTACGATTATGAAGCTCAAAAAATTAAGGCTCCTTTGAAATCAGAAGCAGACTTAGTCTATACATATACATATGATTCAGCTTCTAACTTAACGTCGATTGTATATCCCGATAGAACAAAGGAATCCCGCATCTATGACTCCTGTGGGCGCATTATATTGCGTGTTTTGGGAAGATATGTATATGAATGGGAATACGACGAATGCGGTCGACTTAAGGCTCATACTAGTCCTGAGCACGGCAGGCGCCAGTATAAATACAATCCAAGTGGACTTTTAAGCGAAGCCTGGGATGCAAACGACCGCGTTACTTATTACGAGTGGAGCTCAGACGGAGAACTAACTAAAATCACGGATCCGTCAGGACGTAGCCGCACTTTTATTTATAATGCTCTCGGACGATGTGTATCTGCTCAAGCACCCGGAGGAATTGTATATAGCCAAGAATACGATGCAGCTGGACGTTTAACCTCTTCCAAGGACGGCGTCCGTCATATAGAATACAGTTATGATGACTCTGGATTACTTGTATCTACCAGAGTAAATGGAGCTTTGATATCTGAAATAGTGAGGGAAGATACTGGACGCCGTATTATCATTAAAGATTATAAACTTGGTCGGTGCTTGTCAGACAGTGACAATGTCTATGCAATTCATGTTTTTCAATATGACCTGTGCGATCGTTTAGTCTATCGTTCTTTGCAGAATCCTGGTAGCGACATACCGATATTGGGAGAAAATGGTTTAGAAGATTTTGAAAGGACAGGTAGCTACGCCCTTTCCTTCGAATACGATCGCGACGGTTTGTTAACCAGTAAAGTTTCTGTTTTTGGGCGTGAAGAATTTTTGTATGATTCAACTGGGCGTTTGATAGACGAGTATGCTGGGG
>Cebus_capucinus_imitator_PRJNA485217_SSR098__coassemble_1810_pt1 | contig 22274 bp, 22 predicted proteins | sample Cebus_capucinus_imitator_PRJNA485217_SSR098__metabat2_high_PE_014 | metagenome-assembled genome bin Cebus_capucinus_imitator_PRJNA485217_SSR098 | reverse complement strand
ACGCCGGCTATCTCTGCCAGAGCGGTGGATCCGCTGGGCGAGGGCTCAGCGAAGAGGGAGAGGAACTTAGCGCCTTCGTCCACGCTCAGTACCACGGGGATGCCGTAGCCTTCGCAGACCTTCTGGTCGTCTTCACCATAGGCGGGTGCCTGGTGAACAATACCGGTACCGTCGCTGGTGGAGACATAGTCAGCAACCAGGATCTGCCAGGAGTTGCCGGTGCCCCACTTCTCAGCATCGGTGAAGTAGTCCCAGAGCGGGGTGTAGCGTACACCCTCCAGCTGGGAACCGGTGTAGCGTGCGGTGATAGCTGCAGCGGCGTCCTCGGCGGGGTTCTCGCCCGCGTAGCCCAGATCCTTAGCGTAACCGGCCAGCAGGTCGGCAGCCAGCAGGAAGGAGCGACCCTCCAGCTCACCCGCGCCGGGCACAACCACGTATTCAATCTCGGGGCCGACAGCCAGTGCCTGGTTGGTGGGCAGGGTCCAGGGGGTGGTGGTCCATGCCAGTGCCTCAACGCCCTGCAGGGCTGCAACAACAGCCTTGTCCTTTGCCAGGGAGTCGTCGGAGTTAATGGCGAACGCAACGGTGACGGTCTGATCCTGACGGTCCTTGTACACGTCGTCGTCCATGCGCAGCTCGTGGTTGCTCAGGGGGGTTTCGTCATTCCAGCAATAGGGCAGCACGCGGAAGCCCTGGTAGGTCAGGCCCTTCTCGTGCAGCTGCTTGAATGCCCAGATCACGGACTCCATGTATTCAACATTGAGAGTCTTGTAGTCGTTTTCGAAGTCAACCCAGCGTGCCTGGCGGGTCACGTAGCGCTCCCACTCATTGGTGTACTTGAGCACGGAGGCGCGTGCGGCATCGTTGAAGTTGTCGATGCCCATATCCAGGATTTCCTTCTTATCGGTCATGCCCAGCTGCTTCATAGCTTCCAGCTCTGCGGGCAGACCGTGGGTGTCCCAACCGAAGCGACGCTCCACCTTGTGGCCGCGCTGAGTCTGGTAGCGTGCTACCAGGTCCTTGGCGTAGCCGGTGAGCAGGTGGCCGTAGTGGGGCAGGCCGTTGGCGAAGGGCGGGCCGTCGTAGAAGACGAATTCGTTCTCGCCGTTTTCACCGGCGGGGCGCTCCTCTACGGATGCTTTGAAGGTGCCGTCGTTCTTCCAGTATTCCAGGACGGCTTCTTCCAGCTTGGGGAAGGAGGGCGAGGCGGGAACTGCGGAGGCGTTCAGCGCGCTTGCCTTCGGGTAGATAGATTCAGTCACGGTACGTTTACCTTTGATTGTGCTCGGTATATGCCCCGGATGCACAAATGCACCCGGAACGCTCACCGACGCGGTGGGTTCAACGGGTGCAAGGACGCCTCTACCTGCTCCCGGTGCGGGGCGGGTGGGCGCGGTACCACCTTGCTTATTGAAACGGCGAAGAGCACCTACCATCCCGCACCCTGTGGGGTGCAGGAGGCGGTGCTATTCGCGAGTATCAATCGCTTATTTACAGCTATTTCGGGCTTATCCGTCCGGGTCTACTGGGACTACATCTCTTCCGCTAAGACCCTCCGCCGCAGCGTTATGAGAGCCCGCAGGTGCGGTCTGTTCTTCCGAATTGCTCGCCGGTGATGGCCGGGTCCTTGCAAACATTATTATTTTAAGCGTTTCTGGCGGGTGCATGCAAGCTGAGTTCCGCGTGATTCCGGGCTTTTTGCCCATAGCGTGCCCGACTGTTCGCCGGTGTTCGAACGTAAGAGTATTCGAAGTTTTGCGGTGCATTAAGCGGGCGCACAAGATAGTGGTGCTTTATATTGGCCCTTCCCCCAGATATGGGGGTGCTTAGCGGGCATTCACTCCCCTGGATTTTAACTTACACGCCTGCAATTCGAATGCTGAATATAACAAAGATATATGAAATACTCCCCTACCCCCACCTGTTTGGGACGCTTTAGCGCGTTTGGGATGTATAAGATACATCCCAAACGCGCTAAAGCGTCCCAAACCCGATAGGGTAAACGAAGACGCCGCAATAGAGTAGGAAAAACCCTTCTCTATCGCGGCGTCTTCTTAAGCTAGAGCGCTAAATTATGCCTCTTCGCCCAGGAACTTAGACAGGTCAACAGCCTTGCCGTTGGTGTCCTTAACCTTAGCGGACTTGAGCACCTCACCCAGAGCCTTGGAGCGGCGAACCTCGCCCACCAGCATGCCAGCCTGGCCGGAGCCGTCCAGCATCTGTGCGAACTGGTTGGGATCCATGCCGTACTGCTGGCTCATGGTGATGATGTAGTTGATCAGCTCAGCCTGATCAACCTGAACCTCCAGAGCCTCAGCAATGTCGTCCAGAATAATCTCGTTCTTGAACGCCTTGATGGTGTTCTCGCGAACCTCTGCACGGTGCTCTTCGGTGTCGTGGTCAGCGTCTGCGGAAGGAGCAGAGAAGTGCTGCTCAATCTGCTCTTCGATGACGGACTCGGGGACGGGAACCTCGGTCTTCTCAACCAGGATCTCCAGAGCCTTATCGCGTGCCTTGGAGCCCTGCTCGGCAACCTTAGCCTCAGCAACCTGCTTCTTGATGTCTTCCTTGAGCTCATCCAGGGTGTCGAACTCGGAAGCCAGCTGTGCGAACTCGTCGTCAGCTGCGGGCAGCTCGCGCTCCTTAACAGCGGAAACCTTGACCTTGATAACTGCTTCTTCGCCAGCGTGGTCGCCACCGGAGAGCTTGGTCTCGAAGGTTGCGTCCTCGCCTGCGGACAGGCCGGTCAGTGCCTCGTCGATGCCGTCGAGCATGGTACCGGAGCCGATCTGGTAGGACAGGTCGTTTGCTGCGTCAACCTCTTCACCGTCGATGGATGCGGTGATGTCGATGGTCACGAAGTCCTTGTCAGCTGCGGGGCGATCCACTGCAACCAGGGTACCGAAGCGCTCGCGCAGGGCGTCCAGTGCCTGTGCCTCGTCTTCTGCGGTAACCTCTGCAGCCTCAACCTCGATCTCCAGACCCTCGTATGCGGGCAGGATGATCTCGGGGCGAACAACAACCTCGATGGTCAGCTTAACGTCTGCTTCGCGAGCATCGGTGGTGGGCTGAGACTGAACGTCCAGCTCGGGGCGTGCCAGCGGGGACAGGTCGTTCTCGCCCAGTGCCTGTGCGTAGTAGTCGTTCAGTGCCTCGTTCAGGGACGCCTCAACAATGTAGTCGAAGCCTGCGCGCTGCTCGATCAGAGTCTTGGGCAGCTTGCCCTTACGGAAACCGGGCACGCTCATCTGCTCGCCCAGGTTCTTGTAGGTGCGCTCCAGGTAAGGCTTGAATTCAGCGAAGGGAACCTCGACCTCAATCTTAGCCAGGGTCGGGTTGAGCTTCTCGACGGCGGTCTTCACGTCCGTTGATCTCCTCGATAGTCGTTGACGGCTCAGTGGTGAGCCGTGATGAATAATGGAATAGGGCGCCGGCGTACACCGGCGCCCCTTTCACGTCGGGGCGACAGGATTCGAACCTGCGATCTCCTGCTCCCAAAGCAGGCGCGTTAGCCAAGCTACGCCACGCCCCGTGCCTTATACCCATGCACCCATAGAGTTATGCGCACATAGATACCTTCTAGTGTAGCGTGCCTGCGCCTAAAAACCCAATAGAGACACCCTATTTCTTCACTCCCGCACGGGCGGTTCACTCAGGGCGCATAGACCCCCGGAGACCAAGAGTAAAAATTGAGCACGAAAAAGCCCTCGATAGTTACCTACCGAGGGCTTACACGAGGGGACGACGGGAATCGAACCCGCGTAATCAGTTTGGAAGACTGAGGCTTTACCATTAAGCTACGTCCCCGTGAACTTGATAATAATACCCCGCGCGTTTCCAAACTGTCAAATGGACTTATAGAGCTACTGCCCCGAGGACTGGCAGCCCGGGCACCAATAGAGCTTACGCCCCGCCACTTCTTCCATACGGATAATCTCACCGCAGCGGGTGCATGCCTGCCCCTGACGCATATATACATAGTTCGCGTGATCGGGCCAGGCCTCATACTCGCTCACACCGGGGCGGTCTTCCGCTTCGGTGGTAATAATACGACCCACGCGCACACCGATACGCAGCAGGTGGGCATTATCCTCCCAGAGGCGACGCGCCTGATCCTCACTCACCTGCTTACCGGGTAGAAAAGGATCAACCTGCTGACGGTAGAGCGATTCGGCGCGGAAAATATTACCCACACCCGAAATAGCCGCCTGATCCATCAGGATCACGCCCACCGGTCGGGAACTTTTTGCCAGGGCACGGTAGAAATCCTGCGGGTCGGCGTCATCATTGAGAGGGTCGGGGCCTAGCTTAGCACGCACGGCAGCTACTTCTTCCTCATTGAGGGTGCGGCAGATGGTCGGCCCCACCAGATCTGCCCAGCCGTGCTCCGAGACAATACGGCAGCGCACGGTATCTTTGGGGGCGGGCGGGCCGGTATACTCCCCCGCATCCTTGGCGCCGTATTCTTTTTCGCCGATTTTGCGCGGGGCTCCAATGGAGGAAGCACCCACAAAGCTTTCATCCCCGCCGAAGCTCCAGGACCCGTAAATACCCAGGTGAACATTGACCCACAGGCCGTTATCGAAGCTAATAAAGAGGTGCTTGCCGTGGGCAAAGGCACCGGTCAAAATGGCGCCGTCAACCAGCGCGGCTCCCGTCTCAAAACGACCCTGGGGGCTGGATACTCGCACGCGCTGGCCGGCGAACACATCGTTGAATTGGCGGGCGAGGCGGTGAATGGAATGACCTTCGGGCACACTAACTCCTGACCTGGTATGTAAAAGAGCGGTTAATAAAGTAGGTGGTGCGCCTAGCTTACGTTAGTCGCACCACCTACCTGTCCCTTATTTATGCGTCAATGTGCTTTCCGGTGATAGCACCGGTCTGCTCATATTCACCCAGCTGCGCAATGCGGCGGGCGTGACGCTCCTCTTCCGTCCACGGTGTGGAAAGAAAAGTCTTAATAATCTCCAGCGCCTCTTCCTTAGAGTGCTGGCGGCCGCCCACTGCGACGACCTGCGCATTATTGTGTTCACGAGCCAGGGCAGCAGTGTCATGGTTCCACGCCAGAGCGGCACGAATACCCTCAACCTTATTAGCTGCCATCTGCTCACCATTGCCAGAGCCACCGAGCACAATACCCAGAGAATCCAGGCCAGCTTCACGGTCACGCTTGACTCCCAGAGCCGCATTAATGCAGAAGCTCGGATAATCATCCAGCGGATCGTACTCAGCGGGGCCGTGGTCCACCATCTCATAGCCTGCAGCGCCAAGCTGCTCAATCAGGTAGTGGCTCAGCTCCAAACCAGCGTGGTCGGTTGCGATATGTACGCGCATGGGTACTCCTTTAGACAATGGGCGTGTGCCACTAATCCATACGGTGGGCACAGCTATAACTTTAGCTTACAGGGCGCACATTTTCATAGCTGAGAGCATAAAAATATGCTCTCACGCCACCCTCTTAGCTCCCCCGCGCCTGAGACCATATACAACACCAACCCCGCGACACCCCGGGCAGCAGGCTATCTAGGATAGAATCGATAGTGAGAAACACATCAATCCACGGAGGATACTGCGCCCATAACCTGCGCGCAGCACCCCAGACGAAAGGCAACCATGCCCGGTTTGAACCTAACCCGCGATGAAGCACGCGAGCGCGCACGCATTATTACCCGCGTGCACAGCTACCGCGTAGACCTGGACCTGCCCAAGGATAAGGACACCTTCTCCTCCACCGTCGAGATCCGTTTCGACGCACTGGCGGGCGAAAGCACCTTCCTGGACGCCATTACCTCCAGCGTAAAGTCCATTAACCTCAACGGCGAAGAACTGCCGGTAGACCTGGCGGACGGCGAGCGCATCCAGATTCCCTCCCTGGCAGCCGAGAACACCCTGCGCATTGAGGCAGAAATGTTCTACACCAACACCGGTGAGGGCCTGCACAAGTTCGTTGACCCCGCCGACGGCGAAGTATACCTCTACTCCCAGTTCGAGGTTCCCGATTCCCGCCGTGTCTTCCCCGTGTTTGAGCAGCCCGATTTGAAGGCTGAATTCCAGTTCAATGTGCGCGTTCCCTCGCACTGGGTGGTTGTTTCTAACCAGCCCGAGACCAGCGTGGAACCCAAGGAATGCGGCTGCGGTCAGGCTAACACCTGGCATTTCAAGCCCACCCCGCGCATGTCCTCCTATATCACCGCCATTGTTGCCGGCCCCTATGAGAAGGTCACCAGCGAACTGACCAACTCCGAAGGCCGCGTAATCCCCCTGGGCGTGTACGCTCGTAAGTCCCTGATGCCCTTTGTAGATGCTGAGGATATGTTTGAGCTGACCCGCCAGGGCTTCGAATTCTACGAAGAGCAGTTCAAGACCCCCTATCCGTTCGAGAAGTACGATCAGCTCTTCGTGCCCGAATTCAATGCGGGCGCTATGGAAAACGCAGGCTGCGTGACCTACCTGGAAAGCTTCATTTTCCGTTCCAAGGTGCCCGAGGCTATGGTTGAGCGCCGCGCAATCACCGTGCTGCACGAGCTGGCACATATGTGGTTCGGTGATCTGGTGACCATGGAGTGGTGGAATGATCTGTGGCTGAACGAGTCCTTCGCTGAGTTCATGTCTACCCTAGCTGCGGCTGAGAACACCCGTTTCGCCCCCGAGGCGTGGGCTACCTTCTCCGCATCCGAGAAGACCTGGGCGTACCACCAGGATCAGCTGTCCTCCACCCACCCGATTGTTGCGCCCATCCGCGATTTGCAGGATGTTCAGGTGAACTTCGACGGTATTACCTACGCTAAGGGTGCTTCGGTCCTGCGTCAGATGGTGGCGTGGGTTGGCCAGGAGAATTTCATGGCGGCACTGAAGGCATACTTCGACAAGCACGCCTACTCCAACACCGTGCTGGATGATCTGCTGGTTGAGCTGGAGGCTGCTAGCGGCCGCGATGTGCGCGCTTGGAGCGCCAAGTGGCTGGAGACCGCGGGCGTGAACACTCTGCGCACCGAGCTGGTTGAAGGCGCTAACGGCACCATCGAGTCCCTGGCTATTCGCCAGTCCTACGCTGAGGGTTATGAGACTCTGCGTCCGCACCGCGCGGTGCTCGGTTTCTACAACCTGGTAGACGGCAAGCTGACCCGCACCGACCGTATTGAGCTGGATATTGACGGTGAGCTGACTGAGGTTCCCCAGGCAGCCGGTAAGGCACGCCCGGACCTGCTGCTGCTCAATGATGAAGACCTTGCCTACGCGAAGGTTCGCCTGGATGAGCGCTCGGTTCAGACCGCTATCGCTCACCTGGGTGATATTGATTCCTCCGTGGCTCGCGGCGTGGTCTGGGGCTCTCTGTGGGATAGCGTGCGCGATTGCGAACTGCCTGCCCGCAGCTATGTCGACCTGGTGCTGAACAATATCGGCAAGGAGACCAACTCCACCGCTATGCGCACCCAGCTGGGTAATCTGGCAACCACCCTCTTCTCCTTTGTGGCTCCCGAGGCTGCTGAAGAAACCCGCAACCGTGCCGCTGACCGTCTCTGGCAGCTGGCTGTTGCAGCCGAGGCCGATTCGGATGCTCAGCTGCAGCTGGTTCAGGCGTTCATTCGCTCCTCCCGCACTGACGAGCAGTTCGATATTGTTGAGCAGCTCTTCAAGGGCGAGCTCTCCTTGGAGGGTCTGGCTATTGATACCGATCTGCGTTGGGCTCTGGTCTGCCGCCTGGCGGTCGCAAACCGTATTGATAACGCGCTGATTGACGCGGAGCTGGAGAAGGATAATACCTCCACCGGCGCTCAGTACGCGGCTCAGGCACGCGCCTCCTTCCCCTCCGCTGAGGCAAAGGCAGCTGCATGGGATGCTGTGATGGTTAAGGGCGACCAGTCCAACCATATTCAGCGTTACACCATTGCGGGCTTCAAGTCCGGCAAGCCGGAGAATATTGCTGCCTACATTGAGCCCTACTTCGAGCTGATTGAGGGCGTGTGGCGTTCGCGTAGCCACGAGATTTCCATGCAGGTTATCGGTGGTATGTACCCGGTTCCGTACACTGCGGCTCTGCTGGAGCGTACCGAGGCTTATCTGGCGTCCCTGCCGGAGGATACTGCCGCTCTGAAGCGTCAGATTGCTGAGGCTCGTGATGATGTGGCTCGCTCCCTGCGTGTACAGGCAGCTGATATCTAGGTGTTGCTGACTCAGCGGTAGAAAGCCGCCTGTGATTAAGACCCCGACACGTGAACGTGTCGGGGTCTTTTCTGTGGTCTTTTTCCAGGTCAATATCGTAGAATAAGAGAAACACTCTCAAACACACGGATTGATGTATGGATCCCAAACACTCCAAGATTATTGCCGGCTCTGCAATTGGCGTGGCCGCTCTTTTTGCTGCTATTGCGACTCTTACTCAGCAGCCTCAAACCGCTCAGCTGACGGATTCTCCGGTGAGCGCGTACACTCCACCCAGCTATGCGCCGGTCAATAATGCTATTCCTCCGGGGGCTAAAGAGACTCCCGCTCCTTCGACAGCTGCCCTGACTTCGAAGGATATTCTGGTCATTGGTGATTCTCAGGTTACCGAAACGTCCTGGGTGGGTCTTGGTATTAAAGAGGCGGGTTTCACTCCCCGCATGTATCGTTGCGGTGGCGTGGGTTTTGTGACGTCAACCGCTGACTGCTACTCCTACTATGAGGGTATTGTTAAGGGTCATTGGGCTCTGCCCACCGGTTCTCCCAAAGCCATTTATATTAATGCTTCGGGCAATGACCTCTCCCATGATCACGATGAGGTTATGGAAGCTCAGGGCGATGTTATTAAGGCTCTGAAGAAACGCTACCCCAAGGCAACCATTATTCTTGCGGGCGTGGTGTCTAAAGAAGATAGCAGCCACGATAAGCGCAGGTCTTATAGTGCCGACGCATCAACTATTGCCATTAATGAGGGTATTAAGTTCATTAATGTGGATGGCTGGCTCACGAAGTACCTAAATGCCGAGGATCTGAAGGATACTGTGCACCTGACAGATGCGGCGCAGCCTAAGCTGGCGACCCATCTGGCGGAGCAGATTCGTATTGCTCTGGGTTTGGCAACCCCGACTCCCAGCGCAACCCCGGAGCCCGAGGAAAGCGCGGAGCCTGAAGAGTCTGAATCTCCTACGCCCGAGCCGTCCGAGTCTCCCAGTGAATCTCCTAGCCCGAGCCCCAGCACGGAGGAGAGCACCCCGGCACCGACGAGCGCAGCTGCAACTACTACTTCGGCAGCTCCGGCGCCCGCGGCACCTCGTTCTACTCAAGCTCCCGCGCCGCGCGTGACCACCACCTCTGCGGCTCCGGCTCCTAAGCCGACGACTGCAAGTGCTGTCCCCTCAACAAAAGCACATTAAGATACGCGTAGATAGGTCTAAAGCCCACCGGCAATAACCGGTGGGCTTGTCTGTATATACACAGGTGACTATCGTCTAGTAGCTATTTTGCATGGCTCGGGCGGCGCGCTCGAAATAGTCCCACATGGTGTCATCGAGCATCATGGGAATATCCATGGTGTCCATAGCGGCGCGCATATGTTTGAGCCAAATATCGCGTTCTTTCACCCCGATCACATAGGGGTCGTGGCGCAGACGCAGGCGGGGGTGACCACGCTCCGCCTGATAGGTAGAGGGACCACCAAAATACTGAATCAAAAAGAGCTTGAGTCGGCGCGCCGAAGCCTCAAAATGATCCGCGTAGCGTTCGTCGATAGCTGCTCGTTCTTCCGGGCTCAGATGCTCGGGTGGGAAGAGGTCTTCTTCCGGGTACATGGCAGCAAATTCGGTGTCTTCTTGCACCCTGCGGTAGAACTCGCGGGTAAGCTTATCGAAAAACTCTTCACCGCCCAGCTGTTCGTAGATACTGTGTTGTTCAGCGGGGTGGTTGGCGCGCGCATTCTCTTCGGCACTGCGGTGTTCGCTCATGATGTCTCCTTGGCCTCTCCCATCATTTTATCGACGTACCAGTACATGACCGCCGGGGGCTGCAATGCGCAGCCATTCGCTGCGCTCGCCGGCGAGGTATACCGGCAGCTCCCCGGAGTATCCTTCGGGCATAAACCCAAAGGCTTGCAGGGCAAAAGCTGCACCGGTGGGAATAGTGACGCCATCCATTTCGGGCAGGTGTTCCAGGATCATGGGTGAGGACCAGATACGCGAGCGCACAGTGGCGAGCACCGCGTGCCCGGGGTTCTCGGGCAGGGCGCGTTCTACCGCGGCGATTCCTTCTGCGGAGGCGCGTCGAAATTCTGCACTGTCAATCTGCGCTAGGGGCTCCCAGCCTCCGAGGGGCGTTGCTTGTCCCGCCCAGGGTGCGTTAACGGTGACCGGAGGCAGGTAGAGCACCATCTGTGCTTCTTCAATACGCGCCAGTCGATCCAGCAGCGCCTGGGCTTGAACTACAATATCCAGGGTGGAGGGCTCCGCCAGACGCACGGCGCGCATACCCAGGATAATGGGGGTGGTGTCGAAGAGGTCTTCGGGTTCCAGGGAACAGGCGAAGGCTGCGACGGTTGTGCCTCGTGCGGTCAGGCGTATGGCGGCGTTGGGGTCGATGGCTTTGGCGCGGGAGATATAGGTGGCTAAATCGCGGGCTGCGGCTTTGCCTTCGTCGGTGGCCGGTAGCTGCACGTAGGGTTCGTCTATGCCTTCGTGCGGGTTGTATTTGAGCTCGATGCGCTCTGCCATGGTTCTCCTTCGCTGCTGCACCCCGTATTTTCTGTGGATGGGGCGTGCTGGTGCTGCGTGTTTGCTTTTCAAGACTACCGCGCGCGCAGGCTGTGCACCAGGTGTATTTCGCAGCGGGCGTGATGTTCTTTTGGGCACTCTGCGTACAATAGAAGCATGACTGTTCCTCATATTCCTGCTGATACGACCGCTAATTTGGTGCGCATGCTTGATTTGACTCCCGCTGCTTCTGTGGGTGGTGATGAGAGTTTTAGCGGTGTGACGCTGACTCGTGAGTCACCGCGTACTTTTGGTGGTCAGGTGTTGGCGCAGGCTTTGGTGGCTGCTCAGCGCACAGTGGAGGGCAAGCAGCTACATTCGGTGCACGGTTATTTTTTGCGTCCGGGTGATATCACCAAGCCTTTATATTATGCGTCGCAGCGCTTGAACGATGGTCGTTCTTTTGCCACGCGTCGTGTGCAGGCTTTTCAGGAGCCGGGTGATGCACCCGAATTTGAGCCGGGTGCAGAGGCGTATGAGAATCCTCAGGCTATTTTTTCGGCGATTGCCTCTTTCCAGGTACCCGCTGCGGGTGTGGAGCATCAGCTTCCGGTCATGCCGCAGGGTCTTCCCGATCCGGAGTCTCTGCCGCGTGTGAGTGATTATTTGGGTGCGGTGCAGCATCCGGTGGCTCAGGCGGTGGCGTGGGAGCGCCCGATTGATATTCGCTATGTTTCGGCTCCCCTGTACACTCAGCCGGATGAGTTCTCGACTGAGCCGCAGGCTGTGGTGTGGTTTAAGACTTTTGACGAGCTGGTGAACCCTGATGGTTCTGCGGTTCCTGAGGTGTACCATCAGGCGGCTATTGCTTATGCATCGGATTACCTGCCCTTGGAGCCGGCGCTGCGTGCGCATTCGAAGTTCTGGCTTCAGCCGGGGATGAAGAGCGCTTCGCTGGATCACGCCATGTGGTTCCATCGTCCGGCACGTGCCGACCGGTGGCTGGTGTATGTCTTGGATTCACCCAGTGCTCAGGGTGGGCGTATGTTGGCGCGCGGTTCTATTTTTACGGCGGAGGGTGAGCTGGTGGCTACGGTGGCTCAGGAGATGATGTTCCGTCTGCCCGAGTTCGCCCCGTCTGCATAACCCACCGGTACAAGCGGTATAGAAAAACGGGGATATATGCCAGCGGTTTCTAACGCTACCTTATTCCGTAGTCCCACTGGGGTCACGCCGTTTATCGAGATAATACATCCGATGTGCATAGGACATAAAGGGCGGGGTGGTGAGTAGATACTCACCGCCCCCCCTTTTGTCGTCTCTCTAAAGGCTACGTTCTACTCCCCGCGGTAGTAGAGTTCACCCATGCGTTCAATCTGGGGAATTGATTCGTGGTTATAGAAACTGGATTCGCCCAGATCCAGGGCTGCAATGGCAGCCATATCCGCCTGATCGAGCTCGAAATCGAAGATGTCGAAATTCTGGCGCATGCGCTCCACACTCACGGTTTTGGGGATTGTGACCACGCCTCGCTGAATATCCCAGCGCAGAATCACTTGCGCGGCACTCTTGGAATATTTGGCACCGATGGCGCTGAGCACCTCATGGGTGAAGATTGAGTGCTTACCTTCGGCAAAGGGCGCCCATGCTTCGGGCTGCACTCCGCGCTTGTGCATATAGTGAATTTCCGCTTCGCGCTGGTGGAAGGGATGGAATTCTATCTGGTTCACGGCGGGTGTGATGCGATTGAAGGAGAGCAGATCTGCCAGGCGCGGGCCGTAGAAGTTACTCACGCCAATGGCTCGGAGCACACCCTTATCATAGAGTTCTTCCATGGCGTGCCATGCGCCGTAGTAATCGCCGTAGGGCTGGTGGATCAGGTAGAGGTCCAGGTAGTCGGTACCGAGCTTTTCCAGGGAGGTCTCGACCGCACGGTGTGCGCCCGTGTAGCTGGTGTCGCTGGTCCAGAGTTTGGTGGTCAGGAAAATGTCTTCGCGCGCTACGCTGCTTTTGGCGATGGCTGCGCCTACGCCTTCTTCATTGCCGTAGATGGAGGCGGTGTCTAGCAGACGGTAGCCGACGTTGAGTGCGTCGGTGACTGTGCGTTCGCATTCGTCATGGTCGGGGATTTGGAAGACGCCGAAGCCCAGTGCGGGGATCTGCACGCCGTTATTGAGGGTAAAGTACTGCATGCTTCTACTCTACTCCTCTGCCCTATCCCCCGCCAGAAGGATCCTCTGCCCCTTTCAGGGCGCAGAAAACCCGGCACCACCGGCACCGGGTTTACCATTATTTATTATTCATTGTCCAGGAACTCTTCTAGAGATACTCGGTATCCATCATCATGTTTCCGAGCTTCTTCAAGAGCCTGTTCGTCAAGATATGATTCGTACGCTTCAAGCATCTGGGCGTCTTCCATCGGGATAATCATAGCTACATCTTTACCGTTACGGCTTACAAGGACACGTTCCGATCCATATGCAACTTCATTAATGGTGGTACCCAACTGCTTACGCAGTTCTGCAAGAGTAATTGAGTGAGCCAATTATCCACCTTCCATCTATACTGTCGCTAGCCAGCGAACGATGTATCTCCATCACCTATTCTTAGGATACACATACACTTCAAAAGTGTGCAACTTGTACACTTTTTATCTTCTTGTTAGGATACAAACATACATTTACACCCCCGGATAGTAGGATGACTTATGAAATATCAGCTTCTTCTAACCCGGTCTGCTGAGAAGGATCAGCGCCGGATTTCAAACGCATCCTTCAGGCACTTCAAGATATTGAGAGAGACCCTTATCAGCATCCCCAGACAAAGGCACTTCAAGGTCGGGCAGAGGATAGACGCTACCGCGTGGGCGGGTACCGAATTTTATATTCAGTGACAGAACAAACCATTACGGTTGAGGTTTTCCGTATTGGCACCCGTGGAGATGTCTACAAATCTTTAAACTAAAGTGGTGGAGTCCTCAAACATCTGAGGACTCCACCACCTTATCTATCGTCTCTAGGGGTTAGAGGTCGATGATTTCACTGGTGTTGGACTGCTTCTTGGGCGCACGCAGGGATGCGATGAAGAGCGCGATATTGAAAATACCGAAAGCAAGGAAGCCGAGAGCTACCAGCCATACACCAACCGAGCCGAAGAAGATCGGGAAGGCAACCAGCAGAATACCGAAAATAATCGGCAGGAATGCGGTCCACTGCATGCGGGAGCCGAAAGCGTAGCTAACGTACTTGGCGCGCTGACCGATCATCAGGCGGATAATGCCGTCAACAATCAGCCAGATACCCACGATGGTGGGGATGAGAGCTGCCTGCTCTGCACCGCTATTGGTCATGAGCAGCATACCCAGCAGGATGGTAATAATGGCGTTGACCAGGTCCCAGCCGCTGCGCAGAGAAGCGGGGATTGCGAAGTAGTTGATCAGGCTGACGACACCGGAGCCGAAGATCAACAGGGAGAAGAAGAAGCCCAATGCTGCCAGCTGCAGGGCGGGGTTGGCGAACATGAAGATAGAGCCGGCGATGAAGAGAATGCCGAGCACCAGCGGGAACCAACGAATATTGGTAGACATATATGTCCTTATCTGTGTTTATTCTAACTTTTCTATTCTACGCCTGACCTGCCCCTTTACCCAGAGACTCTCATTAATTCATGATTCTAAGCGCTCGAAAGTATCTCGCTCCGCGCACTCTGCCAGGCTGAGAGACCTCACCGGAGCGCACAAAAGCACCCGCTACGTAACCATACGGAAACGCAACGGGTGCTGATGCTACTAATGTGAGATTGTCGAAGCTCAGAGCTAGAAATGAAAGCCACGCATGCGAAAGCCTCATAAAGGTTGAGGCAGCCTACAAGAGGACTGAAGGCGCCCCAGCACCTAAGGACGGGACGAGCTGCCAAACACTTTATGAGCATTCAGCAGCTCGTCTCTAACCGTATAGGTGCTAGCGGGTCAGCTTACGATGAACCACACGGTGAGGCTTCGCAGCCTCAGGGCCCAATCGCTCTACCTTGTTCTTCTCGTAGGACTCGAAGTTACCCTCGAACCAGTACCACTGGTCGGGGTTCTCTTCGGTGCCTTCCCAGGCGAGAATGTGGGTTGCCACGCGGTCGAGGAACCAGCGGTCGTGGGAGACGACCACTGCACAGCCGGGGAATTCCAGCAGTGCATTTTCCAGGGATGCGAGGGTTTCCACGTCGAGGTCGTTGGTGGGCTCGTCGAGCAGCAGCAGGTTACCGCCCTGCTTGAGGGTCAGTGCCAGGTTCAGGCGGTTGCGCTCACCACCGGAGAGCACACCTGCCTTCTTCTGCTGGTCGGGGCCCTTGAAACCGAATGCGGAGACGTATGCGCGGGAGGGCATTTCGACCTGGCCGACCTGAATGTAGTCCAGACCGTCGGAGACAACCTCCCAGAGGCTCTTTTCGGGGTCGATGCTGTCGCGGTTCTGGTCAACATAGGAAATCTTGACGGTTTCGCCGACCTTGAGGTTACCGCCATCCAGATCCTGCAGGCCCACGATGGTCTTAAAGAGGGTGGACTTACCCACACCGTTGGGACCGATCACGCCCACGATACCGTTGCGCGGCAGGGAGAAGGACAGGCCGTTAATCAGCGAACGACCGTCGAAGCCCTTCTGCAGGTTTTCAGCTTCGATGACCACGTTACCCAGGCGAGGTCCGGGCGGAATCTGAATTTCTTCAAAGTCAAGCTTACGAGTCTTTTCAGCTTCTGCTGCCATTTCTTCGTAGCGTGCCAGACGCGCCTTGGACTTTGCCTGACGGCCCTTAGCGTTGGAGCGTACCCAGTCGAGTTCTTCGCTCAGGCGCTTTGCAAGCTTGGCGTCCTTCTTGCCCTGTACTTCCAGACGGGAGCGCTTCTTCTCCAGGTAGGTGGAGTAGTTGCCCTCGTAGGGGTAGAGGTTGCCGCGGTCGACTTCAGCGATCCATTCTGCGACGTGGTCGAGGAAGTAGCGGTCGTGGGTGATGGCGATAACTGCGCCTTCGTAGGACTGCAGGTGCTGCTCGAGCCAGAGCACGGATTCTGCGTCCAGGTGGTTGGTGGGCTCGTCGAGCAGCAGCAGGTCGGGCTTCTGCAGCAGCAGCTTACACAGTGCTACTCGGCGGCGTTCGCCACCGGAGAGGTGGGTGACGGGCATGTCTGCCGGGGGGCAGCGCAGCGCTTCCATCGCCTGTTCGAGCTGGGAGTCCAGATCCCATGCGTTGGCTGCATCGATTGCTTCCTGCAGCTTGCCCATTTCTTCCATGAGCGCATCGAAGTCAGCATCGGGCTGCGCCATTTCTGCGGAAATTTCGTTGAAGCGGTCGAGCTTTGCCTTGATCTCGCCTACGCCTTCTTCAACGTTGCCCAGAACGGTCTTTTCTTCGTTCAGGGGCGGTTCCTGCATGAGGATGCCGACGGTGTAGCCTTCGGAGAGGCGTGCTTCACCATTGGAGGGCTGGTCGAGGCCCGCCATGATTTTCAGGATGGTGGACTTACCTGCGCCGTTCGGGCCGACCATACCGATTTTAGCTCCGGGGAAGAACGACATGGTGACGTCGTTGAGGATGACTTTGTCGCCCACGGTCTTGCGGGCTTTGATCATCTGATAAATAAATTCTGCCATGGTCTCTATTTTACCGTGATGTACGGGCACCTGTTCAAGGTGCGGAGCGTGCTCTGTCTCATTCTTGGGTGGACAGGGCGAGGTGATGAGAAAAGGAGAGGAGGAATCTCGGGTGAGCGGCATATGCTCACCCGAGATTCCTCGCTTTCCTTAATCAACCGGTGCGCTGGCTGCTGAGGACTCTTGAGTGTGTGCTCCCGCTACCCTCGGGTGCTGCTCAAGATTCTTTATTGCCTGTCGCAACCTTGGTTGAGGTTTTGCGTGCCTAGCTGGTGCGCAGGTTGGCAAGTTCTGCCGGTGCGGGTGCCAGGGTCAGCAGGTTGGCGTAGATGAAGGTGTTGATCTTCACCTGGTGCACCTGGTCGGGTGCGTGGCAATTGCCCTGCACACCGGGGAATTCGCCCTCAATGAAGGAGATGTAGAGGGTGTTATTGACTTCCTGAGCGACCCAGCGGTAGCCGGTGCATCCCTGTCCGGTCACGTGCACATCGAAGGTGATTTCACCTTCACCGGTAATGCGGTAGTCGTAGCTGATCACGCGTTCGTTCACATAGCGCGGGTCCTTGGGATCCAGCTTGTACTCGCTGGGGAGTACAGTACCTGCCGGGTAGGGCGGGATGCCGGATTGTGCGGGCGGGCGGGGCGGCGGGTTTTCTACGGTGCGTCCGTCACTGGGGCTGGCTTCACTGGTACCTGCTTGGGTGGAGCCGTTCTGCGCTGCCTGGGAGTTCTGGGCGCTGGAGCTTTGGGCGCCTCCTGCCTGTGCCGAGCCAGCCTGAGAGCTGCCGTTCTGGGCGGCACCAGAACTGGTGGATCCGGAAGATGCCTTGGCGGAACCCTTTGCCGAGGAGCTTGCGGAGGCACTTACCGAAGCGGAGGTGCTGAGGTTCTCCTTGGCGGAGTTATTGGATGAGCCGCATCCTGCCAGCACCAGCAGGGCGCAGGCGGCGAGGCTCAGGGGCTTGATGATACGCACAGTATTCATCTCCTTGGTGATAGGAAGAGGGTGGGTTTGCCTATCCGGTGGTTTACCCACCCTCGTGATGGTTAGGTGTACGTGGTTCAAGTACTTTGTGGAGTGTGTTCGGTGATTGCTACGGGATGACTCCCGCATACATCACAAGCTTTTAGCCTTTGAAGACGAGCTCGAAACTTTCGACCCCGTCGTCATGGGAGACGACGGTGGAGGGGTCTTTGGAGCCGCGTACTGCGGCGTATGCACGGTAGCTTTCTTCATCTGCCCAGCGGGTAATGGCGTAGTAGTCGGCGCCTTCTTCGTAGGGGCGCCAGAGCTCGAAGCCCTCGTACCCGGGGGCGTGTTCGCCAATGCGCGCGGCGAACCGCTTCTCGAGTTCGGCGTGGTCTGCCTGGGCGACTGCCAGCTTGTGGATCTTAATAACACTCATAGATATCTCCTTTGATGGGTGTGCTCGGGGTGAGCTTTAGCGGTTTCCGTAGCCGTGACGATGTTCGGGGTGCATATGCGACTTGGTCTTAGAGGACCACTGGTTACCCTTGATGTTCTGGCTGCGTTTCTGGTTGTCTGCCACGATGGGCAGGCTTGCGGTGGCGGGCTGAACGTGGCGGTCAATATCGCGGTGTTCGCCCTTGAGGTGCAGTTCCTGATTCTTCTTGGCGCTCATGGAGTGCTCCTTTGTTTGACACCCGCCGTGGGGTGGCCACAACCTTTGTGGTAGTTCCCACTCTAGGAGCCTATAGCTGATGATTCAAGCATTTTTATGGGGTTTGAGGCTTTTCCCATCCAGTTTCCAGGGGACTATCAGCGAATCGCAATATACCCGTCATATATCGGGTAGAAACGCTATGTGAGTGCTTGCATGACATCATAATACGAGTAACTTTCAAGAGCTCATCGGAGCAGATCACCGGATATTTTCTCCCCCTCTCTTCATATGGGAAACCAAGATAATGCTTAGAGAACACAAAACCCCGGCGCCCTATCGCGAGGGTACCGGGGCTTTAGGTGAAGCTAGCTAATCTTTCTTGGGCTTATGGAAATGAATACCGCGCTCCGCAAGGAAACGACGATCCTTCTTATCCCAAAGCTCCACAGGATAGGCATCAAACATATCCCTGCGGCGCTCCAAAGTGCGCTCAATCTGACGGTCACGGCGCCAACGGTCTACCGCACCGTGATTGCCCGAGAGTAGCACGGCGGGCGCCTCCAGCTCACGCCACACGGCAGGCTTAGTGTACACGGGATACTCCAGCAGACCGCCGGTATGAGACTCTTCCTCCAGGGAGAGGGGGTTGCCCATAGCACCGGGAATCAGGCGGGTAATGGCCTCAATCATTGCCATGACCGCCACCTCACCGCCGTAGAGCACATAGTCTCCCAGGGATACGGGCATCACGCGGAAGGGACCGGCAGCCCATTCAAAGACGCGCTCGTCAATACCCTCGTAGCGTGCCGGGGCAAAGACGATATGCTCTTCGGTTGCCATATCGTATGCCATTGCTTGGTCAAAGACCGCACCCGCGGGAGAAGGCACCACCAGTAGAGGGCGGCCGTCTCGTGCAGGCACGGCGGACGATTCAGACAGCGCGGGCACGGCGGAGGAATCAGCCAGCGCAGGCAGGGCGGTGAGTTCCTCCGAAACACGCTCAGCGGCTGCCTGCTCTAGCACGGCATCCAGAGCCAGACCCCAGGGTTCGGGCTTCATAACCATACCCGCGCCGCCACCGTAGGGGGTGTCGTCCACGGTGCGGTGCTTATCGCTGGTGAAATCACGCAGATTATGCAGGTGCAGCTGGACCAGGCCGTTATCGCGGGCCTTGCCCAGCAGGGAAAGTTCCAGAGGCGCGAGGTACTCGGGGAAAATGCTGATCACATCGTAGCGCACAGGCTACTCCCCCGCTTCTTCCTCTGCCGAGTCTTCAGGCAGATCAGCGTCGCTATGTGCGGACTCTGCCTCAGACAGATCAATCAGCCCCGGGGGCGGGGTGAGAATAATATAGCCGGTTTCTTCCTCGGTGGTCAGTACAATCTCGGGGACGATTTCTTCCACGAAGGGCACCAGAATTTCCTCGCCGCCGTGCTCATCGCTCAGAGTAATGCTCAGCAGATCCTGGGCGGGCATGGTCTGCAGACCGCTGACGGTGCCGACCAGCGCCTCGGGGTTCTCTTCAACCAGCGGATGCACATCGTCATCCAGGCGTTCGCCTAAGAAGACCGGCAGATCCAGCAGTTCCTGCTCGTAGAAGCCCTCTTCATCATCGTTAGATTCGGGTACATCGTACATGAGGCGTGTATCGCGCAGCTCTTCCGCCTGGTTGCGGTTAGAGATCTCCTCGAAACGCACCACCAGGATTTTCTTATTCCAGCGGCTTGCTGCCACGGTCAGCTCACCGGCGGGCGCAATGGCTGCCGCGGGGCTCTTGGCGGTGAAGTTCTCAATACTCAGGCGCTCGCCGACCGCGAAGCGCTCTTCGGGAGTGTCGGTGTAGAGCTGTACGGTGACTTCACCGCGAATACCGTGCGGCTTGCCGATGCGCGCAACCAAAACCTGCATAATTCTCCCCTATAGAGTGTGGTAAATACTTCCCCTATTTTATCCTGAAGGGGCATAGAAAAGCACCCCGCCCGTATTTCTACGGGCGGGGTGCTTCGAAGCGTTTAGCGTCGCTTTTTGTCGGTGTCGATAATGTCGATACGAACCTGCTCACCGCCGGCTACCGCGTCCATAACGGTGCGGATGCTTTTAGCGGTGCGACCCGAACGGCCAATAACACGACCCAGGTCTTCTGGATGTACGCGGACTTCCAGGGTTTCACGGTGACGCTGAGTGCGCACGCGCACCTTCACATCTTCCGGATGCTCGACAATCCCTCGAACCAAGTGTTCGAGTGCGTCAGCCAACATGATTACTCAGCTGCTTCCTCAGCTGCCTCTGCAGCTTCCTCAACAGCCTCTTCAGCCTTAGCCTCTGCCTTGGTGATTGCCTCGGGCAGGATCACGGAACCCTTTTCGGGAACAACGAACTCAGCCTTAGCTTCAACAGCCTTAATAGTGTTTTCAGCCTTCTCACCCTTGAAAGCAGCCCAGTCACCGGACAGCTTCAGCAGAGCCAGCACCTGCTCGGTCGGCTGTGCGCCAACAGAGAGCCAGTACTGAGCACGCTCAGAGTTGATTTCGATACGCGAGGGGTGCTCGGTCGGGTGGTACAGACCGATCTCTTCGATGGTCTTGCCATCGCGCTTGACGCGAGAATCAGCCACGACCACGCGGTAACGAGGATCGCGAATCTTACCCATACGCTTCAGACGAATCTTAACAGCCACTGTAGTGGTTACTCCTGTTTCATAGTATTATGCGGAATTCTCGGTTCAGCTCCCGTGGGGCGGGCCATCCGCGAGACTCCTGTGGACACAGCGCCACGTGCATGAGAGGGGCGCACGCACGCCGAGTACTCAGATAGATTAGCAAATTAACCCGACTTAAGCTAGCGCAACACCGGCTTTTAACCCGAAAAGACAGTGATTTTAAGCCCGAACGTTTTCTCTACACTCCCACAGCCTTCTTAGCCGTGTACGGGGCAGAGATAGCACCCCAAATATATCTTTCCGAAAGCTCATTCGTGATTACTCAGCAGAGGATAGAGCAGACCAGTCAAGCACGCCACCATCATGGGCTCGCTCGATCACCAATTCTCCCAGAGACAAGGTTTTGAGCTGTTCATCAAAAGCCCCCAGGGCTCGTTCCAGAGTGGATTGAACCTTTCGGGCACTTGCCCGCGAGTGTTCAGGATCAGGGTAAATACGCTGCTCCAGGCCGCTGAGCTCAATGGCATTATCGTGCACACCCAGTGCCGTAAAAACATCATACAGAGTAATCTCTGCGATGGGTCGAGCCAGAGTATATCCACCGGTTTTAGAGGCGCTCCCCGAGACCAATCCCGCGACACTGAGTTTCGCCAGCACCTTTTTCAGGGAAGAATCCGAGACCCCCATAATCTCACTGAGCACTTGGCTTTTGACCGGAGTGTGCCCTTGCTGCAAGGCGAGCATGGTCAAAACGTACACGGCCTGTTCGGCACTTTTATTAATCTTCATCCTATGTAGAATATCGAATCTAGCGAGTCATTTTCTCAATCAGTTCCGCCGCAACTTCTTCCACCCTAACCGGCTTCATCGTGCGAAAGAAGAGACCAAGAATCTTAAAGATCGGCACCATACGCGCCAAGGCATCGGAACGACCTGCGCCGTAGAGAAGAGTCGGTTCAACGACCTCCACACGAATACCACTGGCGCGCAGCTGCTGCGCCAATTCCTTCTTGGTCTTCAGGAAAGCTCGGGGACCAAGCAAACCACCCACAAAACCAATGGCGCGAGCGCCGGTAGCGCGAGCAATCTGCTCAGTAGCGCGCGCCGGAATAATATTGATCTGCTGATTTTCTTCCTCGCTTTTTGCCGGGGCGCCCACCAGATTCAGTACATAATCAGCCTGTACGGGCAGCTGAGCCAGGGTCTCGTCGAGGTTATTCACATCTGCGGCAATATTAATAATGCGCTCATCCTGCAGGCTATTCTTACCACTGCGCGAGAGGGTGTAAATACGCACCTGAGAATCTGCAGCAAGCCACTGGCGGCTGATTTCACGTCCGAGGTAGCCGTTGCCGCCAAGCATAATAATAGTGGTCATGAGGGTCGCCATTTCAATCATTCATATCCAGAGAATTTTATTTTCTCAAGATTCCATACCTCAAGAATATATCCATGGAAAATAAAAGTCAAAGGATGCTTCTGTGATATACATCTCCCATATATCCAAAACTCAGGTCACCCCAGCCACGCAGCTCAAGAACCACCATAGGCACACAGCAAAGGCGGGCACCCTCCCCATAGGGAGAACACCCGCCTCAGGCCTTATTGGCACAATTATTGAGAAGCCCCCAGCTTAGTGGTCAACCGCCACAGCCTCGGCATGCTCAATATCCTCATCGCTAAT
>Cebus_capucinus_imitator_PRJNA485217_SSR098__coassemble_1793_pt1 | contig 23233 bp, 15 predicted proteins | sample Cebus_capucinus_imitator_PRJNA485217_SSR098__metabat2_high_PE_014 | metagenome-assembled genome bin Cebus_capucinus_imitator_PRJNA485217_SSR098 | reverse complement strand
CACCTATTGCAGAAGTACCCAGCGCTGAGGCTCCCTTTAACCCGGCTGCCGGTATTGCGGCTGGCGGTGCCGCTCTGGGTGCAGCTGCTGCAACCGGTGCTGCGGCTGCGCAGAAGAAGGGCTCGAAGAAGCTGCTGCTGAGCATTATCGCCGGTGTGGTGGTTCTGGCTCTGATTATTGCCGGCGCTGTGTTCTTTATGAACCGCGGTGGTAGCACCAACGCTGAGCCCGCAGCTGAGACGACCAGCGCCTCGGCCGCTGCTGAAAGCTCCTCTGCCTCCACTTCTGCTAGCGCGGCTGAAGTCAAGACTGTGGAGCTGCGCCAGCCCAGCGGTGACTTCAAGGAGTACAAGGGCGACGGCTCTAAGACCATTGATATTGAGAAGCCCAAGGGTGTGGATTCTAAGGCGATTGTGACTTACGAGTTCACCTCCTCGAAGGATTCCGGCAGCCTGTTCTCCATGCAGGGTCGTAGCGATAATGATCAGACCAGTAACCTGAGCGTTGCTGAGACCACCAGCAACCGCACCGCGGTGACCGGTTCGGTATGGGCTGATATTGAGCCGAATCAGGCAAATAAGACCCGCAAGCTCAAGATTGAGGCTGAGGGTTCGTGGACTATCCGCGTGTACGATGAGTCTTCGGCACCTAAGTACGCTAAGAATGAGAAGTTCGAGTCTAAGCAGCTGAACTACGCGTTCCTGTACACCGGTGGCGCGGGTACTCTGCAGGCCACCAATGAGCGTAGCGGCGAGGGTAGCACCAGCATTATGCTCACCCGCGGTACTAAGAGCCAGCAGCGCGCTCAGGTGCTTTCGAATGCGGAGCCTAAGTTCAAGGGTTCGCTGGAGATCACTGAGTCTGAGGAGATTTACTTCCAGGTCAATACCACCGGTACCTCCACCTGGTCGCTGGATGTCCGCTAATCTCTTTCCCTAGAGACCACAAAGGGGGCCCGCCTGAGTTTCAGGCGGGCCCCCTTGAGTGTATCCGAGCGCCTATCAGCCGCTAACGCGTGAGTGCAGATTCAGCACGGATTTCGGGTCGTGTTGCCGCGTAGCACCAGAGCATGGTCACGCTATACAGACTCAAAATGGGCAGGGTCGCAATCACCAGCAGGTGGTATGCAATATAGTCCATTCGGTCAAAAGTTCCTCCCTGCAGCAGAGCACCCAGCTGAACCGGCTCAATATACAGGGTGATACCGGCAAAAATAGTCAGCACTCGCCCGAGTTTATACAACCATGCCGGTAGCACGCTGAAGAAGACCGGCAGACCGTCCAGCACCAGGGCGGCAATCAGCAGCGGGAACATGACATTGTGATGACCCCAGCTAATGGGTGAAATGCTGATCATGAGCAGACCGGTCACGCCCACCTGAGCCAGCACCATGGAGCGGCGTTCCAGCTGGTAGAGCAGGTAACCGATGGCGATCACGGTCAGCAGGGCTACAGTGTAGTAGGTGATGCGCAGGGTCGTATCGCGCAGGCCAAGGTGCATGAGCCAGCCCTGAATGGAAATATTATCCACATAGTTAATATTTCCCACGCGGGCGGGATCATGAACCGCCTTGAACCAGTAGGTGTACGCGTCCTGAGGGTTGAGCACAAAGCCCAGGGCTACGGTCGCACCAAAGCTTGCGCCCAGGGTTGCGATACCCTTCCAATCGCGGCGCGCCAGGAAGATCAGACCGAAGGCAAGCGGCGTGAGTTTAATGCCTCCGGCAATGCCGATGAGCACACCGCGCGGCACACGGGTTGCCGGGCGAATAAAGTCGGCGAGCACCAGCATGAGGATTACGGCATTAATCTGGCCAAAGGTGGTGGTCCACCACCAGGGGCCGCAGAGCCAAATTACCGAGGTGAGTGCCGAGATAGTTCCCCACTTGCCAAGCTTTTCCTGCAGGGGCAGGCGACGGCCGCGGGATTGTACATAGCCGTAGATTACCGAGGAGAACCAATAGCAGATGGCTCCCACGATGAAGACCATCAGGTACATGGTCAGCTGCGCCCTGATCAGGGTGAAGGGGATAAAGATATAGGCGGCAAAGGGCGGGTAGGTGAAGGGGAAGTGAGAGACGCGCACATCGTAGAGCGGCACTCCCCCGCTGCGGCCTATAACGGCTTCGGCACCGCTGCGGTACACCATGAGATCGAACATGGGGTGGAATTTGATGTACCAGAGTATACCGAGGGTTACCAGAGCGAGCACCACATGGGGTATCACTCTATATGCTCGTGCGCTGTGTACTTCTTCGCGCACCATTGCACTCATGATTAATCACGACCTATCTATATAGATATGTAGTTATTTATACTCCTGACAGGTATTTTCACAAGGAAAATAAAATCTAAACAGTCTGCACCGACTCCGAGCGGATCTGGCGGGTGCAGCTCGAAGCGCCCCAAAGCACAATCGCCACGCACCACAGAGCGAAAATCGGCAGACCGCCAATAAAGACACCGGGAGCCCAGAGGTGCTCCAGATTGTCCATACTGCCCCAGGTGGCGCCTCCCACGGCACGCGGGGAGATAAACAAACCCACGGCACCAATCCAGAAGAGTACTCGGGCACCCTTCTGTAACCAGGCGGGGAAGACCTTAAAGAAGAGGGGGAAGGCGTCCACTACAAGGGTGGCAATAATGAGCGGCAGCCACACATTGTGGTGCGACCAGCTAATGGGCGAGAGGCTCACCATGAGCATACCCGCCACAGAAATTTCAGCAAGCACCAGACGGTGACGGTTTAGCTGATACAGAGCCACAGCAGCCAGCACAATAGAGAGGGCAGCCAGGGCGTAGTAACTGTATTTGAGCAGCGAGCCGGTCATACCGAAATGAGCCAGCCAGCCCTGAATTGAAATATTATCTACGAAGTTAATGTCGCCCACGCGCGCCGGATCCGAAACCGCACTAAACCAGAAGGTGTGCGCCTCGGCGGGCATAAGAGCAAAGCCCAGAGCCACGGTAGCACCAAAGCTTACACCCAGAGTAATAACACCCTTCCAATCGCGGCGCATAAGCAGCACCAAACCAAAGGCAAGGGGGGTCAGCTTCAAACCACCGGCAATACCAATGAGCACACCGCGCGGTACGCGGGTTGCCGGGCGCATAAAATCAGCAAGCACCAGCAGCAGAATAATGGGGTTAATCTGACCCAGATCGAAGGTGCGCAGCCAAGGACCTGAGAGCAACACCAGGGCGGTCATGAGCGCAATGGTACCGGTGCGTCCGTACACATCCTGCTTATAGATGCGGTAGCCGCGCTGCTGCACGTGGTCGTAGATCAGCGCCGAGACCCACCACGCCGCCGCGCAAGTAATAGCGAGCATGATGGCGTAGCCCAGTTCAAAGGGCAGGAAAGCGAAAGGCACGAACACCATTGCTGCAAAGGGCGGGTAGGTAAAGGGTAGCTGCAGCTCGCCAATGGTGACCATGGATCGGTCGTAGAGTTCCTTGGTGAAGCCCTCATTATCGAAAATGGTCATGGCGCCCATGCGGTAGATACTGAAATCTAGACCGGCAAAGGGGCGGAAAAGAATATGGAAGAGGTAGAGGCCGGCAATGGTTACTGCCAGGATAATGAGAGCAGGTCGAGTGCGCTGAGTGGGTGCCATAAATATTCTTTCGCTCGGGTGGTTTTATTGTATCAGTGACCACATTGGTGCAGGAGTATAGGCGGGGATATAGACCGCAATATTAAGGGTGCAAGGATAGGGGCGACACGAGGCAGTGGTTCCGTAGAATGTAGTCTTGCTTTCTGTCATAGTGAGGTTATTTGGTATATTTTGGGCAATATAATAGACAGAGAGACTGACCGAAAAAGAGGTATAGCATGAGCGAAGAGCACACTCCCGATAATTCTCAGAAGCCGCAGGCGCCAACACAGCACGGGTCTTCTGAGCCTATTTCACGCCCTTCGCGCCGTCTATCGTTGAGCGCGCCCTCTGATAGCTCCTCTCACGCTGAGGTGTCCGAGCAGGAGCAAGCTGCCCGCGAGCGCATGATGCGCCTTGCCGGCATGCTCCCGGACTCTAGCGACTCTACTTCCACACAGAGTCCTGCAGATAGCACTCAGGCTTCTGCAAGTGATCGCCCCTCCCTGGTGGGCGTGAATCTGATGGGCGGCTCCGGTTCTTCCGCTACCCCCGCAAGCGCCTCTTCTCTGTCTCTCTCCCCTTCTTCTGCACCCGAGCCTGGCCCGGGTTCTGACGGTAAGTCTGGTTTGAGTATCGGTATGCGTCCTGCGGGCGGCCCGCCTCCGGGAAGTATGAATATGGCTGAGATGGCTACGCGCGCGGCGGGTCGTAATAGTTGGCATCGTCGCGCTTCCAAGCCGGTCTCCTGGTGGATGTTCGCCATTGTGGGCGTGCTGCTTTTCCAGCAGTTTATTCCGCGCCAGGGGTGGCTGCTGGTGCATATGGTGACTCTGGGTTTGATTACGAACTCGATTCTGATTTGGTCCCAGCATTTCACCGAGGCTCTACTGAAGGTTAAGCTGCCCGATAGCGCCCGCCCGGTGCAGGTTCGTCGTATTTTTATCCTCAATGGCGGTATTGTGCTGCTGATGGCGGGTATGCTCAGCGGTCTGGTGCCTCTGACTCATCTGGGCGCTCTGACGGTGGGTGTGTGCGTGGCCTGGCACGGTACGGAGCTCTTTAAGCACCTGCGCAATGCTCTGCCTTCTCGTTTTGGCCCGACGATTCGTTTCTACATTATGGCGGCATGGATGCTGCCTCTGGGCGCTCTTTTTGGTGCCCTACTGGCTATGCCCGAGCTGTCTTCGGAGTGGCATGCTCGCCTACTGCTTGCTCATGAGGCCGTGAATGTTTTGGGCTTTGTGGGTCTGACTGTTTTTGGCACGCTGATTACCTTCTGGCCGACTACCCTGCGTACGAAGATGGTGCCGAATTCTCTGCCGCTGAATTTGCGCGGTCTGTACACCATGTGTGCGGGTATTGTGCTGTTGGTTGCCGGTGCTCTGCTGGGTATTAATCTACTGGCCGCTGCCGGTCTGCTGGTGTATCTGGCGGGTTTGAGCCTGCCGGTGTACGTTATGGTGCGCACGGTGCTTGCTAAGGCGCCTGTCGAGTTCCCGCCCATGAGTGCAGGGGCTGCTGTGTGCTGGTTTGTGGTCGGTGTTGTGTGGACTCTCATCATGGTTGCGACCACGCCTTTCAGGGATTTGGATATGAGTACGGTGACCCCGGTGTTTGTGGTGGGTTTCCTGCTGCAGATTCTGCTGGGTGCTATGAGTTTCCTGCTGCCTCAGCGTATGGGTGGCGGCCCGTCGGTGGTGCGCGGTTCCAATAAGGAGTTCAGTCGTTTTGCTGCCGGTCGTGTGGCGATTGTTAATACGGCTCTGCTCTTTTACCTGGCGCCTTTCTCTTCTCCGGCGATGCGCGTTGCGGTGGCTATTGTGGGTGCGCTGGCTTTGGCGTCCTTTATTCCGCTGATGGTTCGCGGTGTGAAGGCATCGGTTCAGGGTCGTAAGAAGCTGATGGAGGCGCGTGCTCGCGGCGAGAAGCCCAGCTTTGATGCGAAGGCTATTCACCCGGATCCGATTCCGCATTCTCGTTTTGCCCTGATGGGTGTTTTGGCGGTGACTGCTGCCCTGGTGGTGGGTGTTGCGGTTAATCCTGCGGCGGTGAATTTCAATTTGGCTGCCGGTACCCGCGCCTCGGGCGAGGAGACTCGTATCTCTATTGAGGCTAATAGTAATCTGCGTTTTAGCCCCGATACGGTACAGGTTCCCGCCGGTAACCGTCTGGTCGTCGAGGTGAAAAACACCGACTCCATGGTGCACGATCTGACCTTCGCTAATGGGGCGCGCACCGGTTCCATTGACCCGGGCGAAACCCGCACCGTGGACGTAGGAGTAATCGGCACCGATCTTGAGGGGTGGTGCTCCATTGCCGGCCACCGCGAGCTGGGCATGCTCTTCCACGTGAAGGTCACCGGAGAGACCAGCGCCTCCGGCGGCAGCGGCCACCACGGCTCGGTGACCGCTACGGGTAATCTGTTGACTGCCTCCAGCGCGAATATTGACCTGCACAAGGCGCCCGGCGAGGGCTATGCCTACCGTGACCCGGTACTCGCCCCCGTACCCGAGGGTGTGCAGCGTAATGGTAAGCGCGTGCATCAGGTGACCCTGGATGTTCAGGAGACTCAGCGTGAGGTGGCTCCCGGCTTGGAAATGACCGCCTGGACCTTTAATGGTGCGGTTATGGGCCCGACCCTGCACGGTAAGATTGGCGATGTTTTTGAAATTACGCTGGTCAATAATGGCACGGTGGGGCATTCGGTGGACTTCCATGCCGGTGTTATTTCTCCGGATAATACGATGAAAACCATTAATCCGGGTGAGAAGCTGGTGTACCGTTTTGAGGCAGTGGCCTCGGGTATTTGGCTGTACCATTGTTCGACTATGCCCATGAGCCTGCACCTATCGGCTGGCATGTTTGGTGCGGTGATTATTGACCCGCCGAATCTTGACCCGGTGGATCGCGAGTATGTGCTGGTGCAGAATGAGGTGTACCTGGTGGATACGAACCGCCGCACCGATTCGGGTGCTGTGGTGGGTGAGAATTCCATGCAGCTTATTAATAGCGGTGTGCCTTCGCTGACCATGTTCAATGGTCACGCAACCCAGTACAGTGCTGCGGGTAAGCCTTTGGTGGCGAAGACCGGTGAGCGTGTGCGTATTTGGGTGCTGGCTGCCGGTCCGTCTAAGGGCACGAGTTTCCATGTGGTGGGCGGCCAGTTCGACACGGTCTATAAGGAAGGCGGCTACACTCTGCGTGGCGGTGTTGATCCTTATGGTCGTAATGGCGGTCATTCTCAGGCTCTGGATTTGGCTCCCGCTCAGGGTGGTTTTGTGGAGATGAGCTTTGGTGAGCCTGGCTCGTACACCTTTGTGAATCATTCTTTTGCGGAGGCTGAGCGTGGTGCTGAGGGTGTTATTAAGGTTACGACACCGTAATATCACGTCCGTTATGCCTAGATAATGGGCTGTGAACAGCGTTTGACGGGGTGCGTGTACTCTATGCGTAATGTGTGGAGTACATGCACCCCGTCTGTCTTTGAGTTAGTCTAGTATCCATGATCACCGATTCTCTTTCCGTTCCTTCTGCGCCTAAGCGTTTTCTTGCCGGGCTACTGGCGCATTGGCAGATTATTGCTTCCGCCGTATTGCTTTCTGGCGGCGTGGCGGGTCTTGCTGCAACCCATACGGAGCATTGCGCCCCGGATGAACTGACGTATGCTCCTGCGGAGGTGCGTGCTGATATTGAGCAGGCTGCTCGTGTATCGGGTTTCCGCCCGGGTTTGATTGCCGCGCAGCTTGAGGTGGAGTCGGGGTGGCGTGTGAATGCTCGTTCTTCGGCGGATGCTCAGGGTGTTGCCCAGTTTACGGAGGATACCTGGGATATCTGGGGTAATGGTGGGGATCGACTGAATCCTCATGATGCTATTGCGGCTCAGGGCCGCTATTTGGCGTATTTGCGTGAGCGTTTGGCTCCCTATGCTCAGAATGAGGCTCAGCTGCAGGATATTATTTTTGCCGGCTATAACGCGGGTCCCGGTGCTGTGGAGCAATATGAGGGTGTTCCTCCCTATGGGGAGACCCAGTCTTATGTGGTGCGTATTCGCGCCTATGCTGATTCTAAGTATGCTGCCGGGTGTGTGCCGGATCCTGAGTTTACGCAGGCTCGTTTAATAACTATTCCGAGCGCTTCATCTTCTGCGAGTGCCTCGGCGAGGTCTTCTGTGCAGCCTTCTGCTAAGCCCTCTTCGTCGGCTAGTGTTTCTTCTCGTCCGAGCGCTTCTCGACGTTAATAATTTTAAATTACTGTGGGGCGGTGTCGTATAGACACCGCCCCACAGCCGTTTAAAATTCATGACGCAAAGTGTTGACTCTCACCCAAACCACCCATAAACTTAGGTTAACCACACATTGATAAATATCCGGGGATGGCGAATGACTCGTCGAATTCTGTCCTTCTTGACATTTTTGGTTGTGTTCTTGGGGACTAGTTTAGGCATGCAGTCTGATGTGAATGCATCAACTGCATATGGAGCAATGGAGGACATATCAGCCCAACGCATTATCAAGGAAAGTACATTGCGAGACCCTGAAGGAATGCAGCGAAAGATATCTATTTTGTATTCCAATGAAGCTTTGATGGAATTATTTGCTGGATACCAAGATCGAAGCTCTGTGGATGTATATATTAAATTTTATGCAGCCATAACGGACGATAACCATATTCAAAAATTTGTAGATAATACTAGGAATAGGCGTTTTAATATATCTCCTGACAAAAATGGCGTGATTTCCTCAGGATCAATTCATCTTGTCGAGGAATCTGAGGGGAAAGTGACCCACCTTCAGGGGCTTAACTGTGGTAAGGCGTGGGCAGCTTCTTATGGCTATTTCCTTGCCGCTGAGATGACTTGCACTGCTGTTGGACTTATGGGATTTGGTATCGCGGGTTTTGGGTGTGCTGCCGTATTCCTAGCCATCTCCAACCTTCCTGGATTTGATTTTAATAACGCTTGTCGTCGTTAGAACTCCAATGGATAGCAAAAAGAAATATATGTGGATAGCTGTATCAGTATCGGCACTGTGCATAGGAGGGTCAACGATGTATCATATCATTAATGGAACTCTGCATTCCAAGATTGAGGAACAGGCTCTCTGGTCTCTTCTATTTATTCATATAAGCTATATATATTACACCAAGAGTTCTTCTAAAAAATAATTCTATAAAACCTACTGTGGGGCGGTGTCTATACGACACCGCCCCACAGCTCTACGGTTTTAGTTTAGGCGAAAATTGCACGCACTCGCGAGTAACCCGAGACGGGGTATACCGCATTAACGGTTGCAGGTTCTTCACTTTCATCAGCAATGGTGATGGATTCGGTGCCGGCGAGCAGCTCCTCAAGCAGAATACGCAGCTCCAGGCGTGCCAGGGGCGCGCCGGGGCATACGTGAATACCGGCGCCGTACACCAGGTTATTGGACTGGTCGCGGTGCGGGTTGTAGCTCAGGGAGTCCTCGAAAGCGTCTTCATCGCGGTTTGCGCTAGCCCAGTTAATGGTCACGCGGGAACCTGCGGGCAGGGTGCGGCCGCCCAGCTCGGTATCTTCGGTGGTTACGCGGCGGTTGGTGACCAGGGTGTCTTCCAGGCGCATAATTTCTTCAACCGCCAGTTCGATTTCACGGCTACCCTCTGCCATGGAGGCGCGCAGGCGCTGCTGCTCCTGCGGGTTGCGTGCCAGGAAGTTCACGAAGACGCCCACGCATGCCGAGACGGTGGAGAGTTCACCCACGGTCCAGTTGCGGATCAGGCTGACGATTTCTTCGTCGGTCATGTGGCGGGGTTCTTCACCGGGCAGCTGTACGGTGTCGGTGAGCAATTCTGCGGTGACATCGCCGGGCTTGCCTGCTTCTGCATCGGCGCGGCGTTCGTCCAGCAGGGCACGAATGTAGCCGTCAAATTCCAGGGCAACCTTGGCGATTTCTGCGCGGTCGCGCTTGAGGGTGGCTACGCGGTTCTTTTCGATCCATTCGGTCAGGGGCTGCTCCAGGGAGGCGGGCCAGCCCATGAAGGCGTTCTGCACGCGCATGGCGTATGCCTGTCCGAAGCCGTCCATAACGTCTACTTCTTCATTGCGGGGCAGGGTGGAGATGAGTTCTCGCACGGAGTCGCGAATAACCTGTTCGAAGGGGGCCAGGCGTTCGGGAGTGAAGTATTTGTCATTGACGGCGCGGAAGGTGGTGTGTTCGGGTGCGTCCATGCCGTTGGGTACGGCAATGTGGCGGGTGGAGACGACGTTGGAGTAGATTTCGGGGTGCTCAAGTACGTGCTTGACGTCTGCATTTTTGAAGACGGAGTATCCCATGAATTCGTCGTGTGCTACGGGGCAGGTGCGGCGCATACGGTCGTATGCTGCTACCTGGTCTTGCTGAACTTCTTCGCTGCGTAAGTTCCAGTCGTTCTGTACGGTTTCGCTCATTGCTCTATTCTTGTCTTCTCGATCTCTGGTATAGCGTCTCTATAGTGAATGATGCCTATAGTGTGTTTTCCCTTCTGACACTACCACTTAAGAGCATTTTTCTCAGGTCAGGAGTTCCTGCCTGTGCTGCCCCTGAGCTCTAGCGACGATTTGAGAGTCCAGTGCAGGTTGCTAGGACATAGAAGAGGTGAAGAGCCTGAGCTCTGATCCTCAATTATGAAGACTTCTAAAAATTTTATAGAATATTTAAGGAAATTTTATCTATTAAAGATAGTTAAATTTGAACAAACTCTACTAAATAAAACGAAAACGACACTTTGTTATACATTGAAGTAGAAAAAGGGTCTTGAAATCTTCTTGAGCACGGTGATAATCTTAAATCACATTCACTAAGAATAGATTTGGAGCCAGGGCGCTTTGAGATTACGATAGGTTCTCCTCTGAGGAACCTACCGTTAGCCATAACGATAAGGAGATAACCATGGCTACGGTACCCAAGAAGATACTAGGTTTTATATTTACTGCCATTCTTTTCCTATGCGCATCATGCTCATCTGCACCCCTTCCGCGAGATACTAGCGCTAAAGCAACCTTGGACTATAAAAATAATACGATAATCATGCCAATTACCGAATATTTTGATTATGGTGATAAGAATTATTTCTACCATGCAGAATACATTTTAATGAAGAGGTGTTTTGAACGTTCTGCTTCTCAGTACGATGCTGAAATTTATGATCCCGTCACTTCCGGCTCTCAGGGTGAAGGACACGGTGTATGGAATCCTGAATATACCCAAAAATACGGGTATATCGATAGGAAGACTATCCGCAAGACCCATAATGACCCAACCATTGAGCAAGCCTGCCGCTCTCAAGTAAATAATGAGCTGGCAACTATTGGAACCCTACACTATCATATGACGGCAACCAGGATTGAAGGCCAAGCGCGCCAAGAAGCAAGTAATGTCAAAGAGTGGCAAGAAGCCAGGAAGCAATGGCACGCATGCCTAAAAACTAAAAATCTCACCCCTCCTGCCGGCAATCAAAGCCAGTGGATGAGTCAAGAAGGAGCTGCTTTTGGGGGCAGCAAAGAAGTAAGCGACGAAGAAATCCGAGTAGCGACTCTTGAAGCGAAATGCGCTCAAGAAACCGGATCTACACAGAAAATGCTTGATATTGAAGCTTCAATTCAAGCTCCCCTGATTCGTGAGCACGAGACCGATCTGAAACACGAGTCAGAGCTCTACCGGGCAAATAACGAAAAGTTTAAAGAATTTGTGCTCAATAATCAGTAGAAGCACAGTGCTAGTATTCACGTGATACGAGCTACACCAAGGGGCGGTGCGGGAAAACCCGCACCGCCCCTTGGTTTATATGAGAGCTAGAGAGTGATTACTCAGCTTCGGTATCCATCTGCACATTATCGCGCATCATACGAGCCTTACGCTCAGCCATCAGGCGCTTCTCATCACCGTTAACCATGAACAGGAAAGCGGCAGCAATCAGCGCGCAGGCAATCATAAAGCCAAAGGCAGCACCCCAGCCCCAAATGTCCACAATAATACCCACACCGGTGGATGCCATAGTAGCACCCAGAGCGTAACCGAACAGGCCGGTAAAGCCTGCCGCGGTACCCGCCACATGGGAGGGAGAGAGGTCAATAGCCTGCAGACCGATCAGCATCACCGGGCCGTAAATCAGGCCACCGAAAAGAGCCAGAGCGATCATAGCAACCCACAGCGGAGCATCCATGGAGTAGAGCAGAATGGTTGCTACGGTAGCCAACAGGAAGAGAATACCCGCCGGGGAACGGCGACCCTTAAAGACATAGTCGGAAATAAAACCGCAGAGCAGAGTACCGAAAATACCGGAAATCTCCAAAATGGAGAAGCCCATCAGACCGCCCTCAAGGGAGGCATTACGCACATCGTGCAGGTACTTCGGAGTCCACACCAGCACACCATAGCGCAGGGTGTACACGAACACATTCGCCAGCGCCAGGTTCACAATAGTGCGATTACCCAGCACATGCTTACGCAGGGTAGTCCAGGTAGACTCAGTGCGGTCTTCCTTAGTGGACTCCACCTTATCGGGGTCATTGCGATACTCGGCGATCGGGGGCAGACCCTCAGCTTCGGGGTTATCGCGAATCAGGAACCAAGAAATAGCAGCCAGCACCAAGGAAGCGGCAGCAGGGAACCAGAATGCCACCTCCCAGCTCTTACCAAAAGCAGCAAAGCCCCAAGCGACCAGTGCACCGGAGAGAGCAGCGCCCACATTATGCGCGGTATTCCAAATAGCAACCTTACCGCCGCGCTCACCGGTGGAGAACCAGTTCACCAGCACACGACCCGAAGGCGGCCAGCCCATACCCTGGAACACACCGTTGAAGACCATAATTGCCGCCATGGTGGAGGCAATAGCCGCAGCAGCGGTACCCGCCTGGGCACCCTCACCCATATAGCCGGTCAGCGCCAGCAGGATATTGGCAATGGAGGAAAGCACCAGACCGATCGGCAGGAAAAGACGCGCATTAGAGCGGTCAGAAATCATGGCGGTCAAGAACTTACTGAAACCATAGGCAAGCAGCAGAGAGGTGGACAGCACACCAATAGCGGTATTGCTAAAGCCCAGCTGATCGGTGAGAATCGGTGCCACCAACGGCACATTATTGCGAATGAGGTAGAAGGTCGCGTAGCCAATAAAAATACCCATGAACACCTGTAGGCGCATACTCGGGTACTTCTGATCGACTTCAGCGTCGGGCAGACGTTTTGCGGGCTCCGGGATAGCCAGCCATCCCGGGATTTTACCCTTCTTCTGTGAATCTGTGGTAGTCATGAGCCTGATAATAACAAAGGCGCACCTAAGCACCCACATTAACTGACATATGTTCAGGTCATCAGGAATCTAACTGAAATAACGTTCATGCTTTTCGTGCACTAATGTGCACCACCTTGTCAGGGTTCACTCATTCCGTCCTCCCCGCTCACCGCACAGAACTCCCGGTGCGCGCACTCATCGTACAAGTACACACACCGGGAGTCTTATCTATCTATCCAGGACACCCCGTACGGGGCCGGTCTAGAGGGGCGCCGCGCCAATACAGCACGGCACCTAACGCGGCACAGCCTACAGGCTTGCGCGTACAGCCTTAGTAGCCGCAACCAGGTTCTGCAGAGACTGCTTAGTCTCCTCGTAGTCGCGGGTCTTCAGACCACAGTCGGGGTTAATCCACAGATCCGCAATGGTGCCGTAGTTAATGGCGGTGCGAATCAGATCCTCAACCTCAGCTTCTGAGGGAACACGCGGGGAGTGAATATCCCACACGCCCGGACCCAGACCCGAAACATAGGTGTCGGGAATATCAGCCAGCAGCTCCATGTGCGAGCGCGCAGCCTCAATACTGGTCACATCCGCATTCAGGGCGTTAATCGAGTCAATAATTTCGTTGAACTCGGAGTAGCACAGGTGGGTGTGGATCTGGGTCTTGTCCTCAACACCGGAGGTTGCCAGGCGGAAGGAGTTCACCGACCAGTTCAGGTAGTCAGCGTGAGCGTCGCGGCGCAGGGGCAGCAGCTCGCGCAGAGCCGGCTCATCCACCTGAATAATGCGGATGCCCGCAGCCTCCAGGTCAGCAATCTCATCAGCCAGTGCCAGAGCGACCTGGTTTGCGGTCTGCTCACGCGGCTGGTCATCGCGTACGAAGGACCACGCCAGGATGGTCACCGGGCCGGTGAGCATACCCTTGACGGGGCGCTCGGACAGGGACTGTGCGTAGGCGCTCCACGGAACGGTGAAGGCGTCACCGCGCAGACCCTCACCGGTACGCTTGACGTCACCGAAGAGTACCGAGGGGCGGGTGCAACGCGAACCGTAGGACTGCACCCAACCGTGCTTGGTGGTGGCGAAACCGTCAAAGTTCTCAGCGAAGTACTGAACCATGTCGTTACGCTCGGCCTCACCGTGTACCAGCACATCCAGGTCCAGGTCTTCCTGCAGCTTGATAACCGATGCGATCTCTTCGCGCAGGAACTCATCCAGCTGCTCCTGGCTAATCTTGCCCGCGCGTGCCTCGGCACGGTGGCGGCGAATATCAGCGGTCTGCGGGAAGGAGCCGATGGTGGTGGTCGGCAGCTTGGGCAGGTTCAGATCAGCCTGTGCCGCGCGACGAATATCGATCACGGGGCGCTCGAAGTCTTCTGCGGTCACGGCTGCTGCGCGAGCGCGGATTTCGTCATTGTGCTTGCGGGGATCAGCATTGAAGCGTGCCAGTGCCTCATCGGCTGCTGCCAGTTCTGCTTCAATAGCCTCTGCACCCTCAGCCAGGCCGCGTGCCAGGGTTGCGATTTCAGCAACCTTCTGGTCGGCGAATGCCAGACCGTCTACGGGTACCTCAGCTGCGTCTTCCAGAGTCACATCGTGCGGTACGTGCTGCAGGGAGGTGGAGGAGGAAACCACCACGGTGCCGGGCAGCTGCTGCAGCTTTGCCAGGGTTTCGCGCAGGTCAGCCTTCCAAATATTACGGCCGTTAATCGCACCAGCAACCAGGGTAATACCGGCGGTTGCCACGGCGGCCAGCTCGGAGGGGCTGTAGGAGCCGTGCACCAGATCCAGGTGCAGAGCCTCAATACCGGTACCGATCAGGGCGTCCAGGTTTTCACGCAGCTCGCCGTAGGGGCTGGTTACCAGCAGGGCGGGGCGCTGAGCGGACTTTGCCAGGGCGGTGTAGGTTGCGCGTGCCAGTTCGGCAATGGCTGCGTTGTCTTCACGGTCGATGGTCAGGCCGGGCTCGTCCAGCTGTACCCATTCCACGCCGCGCTCTGCCAGTTCTGCCAGCACGGTGGTGTAGGCTGCAATGAAGTCATCCAGGCGGTTGATGGGCTCGAAGCCTTCGGGGGAGCCCTGCTCAGCCTTGGCACCCAGCAGCAGGGTCAGCGGGCCGACCAGCTGGGGGCGTACCTTCACGCCGGCTGCTGCTGCGGTTTCCAGCTGCTCTACCAGAGCTTCGGTGTTGATCTTGATTTCGGTCTCGGGGCCGATTTCGGGCACCAGGTAGTGGTAGTTGGTGTCGAACCACTTGGTCATTTCCAGCGGGGGCAGCTTCTCGGTGCCGCGTGCCAGGGCGAAGTAGCCGGGCAGATCCAGCAGGCCGCGCTCGTCCTTAGCTTCTGCCAGGCGTGCGGGTACCAGGGTGAACAGGCGGATTGCGTCCAGTACCTGGTCGTAGTAGGAGAAGGTTGCCGGGATAGAGTAGTCTTCGGTGGACAGGCCTGCTGCGGAGACGCGCTCGTAGTAGGTGCGCTGAATATCCGCTGCGGTTGCCTGCAGCTCCTCCAGGGTGATCTTGCCCTTCCAGCATGCTTCCTGTGCCTTCTTCAGTTCGCGGAAGCGGCCGATGCGGGGGTAACCTACGATGGTTGCTGCACCGAGTGCGGGAGTGTTCGACATGGGTTGTTCCTTAGATAGATATATCGGATTCGATTGAAAACTTAGATAAATTTGTGGGGAGTTCGTCGCTGTCGGTTTAGGCGAATTCCAAATCTGCCAGCGGCTGGGTGAAACGGTTGCTATAGCGCGGGATGTCCAGCTTATCCAACACATCCAGCACGGCTTCATGTTCGTTGAAGGTGTAGAAGTGCAGGCCGGTCGCTCCGGCATCCAGTACCGCTCGGCATTGCTGCAGGGCGTAGTCCACACCGATCTGGTGCAGCTCGCTCTTGGAGGTGGCGGTTTCCAGCTTGTACGCCAGGTCGCGGGGTACCTCCAGACCGGCAAGCTCGGTGAGTTTGAGCAGGCGGCGCAGGCTGGTGACGGGCATAATACCGGGGATAATCGGCATGGTCACTCCCGCCAGGGAGGCGGAGTCCAGCAGGCCGCGGTAGTGGTCGTTATTGAAGAAGACCTGGGTAATGGCGAAGTCTGCACCGGCGCGCTGCTTGGAGAGCAGAATTTCAATATCCTGCAGGGTGGAGGCGGATTCCGGGTGCTTCTGCGGGTATGCCGCCACACCCACGGAGACTTTACCTGCGGCTAGGTGGGCGAAATCTTCGCGTTCCACGCGGCGGATGAGATCCACCAGGTAACGGGCGAAGGGTAGCTCCAGCTTCTGGGAGTTATCTGCGGGAATATCGCCGCGCAGGGCGAGGAATCCTCGCACACCCAGGCCCAGAATCAGACGCACGGAGCGTTCCAGCTCTGCCACGGAGTGACCAACGCAGGTCAAATGTGCCAGAGGGTTCAGGCGGGTTTCGTGCACCAGATAGTCCAGCAGTGCCAGGGTGTTGTGTTTACGCGCTGCGTCTCCGGAGTAGGTCACGGAGACATAGTCGGGGTTGGTGTGCTCTAGCTCGGAGATGGTGGTGAGCAGGCAGTCTCGACTGGCGTGTGAGCGCGGTGGGTACAGCTCGTAGGAGAGAGCCGGGTGAACTGTCGTCATGTGATTCCTTCGTGTCCACCCGATAGAAGTGCGTGCCGTTTCCGGTACGCCGAATTCTTCGATGGTGACCGAAGGTATTCGTTCTATCGGTCCTGGCGGGAGCACCTTCATAAACCCTTATGGGGTAGTGAGGTTGCTGCGACGTCATAGAGCCAGGTCTCTCGGTCGCTCTGGATAGATAACACGATTACTATATGCCCGTTTCTACACGCCTGCCAAGTGATACACGGAATATTTCTTTTCATGACAAATATGTGTTTTTATGACGTGAAACCATGTCATAAACGGTCATGCTGTCATATTTACGTCATAAACGGGTAGAGTGGCTTTATGAAGACTATTTCCCCTGAATACACGCACCTGGGTTCTAGCGGTCTGGTCGTTCCGCGTGTTGGTATTGGTTGTAATAATCTGGGTCGCCCCGGTACCCCGACCCGCACTCAGGAGGGCGTAAACGCTGTTGTTGCCGCTGCGGTGGAGTCCGGTGTGCCTTTCTTTGATATTGCTGATCTCTACGGTGCGCGTCCGGGTCTATCTGAAGAGATGTTTGGCCAGGCGATGCGTGAGCTGGCTCTGGATCGTGATGAGCTGCTGATTGTTACGAAGTTTGGTCTGCCGGTTGGGGATCTGAACGGTAATGATTGGGGCGCTCGCGGTTCGCGCCGCTATATTAAGCGCGCGGTGGAGGGTTCGCTGCGTCGTTTGGGTACCGAGTATATTGACCTGTATTTTTATCACAGTCCCGATCCTGCCACTCCGATTGAAGAGACGCTCTCGGCTCTGGATGATTTGGTGAGCGAGGGTAAGGTGCGCTATCTGGGTCATTCTAATTTTTCTGGCTGGCAGGTGGCTCAGGCTGAGTATGTGGCGCGCCAGCTGGGTTCTGAGCGTTTTATTGCGGCGGAGAATCACTATAATTTGCTCGATCGTCGCGCCGAGTTGGAGATCCTTCCGGCGGCTTCTGCTTTTGGACTGGGTGTGCTGCCTTATTTCCCTCTGGCGAATGGTTTGCTCACGGGTAAGTATTCGCGCGGTGTTGCTCCGCAGGGTTCGCGCCTTTCGCATTCTAAGCAGCAGCTGCTAGAGAGTGCTGATTGGGATCAGCTGCAGGCTTTTGCGCAATTTTGTGCTCAGCGCGGTATTAGTCAGGTTCAGGCTGCGTTTTCGTGGCTTGCTCAGCAGGGGCCGGTGGCCAGTGTTATTGCCGGTGCAACGACTCCTGAGCAGGTTCGTGCGAATGCGGCTGCTGTGAGCGTTGTTTTTGATGAAGAGGATCTGGCGGAGTTGAACCGTATTTTCCCTTCTCCTGAAAAGATTGCCCTGTTCTAGGCGCGTATTCTGGGAATAGCGTGCGCGGTGCTATCGTTTCTATAGCGCCCGCACGCTTTTTTGTGCTGATTGACCCTGATTGAAAGAAGTTTATGTCCACGAGTATCTTAGCTGCCCTCACGCCGCGTAGCCGCGCGTATCTTGCGCGTATTACGTTGATTGCTACGCTCGGTGGTGTGCTTTTTGGCTATGATACGGGCGTTATTAATGGTGCCCTGGGGTCAATGAGCCGTGAGCTGGGTTTGGATGCTGCCGCACAGGGTGTGGTGACCGGTTCTTTGGGTTTGGCTGCTGCTGTGGGTGCTCTTGCCGGTGGTCGTTTATCCGATGCTTTTGGTCGCCGCCGCACCATTCTTGGATTATCTGTTCTGTTTATTGCGGGTGCATTATTGTGTGTGCTGGCTCCTTCTTTTGGGGTGCTGGTTGCCGGTCGTATTGTGCTAGGTCTGGCGGTGGGCGGCGCCTCCACCGTGGTTCCGGTGTACCTTGCGGAAATCGCCCCCTATGAAGTGCGCGGCTCCCTGGCGGGGCGCAATGAGCTGATGGTGGTTGCCGGTCAGCTGGCGGCTTTTATTGTTAATGCGATTATTGGCACCGCTCTGGCTGATACTCCCGGGGTGTGGCGCCTTATGTTTGCGGTGTGTGTGCTGCCGGCGATGGGTTTGCTGGTGGGTATGTTGCGCGTGCCGGAGTCTCCTCGCTGGTTGGTCTCGGTGGGCCGTCTTGATCAAGCGCGTGAGGTAATGGCTTCTATTCGTGATACTGAACGCGCGCAGCTGGAGATTGAACAGATTGTTCAGAGCGTGAACCGTGCGGATACAAGCCCGGGGCTGCGTGCTGCTCTGCGCCATAGCTGGTTTTTGCCTCTTCTGGGCGTGGGTATTGCGGTTTCTGCCGGTCAGCAGCTGACCGGTATTAACGTAATTATGTATTACGGTACGAGTGTGTTGGAGCAGGCTGGTTTTAGTGAGTCTGCGGCTCTGATTGCCAATATTGGCCCGGGTGTTATTGGTGTTCTGGGTTCTATTGCATCTTTGCGTCTGATGGAGCGTGTGCCGCGGCGCGTGATGGTGATAACGGGTTATGTGTTGACGGCTCTTTTCCACGCGCTGATTGGTGCGGCGTCTTTCTTGGTGCCTGAGGATGCATCGTATCGCCCTGTGCTGCTGCTGGTGCTTATTATTGGTTTTGTGGGTTCTATGCAGACCTGTCTGAACGTGTCGACCTGGGTTATCCTCAGTGAACTCTTCCCCCTACGCGTACGCGCAGCAGGCATGGGCTTCTCCGCCCTGTGCGGTTGGGGCACCAATAGCGCCGTGGGCGCGTTCTTCCCCATCGTCTTAGCAGCCCTGGGACTCACCGGCACTTTCTTTACCTTTATGGTAATCAATGTGTTGATCGCTGCCTTTATGTTCCGTTTCCTACCGGAAACCCGCGGCTTATCGCTGGAAGAACTCGAGCAGCAGCTAACCTCCGCCTAAACCTGTACATGTTACACGATGTACACCTCGCACGAAATCAATAGCGCCCCGGTAGGTATAGAACCTACCGGGGCGCTATTGCATACCGTGCACGGAGGCTATTTACCACTGTGATTGCTAACTTGGTTGAATCGTAGGTAATTCTTATGCATCAGAGGTGCTGAGAGTATCTCGATTGACGGGCTTCGCCAAAACACATGCAATGACGACCCACAGAGCGATAACGACAATTAGCGATGGTATAGGGTTTTTTAATATATCCAATGCGTAGGCAATATTTACACCAAGAATAGAGCCTATAGCACTAAACGTAAATGACCAACTCATAATGCGAGAGTATTGACTTCCCTTGAATTGTATCTGACGGTATGTTGTAAGCGCAGTTAAGCGAGCACGGGATAATAAAGCACATATAAATACAATCATCAAACAAGCAACGAATCGAATATTACCTGTAGGCGCATTAGCAATAATTAAAACCATGAGGATATACATTACAATTGTTGCCAGTGAAGTGTATTGAAGAATAGACGGGATACTAATTTTTTTTGCAAGCTGCAATGATGCAATAGGGCCAATACTAGCTGCTATACCGAAAACACATATTGTTATTGCCATGGCCTGAGATGGTATCATCTGGGCAGATATTGCTATCCATATGAGCAATAGTTGCCCAGACATAACACCCGCCACATTTAGAAGAAGATTTATCACAGGAGAAGCGACTCCGCTAGCAAAAATATCGTGTAGGAATTTTTTAACACTACTTCTTTCGCCAAGCATGGAGAATTCACTATCATCCACCTCCAATATTGCTCCTACTGGCTCGATCACATATGATCGCATGCGAGTAATGGCGGACACTAGCGAAACAACCGTATTTATTATTAAGATTACCCATACAGGATAGACTGCCAGGAAAGCCCCCAAGGGTGCAGCAATAATAAAACCTATCAATGATAGGCCAGACTCAAGTGAAGCATTAAATTTATATGCTTCTTCCGCATTTTTTTGCGCTAGTGTTGAACTGTAAAATTCACTTGCAATATCACTAATTGGATATAGGAAGCTTTGAATTACCATATATGCAATAAATAATGCATACTGATTTTCTGGATATATAAACGCAAGTATAGAAATGAGAAGCGAAAGAAACGCTTCACATCCATCTTCAAAAATTAGGGTTTTTGTGGGAGAATATTTTTTGAGGATTCCAGCGTAGAGGGGGAAGAAAAATTCTATTCCTCTCCCCAGGGTTACTGAGAATACGATCCATATACCCGCGAGCGTTCCGGCTGCCACCAGAGAGTCTTCACTGCCATCTAGAATACGGTTTCCCAGTATAGAGATCAGAAGTGCCGACACCATCATACGGCGAGAGAGCGCTAGATTTTTAGACATCTATTTCACCTCCAGCTAGAAGAAAAGCGTCATTCTCTGGTGTAGCTAAACGTCCACTTGGCAGCATAGCTACACCATACACCAGATTCCCCAGTTTCTCACACCCTGGTATCACCACCTGCACTACAGAAACGCCACTTGTTCTATCGTGATATAAAATTCTGGCAAAAGCCTTATAACCGGCAGCATTAAGTAGGTCAATAGAATTATTAGACGTTGATGCTATAGAATCAACACAATATAACTATAGCAAATTAAAATATAGTATATCAATAATCTAATGCAGTATGTACGGGGTATCCAATGGAGACTCGGATACCCCGCACATTTTACATCATATATACCTTTTCGAGTGTCGCTCGAATATTTTCAGGAATCTGCTCTCCACCTAGGGGCGATGTAAAAATCGGATCATCCAGCAGAGAAATATCCTTATACTGAACGCCCCCGCCTCCATCACGAAGCACAAGACCATACCCACGCGCATGCAGGGACGGGTACACATGAACATGCCTCATGACCTCCATCGACTGATCCTCATCATAAAGAGTCGATGCGTACACCAGGTGAGTTATTTCTCCCGAGTGGTTGTAATGCACAGCCGCATTGTAGTCACGAATACGGCTAACCCGGTATTCACCGGGCTGCAAAATCTGCGGTCGCTTAGAGATTTCACAAGCAAAAGCATCAGCAACATCCCGACAGAAGGCCTGCGCTCGTTCATTCCCGCTCTGCTTTTCCCAAGAAACCGCCCCATCTACACTAATGCGAGCAATAGCCTCGTACTCGTAGTCATCCCATAGATGTTCCTGGATGAAATATAGGGCTGCGCCTTCTTCGCTGATGACATATTCTATGCGCTCAGCATTAGGGTTTGAGCTCAACCCCAGATAAAGCAGGGGCGTCAGCTCTCCCCAGTATGTTCCATTACTCAAACGAATAGGTTCGGGGCAGAGTAGGGTCAACTCCGTGTGTTTGTTATAGAGCAGTCCCGCTTGTAGATACATTCCGTAATAACTATCGGCGTCCGGGGCAATGGGAAAGCGAGTGTAGTACATAGCGCCCATATCGCTACCTCCTCAGAATATTTCCTTGGCCATCCAAGGAAGCAACTCGCCGAAGTCTACTATCTAGCAGTTTCCATGCAGACCCTCCATGTCCAGCTCGATCCCTGGAAATGTACCAGCCATTTCCATTAGGTTCACGATAGGTTTGGTTCCCCGCACGAACAGAAAAACGGCCAATATTCACCCGACCACTGCTTAACAACATACGCTGAGGGATATTAGGTCCACATTGAGGAGATACCACAGCCATTTCCGCAAAGGAAGGACTGTTCCCCGGATTACCCGGCGGATTATCCAGTAGCTGTGGCATACAAATCGGCCACAGAGGCTCCACCCCTTCTCCCGCCCCCCGCCCAGAAGCCTGAGCCGGAGAAAACGCACTCATCAGCAAGACCAATGAGATAACGGGATAAGTCAAAATCTTTGCTACACGCATCTTGCACCTCCAGTGCAACAACAGACATAGGTTCACCTAAGCTGCTGTATGCTAAATCTCATTACAATTAAGATTCTACCCCGATAATACATGTTACACAACACGTTACTGCAGATTTTTTGTATTTTTATAGTTGCCTATATCACATATTTAAGTGTTTAGTTGCTTCTTCTCCCAATCAATAAGCGCACCTATACAGAAAACCACCCGACAAATCGCGAAGCGTCCTAAAATTGAACTATGAGTACTCTTAAATCAGGTATCGTCACCGAATGGATCGACGACTCCGTCAAACCTGGCGACGATTTCTTCCGCCACGTCAACGGCCGCTGGCTCGACACCTACGAAATCCCCGCAGACCGCTCTAAAGACGGCGGCCTCTACACCCTGCGCGATGACGCCGAGAAGCACGTCCGCGAAATTATCGAACGTATCGCGGCTGAAGACCCCACCAGCCGTATCGGCGCCCTCTACTCCTCCTTCATGAACACCGAAAAGATTGAAGAAGATCGCCTGGCACCGCTGGATAAAGAAGTAGCGCCCATCCTGGCAGCACCCACTCCCACGGCGCTGGCGCTCACCCTGGCGCTCATGTCCCGCTCGGGTATCGCGCAGCTGATTGGCTGGTACACGAGCATTGATGCTAAAGACCCGGAAAACTACACCTTCTACATCTCCCAGTCCGGTCTGGGTCTACCCGATGAGGCCTACTACCGCGAAGAGAAGTACGAGCAGATCTGCCAGGCGTACATTGAATTTGTTACCAAGATGTTCGCAGCCACCGGCTATGCTGATTCCTTCGGTCTAAGCCCCGAAGAAGCAGCGCAGATCATCTTCGCTCACGAGTCCGAAATCGCCTCCGCCCACTGGGATGTGGTGCGCAATCGCGACGCAGAAGCCAAGTACAATCCCTACACCCCGGCTGAACTAGAGGAAAAATTCCCCGGCTTCCCCTACGAGCTCTGGCTCACCTCCCTGGGTGCGGACCCCGAAAAGCTGGGTAAGATTATTGTCTCCCAGCCTTCCTTCTTCGAAGCAGTGGGAGAGATGTGGACC
>Cebus_capucinus_imitator_PRJNA485217_SSR098__coassemble_1774_pt1 | contig 24249 bp, 20 predicted proteins | sample Cebus_capucinus_imitator_PRJNA485217_SSR098__metabat2_high_PE_014 | metagenome-assembled genome bin Cebus_capucinus_imitator_PRJNA485217_SSR098 | reverse complement strand
CTGGTGCTCTGTTGAATCTGAGTTCTCGCTATCATCCGATGGTCTTTAGTATGGCAGCGGCTGTTCCTGCGGTGCTGCTGGCGCCGGATGTTTTTACGGTTCAGCGCGGTGGCGGTGCTATGGAGTTGTACGGCATGCAGCATGCGGTGCTGCCTTTGGAAATGATCTCTACTCCACTGGCATCCATGCTGATTTCTAGCGTCATGGCCGAGCGGGTTCGTGAGGCTCTGACCTCTGCACGAGACTCTATTGTCGAGCATGTTTCTGTGGTGCATGAAGCGGCACTGGCGGTTCTGCAAGGGCAAGAAGAGCCTACGATTCCGGCGTTACAACCCGCCCCGGCACTTACGCTTCTTTCTGAGGAGTGGGAGTCTGTGCGCTCTGCAGCTGTCGATATGCTAAATAATTGGTCTCAGCAGGCTGGTTTTGAATGGTCCCTGGTCGATAATATGCGTTCTTGGAATACTCTACATCGATTCAGCACCTTATCCCCTAGTTCCTATACGTAGATAGATGGGGCACCTATCTTTTATGAGGTACACCATCTATCTACTCTAATTTATAAATTCAGTAGTTCCTTCTCGTTTGTTATAATCATTTTGTATGGATATTGAGATTTTCCAACAACTACATCAATTTTTGGAATCTCTTTCTTTTTAACCATTTCCCCCTTTTTAACATCATATATTCTAAGGATATTATGGTTTAGCGAGTCATCCATATATAAATTAAAAAGATAACCCTTACCCCAGTAGAACATACCTTGATCTTTTAGCTCACTAGGACTCTTACCAAATGTTGACTTATCAAGATCCAGACGCTTAGTATTGACTCCAGTCTCAATATTAGTTGAGATAACTTCGCCATCTCCACTAATCCAGTATATTTCACCATCGGAATACCATGGTTCAGCTATCTCAGATTGAAACATATCTTTATTAATACGTTGAGCCTTGTATCCAGAAATTCGAATTTGCTGAACAGTATTTTTTTGAGTATCAAAAATAACCAGAATTGACCCTACGGCGTCCTCTGGGCCAAGGTTTTTCTCTTTATTCTCACTGCTGTATATATCCTGGATTCCAATGATCCTATGATCTATACATTGAAAAAATGCTCCCCCCTGAGGTGCGTGAAGTTCCTGCCGCAGAACAACTTCCTCATTACCATCAGGTGCTACTTTAATGAGGACCAAGGGAGATTCAGGAGCGTAGGTGTATTTCTCCGGATCTCGTGTGTATTCAGCTACGACTGACCACATACTGTCGTCTTCGCATCGTTGCAAGCTTGAAATCCATGCCATATAGGGGTAGTTACGACTCGTCTTTCCATCATGGCTTTCAACAATACGATATTCGTATCTATACCCTTCATCTGTCATTTTAATATTTTTTGCAGATACAAACCCACCATTTTTAAGACCTTTAACATTCTCATTGTAGGGAGAATCATAGCCTCGATAAATTTTTACTAGGGTATCGCTCAATATATAATCAGTATCATAATCTCCAAAGTATAGTTTTCCGTCTCGGAAATCGATATCTGAAGTTTGAGCACCAGCATTATTCAACTTAGACCATTCATTCTTTTGGGGGTCATAAAAGGCAACTCCACCTCCAGGATGTTTATATGACCTATAATCTCCTGCTATGGATACAACAATTGCACTATTCTTGAGTGCAAGCCCAGGATTATCAGAAATACTTTTACCTTGGGGAGAGTTGCAGCCAGAGAGAGAAATAATAAGACAAGATGACAAGATGGCCAGCTTAAAAATTAGGCTAGCCATCACTGCCAACTTGCCGTTTCCTAGAAACGACAATCTAATCACCTAGCCTATACGCTGGTATTCATGGAGCCACGAAGAGTTCTTAATGTCAAGAGGATAGACACCAGCACCACCGTTGGAATCCAAATCAACATTCGGGTCCGTCTGCTTATAAGCTGCCCAAACAAGCTGGGAACAATTATAAGTCGACGCATAAACGGTCTTATTATTCCAGAAGAACCAGTTATAGCCCTTACCAATCTGAGCAGCAGCAAAATTTGCAGCCTTATACTTATTAGGACTCTGGCGATCCCAGCCCACATAATACTTAAAAGCCGGGGCAGGGGCTTCAGCCCAGTGCGCATTTACACGACGAACATGTGGGCTCGTAGCCTCAACATAGGAGGAGCTGGAGTCATAAATCCCAGTATGCCCATGCTGAATACCGAGCGTGCTGTTTGACGAGTAAAAGACATCGCCGACATAACGAGGAGCACCAAGCGCCACGCGATAAGCACGAGTGTTCTCCTTTCCCAGCATTTCATGGTCAGGCTTTGCATTCTGAGATTCACGAGCTACGCGCTCCACAATCGCTTCGTAGCTTTCACCAGTCTCTTGCGCAGTCTTCACAAGCTCGCGGTGAATCAGAAGACGATCCTCAACTGATTCAGGATTCAGCCCAACTGACGTCAAGATATAGTCAAAATTCTGACTGGTCGACGGGTTGCCCGCAGCTGCCCCGGGGAGCATGCACAGACTCAGAACCAGGGCAACTCCGCCCATAAGGGTATTCTTAATCTTCATAATATATACCTCATTCGATGGGATACATCCCCTGACATGATGCATCAACTTTGATGGCTAGCTTTAGAAAAGCTAGTCCTGCCATCCTATACAGGAATCTCAAGTCACACAAGATAACATCATATCACTATAAACAAAGATTCATATAAAGAATTGTTTATATATAGAGGAGGGTATATTTACAGAAAGATATAATTACTTGTCAGACTGACATTCTACCAACAGAATCTGTCTTGTACACGGTTGTAGATAAAAATAGTTTTCATTATTACCGAAGATGTAATTATAATCGCTGATTCTAAATACTGCAGTGGCCTCATATATATTAAATTATGAACTTAATATTTCAAAATTATCCGCTTCTACCATGGCTTTCCCTTATCCAGCCCGTAACGAACTCTCGGGTTCAGCACAGCCCAAGACCGTAAAATAAGAGCATGGCTACACGTGCACGCTCCAAGAATTCACCTGCATACCGCTGCACCGAATGCGGCTGGACCACCACTAAATGGGTAGGCCGCTGCGGCGAATGCGGCACCTGGGGCAGCGTTGAAGAAAGCGCTGCTGCTATCACTACAGCGCGCACAAAAATCGCCTCCAGTGTGCAGAAACCAGCGCTACCCATTGCCGATGTTGACTCCACCATTGCCGCCTATATGAGTACCGGAAACCCCGAGTTTGATCGTGTGCTCGGTGGCGGTCTGGTGCCGGGTGCTGTGATTCTCATGGCGGGTGAGCCCGGCGTGGGTAAATCTACTCTGCTTCTTGACGTGGCGGCAACTTTTGCTCGCGGCTACGCCCTGGCTAATGGTCAGAAAGTACCCGTACAACCTCCAAAGGCTGTGCCGGGTTCTCGTGCCGCGCAGGCTCCGACCGTTCACGATGTCCTCTATATTACGGGTGAAGAGTCTGCCGCCCAGGTCAAGCTGCGTGCTGATCGTATTCACGCGGTGGCTGATCGCCTGTACCTGACCAGTGAGACCGATTTAGGTACTGCGCTGGCACATATTGAACAGGTAAATCCTTCTCTACTCGTGATTGATTCTGTGCAGACTCTGGCTTCTGCCGATGTGGATGGTTCTGCCGGTGGTGTGACTCAGGTACGTGAAGTCGCGGCTTCGATTATTGCGCAGGCAAAGGCGCGCAATATGTGCACTCTGCTGGTGGGTCATGTGACGAAGGAAGGCACTATTGCCGGTCCTCGTCTGCTGGAGCATCTGGTGGATGTTGTCTGCCAATTTGAGGGCGATAAGCACACGAATGTGCGTATGTTGCGTGCGGTGAAGAATCGTTTCGGCCCTACGGATGAGGTGGGTTGTTTCGATATGCACGAGGACGGTATTGCCCCGGTACTGGATCCTTCGGGCATGTTTGTTTCTCGTACTCCTCATCCGGTGGCGGGTACCTGTATTACAGTGACGATGGAGGGCCGTCGCCCTCTGCTGGCGGAGGTTCAGGCGCTGCTGGATAAGGCTGTTGCGCCTTCTCCTCGTCGTACGGTGAGTGGTTTGGATTCTCCGCGTATTCAGATGTTGTTGGCTGTTTTGCAGCGCCGTGCTGGGTTGAATGTTGGTTCCTTGGATTGTTATGTGTCGACGGTGGGTGGGGCTAAGATTGCTGAGCCGGCGGCTGATTTGGCGTGCGTGATGGCTTTGGCTTCTGCCGCGCAGAATAAGCCTCTGCCTCGTAAGTTGGCTGTTTTTGGTGAGGTGGGTCTTGCAGGGGAGGTGCGTGCTGTTCCGGGTATTCGTCAGCGTATTGCTGAGGTGGCTCGTCTTGGTTTTACCCATGTGGTTGTTCCTGCGTCTCCTCAGGGCGTGGGAGAAGTTCCCGAAGGGGTTACCGTCCGTGAGGTGACAAGCATTGGTGAAGCGCTTAATTTGCTCTTCCCTCAAGCCTAGACAAATTTATAGTGCGTCTATAGTGTTTTACGTTGTCTAAGATATGTATAAGACTGCGGTGTCCGGTAGGGCAAACCCTACCGGACACCGCATAAAATAATATATCTAGGCGAGCAGTTCCAAAGGCTCAACCTTTGTTGCTGCATAAGCCGGAAGACTACCGGCGAACATACCAACCAGCGCACCCAACACGGGGATACCCAGAATAATGGGCGGTAAAGACAGCTCCCACCCATTGGCAAAACACACACCAAAGCACAGCAAAATACCGGCAATAAAACCACCCACAGCGCCCAGTGCACCGAGTACAGCAGACTCCGCCAAAAATTCACCGGCAATATCCGCGCGGCTCATACCCAGAGCACGATTAATACCGATCTCACGGCGGCGCTCCCACACAGAAATCTGCATGGTCATCACAATACCGAAACTGGTTGATGCGATCATTACCGCCAAAATAATAGTCGTCAATGTACGAGAATCCCTCGTATAGGACTCACGCAAAGCAACCGGGGAAGGAGGAATATCCAGGTTCGTATCCTCCGGTCGGCGCTGCGGATCTAGTACAGTGCGCAATTGCGCAGCCACCACATCCGCACTGCCCGGGTTCACATGAACCTCCAGAGCACGCATCTGCTGGTGCGCCTTCTCAAAATAGGTACTGCGTGTGGGTACAATCAGCGCAGTGGACAGGGCACTATTCTTCGGGCCGTCGCGCACAATACCCGCCACGGTCACCTCGGAACCATTGACCATCATATGGTTACGCCCGGGCTCCGCACTCACACCAATATTCTTCGCCAGGGCAGCCCCCACATATACCACAGCCTGGTCTTCACGACCAGGTGCTGGCTCAGCGAAAGTACCCTCCGTCAGATAGGCTTCTCGGGCGCGCAACCCCTCCGCGGAAACCACTGCAAAGGGCGGGTTCTCGGTCATAGTTCCACTTAGATTCTTCACCGTATAGCTCGTATTGTGCGTATCAATGGTGAGCGTACCGGCACCGTTAATCTCGGGAATTTGAGCTATGCGCTCTTGCAAAGTCTCCTCAGGGATATCCCAGGTGGCAACCTGCAAACGCACACCAATCACCTGAGCGCTATATGCGTCCAAATGCTTAATGCGGTGCAAAGCAGAGGACTCAGAAATACCGACCAGCCCAATAATAGTGGTGGTACCAATAAGCATGGCAATAATGGTCAGCATATTACGCTTATACCGTCGCATAACGCTCAGCAGAGCGTAGGAAAGTATCTTAGCCATGATCCCTTTTCTCTCTCCGGTCGTTGTGCGTAGTTATCTGTGCGGCACTATCGCTCATAATCCGGCCATCACAAATATAAATCTGACGATCGCAACGCTGAGCAATATCCGGCTCATGGGTAATAATCACCAAAGACTGCCGATCCGTAGAACCGGAGAGCAGCAAATCTAAAACCCTATGGGAATTCTCAGTGTCCAAATTACCCGTCGGCTCATCGCAGAGTAGAATAGCCGGTCGGCACGCCAAAGCGCGGGCAACCGCTACACGCTGTTGCTCACCGCCAGACATATTTTTCGGGTACTCGTGCAGGCGATGGTCCAAACCAACCTGGCTTAGAGCTTGTAGCGCTCGTTCCTGCGCATCGTGCGTTGAAATGCCGCGCATGGTCAGCGTGTGCACAATATTTTCTAGAGCGGTTAAATGCTGAATCAGATGGTACGCCTGAAATACGAAGGCAATATGTTCTTTGCGGGCGCGCGTACGAGTGCGGTCATTTGCACGGCTCATATTCTCGCCGAGAATATGCAGCTGCCCCTCGGTGGGCTGATCCAATAAACCGATAATGGATAGCAGGGTGGATTTTCCGCTGCCGGATGCCCCGGTAATGGCAACCGATTCCCCGGGGGCAATGCGTAAACTGGCGTCTTTAAGAGCCCAGGTTGCGGGTGGAAAATATCGGGAAATATTCTCACATTCCACAGCATAGTGGGCGGTATCGGGGCGGAGGCTCATGCACGCGACTCCTTCCCGATCTCATTCCTGTCCTCGCGCAGCTTTACGTTCAGACCTGCGCGCAGCGACGCCGGGGGATTCGTAATTTCGCATTCTCCTTGGGCGCACACACCGGTGCTAATGGCTACACGTTCATTATTTTCAAGCACGAGTTCACGCGCACCATTGCGATCGACTATCGCCGATTCCATAACGGTGAGAGCGTTATCGGGGCTCTGCTGAATAATAACGTTTGCGCGTAGCTTTGCCTGGGGGTTAATGCCCTGGGGCAGAGCAGCGTTAATTCTAAAGCTCGGACGGGTAGCAGCCGGTGCTTGCTGGGCGGCAGGAGCAGCCTGCCCGGGAGCAGAATTAGTAGAGGGGGCAGCCTGGGCACTACTCGTCTGCTCCCCCAGAGTGCCCTGGATGGTTTCGCCCGCACCGGTAATCCGTACCTGTTGGCCGGGTGCCAGTTCACGTGCGGTATCGCTATTATCGGCACTCAGGGTCAGAGTGTAATTACCATCGTGCAGGGTGCAGAGGCTGCCGCTCACCTGGGCGCCCTTAACTCCGCAGCTATTCATCACGCTGTAGTCGTTGCCTTCCATAAGGGTGTATTCGGCACGAGGTAGGGGCGTGGAGTACCGGTTCTCAGCGTCTGTATCTGCGGGGGGAGCGTATCCACGGTCAATGTACAGGGAGTAGATGGCGTTAGCGGTAGCTTCGCCGTAGTGCCCTTCAGTATCCCAAATACTGTACCCCATGTTTTCGAGGGCTACTTGCAGGGCGTGTACATCTCGACCGACGCTTCCGGGTACCAGGTCGCGGTATGCCGGGGTATCGCTGCTGAAGATAAAGAGGGGTCGTTCATTAATGGTGCTGACTATATCGCCATTGTGCAGTATCGTGCCAGCTGCCGCTCCGGGGCGGGTCACCACACCGGGTATTGTCAGGGCAATATCCTGAGTGTGGGCGGGTGTTATCTGTACTTCGGAGCTATAGGAACGAATGAGGGTCTGGGTTCGAAGGGGCACCGTTAATTTTTGGGCGCGTTCGGGCTCACGGGTGGATTGTATATGGGTGTTCATTCCGCTTACGAGGGCATAGACGGAGAAACCTCCGGTGATAATAAGCAGAATAACGAGGATAGGTACCAGCCAGCCGCGGGTTCTACGAGCCGAAGCTGTTCCGGTAGTCTCCGCTATTTTTTTCGTTCCATTGTTCACGGCTCTCTCCTTCGATCCGCGTGGGTACTCTCGTACCCGGGTAGAGCTGTAGGAAGGGTGCACCTAAACGTCATGGGAGGCACACCCCTCGTGTTCTACATCTCACTATACTCTTTTAACTCTGGTTGTTAATGATTTGTACGGCGCGTTCTTTCGCCGCCTTTTCAATATCACGGATTTCCATGATCAACGCTTCGTGGTCTTTGAGCCATTGCGCTGCTTTTGAATAGAAGATATCCTCTGCTTTGCGTACGATGCCTGATGATTCTTGGCAGGTGTAGTCTGCTTGTGCCATGGCTCGTTCTTCGGCGTTGGCTTGGGTGCCGGGTGCGCGGTAGTGGCCGAATTTTTGTTCAGCTACTTTGGGCGCGTCGCCGAAGGTTTTAACGTCGGGGTATCCTGCTTGGTTCATGCATTGGGGATACTCTTTATTATCCTTATACAGTTTTCCAATTTCTTGGTTGGCTTCGCTTGAGTTGCTGGCAGTTAACAAGTCATTAGAAAAATTAGTATATTTAAGGCCATTTTCAACGCTGCCGAACACTTGCTCGTATGCCTTTGCAGTACATGAGTTTTTACCAACAGCGACCGCCATCCCACTTGTAAGAATATATGTTATATGGTCATCCGGATTCTGACTATCTGATCCGGTAAGTGCTTTAAGATATTCTTGCGATTGACCAGATGATAGATCCTCATGCTTTTCTGTTGTGATATATGAATTGTCCTGTTGGTGCAAAGTAGCATCACCATTGACAGCTTGGGATGGGGTGTATCCCAGATATTCGCCTCCGTCAGAGTATGAGTGCCCGTTATCTTTCATGCATTCTCGTGTTATAGTAGCTAAGGCTGTTTTTATATCAGCCGGAACTTCTTTATATGAGTTAATAACAGACTTAATGTCTGCAGATACCTCTACTGTTTGCCCTCCGCATCCAGCTATGAGGATAGTGCTTAAAATAGGGATAATAATTTTTGATATACGCATGATTTTCTATATTCTCGAGTAGTTTATGGGTAAGTATGTGTGCTGGATACGAATATTTCCGTATCCAGCACACACTGTATTTCTATTTAGCAGGCGCGGACGTGATCGGTCTTGTCGTTCCAATGGTCACCCACATACCAGGTCTTCTGGTTGGGATTGAGGCGGAAGGTAGTTTCTTCGCCCCACCATTCACCGTTCTTGCCGCAATAAGTGCGATGGGTCCAGTTTGCAGCTGACGAGAGCATGTTATCCGGCACGTCAATAAAGTCGTACGCAGGCGACTGGGTCAACTCGCCCTGGAACCAGGTGTGATCGTAAGCGTGGAAATCCGCACCAGCAGGAGCCACAGACCCAGCCAGAACTGCCGCCGATACCGCAAGAGCCGCACCGGTCTTCTTCATGATTGCAAGAGGGAACATTGTTCCTTCCTCCTTGATCTTAGGGGCATAAGCACCTTGGCTTATTCTTCGGTCAAGCACCTGTGCTTCATGCCCGAAATTTTATGACATGGCGAGTAACACCATGTACCAACCATGCTAGACAGCAAGATCGCAGAAAGGCAACCACACAGAAAGCCACATTCACTACAGCAAATGTTATCAAATTATAAGAATCCTATATTTTATAGTAGTAAATGCCTAAATTACCCAACAGATTGTTGTGAAAAAGTAGACAAAAAGCATTGATTTTCATCACAACTTTTTCTATATGCAGGCTTAACATTTCACTAAAACCCACATAAACCCACGGATTCTCACATGAAACCACAGTGCATATTATTGTGGCCTCGCACTATCTGGAGCCACCCATACACAGACAAAAAGCCCCGACTTCACCGTCGGGACTTTTGTCTGGAGCACATCTACCGGGCTCTAGTATAGGAACTTCTCCAGACTGCTTTCTGCCATACGGGAAAGAGATTCTCGAATGGTGCGGGCTCGCTGCTCACCCACACCCTCAACGGCTCGTAGATCTTCCAGGGAAGCCGCCATGAGTGCCTGCAAACTACCGAAACGCTCCACCATGCGCTCAGTAATAGCTCGGGGCATGGTGGGAATACCATCAAGTAGGCGATATCCTCGCGGATGAAGGGGGGCTTCCATATCTATATCGTCAAAACCCACAACACGAGCGACAGTTTTAAGGTCGACAATATCCATATCATCGAGGTTTTCCAGTGCCTGCTGTGCCGTAGCTATTGTCTGCTCACTTGCATCCGGCAAATAATCACGCAGGATAATATCACTACTCGAGCTTTCCGGGTTACGAAGCTCTTCAAGCTGCAGAGAAACCAAACGACCATTAACACCCAGTTCAAGAACATAGTGGCTGACCTCAGCAATAATTCGGCGAACCATCTCCATGCGCTGTAATGTCAATGCAACATTGGTAATAGTTACAGTCGATTCAATCTCCATGGAGGAGAGATCTGTAAGCACCGTTGAAAGGCGGCGAGTGTAGCTTTCCAGGGTTTGAATGGCCTGATTTGCTCGGCTCATCAGGTACTGGGTGCTTTCAACGGTATAGCGCGTACCATCCACATAGACAGAAATAACCGACATGGAGGCACTCACTGATATAACAGGGAATCCTGTTTGAAGTGCTACACGTTCTGCGGTGCGATGTCGAGTACCAGATTCGTTAGTGTCGATGCTCGTATCGGGCGATAGTTGAACCGCTGCGTGAAGCAGTCGGGTACCCTCGCGGTTGCAGATAATTGCACCGTCCATCTTGGCAAGTTCACGTAGGCGGGTTGCCGAGAACTCAGTATCAATACTGAAACCGCCTGAAGATATAGAAGTAACAGTCTTGTCTGATCCAAGCACAATGAGAGCGCCGGTACGACCTCGAAGGATTCGTTCTAGTCCTTCACGAAGTTCTGTACCGGGGGCTATACGAGCGATGGTCTTGAGAAGAAGTTCACTATATCTTGTCTGCACTCTACTAAGTGTACTCTTCTCACTGCATTTGAGAGGCTATCGATAGATAGGGAGAGAATGTTCAGGACATACTCTCAGACTGCGCAACGCATGAATATGCACTGTGGTTTTATGTTGTATTCTGTGGTGTTATGTGTGATTCACGTAAATATTACACATTATTATGATGGGTTTTGTGATGAAAATCAATGATTTATGTTGACTTTTTCACATAAATATGCCTATTACGCAAAGCAGAGGATATCTTCTACTCCAAAGCAGCACAATGGCTCAAAGACCACGAGGCGTTGATCATGGAAATCCGTGATATTGAAAAGGCAGCGAAAGAACGCGCCGTACAAATCATTAACTCCTAAAGTGCCTCGACTATAGCTAAGCCCCGGTATAAGGTATACCGGGGCTTAGCTATAGTTCTATACAGCGCTATTGAAGCACAAAGTTTACACGCTGAGAACTAACACCCTGCACACTGGCAACCACCCAATATGACCCCTTCTGAGCGGGTTTGAGAGCATTACACCCCAATACATTAATATTGCGATCCCAGGCATAGTCACCTACCTGAGCAGCACCAGGCTGCAACTGACCCTTCGGAGCACTCGAAGGAGCGCAAATACTCTTCGTATACACGCGAGCGCTACCCGAGGTCACCTGAATATCTACCGGGGCACTCTCCGCTGCAATAGTACAGGGGGTGGATCCGGTATTCGTATAGGTCACGCGGAAACTCGGCTGCTCACCGGCAGCATATACCGTCTTAGAAGGAGCCACCATCACCTGCAAATCAGAAGCAGCGCACGCCTCAAGAGCCGTAGAGCTCGGCTTAGCACTGGTAGCCGTCGCACTCGGAGTAGGCGCCACACTCGCAGTCGCCGCAGCACTAGTGGTAGCAGCACTCGGGGTTGCGGGTACACTCACTGTCGCTGACTGACTGGGCGCAACACTAACACTCGCAGAGGCTGAAGGATCAGTACTGGGAGTAGGACGGGCACTAAAGTTCGCAAAGGGTGCACTGGAAATAGAGGGAGTGACCGTTGCCTCCGCCTGAGAGCTGCCCGAATTAGCCTGGCGGCCCAACACAAAGGTGCCAACGCCAAAGGCCAATGCAAGAATCAGTACCACCGCTATAAGAAAAGTCCAGCGGCGCTTTACATACACAGAATCGGTCTCAGGACGGAATTCACTCATACTCTTAAGGATAACTGTTTTTATACACTCTTTGAAACTACACTCCACCCTCAAGGGTCTGCACTACGCGCGCTCTATATCCTCTCGTCACTAACCTTTTTATTTCTCCACAGAGAGCTACTATGACAGTCTGCATAGCGTAATAAGAGAACGAGCATTCCCTATCCATTCTTTATACCTAGTTACACTACGGCTCAACTCTTGGGTCCACCTAATTGGGCAAAAGCATACATATCCCGTACCCTAAAGCAATGCGAAAAAACGCCCCAGAGACTCTCCCGAACCACAACACTATTGAACGCGCCCACCATCTGATCAATAACTGGTTCATTGCCAACGCACGAGACCTACCCTGGCGACGCGCAGACTGCAGCCCCTGGGGAGTTATGGTCAGCGAATTTATGCTACAACAAACCCCCGTTAAGCGAGTGCTACCCGTCTGGGAAGAATGGATGCGCCGCTGGCCTACCCCCGCCGATCTCGCCAGTGAAGAGCCCGGAGAAGCAGTGCGCGCCTGGGGGCGTCTAGGCTACCCGCGCCGAGCCCAACGCCTGCACAATGCAGCGCGAGCCATTGTTGAAGAACACGCAGGTGAAGTACCCGCAGACTATGACCAGCTGCTGGCTCTACCCGGTATTGGCTCCTACACCGCCGCCGCTATTAGTGTTTTTGCCTTTGGTCGCCGCGCCACCGTGATTGATACGAATATTCGCCGCGTGCACGCCAGGCTCTTTAGCGCGAAAGCGCTACCCTCTAAATCCCTCACTGCGGCAGAAACCCGGCTCGCCGAGGCGCTCATGCCTAATGATCTGGGGGAATCGGTACTCTGGAACGAATCCGTTATGGAGTTGGGGGCTCTCATCTGCACCGCTAAAAACCCCGAGTGCGATTTATGCCCGGTGCGCGATATGTGTGCCTGGCGTGCCGCCGGCTGCCCCGAGGCGGAGTACACGCCCGTGGGTCAGAGCTGGGCCGGTACCGATAGGCAGCTGCGCGGGGCAATGATGGCGGTGGTGCGGGCGGCGCACTCCCCCATTCCGCGGGTGCTGCTTACGGATATGAGCGTTGATATTGCGCACCTGCCCGCCACTATTGTGCTGGACTCCGACGTGGTTCAGCTGCTTGATTCGGATGCAGGTGGGCAGCTTCGTCGTTCTATTGCGCAGCTGCGTGCTCTGGGCTCTGCTCAGGAGCAAATAGACCGCTGCTATGCCTCCCTACTTGCTGACTCCCTCATTCGAGAAACCAATACCCTGGTCAGCCTCTAAAACGAGCCTGAGTGTTTACGATTTGTAAACGTTTACAAAACGTAAACACTCACAGCGGGTACATAGGTGTGGGACTAGGGCGCAGAGAATACAGAGCATAGAAAAGTGCCCCGGTACAGCACGTACCGGGGCACTTTTCTATTCAGTCTTACTCAGCAGCTTCTTCGGTGATCTGCTCAGCGTCAGCAACAGCCTCCGCCTCCAGAGCAACAACCGAGTCCAGGGAGAGCTCCTTCATCGGGATAGAGGAGAAAGTGAACTTAGCGTTATCGCCTTCACCCTCGGCGTCCACAATGATCTTCTCGCCGGGCTTGATCTCGCCGAACAGAATCTTCTCGGAGAGAACATCCTCAATATTGCGCTGCATTTCGCGACGCAGAGGACGAGCACCCATCGAAGGATCATAACCCTTAGCGGCCATCAGAACCTTAGCAGCATTGGTCAGCTCAATAGACATATCCTGATCCGCCAGGCGCTTAGCCAAACGACCCACGAACAGGTCCACAATCTGCAGAATCTCAGACTCGCTCAGCTGCGGGAAGACAATAATGTCATCCACACGGTTGAGGAACTCGGGGCGGAAGTGCTCCTTGAGGTTCTCCATCACGCGAGACTGCATGCGCTCGTAGCTTGCATCCGAATCGTCCATTGCCTGGAAACCGACCGGCACGCGGCGGTTCACATCGCGGGAACCAAGGTTAGTGGTCATAATGATCACGGTGTTCTTGAAGTCCACCACACGACCCTGAGAATCAGTCAGACGACCATCTTCAAGGATCTGCAGCAGAGAGTTGAACAGATCAGCGTGAGCCTTTTCAACCTCGTCGAAGAGCACCACGGAGAAGGGCTTACGGCGAACCTTCTCAGTCAGCTGACCGCCCTCTTCATAACCGACATAGCCGGGAGGCGCACCGAACAGGCGGGAGACGGTGTGCTTCTCCTGGTACTCGGACATGTCCAGAGTAATCAGGGACTTCTCATCGCCAAAGAGGAACTCAGCCAGAGCCTTTGCCAGCTCGGTCTTACCCACACCGGTGGGACCGGCGAAGATGAAGGAGCCACCCGGACGGTTCGGATCCTTCAGACCCGCGCGGGTACGGCGAATCGAACGAGCCAGTGCCTTAATAGCGTGGTCCTGACCGATAACGCGCTTGTGCAGCTCATCTTCCATCTTAATAAGACGCGAAGACTCTTCTTCGGTAATACGGTATACGGGCACACCGGTGGAAACGGAGAGAACATCGGAGATAACCTCGGGGGTCACGGTGCCGAATGCATCGCCACCGTTCTCGCGCCAGTTCTTCTCTACAGCATCGCGCTCAGCAATAGCTGCTTCTTCCTTCTCACGCAGCTCAGAAGCCTTCTCGAAGTCATTGGCTGCAACAGCCTGTGCCTTCTGGTCGGCAAGCTTAGCGACCTGCTCCTGCAGAACCTTCAGCTCAGCCGGTGCGGTCATGCGCTTAATGCGCAAGCGGGCACCAGCCTCGTCAACCAGGTCCACTGCCTTATCGGGCAGGAAACGATCGGAAATATAACGGTGAGAGAGGTTAACCGCGGTCTCGATGGCCTCATCGGTAATGGTCACGCGGTGGTGAGCCTCGTACTTATCGCGCACGCCCTTGAGGATCTGGATAGCCAGCTCGGGGGAGGGCTCATCCACCTGCACGGGCTGGAAGCGGCGCTCCAAAGCGGCGTCCTTCTCAATGTGCTTACGGTACTCATCCAGGGTGGTTGCACCGATGGTCTGCAGCTCGCCACGAGCCAGCATGGGCTTGAGGATAGAGGCAGCGTCAATAGCGCCCTCAGCCGCACCAGCACCCACCAGGGTGTGAATCTCATCGATGAAGAGGATAATATCGCCGCGCTGGCGGATCTCCTTCAGCACCTTCTTCAGGCGCTCCTCGAAATCACCGCGGTAGCGAGAACCAGCAACCATGGAACCCATATCCAGGGAGTACAGGTGCTTATCCTTCAGAGTCTCGGGAACATCGCCGTGAACAATAGCCTGAGCCAGACCCTCCACCACGGCGGTCTTACCCACACCGGGTTCACCAATCAGCACGGGGTTGTTCTTAGTACGGCGGGAGAGGATCTGCATAACGCGCTCCATCTCCTGGTGGCGACCAATCACCGGATCCAGCTTACCTTCGCGCGCGGAGGCGGTCAGGTTGGTGCCGAACTGATCCAGAATGGTCGAACCTGCCGGGGTGCCCTCGCGGGAGTTGCCCGCGCCAACACCGGCGGTTTCCTTGGATTCGTTATTGCCGGGGTAACCGGAGACCAAATCCATAACGGATTGGCGCACGGCAGCGGGCTCAGCGCCCAGCTTTGCCAGCACCTGGATTGCTACGCCCTCATTAGCGCGCAGCATACCCAGCAGAATGTGCTCGGTGCCGATGTAGCCGTGGTTGAGCTGAATAGCCTCGCGCATGGACAGCTCAAGAACCTTCTTGGCGCGCGGGGTAAAGGGAATGTGACCGGTCGGTGCCTGCGGGCCCTGGCCCACAATATCCTGCACCTGCTCGCGGACAGCGTTCAGGGTGACACCCTGAGATTCGAGTGCGCGGGCACCAATACCCTCACCCTCGTGAACGAGACCGAGCAGAAGGTGCTCGGTACCAATGTAATTGTGGTTGAGCATGCGTGCTTCCTCTTGGGCAAGCACCACGACGCGCCGAGCACGGTCGGTAAAGCGTTCAAACATTGCGCACTCCTTGGAATAATGACTTGATACAAGAGTACGCAAAAAATCCGCGGGTTACCGGCTAAAGCGCGCCCTGTTCGCCATCAAGGGAAATATAGCCCTCTATCTAGCTGTGGGCGTACTTAAACACCGTGTTTTCGCCGGCAGAACGTGAGTCTACAGTTCTTTCTGCGCCGCTCTTTGCATGTCTCTAGAAGGTAAGCACGGGAGGTGTGGACAGGAGTAAGAAAGTTAGCTCTCTACCCTGTCCACATACTTCACCCTGCAATAGTTTATGGTTCATGAATTGCCCGCCGGATAATAACTTTTCAGCAGAGCCTGCAGTGAACATTCACGATGTCTAATAGCTACCCGGATACAGCCGCATCCTTGGACTATATATAGCCTTTTGGTGTTAGGGTATAGGCCATGCTCTCAGAGCCTATACGGGTTCTTTCTCACCCTCGATATCTACAGGCTCCACGGGCTAAATCGGGCAGCTTGCCCATAAACTATTAAAAAGAAAACGGGCAGGGGATACCCTACCCGTTCACTCTAGCGACTCACAGAGATGAATCGATAAAGATTAGTTCTCGCCCTCAGCCTTCAGAGCTGCGTAGTATGCATCCTGAATGTGCTGGTGAATGCGGCCGCGGGAAGAAACGGGGTGACCGTTCTTCTGTGCCCACTCGCGGATTGCAGCGATCTCGGGGTTACGCTTGGGAGCGGTACCGTTTGCTGCACGGCCAGCGCCACGGCGGTTGGTGCCGCCCTGAGAGCGACGAGCCTTTGCTACGAAGGGACGGATAGCGTCGCGCAGGCGTGCTGCGTTAGCGCTGGAGAGGTCGATTTCGTACAGAGCACCGTCGAGACCAAAGCGTACGGTTTCGTCTGCGGGACCGCCGTCGAGGTCATCTTCCAGAATAATGCGCACCTTCTGTGCCATGATTCTCAACTCCTTAGAGGTAATAGGATTATCCACCCCGCCGAAAGTTATCATCGGGGTTAGGATAGCTGTATTTGTATTTGTACATATAGTAACAGAAAAATAAAGAAATGTATCCCTATGACCGTCATAAAACTAAAAATTTTAGAAATATAAAGTCTAATAGATACGACAAAGCCGGGGATTGGAGCAAACCAATCCCCGGCTTTTAGCGGTCTATATGCCGATTCTCAGCCTAATAATAGCGATATGGTGTAGCTGACACTCTGTCAATATATACGACTATAGGCCGAAGTCAACGCGTTATTTACGCCTCGGGCTTCATCAGCGGGAACAGGATAGTCTCGCGAATACCGGGCTGACGAACCACAACGCCCTCACGCTCGGGATCCTTATCGCCCGCCAACAGCATAATCAGACGGTCAATACCCAGACCAATACCACCCATGGGCGGTGCACCGTGCTCCAGGGCGCGCAGGAAGTCCTCATCCAGCTGCATAGCCTCATCATCACCGGCAGCAGCCTTCAGGGACTGCTCGGTCAGACGCTCACGCTGAATTACCGGGTCAATCAGCTCGGAGAACGCGGTACCGCGCTCCATACCGCCAATAATCAAATCCCACGCCTCAATCAGGTGGCTATCGGAACGATGCGGGCGAGCCAGCGGCTGAGCGCTCGGCGGGTAATCATACACAAAGGTCGGGTTAATCAGAGTCGGCTCAACAATCTCACCGAAAAGCTCAACCACCAGCTTCTCAGCATCCCACTTGGGATCCACAGCCACCTCATGCTTAGCAGCAATCTCGCGCAGCTGCTCAGCGGTGGTCTCGGGGGTAATCTCAACACCCACGGCGGCGGACAGACCCGGGTACACGCCAACCCATGCCCACTCACCGAAGAGGTCAATGGTGCCAGCCTCGGTCTCAATCTTCTCGGTACCCACAGCACGAGCGCAGGACTGAATAATTTCCTTCATACGCTCAGCCATAATGAACTGATCAGCAAAAGCCTCGTAGCATTCCAGGGTGGTGAACTCGGGGCTGTGGGTGGAGTCCACACCCTCGTTACGGAATACGCGACCGATTTCGTAGACGCGGTCAATGCCACCGACCACTGCACGCTTCAGGTACAGCTCAGTTGCAATACGCAGGGTCATATCCTGGTCGAAAGCGTTCAGGTGAGTCTCGAAGGGGCGAGCAGCCGCACCACCGTGGATGAGCTGCAGGATCGGGGTCTCAACCTCAATATAACCGTGGTTCTCCAGCACGCGGCGCACGGTAGCGGTGATCTTCGCACGGTTAACCACCAGCTCGCGAGCCTCATCGCGCACCATCAGATCCAGGTAGCGCTGACGCACGCGGGTCTCTTCGTTCAGATCCTTATGCAGGACCGGCAGGGGGCGCAGAGCCTTGGACGCCATCTCCCAGCGAGTAACCATAATGGACAGTTCGCCACGGCGGGAAACAATCACGCGACCGGAGACAAAAACGTGGTCGCCCAGATCCACCAGGGACTTCCACTCAGCCAGGGACTCCTCGCCCACCTCAGCCAGGGAGAGCATCGCCTGAATGCGGCTGCCGGAGGTACCGGACTGCAGGGTTGCGAAGCAGAGCTTACCGGTATTGCGGCCAAAGACCACGCGACCAATCACGTTAACCACGTGCTCGGTTTCGTCGCCGGCAACCAGTTCTTCAGAAGCCAGTTTCGGTTCGTACTCGGCGCGAATAGCGGAAATATGGTCGGGTTCAATACGCTGACCCTCAGCGTTGAAGAAGCCCACCGGGTACGCTTCACGACCCGATTCAATCAGCTTCGCACGCTTCTCCAAGCGGATGGACATCTGCTCAGACATATCTGCAATCGCCGGTGCGGCGGTTTCCTTCGTCATCATTTCCTTATCAGCTTTGGGTGTTGCCACCGAGTACCAAACTCTATCTACTTTAGCGCAGGTCCATATTGTCAATCAGGCGAGTGGAACCCACAAAAATCGCCGCCAGAGCCAAAACACGCTCGGATTCTTCGGTGGGCTCACCAAAAGTATGGGGATCCACCAGCTCCAGGTAGTCCAGGCGTACGCCTTCGGTCGCATTAATACGCTCGCGAGCGCTCTGAAGATCAATACCCTCAAAACCGCGGTTCAGGGAGTTCTCGCGCAGCAGCGCCAGGGTGCGGGAAAGCACCAGGGCTGCCTCGCGCTCAGCCGGGGAGAGGAATTCATTGCGGGACGAGAGCGCCAGACCGTCATCATCACGCACAATGGCAACCGGGCGCAGGTTTACGCTGTGGTTGAAATCGTGCACCATGCGCTGAATCAGCACGAACTGCTGGGCATCCTTCTGACCGAAGTAGGCATTAACCTCGTGCTCTCCTGCACCGGCACGCACAATATTGAACAGCTTGTTCACTACGGTCAGCACACCGTCAAAGTGGCCGGGGCGGGTCTTGCCCTCAAACTTGGTGCCCAGCTCGCCGCTGGTAATGCGAATCAGGGGGTCGCCGTCGGGGTACATTTCCTCAACGGAGGGTGCGAAGATAACCTGTACGCCTGCCTCGCCCGCCAGAGCGGCGTCTGCTTCCAGGGTGCGGGGGTAGCGTTCGTAGTCCTCGCCGGGACCAAATTGCAGGGGGTTGACGAAGATAGAGGAGACCACCACGTCGTTCTGCTCCGCGGCGCGACGCATGAGGGTCGCGTGACCGGCGTGCAGTGCGCCCATGGTCGGCACGAAGCCCAGGGTCACATCGCGGTAAATAACCTCAGTGCCCTCGTGGGCTGCCAGGGCGCGCGCCTGCTCATCAGCCTGCAGCTGTGCTGCGGCCAGTGCTTTTGCGATTGCGGTGATGAAGTCGGCAATCGTGGTTGCAATCGTCGGCTGATTCTCAGTCATGACGAGAACTCCTTGTCGTTCGGGGCGGGATCGGTGTGTGCTCCGGGCAAGCTAGCTGCCAAGCTGCTTGAGAATCCGTCCCAATTGTTCATCGCTTAACAAACTTCTATTATGCGCTCTTTTTGCTGTAGATTCAGCCAGTGTGCGGTAGGACTCCACAATATCCGCCGCATTTTCATGCTCAGCATACTCATTCAGGGCTTTGAGGTGAGCTGCCAGAGTGTTCACATCTGCGCGTGCCACGGGCCCGGTCAGAGCATTCTCTCCCTGGCGTAGAGCGTTATCCAAAGCGGCTTTGACTAGGGGTTCCATATATCCACTGGGGTTTTCAATGCCAATGGAGGCAAGCATCTGCTGGGATTGTCCCAGGATGGTCACCAGGTGGTTGGCGGCGTGAGCTAGAGCCGTGTGGTAAATCGCACGGTCGGCTTCTGCAATAAAGACGGGCTCTCCGCCCATTTCTACCACCAGTGCCTGAGCAATGGGCAGGTAGAGGGAGGAACCGGTAACGGCAAAGGAGGTGCCGTTGAGACGGTCAATATCCAGGGAGAGGCCGGTGAATGTCATCGCGGGGTGAATTGCCAGACCGATAGCGCCCAAAGCGGTTGCGGGGGCGAAAATATCGGTGCCGTGACGACCCGAAGTGTGAATGAGCAGCTGCCCGGCTTTCAGGCTTGCGGTAGCAGCAAGGCCCGAGATGACCCCGGGAAGCTCATCATCTGGCACCGCCAGTAGCAGAAGCTCGGCAGCCTGTGCAATGGAGGCGGCGTCCAGAATGGGCACGCCAGCCAGCAGAGTTTCGGCGCGATCGCGGGAAGCCTCGGACACCGCGTGCACGCCCACGATCTCGTGTCCCGCCCCGCGCAGGGCAGCACCGAGGACAGCGCCAACTTTTCCGGCGCTAATAATGCCAATCTTCAGGCGGGCAGGTTTTAGATTCATCACCCTATTAAGTATAGAACGCGGGTGCTTGTATACCCCCATATGAGGGTATACAAGCACCCGCGAGCTTAACAATCTACCCTAAGGCTCTAGCGCCGTGGGTGCCTGATGTTCAGACCACCCGCATAGGAGAGCACATGAGCCTCATAAGGCGGTACCTGTTCAGAGACCATCCAGCGGTTACGCACACGCACCGGCCCTGCCACCGAAGCGCAATGCACAGTGCGAGCGCCGCTGGCTCGTGCTATTGGTCCTGAACTAATACGTAGCGCCAGCACGCGGGTAGAGGGAATACATGCGAGCACGCGCACACGCCAGCCGGTACGAGACCAGTAGAGGTATTCACTCCTGTGACTGTGGTCAGTGGGGGCTTGGGGCATTTCATCAATACGCTCCCAACCCATAGCCCGATAGCGCGCGGTCAAGGGTGCGAAGAAACGAGCCGCGGGCACTGTGTGCAAACGCGCCTGCCAGGGTTGGGTAGCGAGCTGCGAGGCTTGAGTATTGGAGGCTCCGGCATGCAGGGTACTCAGTAGAGCCGCACGCTGTGCAGGGCTCAGCTGTGGGTAAATATAATCCAGTACGCGGACTACATCCTGCGCGCTACCCACCGGCAGCACCGTGGAGCGGGTGAGAACATCATTTTCTTTATCCCCAAGACCCACACCGGCAATGGTGAGCTTCATGCGGTACCAGCCGGTTAGGCGCCATAGCAGAGGCTGCTCCAGGCTAAAGGACTGAATGCGCGAGAGCAGAACGCTTTGAGTGTGCGTGCCGGTCAAACCGTAGCTAATCTGCACTCCCTGCCCCCGGGCACTCGAGAGCTCGCTCAGGCTAAAGCGGGCGCCCTGATCGAATTGGTGCCAGAAATGACCCGCATAACCTAAAGCCGGGAAAATCAGGGAGGCACCATAAGCCCCGAAGACCTCGTGAACCTCTACATTCTCTACTCCCGTGATGGTGAGTATTGTAGAGACAATAACAAAAGGAACCGACCAGAAGATCAGAGCGGGGATAATCCAGGAAATATCATCCAGTAGAAGAGCACCTATATATCGGGCGGTAGATACCCTAAAAATCGGGGCAGGAGCAGTAGATAGAGAATAGTTATTCTGGTTTTGAGAACTATGATCTGAAAAAGGAGATACGGAAACCTGCTGTTCCTCGGAGCCCGGAACACCCGGCGCCGGGAATTCAGACACAGTAGATTCAGTGTCGGGGAGCGCCTCCCACCCTCGCTCAGCACGAGAAGTAGCAATCAAAGAGAAAATCTGCTTACGCAGCTGCTGAGCACGCGCCTTTGACACATATTCAATGCGCAGAGTTGTCTCAGAACCGTCAGCAACCTCGCAGCGCACCGCCACCAAACCCAGCAGACGGGCAATCACCGGGCGATCCAGCTCCACGCTCTGAATGCTCTCATAGCGCACCTGACGCAGCTGGCGAGTAAGCACACCCGTGCGGCGGTAGAGCATATCCTCACCCACCCAATAGCGGGTCGTCCACCAGCGAATCAGGGCAATGACCAGCAGAGCAACAGCAGCAAAAGGCAGCCAGCCAATCCTGCCCACGTGGTTCCGCGCCAGCTGAGCGAAGCTCTCAAAAATATTCCCGGCAACTTGCGCGTTTTCCTCCAAATTGCCGGTAATGAGAGCATCACGCACTTGAACCAGGGCAAAAGCAATAAGCGCCCAACCAATAACACCCACATGGGCTATAGCCGAGCGCCAATCGGCACGCCACCACTGCGCCTGCTGCAGCTCATCGGTTAACAGCGAAGCGTCCGGGGAGTGCGAGGACTGATGATCTGAAAAGTGAGCCATTAGAGTTCCGCCATTCGCTCTTCGGCACGCTCAAGCAATAGGGCACGCAAATGATGTGCTTCCTCAAATTTCAGGCCGTAGATCGTAATATAGGACTCCGCCACGCCCGCCGTGCGAATCTGCAGACGGCACAGGCCAGCCTTACGCTCCAGGGGTCCGGATTTAACGTCCATATATTGCAGGCGACCATAAGGAATCGAGACCTCCTGGCGAAACAAGAGCCCCTTACGGGAGGAAAGATAATCCGGCTGCACGCAATAGCCCAGGGCACGGGTGCGACGAGCCAGGGTCAGCATCCACCATGCAGACCAGAGTAGAATCGCAATAATCACCGCGTAGATAGCGTTTTGAACAGATTCAGAGACGGACAGCAGGGAAGGGAAAAACTTAAAGCCCAGAATGAGCGCTGCCTGCACAAACATAACAATGAGCAGGGCAATAGTATCGCGGGTATAGCGCACCGCAAGATAGGTAGAATGGGGCGGGATCCACTCGCCCTCATGTATACCGGCAGGCTGAGAATATTCAGACATAGTATTTTCTCCTTTGAATTTCATATGCACCCGCACGACACAACGGGCGGGGCACGATCTGTATACCCAGTGTATACAGCTCGCACCCCACCTGTGAAGAGTCACACTATTTATGATGCCATATTAACGGTACCCGTCGAAGGGCCGGTGGACGACTCCTCCTCAGGAGGCAGCTTGCACCAGCGCTGAGCCAGCAGGCCAGCCACCGTTAGCCCCAGCGCCGCAAGAGCATTAAGCACGGTGATCCACAACCCACCCAGAGCACCACGCTCAGCCAGCAGAGTCAGGTGAAAAGCCAGAATGCCGAGCATAGCGCCGGCCAGCACCGCACCGGTCACAATGGAACCTTGCGCAAAAGCAAGCACACGCGCCGCCGATAGAGCCGTCATATTACGCACCTGCGAGCGCGTTGAAGGGTTCCTAAAGCGCGATACCTGCCAGCCCAAATATAATGCCGTGCCACCAATCAGCGCACACACCAGAGCAAGCACCACAGAAGGCGCCAGTTCCGAACCGGAATTAGCCAGTAGGACATCCAGAGCAAATATAAGTGCAGCCGTGACGGCAGTCGTTACAAGAACGGTGGAGATACGGATTTCCTTCATGCCCTACTCCCCCGCCGCTTTGTGGACATTGGGCGATATCAACTCGGCACGCATAGCTCGCAGAGGGTTCACGGCGTTTTGACCGGCGGCCTCATCGGCGCGAGAAACCACATAAGCCTGGTGGATTACCGCAACCTTACGCTCGGGCGAAATGGGCAGCAGAGCCCGAGGGTTTGCCTCCGCCCAGGGCACCAGAACAAAGGCGCGCTCGCGGGCGCGAGGATGCGGCAGAGTCAGCACCGGGTCGGTGGACAGGACCGGCTCCCACGGATTTTCTGCTCCATCTGCTGCTTCTGCCGGGCGCTGTTCAATGGCAATAATGTCAATATCCAGAGTGCGCGGACCCCAGCGAACCTCGCGCGTACGATGATGAGCCTGCTCCACACGATGGCAGGCAGCCAGCAGCTCATAGGGATCTAGGTTGGTGGCGACTTCAATCACGGCGTTAATATAGTCCGGCTGGTCGGGGCCACCCACAGGAGCCGTCACATACAGACTCGAGTAATCAATCAGGCGCATACCCTCGAGTTTCAACTGCCCCACAGCATGTTCAAGGGTCTCTTCACTCTCACCCAGATTAGAACCCAGCGCTAAAACCGCACAATACTTTTCATCAATCGGCGTATTAGTCATGGGCGCACACCTTAGCTGTACCGGCACCCGGGACAGTACGAGAGCGCGCCACGCTCACCGAAACCGAACCAAAAGGCACCTGAATCGGCGCATGCGGCTTATGAACCGTCACCTCAACAGCAGCCACCAGCGGCTGAGAAC
>Cebus_capucinus_imitator_PRJNA485217_SSR098__coassemble_1762_pt1 | contig 24882 bp, 22 predicted proteins | sample Cebus_capucinus_imitator_PRJNA485217_SSR098__metabat2_high_PE_014 | metagenome-assembled genome bin Cebus_capucinus_imitator_PRJNA485217_SSR098 | reverse complement strand
TTGCCAGTGCCAGTTCGCCACGGCCCTGAACTTCCCATGCGTCGGGACGCTGGGTGGGCAGCACGCGAATGGACACGTTACCGATCAGCTCGCGGTCCAGGCGGTCCTTCACCTGACGTGCGGTGACCTTCGCGCCCTTGACACGGCCGGCCATGGGGGAGGTGTTAATACCGATGGTCATGGAGATTGCCGGGTCGTCCACCTTGATCAGGGGCAGGGGCTTGGGGTTCTCCGGATCGGTCAGGGTTTCACCAATGGTGATGTCTTCGATACCAGCAACCGCCACGATTTCGCCGGGGCCTGCTTCTTCAGCGGGCACGCGCTCCAGACCCTTGGTAGCCAGCAGCTCGGAGATACGCACGTTCTTAATGTCGCCGTCCTGGCGTGCCCATGCAACGGTCTGACCCTTCTTGAGGGTACCGTTGAAGATACGAACCAGTGCCAGACGACCCAGGAAGGGCGAGGAGTCCAGGTTGGTCACGTGTGCCTGCAGCACCTCGTCGGGGTTGTAGGTGGGGGCGGGCACACGGTCGATAATGGTCTGGAACAGGGGCTCCAGGTTGTCATTGTCGGGCAGTGCCCCGTCTGCGGGCTGGTTCAGGGAGGCTGCGCCTGCCTTGCCGGACGCGTAGACCACGGGCACGTCGAGCACTGCGTCCATGTCCAGGTCGGGTACTTCGTCAGCCAAATCGGATGCCAGACCCAGCAGCAGGTCCATGGACTCGCCAACAACTTCGTCAATACGAGCGTCGGGGCGGTCGACCTTGTTCACAACCAAGATCACGGGCAGCTTGGCAGCCAGTGCCTTGCCGAGCACGAAGCGGGTCTGGGGCAGGGGGCCTTCGGAGGCGTCCACGAGCAGCACAACGCCGTCAACCATGGACAGGCCGCGCTCAACCTCGCCACCAAAGTCAGCGTGGCCGGGGGTGTCAATAACGTTAATGGTGATGGTTTCACCGTTGGCGTGCGGACCGTCGTAGAACACGGTGGTGTTCTTCGCCAGGATGGTAATGCCCTTTTCCTTTTCCAGGTCGCCGGAGTCCATGACGCGGTCTTCCACGTCTGCGTGTGCCGAGAAGGCGTTGGTCTGCTTGAGCATCGCGTCAACGATGGTGGTCTTGCCGTGGTCAACGTGTGCCACGATTGCCACGTTACGCAGATCGGGGCGCGATACAGTGTTTTCAGACATGCGGTGTTTTTCTCGCTTAGTTCTAGGGGATGGGAGTGCCCTGCGGTCACCCCGGCGCCACGATAGTCTGTGATACGCCCCGTTCCGGCAGATGCGTAAGGAACGGTCGGCGTAACCGGCTCAATATATCGAGATATCAAGCGGATGCGGGCGCCCGGTGTGAGAACTCTTCTCGGGCACGTCAAACGCACCCGGCTTCAAGGGCTAACTACCAGTGTACCACCTAACTAGCAGCTCCTCCCTTGTGATGTTCTTCGTACAGGAAGGACCTATAGAGAAAAACGGGGTTCTGCTGCGTAGTATCAGCCCCCGCTTTTCTCTATATCGTTAGAGGAAGAAATCGTCGATTTCCTCTTCTGTATGTAGAATCTCAGATTCTTCTACTCCTACAAGACGTGCCAAGTCGATGGATGCAACGAATCGCAACTCAATATTGAGCTCAAGATTAAAAACATAATCTTGCAGCTCACCAATTGCACGGTATCGCTCGAGTATTTCGTCAAAAATATGCTGATATTTTTCGTCAAGCGACTTCACATAAGACTGAAGGTCTTCTTCATATTTTTCGAGAGCTCGCTGCTCTCGAGCAGACAAATATTTTTTACCAAGGTTCAGTACCTGATTCGCTGCGATAGATCCAATAAGCGCACCGACAACAGGAACTGGAATAATGGCTTGCCCAATAGCACCGCCCACGCTTGCAACTATAGCAGTAGCTGCAGAATCCACAACATTGAGAGTAGCTAAAGTTGCAAAGCCTTCAGCATCAATTTCACCAGCACGGAACTTTATGGTTGCGTCTAGTAGGCCAAAACTTCCAGAGGCTATTGCTCCAGCAGCAGGAGCCGCCAAACCACAGGCATTAGTCAAACCATAGATTGCGTATGCAGATAGACCACCTTTAACAGCACTTTTTAGAGTTTCAAGACCCCCTTCTTTCCAATCTTCTGCATCAAGTTCCCAGGGTTTTTTGCCCTCTTCTTTCTGTTTGTTCCATAGAAATACGCTGAGAGTAACACCACCTTGGATAGCTGCTGCTGCTCCGGCTGCTCGATGTGCTTGTTTCAGGCTTGGTTTAGCTTTTTGCGCAGCATCATGACGCTTATCCTGGGCTTCTTTTTTGATAGAAGTTTTGCGTTCCTTAGCTTCCTGTTTTAATCTAATACGTTCCTCTTCAAGGGTATCGTGAATTTTCCCTTTCTGAACCTCAGAGTACTTCAGTTTAGAAGAGCGTAACCACGATTCCCAAGGGATCTTTCGACGCAAACTTTCTTCGGTAACGGCTCTCTTAATCTCTTCAATTTTAGTTCCCGGCAGTCGAGCACCGTTATACTCAATATACCGTTCACCAGCCATGATTTTACGGATTACTTCAACTTGTTCCTCAGGAAACATCATATCCATGTCATAGTTAGAAGAAGTTTTAATTGCCCGGAGAATATTTGCATAAAACTTCATCTGGACATCTTGACCATGAATTTTCAAGTCGGATATTCCATTATCACCCAAAAGCTCCACATAATCTTTTGCGTAACCCTTCATGAAAGCACGAGCATTACTAATGCCGGCTTCAGCAGCTTCAGCTATGAATCCATGAAGACCTTTCTCTCCGCCGCGATTTGCAGATATATACCCATCTATTTTATCTTGAGCCCAATCAATTTTATGTAGTGATTCCTCTAGGTTACCAGCAACTTGAGCAAGATTTCCATTCTCGGATTTTAGGATTTCATCAATCGCATTCTTAAGGTCTTTAAGGCGAATATCATTCAGGCACCCAATATAGTCAGCAAGCCCCTGAGTAATATTACGTTCCACTTCCTGCTGATTAATCTTCAAGGCTCAATTCCTCATTAATTAGGCGCGCAAGGGTCAGAGTCAGGTTCACTAAGGTACCGGCTTGTTTCTTCTCGTCGGAGGTAAAGCTTGCGTAGTCAGTACCGGTTACTGCCTTATCTGCTGCTTCTACACCGTCCATCTGCGTTTGGGTTACTTCAGCAAGAGCCATAACTTCTGCATTCATTACGTCGAACTTGCGGATAATCTCTTCGACTTTCTCGCGTTCAGACATCAGAGTCTCTGCCGATTCTTCATTCTTGTTACGTGCAGCAAAGCCCGCACCAGCTGCACCAACTGCTGCAACACCGGCAATAGTCCAGCCCACAGGACCAGCTAGTGCAAGAAGTGCGGAACCTGCAGACACGCCACCGCCGCCAGCTGCTAGGGCGCCACCACCCAGCCACGCAAGAGCAGCATTGGACGCTGCCGCACCCGAGAGCGCAGAAATAGCAGTGCCAGTGGAAGCCACACCAAAGGTTGTTGCAATACCCATTGCGGCAGCAGGCCCCATCGTCGCAACAGCAACACCCAAAGCGCTCAAGGTAGCACCCGCACCGGCACCATTTGCAGCAACTTTAGCAAGCTTTTCTGCTTCCTTAATTTCATTTTCTTTCTGTTCGAAAGTTTCGATTTCAGCATCGATTTTCTGTAAATCAACCGCAAATTCTTTGGGTGTATTCGCAAGTTGGTTAATATGACGCTCTGCATATTTCACATGCACAATAGCGAGCTTACGCAGGTCGTAGAGAGCCTGAGAGTTCTTCTCCAGCTGTTCTGCTTCCTCCTCGTAGCGCTTGAGAGCGTCTTCGTAGTCTTCCCGCGCACGCTTCTGCAACTTAGAGTTAAATAGATCGATCTTTCCGACATTCTCCGAAATATCGCCTGCAGTATTCTGAACGTTCTTCGCGGTATCCTGAGCAAAACTCTGGACGTTCTTCGCAGTATCTTGTGCAAAGCTTTGAACATTCTTTGCCGCGTCCTGGGCGAAACGTCCTACTCCAGTAAAGAAGTTATTTTCTTCCTTAGATTCTACGTCTGCGGCTGCCTTCTGGGTTTCAACCTGCGCAGTCCGCTCCTCAGCTTCAGAAGATTCTGCGAGTTCCTTCTTAGGCTCTTCTTCACCTTTGGAAAGCTTATTCAGACTGTCTCCGATGTTATTAAAAGCATCGCCCAAACCGCCCAGAAACTTACGCATTATTTGTCCTTATATATGAGTAGTGAGAGTACTATGAGTGCATCATTATTGGTGCATCTAGCTTGAGTATAGCACCGGGATAGGTGCTTGCGCTGACAATCTGTCACGGCTCTTCTGTGCTTCTCCGATACTTGCTCAACCGGCTACTGGGAGGATAGATAACACAGCAGAATACCCTCGCCGATTCTCCGTTATAGGGAACCCACGAGGGTATTCTTAAAGTCCGTTATCGGCTATCTTTCGGCGTGGATTTACGGTTAGGGATAACCAATATCAGCCGCTACTCCTGAGTACCCAGCCACCACTCAATCATACGGCGAGCCACCGCATTAGTGCCCGGTAGCTGAAGCTTCGACGCTTGCGCATCCTCACCGGCGCTAACGGGAGCCTCAGATAGCGCGGCACGCAGCTGCTGCGCGTCAAACCAGCGCGCATGAGCAATCTCGCCATCCAAATAATTCAGCTGCTGCTGCTCATCCACGAAAACCTGGAAACAGATCATCAGCGAGCGGGGAAAAGGCCACACATCGCTCATGCGGTATTCAACCCGCTCAGCCTGCAGCCCAATCTCTTCGTACACTTCACGCACCACCGCATGCTCAAGGTTCTCGCCCGGATCAACAAACCCGGCAATGAGCGCGTAGCGATTGGCGTGCCACTGGCGGTTATTTGCAAGCAGCACACGCGTATTGTCGCGATTAGTTACCAGTGCCATCACCGCGGGTTCAATACGTGGGAAGATCATCTCCCCTGCCTCGGAGACTCGAATCCCCTTGGAATTCAGGGGCACAGCGTCGCCGGTGTAGGCGCTATAGCCCATCTCAATACGATAGTCGCGAGCCGCGAGCGCTTTAGCGTAGTGCGCGCGGCCTTGCGGGTCTTGCTCACCCGGGTAGAAACGGAATCCGGAGCTACTGGGTTCAACCGCCGCCCCCTGGTTACGCAACTGCTCGGCAATCTGGGTCAGTACCGCATCTTCGCAATACAGAATGGTAATGTCCTGTTCGTATCCGCCCGCGGGCTCGATTTTTTCACGCGGGGTGTATTCGTCGAGCAGCTCAACATTGAGTGTGTTTTTCTCCTCTGCGCTCAGATAGTAGAGAGTTCCGCGTGCGTACTCACCGTCAGTGGTGTGCAGCAGTGTTTCACCGGATCGGGAAATACAAATATAACGTTCAGTACTCATACTCCCAGTCTACCGCCCAGCTCCTTTTACCTTTATTCGCGAGCAGACACCTTATCTGCAATCAGACAGCTTATATGCGCACATAACCTGTCTGATTGCACATAAGGTGTCTGATTACCGAAGATTCCTTCTCCATTCAGCCAACACCCAGAATCACATGATATGTATATAACATGCACAAAGAAGTAGTAAACCATACCAAAAGCTATCAAGAGCTGATAGAAATGGATTTTAGTTCTAGATCTCTACAGACCCTGGTCGACACAGGGAACATCAGACGAGTCACGCGAGGAACCTATAGCTCGCAGGTTCAGCCGAGCAGGGAAGAAGAACATTTAGCCCTTGCTATCGCGTTTCGGAATCGCCGAGCAGAGACAGTGCTCACTCATACCAGCGCCGCCATTGCGTGGGGACTCCCTGTACTCAATGTACCCCAGCAACTACACATTCGCGCACAAAAAGGTAGTCATAGTCCACAGTTAATAACTCATCAAGACAGTCTAAGCCTCGCGGCATCAACAGCCACTACACCATATGCTCTTAAAGCAACAGTACCGCTAGATACCGTTGTCGCGTGTGCTCGTACCACTCCTCTCGATGAGGCGGTAGTAATTGCAGATTCAGCTCTGTATCAAGGGCTTATGGGTTACCAACAGCTACATGACGCGCTATATGCTGTTACGGGGCCGGGCAGTAGAAGAGCGAAAAAAGTTGCTGATTGTATGAGCACACAAGTCATGTCACCGGGTGAGACTCTTCTAAGACTCCGCCTTCTGGAATGGGGATTCACCCCGGTTGTTCAGTGCCCTGTTTCTACCTCCCAACGTGTGTTCCACGGGGATTGTGGGTTACCCGAATATAAAGTTCTTCTGGAGTTTGACGGAAAAGTGAAATATAGCGGAACATACGGTTCTCCCCATACCGTACTCATGCAGGAAAAAGAACGCATGGATGCCATCCTCAACGCCGGGTGGCGCCTCATTCGTGTGAATTGGGGGATGGTACAAAAGCCTGCTCATAAACTTCAAGCTGCACTAAAGGCACACGGTGTTCCCGTCTAACCTATTCGCGAGCAGACACCTTATCTGCAATCAGACAACTTATATACGCACATAACCTGTCTGATTGCACATAAGGTGTCTGATGGGGGTTCCGAGAGCGCAGTACCCAACTGCATGCCACTACATACTTCACCCCACAATCAAGCACATAAATTTCGCCTTCTGATAGTGGCAGAGAGAAGCGAAAAAAGGGAGAATAGAAGCATGACTACTATTGACCCCACGACCACCAGCGCGTGGTCGGCTCTGAATGAACTGTCCAAGAACCAGAAGCGCGATCTGCGCGCCTGGTTTGCCGCTGATCCCAAGCGTGCCGAAAAGTTCAGCTTCAGCGCAGCCGACCTGCACGTGGATCTATCCAAGAATCTCATCACCTCTGAAACTCTCGAACTGCTGCTTGAACTGGCTGAGGAAGTAAACCTCGAGTCCCGCCGCGAGGCAATGTTCTCCGGCGAGCACATTAACGTCACCGAGGACCGCGCCGTGCTGCACACCGCTCTGCGCCGCCCCTCCGGCTACTCCCCCGCCCTGCACGTTGACGGTCAGGACGTTGACGCCGATGTGCACGCCGTACTGGCAAAGATTTACGCTTTCGCTGAGCGCGTGCGTTCGGGCGAGTGGACCGGTGTAACCGGTAAGCGTATTGAGACCGTGGTGAACATTGGTATTGGCGGCTCCGATCTGGGCCCGGTCATGGTGTACGAGGCTCTCAAGCCCTACGCCGATGCCGGTATTTCCGCTCGTTTTATCTCCAATATTGACCCGACCGATGCCGCTGAGAAGGTTGCCGATCTCGACCCGGAGACCACTCTATTCATTGTGGCCTCCAAGACCTTCGGCACCCTGGAGACCCTGACTAATGCTCGCGTGTGCCGCATCTGGCTGCTGAATGCCCTGCGCAAGGCTGGCGCCCTGGAGAATGCCTCCGATGAGCAGGCTGTAGCTCAGCACTTCGTGGCTGTTTCTACCGCACTGGATAAGGTTGCTGCATTCGGCATTGATCCCGAGAACGCTTTCGGTTTCTGGGACTGGGTTGGCGGCCGCTACTCGGTAGATTCCGCAATCGGTACCGTGCTGGCTATTGTGCTCGGTCCGAAGGTTTTCGAGGAGTTCCTGGCGGGCTTCCATGCTATGGATGAGCATTTCCGCACCGCTCCCCTGGCGCAGAACGTGCCGGCTCTGATGGGTCTGCTGAACATCTGGAATGTGAACTTCCTGGGTGCGGCTTCTCATGCGGTTCTGCCCTACGACCAGTACCTGCACCGCTTCCCGGCGTACCTGCAGCAGCTGACCATGGAGTCTAACGGCAAGTCCGTGCGCGCTGACGGTTCCTTCGTGAATTACTCCACCGGTGAGGTTTTCTGGGGTGAGCCCGGCACTAACGGTCAGCACGCGTTCTACCAGCTGATTCACCAGGGTACCCAGCTGATTCCGGCTGATTTCATTGCTTTTGCGAACCCGGTTCACCCGACCCGTGACGGCGAGCAGGATGTGCACGAGCTGTTCCTGGCGAACTTCTTTGCGCAGTCTCAGGCTCTGGCATTCGGTAAGACCGAGGAGGAGGTGCGCGCCGAGGGCACCCCGGAGGCTATTGTTACCGCGCGTATTTTCAGCGGTAACCGCCCCTCGACCTCGATTATGGCGTCTCGTTTGACGCCTTCGGTGCTGGGTCAGCTGATTGCCCTGTACGAGCACATTACCTTTGTTCAGGGTATTGTGTGGGGTATTGATTCCTTCGACCAGTGGGGTGTTGAGCTGGGTAAGAAGCTTGCCCTGGATCTGGTTCCCGCTATTGAGGGTAATGAAGAGGTTCTGGCTCAGCAGGATTCTTCGACCGCTTCTCTGATTAGCTACTACCTGGCTAACCGTCAGAAGTAGTCTTTAATCTATAGTGAAAGCCCGCCCGGTGTTGTACCGGGCGGGCTTTGTATATGCCGCATGGCTGTATTTAGATGAGCGTCTCTAGATTTCGAATCATGTGCGCGAGTGTATCAATCACGGTACACTCGCTCAGTGTCGGGATCGAGCGCCCTTCTACTCCCCCGGCGTCACGGTGGGCAGTCATGGGCTCGGTACTGCTCTGCTCGCCGGGGGTTTCAAAATCTACCGCGGGGATATGCACAAACCCGGCGGGTGTCTTCTCGTTACGCCCAGCCAGCAGATGTTGCACGGTGTACATAACGTGGTTGCACACATAGGTTCCTGCGGTGTCGGAGATTTCCACCGGGTACCCGGCAGCATTCGCCGAGGTGTAGAGGGCGCGCACGGGCAGGGTTGAGAAATAGGCGGCGGGTCCTTCGGACGCGATGGGGGCATCTTGCAGGCGCACGCCGTCGTTATCGTCAATATTCGCGTCGTCTAGGTTGAGCGCAACACGCTCCAGGCTAATACGCGGGCGCCCGACCGCCACGCCCATGCTGATCACCGCATCATAGCTGCTTTCAGACAGGCACCCAGCGAGCGCAGCGCTGGAACCGGCGTAACTGACGGGTAATTCTTTCAGGGTAATCTCGTGTTCACCGGCTAGCTCGGTGACCAGCGCTGCGGCAATCCGCTGTGTGGGGTTGACCGGCACGCCGGGGAAGGGTCCGAAGCCGGTTAGTAGCAGTCTCATGCCCAGCCGAGCTTTTCCAGTAGCTCTTCGGGGGTTTCGGCTACGATCAGGCGTTCCAGGTATGCAGGTTTGAGCAGGTCGGTGGTTGCCATGTATTCCATGGCTTCGATGAGCTTATCCCAGTATCCGTTGACGTTCAGCAGTGCCACGGGCTTGGTGTGGATTTCTAGGAATTGCCAGCTGAAGACCTCGAAGAATTCTTCCAGGGTTCCGGGGCCACCGGGCATGGCGACGAAGGCATCGGCTTTGTCGATCATGAGGGCTTTGCGTTCATGCATGGTGTCGACAATGTCGATGGTGGTTTGGCCGGGGTAGACACCTTCCATGCCGACCAGCTGGTGGGTGACTACACCGTAGACTTTGCCGCCTGCGTTCAGTGCTGCTCCTGCGACGGTGCCCATGAGTCCGTTCTGGCCGCCTCCGTAGACAACGCCGATGCCGTTCTGGGCGCAGAGTTCGCCCAGTTCGCGGGCGCGCTGTGCGAAGAGGGGGTCGTTGCCCATATTGGCGCCGCAGTATACGGCTAGATTGCGAGTTTCACTCATGGTTTTCTCTTTTCGTTTCGATGCGCATCTGTCGTGGATGCGCGCATTGTTCTGTTTTCTAGGCTAGTTTGTGCACCAGTGTGGGGAAGATGCGCTCGGTGTTTAGCGGCGCCTGGTCAGGCGTATATGCATTATCCGGGTCGGTGCCGGGGTTGACCCAGCGCAGCTCGGCGATTTCCGCCCGAGGTTTTAGAATGCGTAGCTGCGCTTCTTCGTGCGTAGCGGCGCGGTAGAGGTATACATCGGCGATGACGGTGTATCCGCTTTCGTTCAGTGCCGCGGCGCTCATGGTTCCTAGGCTTTCCAGTCGTGCGGGATCTGCGCTAAAGCCAAGTTCTTCCTGTACTTCACGCAGGGCAGCGTCACGGGGGCTTTCTCCGGGTTCGGCTTTACCGCCGGGCATCATGAATCCGTCGGTTTTGGCTTTGCGCACGGTGAGCACGCTGCCGTCACCGGTGGTGATTGCCACGGCTGAGACGCGCACTTCTTTGCGGGTCGTGTTGATGGCGTGGTGGGTGGTGGGTTCTGTGCTCATATATCCAGTGTATCCTCTAGTAACCCTATGTTCAGAGTCACAGAGATTTTTGGGAGGGTTTTCCCAGAAAAGACAGCTTATTGAGCGATAGGCACCCGCCGTATATATACGACGGGTGCCCGGTACGCTCACAAACCGATACGGGTTAGTCCTGGAACTTCACCTCATAGCGGTGAATAAATGCAGCCATTGCCTGGCGCTCCACCGGTGCATGCGGGCGGAAGGTACCGTCAGACCAGCCGGTGGTGATTCCTGCACCGCTCATCCACGCGATATCCCCGGCGAAGGGCGAGTTAGGGTCAACGTCGCTGAACTTCTTGGGCATACCGATTTCGTACGCGCCGCTATTGATGTGGTAGCGATGGAAGAATGCAGCCATTGCCTGGCGTTCCACCGGCGCGTGCGGGCGGAAGGTTCCGTCGGGCCAGCCGGTGGTAATGCCCTGCTGGTGCATCCATACGATTTCTTTGTAGAAGGGGAAGGAGGGGTCTACGTCTTTGAAAGGTGAGGAGCCGGGCAGCTTCACCTCGGGTGAGCCTGCCATGCGGTAGAAGTAGGCTGCCATGGCTGCACGTTCTACGCTTTGACTGGGGCGGAAGGTCCCATCGGAGTACCCGGTGGTAATCCCGGTATCGGCCAGCCACGCAATGTCCATGAAGAATTGGTGGGTGGTGGGCACATCACTAAAGACCTGCTGCGGGGTGTATTCTCCCTTGGGGTTGGGGTGAACTACCGGCGGGTTCTTGGGGATTTCCACAACCACGGGTAGAGTCACATTACCCACGGCAAACATACCGGATTCTACATCAGCGCCCTCGGTGTAGCCGCCACCGTCCTTGGGCATCATGGTGTGCACGCGGGCAATGTATACACCGGCGTCGCTGTCTTCGAAGACATGCTTGCGGTCGCTGCTCTTCCACTTATCTGCCGAGCGTTCGCGGTGGAATTTCGAGGTGCACTGTTCAATGCACTCAATGCTCACACGCCATTCCATGCCTTCAATATTTTCGGGGTAGTCCCACTCAACGGTTACGTTGTTCTTAGCGTCTACGCTGGTACGTACATTGCTGGGCAACGGGATGCTATCCTGTTGGGCGCGCTCGGGGATGGTAATGGTAATACCGCGGTCAAAGTAGCGTTCGGTCAGCACCAGACCGTGGGCTGCAGCGGCACCAATGGAGTAGGATTTTCCGGATTTGAAGGTATCTCCGGGTACGGTAATGGTGCGCTCGAACTTGCCGTCTTTAATCAGGTGAGCGGGAATCCACTCAGCAATCAGAGCATCTCCATCGCCCTTCATATCGCTGCACTGGCCAATCTTCCACACATCGGTGGTGGTGATCATCAGGTACACGCCATTGCGGGCTGCGGGTTCACTCTCATCGTAACCTTCACCGCGCAGGGTGAAGGTCATGGGCTGAGTGGGATCGAGGTTTTCGGGTGCTTCGACGCTAAGTTTCACATTGGAGGTGCGGGTATCGGGAGCACCGGGTTCGCAGCCGCTACTGACGCTAACTTGTGCGGGTGCGCTGGGTGCGGCAAAGCTTGCCGGTACGCTGCCGATGCTCAGCAGCAGGCTTGCTCCCAAGATGAGAGCGGGGCGGGACTTAATCATCTCTGATGCCTTCCATTGAAGTCGTGATATATGGTGCCGATCGTTTTTGTTCGGCGCTACTCAGAGTACCATGTTTGGCTAAGGCTAGCCTTAATTTCTGGCATTCTACCTAAATATGACATCCTCCGGGTAGGCAAAAGGGGCGGGGTGATTATTCACCCCGCCCCTTTTTTTCAGCTATTCAGTTATTCGGCGAGGAGAAGCTTCTACTTGGAAACCTTCACATCCAGACCGGATACATCCACCTGCTCCAGGGGAATGATCTTATCCTTCTTCACAGCGCGGTGACCCAGCCACACAGCAATGAAGACCGGCAGACCAATGTAGGCGCTGGCAATACCAACCCAGTCGCCACCCACGATCGCATCGTAACCCTGGCCTGCGATAACCAACACGCACATCAGGAATGCAATCATCGGGCCAATCGGGAAGAACGGCGCCACATAGGGCAGCTCGTCCAGGGAGTGACCCTGCGCGCGGAATGCACGGCGGAAACGCCAATGAGCCACAGCAATACCCACCCAGGTAATAAAGCCTGCAAGACCGGAGACATTCACCAGCCACAGGTACGCGCCGTCCGGGGAAATCAGAGCTGCGATAAAGCCAAAAGCACCAATCGCAGCGGTTGCCAGCAGCGCGGGCAGGGGCACGCCGTTCTTAGAAACGCGAGCGAAAATAGCCGGTGCCTTCTTTTCCTGAGCCAGGGAGAAAAGCATACGAGCCGATACATACAGGCCGGAGTTACCGGCAGAGAGCACGGCGGTAAGAATCACGGCATTCATGGCTGCTGCCGCAAAAGCAATACCCGCACGCTCAAAAATCAGGGTGAAGGGAGAGATGCTAATATCGCCCTCTGCTGCGGTGAGCAGATTCGGGTCGGCGTAGCTAATGAGAGTACCGATGACCAGGATCGCACCAATGTAGAAGAGCATAATACGCCAGAAGACGCTGGTCAGTGCGCGGGGCACATCGCGGCGCGGGTTCTGGGATTCGCCCGCCGCCACGCCGATCATCTCGGTACCCTGGAAGGAGAAACCCGCGACCATAAAGATAGCAAAGACTGCCATGGGGCCGCCCACGAAGGGCGCTTCGCCTTCGGTCCAGTGGCTCAGGCCGGGGCTGGGACCGCCGAGAATACCGAAGATCATGGCAACGCCAGCAACCAGGAAGATAATAACGGTAGCGACCTTAATGAACGCCAGCCAGAATTCACTTTCACCGTAAGCGCGCGCTGAGAGGGCGTTAATTGCGGTCAGCAGCACCAGGAAGCCACCGGCCCAGACGGCGGGGTGTACATCCGGCAGCCAGTATTTCATCACTTCGCCCACGGCGACCAGTTCGGCGGCGACGGTAATCGCCCAGTTGAACCAGTAGTTCCAGCCCATGGCAAAGCCGAAGGACTCGGAGACGTAGCGGGTTGCGTAGGTCTGGAAGGACCCGGGCACGGGCAGGTGCGCTGCCATTTCACCCAGGGATTGCATGAGGAAGAGCACCATAATACCGATCAAGCCGTAGGCGAGGATTGCGCCGCCGGGGCCCGCGGTGGAGATGGTCTTACCGGAGGCGACGAACAGGCCGGTGCCAATGGCGCCGCCAATTGCAATCATCTGCATATGGCGGGCGGTCAGGCCGCGCTTGAGTTCCTGCTGCTCCCCTGCGGTAGAGGTTTCAGTCTGTGACATTGTGTTTCTTTCGTCAACGGTCTGTTATGACCGGGCGATGAGGCTGTTTCAGCTTGGGCGCGCGTCATAAGTTTTGCTTATGCACCCTAAGCACAGCTTAAGTAGTACCGTTCTATACTACGTGCCCCGCGCCCAACACACCACCCCCGAGCAGGCTATTTGGGCAGTATCACCCCGTATCACGCGGAATATACCTGCCACGGTAGCTCCCCTTATCCCCCGCCGATCGATCTCGACATACAGCGCACGCACCCTGCTCGCATAAAAGCCCCGCACAGTTATACACTGCGCGGGGCTTTTGAGTATTCAGGCACGAACCATATTCAATGATTAGCCGTTAACATTACGGAAGGTCACGTGGGTTGCGTGCTCCACGGTACGGGATACGGTGCAATCCTTTTCAGCGCTGCGGGCAATCATCCGCTCTACCTTGGAGGCAGCCTTCAGGCCCTCTTCGCTGGAGTCAAAGGCAACGTCAAAGTCCACCTCAATATCGTCCAGGCGTACCGCGCCGTCCTCGTGCTGCTTAATACCGGAGGAAAGAACCTTGAAAATTTCGGGTTCGATCTTGCGGGTGGTGACCATATCCACATCTACGGCGGAGCAGCCGGCAATAGCGGCCAGCAGCAGCTCAACGGGGTTGAGCATGCCCTCGCCCAAGCCGAAGTCCAGGGTTGCGCCGTCCTTATTGGTGGCGCGGTAGTGGGTGGGGCCGATACGCTCTACGCTCACGGCGCGGTAGTCTTCATTCGCTACTCGTTCGGGGTTATTGGCGGGGCCGTGTGCAATGTGCAGCTTCTCGCTCATTGTAGTGCCTTTCCGGTATATGGAAGTTCTTCTATGTTTACTATAACCGTCCGGTGGCGTTTTTATTCCCGCGCTAAAATGGTGGCTGCACACAGGTTCTTTCCCGCCTCCGCGGTGGATATTTTTGAGGTTTTATGACTAAGGACTATCAGGGCTCCCCGCCATCAGACGCGCCCGATCAGGCGCCGGATACTATTCGTTCCGGTTTTCAGCAGGCTTTCAAGCTCAGCGCGGTGATGCTGGGCGGCATGTTTGTGCTGGGTATGGGTTTGGGTGTACTGGTTAATTCTTATGGTCTGCCCTGGTGGCTGCTACCTTTGCTCAGTGCCGTGATTTTTGCCGGATCGGTGGAGTTTTTGACGGCTTCTCTGCTGGCGGCCGGTGCCCCGATTTCTTCTATTGCTCTAACCACTCTGCTGGTGAATGCCCGTCACCTGGTGTACGGAATTTCGTACCCTCTGCACCGTGTGCGCGGTAGGTTCTGGAAGTTTTTTGCTATATATACTCTCTGCGATGAGGCGTATGTGCTCAATACGGGTGCCGATCGCGAGCGCCTGGGTTCCTGGCGTATTCTCTGGGTTCATATTCTGCTCTATTCGGTGTGGATTAGCAGTAGTTTGCTGGGTTTTGTGGTGGGCGCCGGTTTCTTGGGTCATCTGAAGGGCATTGATTTTGTGATGACTGCACTCTTTACAGTCATGGCGATGGATGCGTACCGCGAAAACCCCGATCGTGTTGCGGCGTGCTGCGCTCTGGGCTCTGCGGCGTTGGCTTTAGTGCTGGCTCCAGGTTCTATGCTCCTGGTGTCGATGAGCGCTTATGTGGTGCTCCTGCTGGTGCGTTTTGTGCTGGCGCGTCGTGCGGGTACTCTACCTCAGCCGCCTGAGCTTGCTCCCGCTGAGCTTCAGCCGGTTCAGGACGAGACGTCTGGTGTTCAGGAGGCGCGCAATGATTAACGGTCAGATTGATGCGGGGTATATTCTCACCGCGGTGCTGATTTCGGCGGCTATTACTTTTGGTTTGCGCCTATTGCCTTTTGGTATTAAGCGCGCTCTGGCTGGTTCTGCTCTTCTGGAGGCGCTCAAGCAGTGGCTTCCTTTGGGGGCGGTGATTCTGCTGGGTATTTTTGCAATGACTCGCGTGGATCTTTCATCCCCTGCTGGTTGGGTTCCGCAGGCTATCGCTACTGTGGTCACCATTGCGGTGCACCTATGGAAGAGGAATCTTATCTATAGTATGGTGGCCGGTACGGTAACCTGCGTGGTGCTAGCAACCTGGGTTTTCTAAAGCGTATATACGAAAAGCCCCGCGAGTCTATCGCGGGGCTTTAGCATGTCTATACCTTAGGCGATTGCTGCCTTTGCTGCTTCGTAGTTGGGCTCGTTGGTCAGCTCGGAGACCAGCTCTGCGTGGACAACTTCACCGGCGGGGTTGATAACCACCACGGAGCGTGCCAGCAGTGCTTCCAGCGGGCCGTCTTCCATGAGCACGCCGTAGTCAGCGCCAAAGCTGGAGCGGAATGCGGAGGAGGTCACGACGTTCTCAATGCCCTCGGCGCCGCAGAAGCGACCCAGGGCGAAGGGCAGGTCGTTAGAAACGCACAGCACGACGGTGTTTTCCAGGGAAGCGGCTTCCTTGTTGAAGGTGCGCACGCTGGTTGCGCATACGCCGGTGTCGATGGAAGGGAAGATGTTCAGGATCAGGTTCTTACCCGCGAAATCGGAGAGCTTAATGGGTGCCAGGTCTGCGCCCAGTACCTCGAATGCAGGTGCGGATGCGCCCACTGCGGGCAGTTCGCCGTTGGTGTGGACGGGGGTTTCATTGTGGAAAGTAATTTCAGCCATGCTTCTATTGTGCGCGCCCGCTCTTGGTCTTGGCAAGATTAGGAGCGGCAGGCGCGTCATATTAGCGCTGGGTGAATTCGCGTGGTGTTCTACCCTGTTTCGTCATCGGTGAGGTATTGAATCAGGTAGGCGCGTCGCGCGGCGGCAAGACGCGCTGTAATACGCGTAAAGATTTGCAGGCTCAGGGCACCGTATACCCACATGGTCAGAGCAAAGACCAGCGGACGGTAGGGACTATGAGTCTTGACTCCGTCTGTGCTGACGGTATGCGGTAACAGCCAGTCACTAATCATGAGCCCGGGGTACATGAGCGCTAGCAGTACAGAGACGAGCACCAGTCCGGGGCCGAAGCAGAGCACTGCCCAGCGCACATTCATACGTACTTGGTGGCGGCGTTCCCATCGCCAAGCGGCTCCTCGCAGCTGGTAGGGAAAGAGAATCCCGATAATGGACCCCAGGGAGAGGGTAATCGCAGGAATCACGAAGAATGCGGTGAAGGTCATGGCGCTATGCCGCAAATCGCCGTGACCGAGCAGGTGCAGCACGAGCGCCACGACACAGCCGGTAATACCGGTCAAAATACCGATAGCGGCGGCCTTGACGTAGATAAAGCGTCGTATGGCGTTGGGGTTGGGACTGCGTAAGGCTTTGAGGGCTTGACTCGGGTCGTGCCCGAAGATATTGGTGGAGGTTACATCGGCGACCATATAGCCGACAACCACCATGGCGAATCCTGCCGGACCGTAGAGGTTGCCGAAGAACCAGGTGCGCCAGTCAGCGGGCAGGATTGCCCACCACAAAAACGCCAGGAAGGCATTGCAGATCAGGGTTTGGGTTTCTACCGGTAGGGGTCGGGATAGCAGTCGTTTCAGTTCCCCTCGCACGGTGGGGTTATAGCTGGTGTCTTCGCGGTCAATCAGTAGCTGCCCAGCGAGGTATTCGGTGTAGAGTCGTTTCCTGGTTTGTGCCGGATGAGCCAGCGCTGCCGCGGTGGAACGTGCGTTGCGTGCGGTGTCTTTGACGGCTTCTTTGGCTTCTGCGCGCACGACTCGGCGGGCGGTGGTTGCGCTTTCTTTGACTCTAGCGCGGCTGGGCATGTGTAGAGCACGGATACGTTCGCTCCAGCTGGGGCGCTGGTGAGTGTCGGAGTGTTTGTGCGTGCTCATATGTGTAGTGTATCGCTCGCGTGCGCTTTTCTTCTACTCGGCTTTTTATCGCCGGTGCGCGCCTATAACTTCAACTGCTTTTACCGCCCACGTCTAAACGGAAAAGGATGCACAAAACCCCGGGCGTTTCCTCGTCGTGGGGAGACGCGCCGGGGTTCAGGCTAAAAGGGTCTTATGCCAGCTTCTTGCGCACTACAACAACAGCGGCAACGATAGCTGCGATAACCAGAAGCTTCTTCATAGGGTGATTCCTTTCGGTTGGCGGCATAGTCGCCGCATTGGAGTACGCCGGGTGCGTATTCCTTGTATACATTAGCGTACCCTACCCGGAGTGGGTTTCTAAATATTTGAGAGAAAATTCCATATTTTGTTCATTGTTCAAACAAGACAGTTCAAACAAGAGAGTTCACACAATAGAACTCATGCAGAACATTTCAGGTAGATTCTCCCACATACAACACCCGGCACGCCCATCGCCCGCTCCCTTATGCTGCCCGCGATTGCTCGGGAGCTTTGTCGTATACCGGGCGCGGATCAATGAGTCCCTTGTGCTGAGCGAGCATCAGCAGAGCCTTTTGCCAGCCTCCGCAGCGTTCCAGCACGGTGGTTAGCGAGGTCCGACCTTCTTCGCGCGCCCACTGGCGGTATTCTTCGGACTTCCAGCGTTCAGCGATGGCGGCGTAGGCGACCAAATCTTCCAGAATTTTTTCGCGGCTAATGCCTTCGCCCCCGCGGGTGCCGGTCACAGCTCCTGCAGCAGCGACCAGCTCGCTCCATTTCTTGCCCGTGGTGTGGGTTAGGGTGGTTGCGCGCGGTTCACCGTGCACCCTGGACCAACGATCATAGGCGGCGGCGACGATTTTACGCGCCCCGGTATCTTCCAGGTAGTGGTGTAGCGCCGCGTAGGCGGTGGTTTCGTGGTCGCGCTGGGAGGGTTTTGCCTTGGTGGGGTTGATCAGCTCCCATACGCGCGGGCGCATGATATCGGCGACCCATTCGGGTTCACGCCCGGTGTAGGTTCCGGCGATAATGCTCTTGGCGTCTTCCAGCAGGGCACTCCAGCTGACCCCTACCCGGCGGCGTAGTGAGGCAGCGGAGGGCATTCCGGCGTGCTGGCTGCAATAGCGGGCGAATCCCTTGTAGCTGTAGCTCAACTGGGTGCTGCGCAGGTACTCGATGAGTGCCGCCCAGAGGTCTTCTTCGCGGTAGCGCGGGTAGTAGCGGTAGCTGCTGGCACCGTTGGTCAGCCCGGCTTTTTCCAGGGCTATCGACCATTTACCAAAACGCAGGGCGACGGTTTGGGCGGTGGGGCCGCCTCGTTCTGCGCTCCAGCGGCTAAAGGAGGAGCCGGAATGTACTTCCTCTTGGGCCCACCAGGTGCCCAGCATGGAGAGAATTTCTTTATCGCTCCATCGCTGCATATTTTGGGGGTTGTGTCGTGCCAGACTGTAGTGCATTTTGGCGCGGCTATCGAGCAGGTGCATCATGCGCTGCTTGTCGATTCCGAAGATACGCTCCGCTTCTTCGCCGGGGCGTCCGGGGTTGTGGTAGGACCAGTTGAGCACGGCGCGTTCGAGCAGGTGGGTTTCTTCTGCTTCGATGGCGTGTCGGGCGGCGCGAATACGGGTGATGTTCACATTCGGGTGGGCGCGGGCTATGTAGTTGCGAGTGGTTTCGTAGCTGGATCCGAGTTCTCGTCCCAGTTGACTCAGGCTTCTACCCTGGACAAAGTGGGCGGCGCTGTACCATTCGGCGAGGGGTTCGGCGCCGGCTTCGTAGATGTCAACAATGAGCTTGAGGTATTCCTGGGCTCCGGAGGGGGTGAAGTAGTCGCTTGTATATGCTTCCAGGCGGTGTAGCAGTTCGTCGACTGCGTTTTCGCGCTGGGTGGCTACGGGTGCCAGCACGTTAATGTAATCGTAGGGGACGTGGACCATCTCTTAACACCTTCGCTATCGAGTGGGTTTCCCGCGGGCGTGTGGTTCTTTCCATGCGCGTGTGGGGCGTGTGGGTGCGTGCGCTCGCTCATTGTGAGTGCCGGTGGTTCGTGCCGTGTTCCGTGTGGATGCGGGCGTCGGGGTGTGAGCGGGCGTGCTGCGCCGTGCGGGGTATCTAATTTTCGGGTGTGATGTGCTTGTACCCGGGTCCCTTGTGAAACGTGCTCTACGCACCCGTCCGGTGGGTGTTCCACGCTGTAGATTGCGTTTCCCTCGTCTGCATTGATGCAAGACGTATCACTATGTTGTGTTACTTAAACCCTAGCAATTTTTGCAAGATTATGCACCAACATGCCGGAATATTACGTAATATACATTTTCACCTTATTGCCCCCCCCCGCCCCACACCCAAAGCACGCGTCACCCCGCACGTCCAAGTCCTCTTCCCACAACCTCCTCCACCCCTACTACTACACACCTCCACACCGAGTAAATACTTGCTTTTACCCCCATCGCAAGGCTGCTTTATAGCAACCTTCAAGCTGTGATTCATATCCCTAAACCCACCAAAAACTTGCCATGTAAAGTTATCTCGCGTAGGGTTGTGCCCTATGGATAAATTGATTAAGACCGCTAACTCTTCGACCTTCACTTCTTTCGGCCTGCTGCTCTTCCGCGTGGTGCTGGGTATCGTGTTCATTAACCACGGCTCCCAGAAGTTCTTTGAATGGACTCTGGCAGGCACCGCTGCTTCTTTCGAACAGATGGGCGTTCCGGCTCCGGCTCTCTCGGCTGCTGTGGTGGCTAGCGTTGAGCTCTTCGGCGGTATCCTGCTGATTCTGGGTCTGGCTACCCGCATTGTTGCTGCTCTGCAGGCTGGTGCCATGGCGGGCGCTATGATCATGGTCCACCTGCCCCAGGGCTTCTCTGCTTCTAAGGGTGGCTACGAGTACGTGCTGGTTCTGGCTGCCGGTGCGGCGCTGTTCATCTTCACCGGTGCGGGCAAGCACTCCATTGACCGCTTCTTTGTGCGCAAGCGCCTTGCTGCTTAGTCTTTAGCTTTTAGAGCCTCACGGGCTGAATGGGATTATTCTCATTCAGCCCGTTTTTCTATGCTCTCTGCGCGGCTAATGGCTCTATTGACCGTAATTCGAGGCGCGTACTAAGATATACCTAAGTTATATCCACGCAGACTAAGGATTCCCATGTCGCAGCCCATTCGCGTCTCCCTCCTGCTCGGCAGTTACGCGAGCACCGCATACTCCCGCAAGATTGCTGACTACCTGATTGCTCACGCACCGCAGAATTACGAGCTGACCCTGCTCGAAACTAACCATCTTCCGCTCTATGACCGCGATATGGATACGCTCGACCCGCAGCCGGAAGCATACACTCGCCTGCGCGAGAGCATTGCCTCCAGCGACGCCATTATTCTCATTACTCCCGAGCACAATGCTGGCATCCCCGCAGTGCTCAAGAACGCGATTGATGTGTGCACTCGCCCCGCCGGCACGAACCTGTGGGAGGGTAAACCCACCGGCATTATTACCCTGGGCGCGGCGATGGCAGGCGGTCAGCGCGTAGGCGATCACCTGCGCAATATGTACACCGCAATGGGCGCTCCCCTGGTGCCGGTGCAGACTCCCCTCTCTCAGATTTTCCGTGCTTTTGATAAGGAAGGCCAGCTCAACAGCGAGTCCGTAATTAAGCGTCTGGATTCTTTCTTGGAGTCTTTTGCTGATTTCGTTCCGCGCCACATGCACTAGTCCCCTAGCGTGCGAGTATACAACTCAAGCCCCGAGCAGAATCGCTCGGGGCTTGAGTCGTATCTATACATGCATAGGTTTTTACTTTACATCAAAACTGACGAAATATTATTTTCAACATGTACCCGCAAGGCACGACCGTATTGCGTCATGCCTTCCCAATCAACACGCTCTTCACCTAATGCGCCGGTAACAACAGGAACCATGATTCTAGTTGCTTTGAGGCGAGCCATAGAAACACCATAGCCCCATGAAAACTTCTCCATTGCACGGCGCATCGTAGTAACGAGAAATAACCCACTGTCAGCGTTAAGGTTTTCATGTCGGAAGATGAGGAAGTTCTGAGCCGTATAGAACGGAGCAGGTTGGTAGAACGTTGATTGGGTTTTGAGAGTCACTGTGATACAGTTTCCTGCTTCCGGAGCCTTATCCTGGTCAGCAACGATGGCGGAGAGCGAGTTCTCCCCGAGAGTCTGGCTGAGGTAGAGATTCTGACCTGAGCCACGAGCAAGATGAACCTTGTCATACCATGCTTTCGAGGCAACCATCGAGTCGAACACGTCTGTAATGAGCATCGGAGCGAACTTTAGTTCCGGGAGAGTACTATCTTCATCTGGATGGGTATCACGAATTCGATGAACATTCAGCGATGTTTCCTGAATAAGCTCTTGTCCTAACTTATCTAGACCGCTCCAGTCTACAACAGTAGTACCATCCTGCATGATGGTTGGAACCATGATACGAGTCTTCTTTAAACGACCTAGAGTCACTCCGTTACCACCCCACGAGAACTTTCCCATCTGTGCCTGAAGCAGCGAGATAAGAACCAAAGCGCTCTCCTGAGTTAGTAGAGGATGACGAAGAACTTGGATGTTCTGCCCCGTGTAAAATGAAACAGGCTGATACCCGATTGTTTGTGTATCAAGTCCAATTGTCAGGGCATTCCCAGGCTCTGGATCCTTTACTTGCCTAGAACAGAAAATATCCACTCCATTGCCTGATTTAGTTCGAGATACAAACGGATATTCTGCTACGCCTGAAAGAAGCAATTTGCTTTTGTCGTACCACGCTTTAGAAGCCTGTACAGTCTTAAAGACATCAGTAATCAGCATCGGTTGAAAGCTAAGTTCTTTAAGGATACTCATGCAAGACCTTCTTCACCCCGAGAAGGACTAACTGCTGGGGTAATAAGATTGCCTAACCCATGAGCATGCATATTCACCTGCCAGGTCACATAATCAGCAACCGTCCTCATCATATCCTCGTAAGTCGGCGGATTATCGTTAAAGTAGAAGTAGCTATGCTGCCATTCGTCTTCTGCCGTCACCTCAGTACGGACGATAAAACTCGTATCGTCTTGAGCATCCCCACGTAGCACGTCCAAGAGATGCTTACGACGAGATGCAACAGTGCCATCATCGACAAGCCCACGATGGGGAGCAACACTCCAACCGTCTTTTTCAAAATTTATGAAACGAACTTTATAATCAGTCGGATGCTTACGTCCAGCGGTAAAAATAGCAATTACAGTATGAGGGGTATGTCCAGAATTAGCAAAAGTAGCTGGATTCATCGTGATAACCGTTTCAAGGGTATTATGCTCAAGAATATACCGTTTTCGGTTTTTATCCTCCTTAGTTTTACCAACCATAGTAGACTGAGGAACAATTACAGCAAGCTTACCACCTGGATTAAGGAACTCCAAAGCACGCTCAATAAATGCAAGTTCGGAAAGATTGCGAGTTTTTTTATCCTTAGCTTGCGAATAAGGCGGATTAAGCAGTATCTTGGTAAACCCATGACCAAAGGCAATCGTCCCATCAGGCATGGTAACATCTCCGCGCATCTCTAGCCTCGGAGCCTCAAAAATCGAATCACGTCGAAAATTAGCTTTTCCATCACCACGAAGAATCATATTCGTAGTTCCGATTGCAAAGAGTTTGTCTTGGAGCTCAATACCGTAAAGACGGTTCTTACGAATATCCTCACGGAGCGCTTCATTATCACCTGCATCTTTAAACATGCGCTGCATTGCCGCGATAAGGAATGACGCAGTTCCAGCAGCGGGGTCAAGAACATAGTCGCTCGCATTTACGTCAATGAGATCAGCCATAAGCGTAGTGACATGCTCCGGGGTAAGCACGATGCCAAGACCAGAACCGTCTCCACCGCCATATGAGATGAACTCATGATAGAAATTACCTAGCACATCAAAAGCTGTCATTGCAGGATCTGTAATAACAGGATATACCTGTTCCTTAAGAATCTTAGTCATCCATTTAAGCGGAGACTCACCCAGCTCTCGATGAGATCGATTAAGCTGCGGAGAATTCTGAATAAATGAAAATTGATCTAGAAGAGTTCCAATTTTAGCCTGAGGTGTCAACATCTCTGACCGCATATATTGCTCGGCAGAATTATAAATAATTCGCCCGTCCCATACCTGGTAATTATTACCCGGTGTAATACTATTCAGCTGATTAATATCAAAATAGGGATTCTTCAGAGCAAGAAGAATTGCAGAGACCAGAGGAGCTTTACGATCGTTCTCAACAGAACCATAATTCCGCATTCCTTCATGGAGCTTCTCAGCCGCTGCTCGTACTTCATCAAGCTGAACTTCTGCTCGTGGACGTTGGCCAAGAACCTGAACAGAATAGTACTCGTCAATCTCATCAGCAGAAAAAACTGCAAAATTGTCTAAGCTATCAAGATGCTTTACGATATCAACATCCAAATAGCATACTTCAATCTTATGGTGCACTTCGGCTCCACCCACGCCTACTGCGAAAATACCCTTGTACGGGATACCGTTGCGAAGCATCGTCTCTGCATAATGAATAGCACCGTTAAGCGCATAGTCTGCACGGTAAGGGTACTCAGTCGTAGCTTCATTATCTACAAAGTACGAGGTACGCTGGACGTCTTTCTTGTCTTCAACGACAATAACAAAGTCTCCTACTACGAAGACAAATTCTGGTTTACCTGCTCCACTGCCAGTTTTAGATTTGCCCCCCCCTCGGAGCGCATTTCGCTTCCACTCAGGTCCACCGTCTTGTTCCCACGGACGGGTAACCCCGATATCGCGTAGCATGTCACGGACAAACTGATCCGTGGCTTTCTCATTCAACATGTATATCCTAACTTTCTAGAAGAGGTATCTTCTATCTAAAACTATAGCCCATAGTCTGGTCTTCACGCAGAAAAATCGTCAACATTCATTCTACGCCAGTAGTTTCTTCCCAACTGTACTTTTCTAAATGCTCTAAGCCCCGAGTTCTCGAAGAACTCGGGGCTTTAGTTATCTATACAGTCTTTTAGGAGAGATGCTCAGCCTCGTAGGCGTCAATCTCCAGCACCTTCTGGCCGTAGGCACTCGCCGGGTCGTGGCGCGCATCCAGCCACTGATCAATCAGGGCAATAGCAGCCGGGGGTGCAATCACAGCCTGACCCATGCACAGAATCTGCGCGTTGTAGTTCTCCACGGCTCCGCGCACGCTAAAGAGGTCGTGGGCGGTTGCGGCACGTACTCCGCGTACCTTGGAGGCGACAATTGCGGTGCCAATGCCGGTGCCGCAAATCAGAATACCGCGCTCGGCACCGCCTTCAGCAATCATGCGGGCAGCTTTCAGCGAGATGGTCGGGTAGGTCTTGGTGTCTTCGCTCAGGTCGATCACTTCGCTCACGCGCGAGTCGGCCTGCAGGTAGGTTTTAATGGCGTCTTTGAGTACCACGCCATTGTTGGGTGCTCCAATAACAATTTTCATGTCTCTACCCTACCAACCGAGCCTTCCTCTATCAAGACCCCACACCGTATGACATCAAAGCTCTTACTTCTCTATCTGCATCTTCTCTGTCTCTCCCCTATGAGCCACAATCTATAGAAAGAGGGCGGGTGCAG
>Cebus_capucinus_imitator_PRJNA485217_SSR098__coassemble_1738_pt1 | contig 26775 bp, 20 predicted proteins | sample Cebus_capucinus_imitator_PRJNA485217_SSR098__metabat2_high_PE_014 | metagenome-assembled genome bin Cebus_capucinus_imitator_PRJNA485217_SSR098 | reverse complement strand
GCGTCTTAGATGGTGCCCAGAACCGGGTTCCACTCCTCAATGGAGTACTCCAGCACCGCACCACCAATATTCATCGGATCATTGGCCACAATCTGCTCGGCAATCTCAGCAGAATCAACGCGCGCAATAATCAGCGCGCCACGAGCAACCTTCTCACCTTCCTGCTCAACCAGCAGAGGACCGGAGACCACCAGGGAGCCAGCCTCAATCTGAGCAGCCAGGTACTCGCGGTGCGCCGGGCGGTACTTATCCTGCTCCTCGGGGGCAGCATAAACATAAGAAATAGCGTAGTAAGCCATGGTCTTCTCTCTTTCTGCTCCGTAATATTTCAGTGAGCCCGTCGCCGGGTGCGTCATAGATACGGAGACAAGGGAATATAACGTACACTACAAACAATACCCCCACCGGCTATCTATCGTCACCCGCGAAAGACAAAAAATGAACACTCCTCAGGCAGCACCTTTGAATACTCGCGCCCTACAGGCTCGCGCGCACAACGTCGGATACACCTCCGTGCGCGTATACCCCAGCATCGACTCCACCAATCTAGAGGCCATGCGCCTGCTCAAAGACGCCCAGCTCAGCGCAAGTTTGGGGGAGCTCTCAGCGGTTCTGACCCTGAATCAAACCGGAGGTAAGGGGCGACTGAACCGCAGCTGGAGTGCGCCCGCCGGTAGCTGTTTAGCGACCACGATTATTGTGCGCCCGCGCGCCGGTGCCCGACCTATTGCAGCCGAAGCCTACCACTGGGCTACTCAGATTGCTGCCCTGGCGGTGGTGGATATATGGCGCGCTCGCGGGGCTCGCGTGGCGGGGCTGAAATGGCCCAATGATATTTTGGTCTCCGGTTCTAAGGGGTGCGGAATTCTTGCCACCCTGATTACCGAGGCAGACGGCACCTTTAGTATTGCCGTGGGTGTGGGACAGAATCTGAATATGACGCCCGAGCAGCTGCCGGTTGCCACCGCCACCAGCCTGAGTATTGCTAGCGGCTCTGCGGTCGATAATCAGGGCGTGGCTGCCGATATGCTGGAGGGATTTGCCCGCTATTGGGGTGCTTTTTGTGCCGCCGGGGCTGACCCGGAGCAAAGCTGGAATAAACACCTGGGGGATAATGGCGGCTCTCTACTGGATCGCGTGCGCGCCTGCATGGTTACCCTGGGGACCGATGTGAGTGTGCATCTGCCCGATGGTTCCCGTGTCAATGGGCGGGCGGTAGATATGGACTCTGAGGGGCGCCTGGTGGTTGAGGCTGAAGGGCGCCGTCGCGTCTTTGATGTGGGAGATGTGGAGCATCTGCGCGCTGCGGACGGGACTTACGCCCCCTTGACCTAAGTTCTGCGCGTGCACACTCTGCCACGACACACAGCATATATACATCTATATCGGCTATGCTGAAAAGCGTCGACATTCGAACACTGAAGGAACACCCTATGCGATTGCGCGGAAGCCTATACCCCAATGAACGAACCCTGGTGATGACCAGGGCTCATCCGGCGTCCCTGATTCCCGCGCTATTGCAGCTTATGCTCGCTAGTGCGGCGGCAAGCTTTGCAGCCACCGCAGCGTCCTCCACTTTTTTATGGTGGTTGGGTACTGTGCTGTGCGTGCTGTGGATGGTGCTGGCTCTGCGTCGCGTGCTGCGTTGGGTGCGCACCCGCTACGCTATTACCACTCACCGCCTGGTGATTTTGCGCGGCTGGGTTTCCTCTGCCAAGCATGAGGCGCTACCCCTGGATGCTCTGGGACCGCGCCGTATTGAGCGTAATACCCTGGGCAAGCGTTGGGGCTACGGCACTCTGGTGGTGGAATCGCTCGGTGTTCAGCATCGTTTCCGTCAGCTGCCGGAAGTCTCGTATTTTGCGGCGATTCTGGATCGTTCGTGGCGTGAAAATTACGCCCTGCGCGCCGGCTATATGGGTTAGTTTTACCTTATCTTTTCCTGCTTTTCAGTGCTGCTTAAAGCTGACGAATGGGGTGTTGCACGGTAAAATGGGGAATGCTCCAGTGCGTTCAATCACCGATTGCCCGTTAGACTGGGGCGTTTTGGGGTGTCTGGCGACCATAAAGAAGAATGAATAATTTTTCAAAAATATCGTCATAATGGTCGAAAATACTGGAAAATTTGTGAGCTACACCCCATAATAAGGGTGTATGGGGCGCATATCACACTCAGTGACGAATAGGCACCCACCCCCGAAACACAACGCAGAGTAAGGAAAGGAGGAGCAATGAACGGTACAAACGAACACGCACTGCCTGAGAATCAAGAGCCTCAGACGGAGCGAACCTTCGGCACGCCCGTCCCCGAAAGCACCTCCGATCAGCAAAAATTGAGCATTGGGCCCGAAACCCAGATGCTCAATCTCAAAATTCTACGCAACCTCTCCCAAAGCAACCTCTACCGCGATGAAGCCTCCAAAGAAGGCGTGCGACAGCTAGAGCAGGCGCTGCTGGGCGAGCGCATTAGCTATACCCCCTCCCAGGCGGCCGAACGCGCCGGAGTGGACCGTGAACACGCCGAAAAAGTCTGGCGCAATATGGGATTCCCCAATCTGCCGCAGGAATCCCCCTACTTTACCGATAGAGACGTTAAAATCCTCTCCCAGCTGGAAGAGATGGTCACTAAAAGCACCGTAGCGCGAGAAGGCACCTTCTCCCTGGTGCGCTCGGTAGGACAGCTCACCGACCGCATTGTTGCATGGCAAATTGAAGCCCTGGTTGAGGGCATTATGCTCCGCGAAAAGGTCAGCGATGCCGACGCTCGCCGCATCCTGCTGCACCAGCTGCCCGAACTCATGGATGCCCTGGAAGCTCTGACCCTCTACGCATACCGTCGCCAAATGTACACCGGAGTACTGCGCCTGGCGCTACGCGAAAACAACCCGGAAGACACCGCACCGCATAAGCTGCCGCTCATGCGCGGCGTGGGCTTTGTCGACCTGGTCTCCTATACCTCCCTGGTGCGTAACCTCAACGCCCGGGAACTCTCGCACCTGATCAACCATTTTGAACAGAGCTGCCTGGATATTATCGGCCCGCGCGGCGGACGCATCATTAAAACCCTGGGTGACGAGGTCTTCTTCCTGACCGAATCCCCCGAAATGATCGCGGATATTAGCCTGGCTCTGGCAGAAGAAATAGGTGCCGATGAACAGCTACCGGCTGTTAGGGTAGCGTTTATCTGGGGCGAGGTGCTGGCAAACCGCGGAGATGTCTACGGTTCTAGCGTAAATATGGCATCCCGCCTGGTCTCTCAGGCAGAACCCGGAACCGTGCTCACCGACGCGGACACCGCCCGGATGCTTGCCGCCTTTGGCGACCGTTTTACCCTGGTATCTCAAGGTACCCGCAATGTTCGAAGCTTTGGCAATGTGGACCCGGTGGCTGTCAGCCGCGGGACCAATAGCATGGAGAGTAAATGAAACCGACCACTGAATTGACCCTGCGTACCGGCAGCGCAACGCACCGCGGCGCCCACCGAGAAAATAACGAAGACTCGATGGTCGTCGCCGGTAGCCTGAGCGTGGTCGCCGATGGTATGGGCGGTCACGAAGCCGGAGAAGTCGCCTCGCGCCTGTGCGTGCGCCAGCTGGCATACTCCTCCCTGTTCACCCGTCCGGGCGGGCTGAGCGAACAGGAACAGGCTGAATTTGAGATTCGCTACGCTGCAGCAGGCGGCGGTCGCAAGGCTACCAATGTACTCAATGACGAGATTATGCGCACCCTGGAAAAGCTGCGCACCCTGCTGGGCGAAACCAACGAAAAGATCAAAACCGCTCTCTCCCGCGCGGGCGGTACCACCGTCACCGGTGCCTGGCTGACCACCATTGGAGATCACAACCTCTGGGTGATTTTCAACGTGGGTGACTCGCGAACCTACCGCCTGATGCGCCCCGAAGACGGTATTCACCACTCCAATTTGGAGCAGCTTTCGGGTGATCGCGGTACCGCTTCCCTGGAGCAGATTACGAGCGATCATTCCGAGGTGCAATACCTGGTGGATGAGGGTCAGATTACCGCTCTGGAGGCGCTGACCCACCCGCGTCGCAATGTCATTACCCGTGCCCTGGGTACCGGCAACTACTGGGAACCGGATTTTTGGGTGCTGCCCGCACGCCCGGGTGACCGCTTGATGCTCTGCTCCGATGGTCTCTCCGGTGAGCTCTCGCATGAGTATATGGCTCGCGTGCTTACCTCGGTACGCCATCCTCAGGATGCTGCCGATGTGCTGCAGAATGAGGCGCTGCGTGCCGGTGGCCGCGATAATATTACCGTGGTGGTCGCTGACGCCCAGCCGGTAGAAGACTAAAAGATACAATGCCCCGCCAGGTGAGAGCCCGGCGGGGCATTGGGCTATGCCCTCGACGTTCTATACTCTCGGAAGCTGACCGGCACCTGCCTCCAGGGTGCGCGCCTGACATAAAATAGGAGGGTGACTGAAAAAGAGACCGTCGAAATCGTACCCGCTGATTCCAAGACCCTGGCAGTAGAACTGACCGAACAGCTACGCGAAGAATACGCCCAGCTCATCGATAGCGTGCGCGCTGCCCGTAGCGCCTACTACGACCGCGATGCACCCACCATCTCCGATGCTCAATACGATACGCTCTACCGCCGCCTGGAAGAGCTGGAAGCGCTGCATCCGAGCATTATTGCCAATGATTCCCCCACCCAGGAAGTGGGCGGTAGTGCCAATGAAGCCTTCGCCCCCGTGCAGCACCTGGCGCGCATGTACTCCCTGGAAGATGTCTTCTCCCTGGAAGAACTGAGTGCCTGGCTGACCAAGACCGCCGAGAACGCTCGCACCCTAGCCTCCCATAGTCCCCGCTGGCTGACCGAGCTGAAGATTGACGGTCTGGCGGTCAATCTGCTCTACCGCAATGGCTCCCTGGTACGCGCGGCAACCCGAGGCGATGGCACCACCGGTGAAGATGTCACCCACAATGTGCTGACTATTGGTACTATCCCCACGCGCCTGGCGGGTGAAAATCACCCCGAGGAGATTGAAATTCGCGGTGAAGTTTTTATTTCCTCCGCAGATTTCCTCAAACTCAACGAGAGTATGGTTGCTTCCGGCAAAGCACCCTTTGCCAACCCGCGCAATGCTGCCGCCGGTTCCCTGCGCCAAAAGGACGCCTCCATTACCGCTCAGCGACCGCTGAGTATGTTTGTCCACGGTGTGGGTGCTCGCACCGAGGTACTGGACGCAGCCGGTGAACCCATTACCCGGCAGTCTCAGATTTACGATCTGCTCGCATCCTGGGGTCTGCCGGTTTCCCCCTATAGCCGCGTGCTGGATAACCGCGAGGAAATCCTGGACTATATTGCCAGCTACGGCGAGAAGCGCCACTCCCTGGTGCACGAAATCGACGGCATTGTTATTAAGATTGACGATTTCGCCGTGCAGGAGCAGCTGGGGTACACCTCCCGCGTGCCCCGCTGGGCCGTTGCCTATAAGTATCCGCCCGAAGAGGTTAACACCAAGCTGCTAGATATTCGCGTGGATGTGGGTCGCACCGGCCGCGTGACCCCCTATGCGGTCATGGAGCCGGTCTTTGTCTCCGGCTCTACCGTGGAACGCGCCACTCTGCACAATCAGGATGTGGTCAAGGCTAAGGGCGTGCTGATTGGCGATACCGTGGTGCTGCGCAAGGCGGGCGATATTATTCCTGAAATTGTCGGTCCCGTGGTGGCTCTGCGTGACGGTAGCGAACGCGAATTTGTCATGCCCTCAACCTGCCCCTCCTGTGGTTCTGCTCTGGCACCGGGTAAAGAAGGGGATGTGGATCTGCGCTGCACGAACCCCGCCTCCTGCCCGGCTCAGCTAACCGAGCGTATTTTCTATGCTGCTTCCCGCGGGGCCTTTGATATTGAGGCGCTGGGTTTTGAAGCCGCTAAGGCACTGACCAGCCCCGTGGGCGAGCCCGTGCTCACCAGCGAGGCTCAGCTCTTTGATCTGACTCCCGAGATGCTTGAGCATGTCATGGTTGAGCGTGAAAAGAAGGTTAAGGGTGTGCCCACCGGGAAAATCGAGCAGCTGCCCTATTTCTGGACCAAGGCAACCAAGAGCCGCGAGTCTAAGCCCTCGAAGACCACCATGAACCTGATGGATCAGTTGCAGAAGGCGAAGAGCCAGCCGCTCTGGCGTGTGCTGGTGGCGCTATCCATTCGTCATGTGGGTCCCACGGCTGCGCGCGCTCTGGCTGCTGCCTTTGGGTCGATGGATGCTATTCGCGCCGCCTCTCGTGAGGATTTGGCGCAGGTGGACGGCGTGGGTGAAACCATTGCCGATTCGATCCGTGAGTGGTTTAGTGTGGACTGGCATGTTGAGATTGTGGATGCCTGGGCTGCCGCCGGTGTGCGTATGGAAGATGAGGTAGATGAGTCTTTGGAACGCACCCTGGAGGGTCTGACCGTGGTGGTCACCGGTACCCTGAGCCAGTTCACTCGCGATAGCGCCAAGGAGGCCATTATTTCTCGCGGTGGTAAGGCTAGTGGGTCGGTCTCTAAGAAGACCAGTTTTGTGGTGGCGGGCCCCGCCGCCGGTTCTAAACTGGATAAGGCTCAGGCACTGGGTGTTCCGGTGCTGGATGAAGATGGTTTTGCGGCTTTGTTGGCTGGCGGGCCTGCGGCTGTTGAGTCCCTGAATAAAGTAGGAGATTAAGTAGGGCTGCTGAAGGCTTTCCTGTAGATAAGCTGTGCCATAGCGAAGAAGAAGCTATGTTTGGGGATAAACACGCTGAAATATGAAAAAACTTAAAATTTTTTCAAACTCCGGCAATCCTTGATCTGTTTGGCACTCTGTGGAAAGTTAAGGAACGTGGTTCGGAGCATAATGCTCCTGCTAAAACCCCCGGAAATACGGGCTAGGGGAGGGCGGCGCAGTGAAAAGTGTCACCCTCCCCACAATTTTGTCTATATATAGATGACCGGCTATAAAACAGGTCGTTTGGGCAAAAGCAACCCCTCAGAGCTTAAAAAACACTTGGAATTCACAGCTTGCTGCGTTATCTTGGAGTACAGATTAAGCGCGTCCGTCATGGACACGCTTAAGTTGCGGCCTTGGAAAATCCGCAACGATGCCGGTTCTACCGTACGCCTTCATGCGTAAACCTAACTGCAGCCAGTGATCCTCCTACCCAATATTGAGGTTCACCGGGCACGACCTGGGGCGCGCATGTCCTGCCATTCACAGGGTAGAGCCACAAATGTAAGCGATATGTAATTATCAAGGTGAATGGCGACGCGCTAGAGCCTCGGGGACGGGGCGATGCGGAGGCGGCCTTTAGGAGCATTATGAAGAAGAATTCCACCATTCGCCGTTCCGCTGCTGCTCTTGCCATTGGTGGTGCTGCAGTAGCTACCATGTCGATGCCCGCTGCTAACGCAGTGGACGGTGCTACCTGGGACGCACTGGCACAGTGCGAGTCCGGTGGTAACTGGGCAATCAACACCGGTAACGGCTTCTATGGCGGTTTGCAGTTCACCCAGCAGTCCTGGAACGGCGTCGGCATGTCCGGCTCCCCCCAGACCGCTACTCGTGAGCAGCAGATCGAAGCAGGTGAGCGTCTGCTCGCAGTTCAGGGTTGGGGCGCATGGCCCGCATGCTCCGCTAAGCTCGGCCTGTACGGCAAGAGCGGTGCTGCACCGACCTACACCAACCCCGGCGCAACTCAGACCGTAGCAGCTCAGTCCCAGCAGCAGCAGCAGGCATACACTGCTCCTGCTACTCAGGCTCCGGCTGCACCGGCAACCCAGGCTCCCGCAGCTCCCGCTGCACAGGCAGCACCGGCTGCTCCCGCAACCCAGGCTCCCGCAGCTCCTGCTGCACCGGCAGCTCCCGTTGCAGCATCCGGTACCTACACCGTGGTTGCAGGTGACACCCTGTCCCTGATCGCAGCTAAGCTGGGCGTTTCCGGCGGCTACCAGGCGATTGCAGCAGCTAACACCGACGTGATTTACAACGTTGACCTGATCTTCCCCGGTCAGGTGCTGAACATCCCCGCCTAATAACGAGGATCTACAGCATCACCGATAGGTAGATTTGAGCGTAAAACCTCTGTAGCATGTCAGGCCCCGCCCCATCCGGCATATGGATGAGGCGGGGTCTTGCTATGCGCACAGCGGCGGGGGAGTACGCTGCCTAATAACCCCCGACTGGGGTAGCCCGTCATAGCGTGGAATATGCTGTCATCTATCCTGCCCGCACGCCCCCTATCGGGTAGACTAGTTAAGTTATAAACATCTAAGACATACGGAGAACACATGTCTGCCATCACTCTAGAGCAGGTCAAGCACCTGGCGCAGCTGGCACATATCGACATGACCGATGACGAACTGGAAGCCCTGACTCAGGAACTGGACGTTATCGTCAACTCGGTCGAGAGCATGTCGGAAGCCATTGGTGACGATATTCCCGCAACCAGCCACCCCATTCCCCTGAGCAACGTCTTCCGCGAAGACGTGGTCGGCGATACCGTGCTGACCCAGGAGCAAGCACTATCCGGTGCACCCGATGCGCAGGACGGCAAGTTCCGCGTGCCCGCAATCCTCAACGAAGACTAAGGGGCGTAATCAATGACTGAACTCATTAAACTCACCGCCGCAGAAGCAGCCGCAAAGCTGGCAGCCGGCGAAATCACCTCGGTGGAACTCACCCAGGCACACCTGGACCATATTGCAGCCACCGACGGTGCACAGGGTCTGAACGCCTTCCTGCACGTAAACGCAGAAGAAGCCCTGGCAGAAGCAGCAGCCGTAGACGCAGACCGCGCAGCCGGCAAGGAACTGCCCGAACTGGCTGGCGTGCCCATCGCCATTAAGGACTTGATTGTTACCAAGGGGCAGCCCACCACCGCAGCATCCAAGATGCTCGAAGGCTGGATGAGCCCCTACGACGGCACCGTCACCCAGAAGGTACGCGCAGCACGCATGCCGATCCTGGGCAAGACCAACCTGGACGAATTCGCGATGGGTTCCTCCAACGAACACTCCGCATTCGGCCCCGTGCGCAACCCCTGGGATCTGCAGCGCGTGCCCGGCGGTTCCGGCGGTGGCTCCGCAGCGGCTGTTTCCGCATTCCAGGCACCCCTGGCACTGGGCACCGACACCGGTGGCTCCATCCGTCAGCCGGCAGCACTGACCGGCTCCGTGGGTGTTAAGCCCACCTACGGCTCCGTGTCCCGCTCCGGCGTGATCGCTATGGCATCCTCCCTGGATCAGGTCGGTCCCTGTGCACGTACCGTGCTGGACACCGCCCTGCTGCACGAGGTTATTGCCGGTCACGACCCGCTGGACTCCACCAGCCTGAACGAACCCGTGCCCGCCTTTGCACAGGCAGCACGCGAAGGCGCTCAGGAAGGCTCCCTGAAGGGTCTGCGCGTGGGCGTTATTAAGGAGCTCGGCGGCGGTTCCGGCAAGGGCTTCCAGCACGGCGTGATCGCGCGCTTCATGGACTCCCTGGAGCTGCTGCAGGCAGCGGGTGCCGAGATTGTTGAGGTCTCCCTGCCCAGCGTGCAGCACGCCATTAGCGCCTACTACATGATTATGTCCTCCGAGGTGTCCTCGAACCTGGCACGTTACGATGGCGTGCGCTACGGTCTGCGCGTTGTCCCCGAAGACGGCCCGGTCACCATTGAGCGCGTTATGGCAGCAACCCGTGCGGCTGGCTTCGGTAACGAGGTTAAGCGCCGTATTATTCTGGGTACCTACGCCCTGTCCGCTGGTAACTTCGAGGCGTACTACGGTGCGGCTCTGAAGGTTCGTACCCTGATTCAGCGCGACTACGCGGCAGCCTTTGAGAAGGTTGACGTGCTGATCAGCCCCACCAGCCCCACCACCGCCTTCAAGCTGGGTGAGAAGACCAAGGGCGACCCGACCGCAATGTACCTGGGCGATATCGCAACTGTGCCCACCAACCTTGCCGGTGTTCCCTCCATTTCCCTGCCCGCCGGTGTGGCTGAAGAAGACGGCATGCCCGTCGGTATTCAGTTCACCGCACCCGCACGCGAAGACGCACGTCTGTACCGCGTGGCGGCAGGCCTGGAGAAGCTGCTGACCGATAAGTGGGGCGCACCCTTCTACACCCGCATCCCTGATGTGACCGAAACGATCCGCGACTTTGACTTTGGGGGTACCAAGTAATGAGCGACGAAATCCTCAGCTTCGAAGAAGCAATGGACAAGTACGACCCGGTTCTGGGTTTTGAGGTGCACGTTGAGCTGAACACCAAGACCAAGATGTTCGACTCCGCACCGAACGAGTTCGGCGACGAGCCGAACACCAATGTCAGCCCCGTCTCCTTGGGTCTGCCCGGCGCCATGCCGGTGGTGAACAAGGTAGCGGTTGAGTCCGCTATTAAGCTGGGTCTGGCACTGGGTTGTGAGATTGCGCCGATTACCTACTTCGCGCGTAAGAACTACTTCTACCCGGACACCCCGAAGAACTTCCAGACTTCTCAGCACCACAAGCCCATTGCTGAAAACGGCAAGCTGGATGTGGAGCTGGAAGACGGCACCATCTTCACCGTAGAGATTGAGCGTGCGCACATGGAAGAAGACGCCGGTAAGCTCACCCACGTGGGCGGCGCCGACGGCCGTATTCAGGGTGCAGCGTTCTCCCTGGTGGACTACAACCGTGCCGGTGTGCCCCTGATTGAGATCGTGACTAAGCCGATTGTGGGCGCCGGTGATCGTGCACCCGAGCTGGCTCGTGCCTATGTTGCCGCTATTCGCGATATCGTCAAGAACCTGGGTATTTCCGAGGCTCGTATGGAGCGCGGTAATGTGCGTTGCGATGCGAACGTTTCCCTGATGCCCAAGGGCGCGGAGAAGTTCGGTACCCGCTCCGAGACTAAGAACGTGAACTCCCTGCGTTCGGTTGAGCGTGCGGTGCGCTACGAGATTCGCCGTCACGCAGCGGTTCTGGAGTCCGGCAAGTCCGTGCTGCAGGAGACCCGTCACTGGCATGAGGATACTCGCGAGACTTCCGCTGGCCGCCCCAAGAGCGACGCGGATGACTACCGCTACTTCCCGGAGCCTGATCTGGTTCCCGTGGTGACCAATGACGAGTGGATTGAGAGCCTGCGCGCAACTCTGCCGGAGCCTCCTGCTGAGCGTCGCCGTCGCCTGAAGGGCGAGTGGGGTTACTCCGATGAGGAATTCCGCGATGTGGTTAACGCCGGTGCTCTGGACATTATTGAAGAGACCGTAACCGCCGGTGCTTCGGCTGCCGCTGCCCGCAAGTGGTGGATGGGTGAGATTGCCCGCCGCGCAAAGCAGGCTGAGGTTGAGCTGACCGCTCTGGGCGTGACCCCCGCGATTGTGGTTGAGCTGGAATCTCTGATTTCTGAGGGCAAGATTAATGACAAGATTGCTCGTCAGGTGCTGGAGTTCGTGCTTGCTGGTGAGGGTGCTCCCTCCGAGATCGTTGAAGCACGCGGCCTGGCTGTGGTTTCCGATGATGGCGCGCTGACTGCCGCTGTTCAGGAAGCTCTGGCTGCTATGCCCGATGTTGCCGAGAAGATCCGCTCCGGTAAGATTCAGGCTGCCGGTGCTGTGGTTGGTCAGGTTATGAAGGCGACCCGCGGTCAGGCTGATGCTGCTCGCGTGCGTGAGCTGATTCTGGCTGAGTGCGGTGTTGAGGGCTAAGCCTTTTTGCTAGCGTATAGCTAATGAGAATACCCCGCCCGGGTTTATGCCCGTGCGGGGTATTTCTATATCCTTTAGCGTAGTGAGAGTGCTGGTAAACTGTGTAATGTTCAGACACCTTATGCGCAATCAGACACCTTATTATCGTAAATAACCTGTCTGATTGCAGATAAGCTGTCTGATGAGAGAGTACAGGCAGTATAGAAATAGAGTGCGAGGGAGCAACACACTATGAAAACACGGTATCTTCTCAGCGTATGGGTGCTGACCCCGATTCTGGCGCTAGTATGTGTTGCAGAAGCCCCCATTATTGGCGCCGTTGGCCAAGCGATTGTTGACTCTAACGCTTCCGCATATCTGATCCTCCTAGTTGGCGTGCTGCTCTATATTCTTGTGCGCATTAGCCTGCACTACACCCGCCAGTACTCCGCCACCCTCGCCAGTGCTGAACTAACCAACGCGCTGCGTGAACGCCTCATGTCCTCCATTGCGGGTGCACCTCTGGCCCGAGTAAATAAGCACAAGCCGGACTACTATATCGCCCAATTCACCACGCAGATTGACTACATCAAAGGAAGCTACTACGACCAGATAATGTGGGGCGGATACCTGGCAACCCAGCTCATTTTTGCTGTGGCCCTCGCCATTTACACCAACCCCGTCATGGCTGCACTGACCATTCTGCTCTGCCTGCCGGTGTGCGCGCTACCTTTACTCACCCAAAAAATAATAGGGCGCCGCGCTGAAGAATATATTGCCGCTAACACTGAACTCACCGAAAAAAGCGCCGATATTCTTCGAGGCGCTACAGAATGGAAACGCACCGGGCACCAGAAAACCTACGCAACCCTGTACTCCCTGCTCCGTGCACAATGGTTCGCCGCATACCGTACCAATAGCCGAACCCAAGAACGCGTTGACGCCATCAACACTCTTTTTACAGTGCTGCTCTACCTGGGCTCCTGGGCTATCGGCGGATATCTGGTGATTCTAGGAACCCTGACACTGCCTCAGCTGCTTATCTTCACCCAATTGACCGGTATGATTTGCATGCCCCTCTACTCGGCAAGCGGCATTATCCCCGAACTCATTGCCGGACGCACAGCGCTTAAAAAGCTGCATGAAGCTATCCCCGCAGATACTCAGGACGCTAACATCGCGAATCAACCTGAGCCGAGGGGCTCAAGCCTTCACACTGATGAGCATATTCGCGGATACTCCTACCGTAATGTGCAGCTTTTCAACGGTTCAGAACCCATTAACCTGCACCTGGATACCTCCGCAAAATATTTGGTGGTCGGTGCCAGTGGCAGCGGTAAAAGCACCCTTTTCAAGCCCCTCCTGGGGCTCAATCGCGACTATAACGGTACCCTCAACGCTGAGCTCAGTAGTGGTAGTGTTTACGACTGCCGCGCACTGAGCGATAATGCGCTCAATAACTCCGTAGGGTACCTATCTCAAAGCAGCTATATTTATACCGATACCCTGCGCGAAAACCTGCGCCTGCATGATACCTCCATAAGCGATGAGCATATCATGAAAGCCTGCGCTACGGCGGGAATTGACGGATGGGTACAGACAAAGGGCCTCGACTATCGAGTCAGCTCCGATCTGAGTGAAATGTCCGGAGGCGAGCGCCAGCGTTTGCTGCTAGCGCGTGTCCTGCTTTCCTCGCCTCGTTTCCTCATTATTGATGAGTTGACCAGCGGTCTGGATGCCGGTACCGGCGCCGCTATTGAGCAGCGTCTGCTGAGTCTGCCCGTGGGCATGGTGTACATTAGCCACCGTATTAGCGATGAGCTCATGGACGCAGTCGATGAGGTGCTGGTTCTTTCTGAAGGGGCAATTATTGCCCGCGGGCTCGCTCAGAACGTGAGGGATACGGTGCAGGAGCAGAAACTCATGGCGTAGAAACTGTTCGCTACATAGACACTGTATGTTTACGTAGATAGGTATAACCTGTCTAAGTAACGGTTACAGGACATAAAGCTCTGCCCCGCGTTCTGAAAAACGGCACGCGGGGCAGAATCATATCGCGAAGGGAAGAACCCTACTCAGTAATACCTAGGTTGTAGAGCATAAAGGCGTAGTCCCAAGCGCGCTCACGCCAAGCGGTAAAGCGACCCGAACCGCCACCGTGACCGGCATCCATCTCAATCTTCAGCAGAGGAATCGGCGAAGAAGGATCAATGGTCTCACGCAGAGCAGCAACCCACTTCGCCGGCTCCACATAGAGCACACGAGTGTCATTGAAACTGGTGGTCGCGGCAATCGCCGGGTAACGCACCGGGCGGATATTCTCATAGGGAGAATAGGACTTCATATACTCGTACGCGTCCTTATCCTCAATTGGGTTACCCCACTCCTCCCACTCCAGAGCGGAGAGAGGCAGATCCGGATCAAGGATAGTGGTCAGTGCATCCACAAAAGGCACAGCCGCCAAAATAGCCGTGTACTTCTCCGGCGCCAGGTTAGCCACAGCACCCATCAGCAAACCACCGGCAGAACCACCAAAAGCAGCCACACGAGAAGCATCAACCCACGGCTTAGCCGTCAAATGATCGGTCACCGCCACGAAATCGCTAAAGCTATTCTTCTTCTTATCCTTCTTACCGTCCAGGTACCACTGGCGACCCATCTCACCACCACCGCGAATATGCGCAATCGCATAGACTACATTGCGGTCCAGCAGGGAGAGAACCATTGCCGAGAACGAAGGATCCACCGAGGACTCATAGGAACCGTAAGCGTACTGAATCAGAGGATGCTCTTCGGAAAGATCCAAATCTGCGCGGTGCATGACCGAAATCGGAATCAGAGTGCCGTCCTCAGCGCGCGCCCAATCGCGGTAGGCGCGGTAATTCGCACGATCATAACCGCCCAGCACCGGAGTCTCACGGCGCAGCACCAGGGTCTGAGACATGGGGAAGTAATCGTACACGCGGCGTGGAGTCAAGAACGAGGTGTACGCAATGCGCACTACGGGCGAGTAGTTCTCGGCGCGCAGCACATCGGTGGTGTACAGCTCCTCATCAAAACCAGCCGGTTCCATAAAGGTAATACCCGCCGGCTTCTTCTTGCGCAGCTGCACCGGCAGCGCCTCACGAGGAGCTAGGAAGAGGCGCACGGTCGTATCAGCGCGAGCGGTCACCACCAGGTGAGTTGCCGAGAGGGTAAAGCCCTCCACACGCACATTCTCACTATGGCGAATCACCGGAACCCACTCGCTCACGTATTCATCGAGCTGTTCGCGGGTGGTGATAGTCTGTTCGGGCAGGGGAGCGAGCACCAGCTCGGAGTTCAGAGCATTGTAATCATGTTGAATCAGCAGGTGCACGCCACCGGCAATGGTAATCGGCTCGGCGTGATACTCAATGCGCACATCGCGGCTAATAATGGTGCGCAGCGGTGCATGCACATTAGCAATGGGCACAATGGAAGTCTCGGAGAACTCAGAATTACCGCTGGAAAGCACAATATGCGAACGGTCAGCGCTCATCTTAGCACCCAGCCACAGGGTCGCATCCGCCTCTTCGTAGAGCAGGTAGTCCTCGGTGTAGCTGGTGCCAATGGTGTGCACATAGGCGCGGTAGGGGCGCCAGGAATCATCGGGGACCAGGTACACCAGCTGGGTTGCGTGGTTAATAAAGAAGGATCCGGAGAAAACATTCGGAATGGTGTCCTCGAGCCACTGCCCGGTTTCAAGGTTGAGGAAACGCTGCTCAAAGCGCTCATCGCCGCTATCGTCCACCGACACGCTTAGCAGCTTACCGTTACGCGAGGGCTGGAAGGTGCCCATGGCAAAGAGCTTCAAATCCTTGGCATACTCATTGCAATCCAGGATGACTTCTTCGCCCTCCAGGGGCTCGCCGGCAGTAAGGGTCGGGGGAGTGTAGCGGGCGACCTCATCGCCTTCCAAATCGGCGTGCACACGGCAGAAAATGGGGTACTGACCGCCGCGCACCATGCGGCTGTAGTACCACCAATCACCAATACGATTGGGCACGGTCATATCCGCAAGCTGGGTGCGTGCCTTCATCTCTTCAAAGATCGCATCGCGCAGGGGCTGCTGATCGGCGGTGACCGCCTCGGTGTAGGCATTTTCTGCGGTCAGGTGCTCAATAACCTCCGCGGATTCCTTATCGCGCAGCCACTCATAAGAATCGATAAAAGTATCACCGTGGTGTTCGCGCTTAAAGGGTACTTTTTTCGCCACCGGCAGGGTGGGAATATCGTTCAGGCTCATACTCGCCTTTCTCTGTAATCTAGCTTATATCCAGTGTATAGAATCTGCGCGCTGCCGTGCTGAATTTTGGTATGTTTTGCCGGATTATGGGCGGAGGATAGAACGACACGATCTGCACCCTATGCGGGTGCCGGGGTACACAGCGAGGAGGCGCTCGCCGTTACTCCGCCTGCGTCCGGGGCTGCATGCCCTCCCGCACCTATCTTCCTCATATCGTGTAATCCATACCTCTCTATATAAATGGCACCTAAGTTTCTAGGTATGCTTGAAAGATACATACATAGATATGTATAACTTGCACGCCTTGAACTATCACTTTTAGGGTGGATAGTACGGGATGACTCCCGGAACCATCTATGCGATGTAAAAGCACACCAACCATACGATCTTCAGACCGATTGAAACGGTCTCATAGCCCAAAGGACGTGCAATGACGTTGAAGAAAACTTTCGCAGCGGGTGCCCTCGCCTGCTCCCTGGCGCTGGCTCCGGCAGCGCTCGCCGCAGATAGCTGCACCAGCGGCATCGTGCAGCAGGACGCCAACCAGGAATTCAACCCCGGTAGCGTGCACCTGCACGGCAAGGTATCTGTATCGAACCAGAGCACCGCACCCACGAACGTTGTATTTGTGATGGACCTGTCCGGTTCCACCGGTTTCCCCAATAATATGGATTGCAATGGCGACGGTACCGTAGACGATAAGGACAACTTCAATAAGGACAACACGAGAGGCGATGTGCTCGACTGCGAGGTCGCCGCGGTTCAGAAGCTGAACGCGCAGCTGGCAGCACTGCCCGGCTCCGATCAGAATATCCGCGTGTCCGTGGTTGTCTTCGGTAGCGACGCGAAGGTAACGGCGCTGGATCCGAATGGCGCCACCTGGGTAGCTCCGGGCCACAGCGTCAACGGCCAGAATGCCGTCAATTTTGTCACCCACAGCACGGAAGCAGGTGGCGTGAGCGAATACCAGGAGGCGAAATTCTCCTATGGTACCGACTTCGACAAGGCTCTGAACGCAGCGTACGGTCAGCTGGATCAGGTGCAGGGCGATAAGTACATTTTCTTCCTCTCGGATGGTCAGGCTCCCCTGTACAGCTGGACTAAGGATCTACTCAAGAAGCACACCTCGGATGTTAAGCTGCGTACCTTCGCCGTGGGTAAGGGCTCTAGCTGCGATGGTACTTCACCCCTGAGCAAGATGGCACAGAGCAGCGGCGAATCCTGCACCCATATTATTGACCCGGCAAATTTGAGCGCGGCGGTTTCTTCCTCGAGCTCGGCATATATTAAGTCCGTGACCGTCAAGTACCAGGGTAAGGATTACCCCGCAACGATCGACGCAATTGGCAATATTAGCGTTGACCTGCCCGAGACCACCCCGGGTGCGCACACTGCGAAGGTTGTGGTGCAGTATAGCGATGGCACCAGCGAGACCTCCTGCGATTGGACCTTCCGCGTTAAGGGCGCTCCCGCGGTAACCCCCAGCCCCAGCATTTCTGCATCTCCCTCGGCAACTCCCAGCGTTTCGGCTAGCCCCACTGCATCCCCGAGTGCAAGCGCAACCCCGAGTATGAAGCCCTCTGCTTCCCCCAGCGCTTCTGCAAGCCCCTCGGCTACCGCAACTCCGAGTGCAACGGTGACCGCAAGCCCGAGCGCTAGCCCCTCCGTTTCGGCAACTCCTTCTGCTACTGCAACCCCGAGCGCTACTGCAAGCGCAAGCCCCAGCGTAGCTCCGGTTGCTTCTGAGAGCCCCAGCTCGGATGTTAACGTTCGCGTTGAGATCGAGGACGGTAAGTTCGTGGTCAAGGCTGAATCCAAGCCCAAGAGCGAGGCTCAGGCAAAGGCTCAGCAGGATGCCCAGGAGACTGCACAGGTAGCCAAGGAATCCCAGAAGGCAACCGCGAAGAAGCTCGCCTCCACCGGTTCTCAGGCGGGTATTATTGCTGCGGCAGGTGCTGCTGCCCTGGTAGCCGGTGCGTTGCTGGTTGCTGCACGTCGCAAGCGCTCCTAAAGCATAAGCTGACCGGGTGCTCCCGCCCTTAAAGCGCGGGTACGGACATAAGGAAAAGTCTGTACCCGCGCTTTTCTCTGCTCGCATTTTTCTGCTCCCGCCTCGCGAGCACCTATTGCCCTCGCGAGGCGAAAAGGGTATAAAAATATGACGAAAATACCGGTGGAAATATATACACGCACAATGCGCGCGATACAATAAAAACGATGAGTACCACTGACAATCACAGCTATAACAGCCAGCGATTCCCCGGCCGAGACCTCGCCCAAGAAGCACAGGAAACCCTCGAGCTCTGGGGACCGCAGGTGCGCAATGACCGCGACTACCCCGCACTGCACCTAGCCCCGGCAGTTGGCCGCCTGAACGACCCCAACGGTCTAATCTTCGACGGTAAAACCTACCACGCCTTTTACCAGTACTCACCCCTGCACCCCGAACGCCTGGTCTACTGGCGCCACGCCACCAGCACCGATCTAAGCCGCTGGGAAGACCGAGGTACCGCCCTGGTACCCAATACTCTCTTCGATAGCCACGGCTGCTACTCCGGCAGCGGTATCTACGTGGACGGCCGCTATGAATTCTTCTACACCGGCAACGTCAAAGACGAAGACGGCAAGCGCCAAACCTACCAGATCCGCGCCATTGCACCCGAAAACTTTGTCGGCTCCGCCCAACACCCCACGGAGGGCAGCTCCGAGCTAGAACGCGAACTGCCTCCGCTGATTTCCGGACCGGCAGAAGGCTACACCGCCCACTACCGCGACCCGCACGTAATCTACCGCAAGGGCGCATGGTGGATGTTCATCGGTGCTCAGCGAACCGATAAGACCGGCGCCGTAGTCGCCTACACCAGCCAAGACCGCACCTCGTGGACTTTTGTGGGCGAGCTGGGTATTAAAGACCCCGTACTGGCTACAAGCTATATGTTTGAGTGCCCCTCGGTACTGCGCATGCGCGATGAGCTGACCGGCTCCATGCAGGACGTGCTGATTTTCTCCCCGCAGGGTATCGCACCCAGCGGCGAAAAATACCACAATATTTACCAGAGCGGCTATATGGTCGGTAAGCTCAAAAAGTCGCTCAAATTCAAGGCCATTACGCCCTTTACCGAGCTGGATGCAGGCTTTGAATTCTACGCGCCCCAGAGCTTTAGCGGCACCGGTGAGCAGGCGGTACGCGCCGATGAAAGCGGCACCAACCCGCATATCGCGCCCGTGCTCATGGCGTGGCTGGGTAACGCCGAACAGGACGATCTGCCCTCCTACTCGCACCGCTGGGTACACACCATGACCTACCCGCGCGAGTTGCACCTGCGCGACGGCAAGCTCTACTATGCACCCGTAGCTCAGCTGGATCAGGTACTGCCCCTGGAGCCCGTAGAAGCTGATGAAAAGGGACGTATTAAGGCTCTGAAAGATGCACGCGTCTGGCGTCTGCGCGGTACCGTAGATGTCTCCGGCCGCCGCGCCAAGCTGCGCATTAAGGACGCCCACGGTGTGGCGCTGAGCATTGATCTGGCGAAGGATTTCGCCTCCATGGATCGTAGCGGCACCCGCTACACCGAAGGCGGCAGCCTGCGCCAGCGAAGCCTGGACAAGAGCACCCTGCGCTCCTTCGAACTGCTGGTAGACGGCTCCACCACTGAACTGTTCGTTGGCGGAGAGGGACATACCGGTTACGCCGAGGTCTTTAGCGCTCGCACTTTCTTTAATGGTTCTAAGCGCCGCGTGCGCATTACCGGTGCGGAGATTGTGAGCCTGGAATACGCCCGTTTGGACTAGCTTGAGGCTAACTGCCACGAGAGCCCACCATTAAGCGCCCGCAGGTCTTAAAAGATTCTTAAGACATGCGGGCGCTTTGCTATGAACACCAACCGGTTTAAGACAGAGCCCGTGAAATATTACGGCGATGCACGTCATAAATGTCATAGATTAACTCATAACGTCATATAGCCGGGAGTGCTTGACCGGCATAGCGGCTCTATGTCACTCTAGAGCCAGGTCATGAGAGCCAGCAATAAGCCCCAGCTAGCTGGCCGGCAACCCTCCAACCGCGGCGGGGTGCCCTGGGTGAAGACCGGGCATTACACACGTAATGCAAGCGCGGGACCGATGTGCCCGACTCTTAGAGGCGCATCGTTTTTCGTATACAGAGAAAAATCCTCCTAGAACGACCTGGAGCGAAAAACCTGTACCGAAAGAGACGGCATGCGGCCCCGAGAAAGACCATCTATCTATCTCAAGGAGCCTAAAGCATGAGCACCACTTCCGTCCCGACTCCCGCAAACCCTGCCGGTTGGCAGTTCGAAACCCGCCAGATTCACGCGGGCCAGGCACCGGATGCCGCAACGGGAGCTCGGGCACTACCGATTTATCAGACCACCTCCTTCGTCTTCCCCGACGCGCAGACCGCAGCAAACCGCTTTGCTCTCTCTGAACTCGGACCGATCTACACCCGTCTGAACAACCCCACCCAGGAAGTGATCGAAAACCGTATCGCTTCCCTCGAAGGCGGTGTGGGTGCCCTGCTGCTCGCCTCCGGCCAGGCAGCTATTACCTACTCGATCCTGAACATTGCCGGTGCGGGCGACCACATTGTCGCATCCCCCTCCCTGTACGGCGGCACCTACAACCTGCTCAAGTACACCCTGGCAGATCTGGGCATTGAAACCACCTTCGTGGAGAACCCGGACGACCTGGACGCATGGCGTGCGGCGGTTCGCCCCAACACCAAGCTCTTCTACGGTGAATCCGTGCCCAACCCCAAGAACGATATCTTCGATATCGAACCCATTGCAGCCATCGCCCACGAAAACGGCGTGCCGCTGATTGTGGACAACACCGTTGCCACCCCCTACCTGCTGCGCCCCATCGAGCACGGCGCAGACGTGGTTGTGCACTCCGCCACCAAGTACCTGGGCGGCCACGGCACCTCCATTGGCGGCGTGATTGTCGACTCCGGTAACTTCGACTACGGCAAGGACCCGGAAAAGTTCCCCAAGTTCAACCAGGAAGCCCCCGGCTACCACGGCCTGGTCTACGCCCGCGATCTGGGCGTGGTTAGCGCATTTGGCGCGAACCTCTCCTATATTTTGAAGGCGCGCGTGTCCCTGCTGCGCGATACCGGTGCCGCAATTTCGCCCACCAACGCCTTCAATATTGGTATCGGTTTGGAGACCCTCTCCCTGCGCGTTGACCGCCATATTGACAACGCACGCGCGGTAGCCACCTGGCTAGAAAACCACCCGCAGGTTGCTTCTGTCTCCTGGGCTGGTTTGGAATCCTCCCCCTGGTACGAGCGCGCGCAGAAGTACCTGCCCAAGGGTCCGGGCGCAATTGTGGGCTTCACCCTCAAAGACGCCACCCTGGATCAAACCCGCGAGTTCGTCGACGCCCTGGTGCTGCACTCCAATGTTGCCAATATTGGTGACGTGCGCTCCCTGGTAATCCACCCCGCCTCCACCACCCACGCTCAGCTGAGTGAAGAGGAACTGGCAGAGCTGGGTATTAGCTCCGCCTTTGTCCGCCTCTCGGTGGGTATTGAGGCTCTGGAAGATATTATTGCCGACCTCGAACTGGGTTTCGCCACCCTCTAGGGTGCGTTGCAAAGCTCCGGTAGCGCCCTAATTCTCTGTCCAAAAGCTACCGGATGAGTGTCTATCCCGCGCCGATGGTGCCGCGGGGTAGGCACTCCATGATCGAACACTGCGACCGGCTCAGCCACAGAGCCATAGGGGAGTAGATATGCGTCAAGAATTCAAAAACCTCGAGTCCCGCCGCACCGGCGAATACCCCGGCGGTCAGGGCTATCTGCGCCACGCCGAAATTGGCGATATGCGCCTGGATAACGGGCTGCTACTGCCCCAAGCCGTGCTCGGTTTTGAAACCTGGGGTACGCTCAACGACGCGGGAGATAACGCCATTTTGGTGCTGCACGCCCTGACCGGCGACCCGCATGTATCCCGTGGCGTGTCCACCAGCGATATGCCCGATTTTCTTGCCACCGAAGCCGAACGCGAAGGCTGGTGGGCGGGCATTATCGGCCCCGGCGCGGTAATCGACACCAACCGCTATTTCGTGCTCGCCCCCAATATTCTGGGCGGCTGCTACGGATCCACCGGCCCCTCCTCTCTGATTCCCGAAGGCTACCCGGGCGAAGGCACCCCCTGGGGTTCTTCCTTCCCCCAGGTGACCATTCGCGACTCGGTACGCGCCGAAGCGATTCTGGCGCATCAGCTGGGAATTACCAGCTTCCGCATGGTTATTGGCGGCTCTTTGGGAGGCGCTCGCGCCCTGGAATGGGCGGCGTGTTTCCCCGAGCTGGTGCGCGGCTGCGCTGTCATTGCCTCCGGTCCTGCGGCAACCGGTGAACAGATCGCCTGGGCACACGCGCAAAACCTGGCAATTCGCATGGATCCCGCCTTTGCCCGCGGCAACTACTACGGCGGCCCCGAGCCCAAGCAGGGTCTGGCGCTGGCACGCCGCATCGCCCACACCACTTACCGTTCCCCGGCGGAACTGGAGCATCGTTTTGGTCGTAAACCCAATCCGAAGGTTGCCGGTTCCGTGGTGCCCCTGATTGACGGCACCGAGAGCGTGACCAGCGGAACCATTGGTGAGCCGCGTGGCCGCTACGCCATTGAGAGCTACCTGGATCATCACGGTCGTAAGCTTGTGGATCGTTTTGACGCCAATAGCTACCTGGTGGTCAATGAGGCGCTGATTTCTCACAATGTGGCGCGTGATCGCGGCTGTCTTTCCCAGGCTCTGGCGTCCAGTTTCTGCCAGTGGGTGGTGGCTGCCGTGAGCACTGACCGCCTCTTCTTCCCGCATGAATCCCAGGTGCTGGCTGATGCTCTGCCCGGGGATGTCCAGGTGGATATTATCGAATCCGACCACGGCCACGATGGATTTTTGGTGGAAACCGACCAGGTGGAGCGTATTCTCGCTCGTGCCCTGGCGAAGGATATTCCCGCCTATCGGGTAACTGACCCCGCTGCTGCGGTAGTGGGCTAAATACATAACCATGAGCCGGTGTCTATTACAAGGCACCGGCTTGTGGTTTAAGTATGAAATACTCCCGCGCTCATGAACGGGGCATATACAGAGTTATATACCGGGTCAATCGGGGATAATAGAAGCATGAGTGAAAATAAGTACGTTGTAGAATACTCCCGCCCCGAAGCCGAACGCACCGGCACCCACCTGGTGCTTCTGCTGCACGGCTACGGTTCCCAGGAGATGGATCTGCTCTCCCTGGCGCAGCATCTGCCGGATGAGAATATTACCTACGCCGGTATGCGCGCCCCGCAGCCGGTCGGTCACCAGTTCTCGGCTGATTCTACCGGTGCTTATATTCCTGCTGATGCTCCCGGCTACCAGTGGTACCCGCTGGATCAGAGCCTTCAGAGCGATATTCGTGCCATTGAGCAGGCAAGTGACTATGTGCTCGAATGGGTTGAGGCTCAGGGCGATACCTATGCTTCGGTAAGCCTGCTGGGCTTCTCCCAGGGTATGGGTATTGCGACCTCTATGGTGCGCCATGCACCGGGTCGTTTTAAGGCTCTGATTGGTCTGTCCGGTTATGCTGTGCCGGAAGAGAGCGAGTACTTCCACGATGAAGAACTTAAGGAAACCCAGCTGCCCGTCTTCTTTGGTCGCGATCAGGAAGACCCCGTGATTCCTCAGGAGTACGTGAACTACACCTACGATTGGATTCGTAAGTACACCGACGGTATTAAGGTGCTCTACGCCGGTGCAGGTCACGGTGTGTCCGCCATGGAAATCCGTCATGTGGCTGAGTTTATTGAGGTGAAGGTTCTGGGTAAGGAGCCGGTCATTCGTGCTTCCAAGGTTGCCGAAGCTGCGGGGGAGTAATCTTAAAGTGTTTGTCCCGGTCAGATACATATCTGACCGGGGCCTTAATCTAAAACTAGTCCTCGTGCGCAACGACAACGGTCACACCGTTGAGCGTGACTTCATCGCCCACGTGCAGCTGCTTGCCGCGCGCCTCCTCAATCTCACCATTGACCTTCACCAAGCCGTAGCTAATGACCTCGCGCGCCTGCGCGCCATCCTCCACCAGGTTTGCCAGTTTCAAAAACTGACCCAGGCGGATCATCTCATCACGAATATAAATCTGCTCCATAGCTTCCCAGTCTACCCGCTCTGATACTCCAGCGCACTCCTCAGATAGGGGATCGGGGTGGTACCCTTATATTTTGACCTTTGCCCCGCAGGCGCAGCGCCGATGGGCAGTCCAACGCACGCCATAAACCAATGGCGCCAGCACCATAAGGAGAACAACACATGGCTGAAAAGTCCACCCTGGACAATGTTATTTCCCTGGCAAAACGCCGCGGCTTCGTCTTCCAGGCGGGTGAAATCTACGGCGGTTCCCGTTCTGCATGGGACTACGGTCCGCTGGGCGTGGAGCTGAAGGAAAACATCCGTCAGCAGTGGTGGCAGCGTTTCGTGCGCTCCCGCTCAGACATGGTGGGTCTGGACTCCTCCGTGATCCTGCCCCGCGCCGTATGGGAAGCATCCGGCCATGTGGCAACCTTCACCGACCCGCTGGTAGAGTGCCTTTCCTGCCACAAGCGCCTGCGCCAGGACCACCTGCTGGAGGCATTCGCCGAGAAGAAGGGCCGCGAGGCCGAGTCCATGGCAGAGATCGCCTGCCCCAATTGTGGCACCCGCGGCGAGTGGACCGAACCCCAGAACTTCTCCGGTCTGATGAAGACCTACCTGGGCCCGGTGGATAACGAAGAGGGCCTGCACTACCTGCGCCCCGAAACCGCTCAGGGTATTTTCGTGAACTTCAACAATGTGGTCACTGCAAGCCGCAAGCGCCCGCCCTTCGGTATCGGCCAGATTGGTAAGTCCTTCCGCAACGAGATCACCCCGGGTAACTTCATTTTCCGTACCCGCGAGTTCGAGCAGATGGAAATCGAGTACTTCGTGCACCCCGAGGACGCTCAGAAGTACTACGAGCAGTGGATTGAAGACTGCTGGAACTGGTTCGTTGACCTGGGCATTAACCCGGATAATATGCGCCGTTTCGACGTGCCCGAAGCTGACCGTGCGCACTACTCCGCTGGCACCATGGACCTGGAGTACCGCTTCGGTTTCCAGGGCGGTGAATGGGGCGAGCTCATGGGTGTTGCTAACCGCACCGACTACGATCTGGGCGTGCACAATGAGCACTCCAACGCTAAGCTGGAGTACTTTGACCAGGCGTCCGGCGAGCGCTACGTACCCTACGTGATTGAGCCGTCCTTCGGCCTGACCCGCTCCATGATGGCATTCCTGGTGGACTCCTATGTTGAGGACGAGGCACCGAACACCAAGGGCGGCGTGGATAAGCGCGTTGTGCTCAAGCTGGACCCGCGCCTGGCACCGGTCAAGGCTGCTGTTCTGCCCCTGTCCAAGAAGCCCGAACTGGCTGAGCCTTCCCGCAAGCTGGCTGATGAGCTCTCGGCACTGTGGAATATTGACTACGATGAGGCGGGCGCTATTGGTCGCCGCTACCGCCGCCAGGACGAAATCGGTACTCCTTTCTGCATTACCGTGGACTTCGATACCCTCGAGGATCAGGCTGTGACCATTCGCGAGCGCGACACCATGGCTCAGGAGCGTGTGGCTCTGGACCAGGTGAAGTCCTACCTGGCTGCACGCCTGGTTGGCTAAATAGTACATAAGCTAGCGTTAGTCTAGTAATTGGCAAGGGGCGGGTACTGCATGGGTACCCGCCCCTTGTGTTATGCCCTTTTCAGCGCCGCGACATGTATCAGCCTGTGCGCTGTCAGCGTGTTTCATTCTCTAGCGCCCGCGCCATAGAGCACCGTACAATAGGGGAAGATAAAGAATCCGTGCACGAAAGGTACACACATGGCATATGAGATTCGCCCCTGGCGCGAAGGCGATGACTTGGCTCTGCTGCAAATCTGGGGAGACGCCGCCAATACGAGCGAGGAGCAGCAGCGTGCCGCCTTCGGCCCGGATATGAATGCCCCCTACTTTAGTCGCACCCTGGTTGCCACCGATAATGATGTGCCCGTGGCTGCCGCTGTGATTACTTCTTCTTCACTGCATCCTTCCCGTCTGTGGTCCTATGTTGAGGTGGCGAAGGATCACCGCCGTCAGGGTCTGGGTTCTGAGCTGCTGGCTCGTCTGGAGCGCACCGCCGAGGAGTTCGGTCAGACTAGCGCTCTGCGCGTAAAGCTTGCGCCCTTTAGTAGCGGTGAACAGTTCGCTCAGGCTAAGGGTATGCAGCTGATTCAGCGTTCGCGTATGGTGCGTATTGAGGCGGGCGCTATCCCGCCTGTGCCCCTGCGTGAGGATGAGAACGGCAAGCCGACCCAGGCAATTGAGGATATTGCCACCGGCTCTGTGGAGCTGACCGCCGCCCTGTGGGATTTCTACCAGCAGGCTCATCAGTGGGATGTGCCCGGCCAGGTGGGCCTGGGCACCGTGAACCGTTATTTCCTTTCCGATGAGGCTCGTGCTTTTGGCGCCGTGGTGCTGCGTGATCATATTCAGGAGGCTGCGGCTGAGGGTAAGAAGGGCGCTATTGTTGCCTTTGCTATTAGCTACCACCCCTTTGAGAGTGATGAGGCGGCGCGCCTGGTTACTGAGGACACCCCGACCGAGCTGCTGCTGGGCTATGACTTTGAGAACCCCGGAGCGGTAGAGGCAATTATGCAGCTGCTGTCCCTGCTGACTGTCAAGCACCCGGTGCTGGTTGAGGTGGACGACGATATGACCGCCCTGGTGGAGGTTACCGATGTGCTGCTGCGGAATGGTACCGCCTCGGTGGAGGACGACCCGACCCTCATCTACGCCACTCGCTAAGACTGGAGGGAAAAG
>Cebus_capucinus_imitator_PRJNA485217_SSR098__coassemble_1737_pt1 | contig 26821 bp, 26 predicted proteins | sample Cebus_capucinus_imitator_PRJNA485217_SSR098__metabat2_high_PE_014 | metagenome-assembled genome bin Cebus_capucinus_imitator_PRJNA485217_SSR098 | reverse complement strand
GGGGCTTGCGTGTGAAACGTACGTTTCACACGCAAGCCCCTTGAGCTTTATAGCCGCACTATCGGCTACTACCCTATCGGCGCAGTACCTTCTTTGCCAGGGAGTTACCGATCAGCTGAACCAGCTGGACCAGGATAATAATGATGATCACAACAGCCCAGGTCACGCCATCGTTGAAGCGCTGGTAGCCGTCCACCAGGGCGACCTTACCCAGACCGCCCGCACCAACGTAGCCTGCCATTGCGGACATATCCACCACACCAATAATGATGAAGGTGTAACCCAAGATCAAGGGTCCAAGAGCCTCGGGGATCATCACGCTAAAGAGAATACGTAGCTTGGAGGCGCCCATAGCGCGCGCTGCCTCAATCACACCGGGGTCAATGGAGACCATATTCTGCTCCACAATGCGGGCAATAGCGAATGCCGCACCGAAGCTCATGGTGAAGATTGCTGCGTTCACGCCCAGGCGGGTACCGACTACCAGGTTGGTCAGATTGCCCAGCGCCGCAATCAAAATAATGAAGGGGATGGGGCGAACAATATTGACCAGCACATTGAGCACGCCGTAGACGAAACGGTTCGCGAAAATATTGCCGGGTCGGGTGGTGTACAGCAGTGCACCGACAATCAGGCCGATAAAACCGGCAATGATCATGGTTGCCGAGACCATGTACAGGGTGTCCCAGATGGCGGGAACCAGTTTGGAGCTAATGAAGTCGCTCCATTCGGCGCCGGTGAATTCCTTGGCGGCAACGGGTACAGAGTTAGGGGTAAACATTAGCGTACCTCCTGCACGCGGGTTACGGTGCCCAGTTCGGCAATGGCTGCGTCAACACTAGTGATCTCGCCGATCAATTCCAGGGTCAGGGTGCCGTAGGCCTTGCCCTGCAGGGTTTCAATACCGCCCTGAACGATATTGAAGCGAATATTGCGTTCGCTCAGGCGGGAGAGTACCTTGCCCAGTTCCTGGTTGCCTTCAATAATTTCCACATTGACCAGGTAGCCCTTGTGATTTGCACGCAGGTGTGCCGCTTCGCTGCCGGTGGGGGCGAGCTTGACGGTGGTTGCCACGAAGAGCTTTGCCACGTCGGTCTGCGGGTTGGAGAAGACATCGTAGACATTGCCTTCTTCAACCACACGGCCGGTTTCCATAACAGCAACACGGTCGGCGATGGAGGAGACCACGTCCATTTCGTGGGTAATGACGACCACGGTAATGCCCAGTTCGCGGTTGACCTTTTTGAGCAGGGCGAGCACTTCCTGGGTGGTTTCCGGATCCAGTGCACTGGTGGATTCATCCGCCAGCAGCAGGGAGGGACTGGTTGCCAGGGCGCGGGCGATACCCACGCGCTGCTTCTGACCGCCCGAGAGCTGGTTGGGGTAGTGGTTTGCGCGGTCTGCAAGACCCACGAATTCGAGCATTTCTGCTACGCGTGCGCGGCGCTTTGCCTTGTCCCAGCCGGCGATCTTCAGGGGGAATTCCACGTTGGCGGCAACGGTGCGGGAGTTCATGAGGTTGAACTGCTGGAAGATCATGCCGATATTGGTGCGTGCTGCGCGCAGCTGGCTATCGGTCTTGCCGGAGATTTCAAAACCGTCCACGGTCAGGGTGCCGCGGGTGGTGGATTCCAGACCGTTGATCATGCGGACCAGGGTGGATTTACCGGCACCGGAGTAGCCGATGATCGCGAAGATTTCTCCCCTGTTGATGGTCAGGGAGACGTCGTTGACTGCGGTGACGATTTTTGCGCCCTTGCCGTATTCTTTGGTCACGTGGTCCAGGACCACCATGGGCTGGGCGGTGGTGGGCTGTGCGTTTTCGCTCATTGCCGCTCACTTTGCTGTGCTGCCGGTTTTCACCGGTGATTGGTTAAGTCTATGTTTAGTGAGTATTGTTCTTAGAACTCACTGTGAACACGAAAGGCGGTAAACCGGTGACCGGTTTACCGCTTTCGTGGTGAGAACCTTTTACTTCTGGTTCTTAATGTTTTCCTGTTCCTTCTTGAGCAGGTCACGCAGTTCCTCGGTGGAGGCGGAGACCTCTACCGCAGTATTCTTGGTTTCTTCCTGAACTACCTTCTGCACGGGCTCGGTGTGGTAGATTTCCACGACCTTCTTGTAGGTTTCCTTATCTGCGTTGCTCTTCTGCGCAACGAAGAGGTTCACGTACTTCAGAGCCTTGGGGTTCTTGGGGTCGTCCTGTGCCAGCGCATTCTTGGGCTCCAGGCCTGCGTCCTTAATGAAGTCGTTGTTGATCACGGATGCGTCAACGGAGTCCATTGCGGTCACGGTCTGGGTTGCGTCCAGGGTGGTGACCTTGACCTTGGATGCGGAGGTGTCCACATCGTCTACCTTGGGCAGGTAGATGTCGTCCTTCTTGAACTTGACCAGGCCGTTTGCTTCCAGCAGGTTCAGGGCGCGTGCCTCGTTGACGGTGTCATTGGGGATTGCGATGGTGCCGCCGGAGGGGATATCACTCAGGCTCTTGTGCTTCTTGGAGAACAGAGCCATGGGGTAGATGACGGTGGGGCCAACGATTTCCAGGTCCTTGTCATTGGAAACGTTGTAGTTTGCCAGGTAGGGGATGTGCTGGAAACGGTTCATCTGGGTGTCGCCGGAGACCAGGGAGGGGTTGGGCTCGGTGTATGCGGAGAATTCTACGTATTCGATGGTGATGCCCTGCTTGGCTGCTTCGTCCTTGAGCACCTGGTTCACGCTTTCGGTGCCTACCACACCGATCTTGATGTGCTTATCGTCCTGGGCGGTGTTGGAGGAACCGCATGCGGACAGGCCTACGACGAGGGGCAGTACGGCGAGCGCTGCAACAAACTTCTTCACGGCTATGAAACTTTCTGTTGATTTTCCTGGATGGCGACGTTCTCTTCCCGCGGGTGCGTGGAGGTTCGCGTCACGTTTTGATAGATAGTGTGCTCTTATTAGAGCATGTACCCGCCGTTGTGCGGTAGTTGAGTCCATTTACGAAGACACACACCGTCATGAACGTAATATTTCGTAATATTACAACAGATGCCGTCACAGAACCGACAGAAGCGAACAGAAGCAGGGGGAATAGTACAATACCATCCACCCTGCCTCCATGTTTACTTCACAATTCCAGGAGGCAGTGCAGACGTGTTAGTTTACTCACAAATGACCATATTAACCACAGGCCTTCAGATATATGGTTAAGTTAAACTAACTTGACATCTAGTTTTGGAGTTGTTTTGAAAAAGGTTATCTCTCTGCTGCTTGCCACTCTCTATCTGTATGTAAGCTCGATTGCTTCTAGTTCTGCATACGTCATTAAGAACGATGGTGCTGCTCGTGGGACTCCGTATGTGCACTGTCCGTTCCGCCATACTTGTATTTGGTCCGACTCGGTATTCCGCGGAGATTTACAGATTACAAGTGGTTTCTCTCATTACACAGATCTTAATGGAGGGCTTCATGACCGTGCTTCATCGTGGGTAAATGCCAATGAGTACACCACGATGTGGTTGGGCGAGTGGGTTAATGGACGCCATGATTGGAACCATCTTGTATGGGGAAGTGCAGTATGGGCCGGCTACAAGGAAACTAATCTTATACATAGCGGATTTAACGACCGAGCAGACTTTGTCGTCCGTGCAGATTGGAATCCCTGCAATAATATGGGGTGCTAAAGAATATGCTGGTACATTGGTCTAGAATTCTCTGGTTTCTATGCGTGGCTCTAGTCTTAGCGTCTTGCAGTCATAGCAAAACGGTACAACCACGTCCCGCCGCGGACGGGCTCCCTCCTGCTCCTGGGAATATCGTTGCTGCTACTCAGATAGATTCCCAAGCGGTTGAGAAAGTGGATACTATGGTTATCCCCTCGGAGCTTGTGTATAAGGCTTATCATGAGCTAGCAGGCCAATGTATGGAGTCTTTAGGGTATCCAAAACGCGCTATGTATCCCATGCAAGAGAACTACCCAGTCCGTGAATTTATTTCCCCAAAACCTTTGTCGGTAGAGCAAGCCAGAACTGAAGGATACGCACCCATTCCACCGCAGGGAAAGATTCATCTTGATGAAGTCGCGGATTCTCGTTCTGAGGAAGAAACCCTTGCTTTCCGTGGAGCTGAAGGGAAAACTGGCTGCGAAGCTCAAGCTCTCGAAAAACTCTTCGGTGACTATAATCTTGCAAAAGATTACTTCTCCGTGCAACAGATACTACTGCCCTATACTGCAGCTGCTATGGCTCATATTGATCCTCTGAATCTGAAATGGGCCGAATGTATGAAGCAGCGTTATGGCATTGAGACAGATGGCCCAATGAATGCTCGTATGAAGGGGGCATCAATCGATAACCTTGCCCTTAAAGATTCTACCTGCAGGGAAGAAACCGACTACGAAAGTAAAGTGAATGAGCTTTTAGATGCATATATGACTACTTTTCTCAACGATAATCAGGCGCTCATTGAGAGAGTGGCTACTGCTAAACAAGCCGTTGAAGAGCGAGCTCCTCAAATTCTTAAGTAACGATACTTCATATAAGCGGGCGGGGCGGGTAGTGTTCACTACCCGCCCCGCCTTTTCAAAAATGCTCTACCGGCTAGGCCTCAAACTCCCCCGAAGCCAGCAGCTGCTCACGCACCTTACGACGCAGCACCTTACCCAGCATAGAACGCGGCAAATCATCAACCACCACCACGCGGCGCGGCACCTTATAGCGCGTCACACGCTCATAGCAATGCTCTCGCAGCTCATGCTCCTGAGGCACAAAACCGGGAGCAGCAATCACCGCAGCAACCACCATCTCGCCACCACCGGGCTGAGGAATACCCACCACCGCAGCATCCGCCACGGAATCGTGCTGCTTCAGAGCAATCTCAACCTCGGTGGGAGACACATTAAAGCCGCCGGTAATAATAACTTCCTTAATGCGATCCACAATCTGAATAAAGAAATCCTCATCCAGACGCACAATATCGCCCGTACGCAACCAGCCATCGGCGGTAATGGTGCGCTGAGTATCCTCCTCGCGCTTCCAATAGCCGGCAAAACGCTGAGGACCGGCAACCCACAGCTCGCCCTCTTCACCCGGGGCAACATCTTCCAGAGTCTCAGGATCCACCACGCGAATATCGGTACTCGGGAAAGGAATACCGATAGAACCGGCACGGCGGGTATCGTTGAGCGGATTGCAAGAGACCAGCGGCGCGCACTCGGTCAGACCGTAGCCCTCCACCATATAACCGCCGGATGCTTCCTCCCACTCAGCCACCAGCTCCGGGGGCAGGTTCATCGCACCGGATACCGCATAGCGAATACCCTGCAGGGACACGCCACGTTTCTTCGCCTCATCCAGCAGACGACGATACACCGGAGGCACTGCGGGCAAAATAGTCGGACGGCTCTTCTTCATTGCCTTGAGCATCAGATCCATATCCACTGTGGGGAAAAGAACCAGCTTCGCGCGGCACAGAGCCGAAATGGTCAAGCCCAGAGTCATACCGTAGGAATGGAAAAGGGGCAGAACCGAGTAGATGACCTCATCATCGCCGGGCTGAATCCATGCTTCACCCATACGACCATTGGACTCAAGATTACGGTGGGTGAGCATAACGCCCTTGGGCAGGCCGGTCGTGCCCGAGGTGTACTGCAGCAGAGCCACATCGTGTGCGCCCGGGCGGTGGTGGTCAGCACTCAGACGCTCATTTTTGAGTAGCTGCTTCCAACTCGTTGTACCCGGAGCTGCCCCCTCCAGCTTGGCTCGAGACTCGCGAGCCTTCTTCACCGGCAGCTTGAGCATAGCGCGCATAGTCGCAGGCATAGCCGAGACCATATTCACCGAGTAAATATGGGAAGGGCGAATATCAGCGGGCAAACCGGTCACATGCTCGGCAATCTTATCCCACACAATCGCTGCTTTGGCGCCGTGATCCTCAAACATATGGCGCAGTTCAGCACCCGTGTACAGGGGATTGTGCTCGACCACAATCGCACCCAGGCGCACAATCGCATAAAACGCCACAATATGCTGCGGGCAATTGGGCAGAATAATAGCCACGCGGTCACCCGCCTGCACACCGGCACGGCGCAGACCCTCCGCAACACGCTCAATCTGTTCGCCCAGCTGGGCGTAGGTAGTGCTCGCGCCAAAGAACTCCAACGCAACCTTGGAGGGGACGGTACGAACCGCCTCCTCAATTAGGTGGGTCAGGGAAGTTTCGGGAAGCTGCACATTGGCTGCCACCCCGGGGGAGTAATTTTTCAGCCAGGGTCGCTCTTTGAGCGGATTATCGGGAATAACAACCGGTGCGGCACCGGCGGGAGAAAACTGCGCGTTGGTCATAGTTCGATTGTGCCTTTTACACCGCTCAAACACCAAGCTCATAAGCTGGGAATACCCTACGAATTTTTATGCTCCAGCGGGTAGACTGGTAGTTATGGGTAAAAAACAGGATGAGTACTACGACAAGCTCTTCAAGCAGCTGCTGCGTGAAATTTCCAAGCGCTTTTTGATCGCCGGTCTGCTGGTCATTGCAGCCGGTGCACTCATTATTCTACTCATGTACCTGATCTACGGTAAATAAGAAAAGAGTATACGATGGGCACCCCCCAGGCACCCGAACCGCTGACCACCACCCCCGCCGTCTTTGATACTGAGCGCGGGGAGATCTACCGTCGTATGGTTGCTGGCACGGTCTACAAACCCGATGCTGAATGCGCGGCTATTACGGCGTCGATCTATTCCATCACGCAGGATTACGCCCAGCTCTACCGCGACGGCAAGCAGGAACAGGCCGATGAGCTGCTGCGCGGCGGTCTGGGTGCTTTTGGCGAGAAATCCCATATGCGCCCGCCGCTGACCTTTGATTACGGCACCAATACTTTTATTGGTCACCACTGTTTCTTTAACTTCAACACCACCATTTTGGATGTTGCCCCGGTAACCTTTGGCGACTATGTGCTGGTGGGCCCGAATGTTCAATTTTTGACCCCCACTCACCCGCTCAACCCTATTGACCGCAAGGCTTTTTGGGAGGGTGGCGAGCCCATTAGCATTGGCTCCAATGTGTGGATTGGTGGCGGCGCTATTATTCTCGGCGGCGTGAGCATTGGGGATAATGCGATCATCGGTGCCGGTTCGGTGGTCACCAAGGATATCCCCGCCAACGCTATTGCGGTGGGTAATCCAGCGCGCGTTATTCGCTATGTCAGCGAGGATGAGCGCCCGGCACACCCGCACCAATACAGTGCTGAAGAGATTGCCGCCGCAGAAGAGTTCTACTCTTCCTCCCACTAATTAGCTCTTGAGCAGTCCAGCGATAGGTAGATATGAGCCAGATTCCTAGCCCCCAGAACCCCAATCAGCAGCCTAGCCAGCAGGCGCCGCGCACCGATCACAGCGCCTGGGATGCAGCTTTTGCCAGCGACGAAGCAACCGTGCTGCTGGACGAATCCCTGCTGCAGAACGCCGCCCCTTCCCCCGCCGCTACCCAGCGTGAAGGCGCGGCTCAGCCAGCCTACGAGGCGCCCGCCTCCGGCGATATTAGCTGGCTGGATACCCCGGACGAGGAGGCAACCACCCCGGTAACCTCCCTGCTGCGCCCGGCTGTTCCCGCGGCGGTTACCACCGCTATTCCTCAGGTTGCTCCCGCAACCTCTGCCCCTGCGGCAGCTGTGCCCGAGGCTAGTGTGGCTGTTGCATCTACTCCTACTGCCGTTTCTACCCCGGCACCCTCTGCTCATGTATCCGGCGCGGAGGCAGATCTTTTCTCCCCCGAGCTGGAACCTAGCGATACTCTGAGCGCTCAGCAGCAGCGTTTTGGTCGCATGCAGATCATTCCCGGTCTGATGGGTCTGGCGGCTCTGATGGGTGCCTTCTCCTTCTTCTCCTGGGCAATTAGCCTAGTGCTGCATGCGGCGGCTCCTGCGATTCTGCCCGCAGGTGCTTCCCTGCCCAGTGCCCCGGATACCGTCAGCCAGCTGCTGGCTCAGGGCACCAACGGCGTGCTCTACGCGAGCCTGCTCGGTGGTAGCTACCTACTCTCGGCCTGGGCGGGCGGTTATACCGCAGCACGCATGGCGCGCTTTGCACCGGTAAAACAGGGCTGGTCAGTGTGGCTGTGGCTGGTACTCAGCGTGGGCATTGCCAGTGTGCTCACTGCGGCTCTGCCGAGTCAGTTTAACGGCTCTTTTGCACCCTTCTCGGCTCAGTCTTTCTTGACCACTTCGGTGCAGGTCAACGGCTTCCTCTCCTTTGTTCTCTTCCTACTGATTGCTCTTGTGGGTGCTCTGCTGGGTGGCTTATGCGGTCGTATTTATCACCGCCGTGTGGAGCGCTACCCGAGCGTTGAGCACTAAACCCGGTATCTAAAAGTCAGTGCTAAAAGCCCGCCGCCCTCATATTCGAGGGCAGCGGGCTTTTAGTTTTCTATTCTTTTAAAACTCGGCTCTTTAGGAGTCCAGAAGCATTGCCGGCTCTTCAAGAATTGCGGCAACATCAGCCATAAAGCGAGCCGAAAGATCGCCATCGAGCAGACGGTGGTCGAAGGAACCACCCAGGGTAGTTACCCAGCGGGGAATCACTTCACCATCCACCACCCAGGGCTTCTGCTTGATCGTACCGAAGGCAACAATGGCAACCTCACCCGGGTTAATAATCGGGGTACCGGTATCAATACCCAGAGAACCAATATTGGTAATGGTCAGGGTACCGTTTGCCATTTCAGCAGGCTGGGTCTTGCCCTCGCGGGCACGGGTGGTCAGGTTATTCAGAGCCACCGCCAGCTCGCGCAGGGACAGCTCCTGAGCATCCTTAATATTGGGCACCATCAGACCGCGAGGGGTTGCTGCCGCAATACCCAGGTTCATATAGTGCTTAATCTGAATCTCGGAGTCAGTCCAGGTGGCGTTGACCTGCGGGTTGCGCTCGGCAGCCCAAATTACGGCGGCGGCAAGCACCAGCAGGGGTGTGACCTTAATGCCCTCGAAGTGACGGGACTTCTTCAAACGCTTGACGAATTCCATGGTGCGGGTTGCATCCACATCCACGAAGATCGAGACATGCGGCGCGGTAAAGGCGGAGTGAACCATAGCCTTAGCGGTTGCCTTGCGCACGCCACGCACGGGGATGCGCTCAATGCGGTCACCGGCGCTATTCGAGGGATACCAGTGCTTATCATGGGATTCCTGCACGTCGTTCAAGTGAGCCACATAGTTGAGCAGATCCTGCTTGGTCACTTGACCGCGAGAACCGGTGGGAGGCACCTGGGTCAGGTCCACACCCATTTCCTTGGCGGCAAGGCGCACGGGAGGCGCCGCCAGAGTCTGTGCCACAGCGGGGGCTGCGGGTGCCTGGGGTGCTGCCGCCTGCGCGGGTACATTCTGGGCGCCGGTCAGACGCTGCACCACGGTGTTCAGGGGGCTATTTTCTACCAGCTTGGAGGCGCGGTCAGCAAGCTCGGAGAGCAGGCCTGCGTTACGGTTTCCAGCGTCTACGGGTGCGTGACCCAGCAGGGGTTCTGCGGGGGCTGCGGGCTGTGCCGGTACGCTGGGAGCTGCGGTAGCTACCGGGCTGGAGGCAATGGGCGCGGTACGGGATTTACGTGCGCGACGCTTGACGGTATCGGCTTTGGGACCGGAACCGACCAGGGGTCGCGAGTCGCTATCGGGCTCAGAGGTCACTGCCTCGGGCAGGGATTGCGCTGCCGGTGCGGGCGCATCGCTGCCGCTATTCTCACCGCCGCTAATGGCGATAATGGGCGAGCCGGTTTCGACCGTGTCACCCTCGGCGGCGTAGAGTTTCTCTACGGTGCCCGCGTAGGGAGAGGGTAGCTCCACCACGGATTTCGCGGTTTCGATTTCTACCAGCACATCGTTAATGGCGACCTGGGAGCCGACAGCTACCTTCCAGGAGAGAATTTCTGCTTCGGTCAGACCTTCGCCCACATCGGGCAGCTCAAAAATCTGGGACATTCTAGCCTTTCGCTAGGGAATATAGATATACACCTATATTCTTCGCGGGAAATTATTTAGTTCTTAGAGCTCGTACTCAAATGCTCGATCCACGGCATCCAGAATGCGATCCATATCGGGCACATACTCTTCCTCAACACCCGAAACCGGGTAGGGCAGATAGTAGCCACCCACGCGCATCACCGGGGACTTCAGGCTAAAGAAGCAACGCTCAGAAATAGCCGAAGCAAGCTCGCCACCCACGCCACCAAAGCGGGGCGCCTCATGGGCAATAATCAAGCGACCGGTCTTCTCCACCGAGGCGGCCACAGTGGGCACATCCATCGGAGAAATGGAGCGCAGGTCAATCACCTCAATGGAGCGACCCTCTTCAGCGGCAGCCTCAGCAGCGGCAAGAGCGGTGGGAACCAGCGGGCCGTAGGCAACAATGGTCGCGTCGGTACCCTCGCGAACTACCTGAGCCTTGAACGGGTCAAAAGAGGTATCCGAGAAGTCCACTTCGCCCTTGAGCCAGTAGCGGCGCTTAGGCTCGAAAATAATAATCGGGTCGGGGTGCTCAATAGCCTTGCGGGTCATCCAATAGGCATCGTGCGGGCTGGAAGGCGTAATAATACGCAGACCCGCGGTGTGAGCAAAGAGAGCCTCGGGGGACTCGGAGTGGTGCTCCACCGAGCCGATCAGACCACCGTAGGGAATACGGATAGTTACCGGTACGGTGTACTGCTTATCGGTACGATTGTGGATCTTTGCCAGCTGGCTGGTGATCTGGTCGTAACCGGGAAAAACAAAACCGTCGAACTGAATCTCGGGCACGGGGCGGTAGCCGCGCAGCGCCAGACCAATGGAGGTACCGATAATGCCAGACTCGCCCAGGGGGGCATCCATCACGCGGTGCTTACCGTGCTTAGCCATCAGGCCTTCGGTAATGCGGTACACACCGCCGAGCTGGCCAATATCCTCACCCATCATAACGACCTTGGGATTTTCAGTCAGGGCGTCATCCAGGGCGCGAGTAATTGCCTTGGCAAGGGTCATGCGTTCAATCTGAGCACTCATTATTCCTCCTCGAAGCCTGCCATGTACTCGCGGTATTCCGCGCGTTCCTGCTCAACCTGCGCGTGCGGGGCTGCATAGGCGCGGTCAAAGAAGTAGTCGAAGTCCGGTGCCTGCAGGTTCAGTGCCACCTCGCGGGCGTAGTCGGCGAGCTTCTGACCCTCCGATGCAATCTCTTCAAAGAAGGCGTCATCAGCATAGGAGTTCTCACGCAGATACTTCTCCATACGGATCAGCGGGTCAGCCTTGAGCGGAGCTTCCAGATCCTCATCGGTGCGGTACTTGGTAGGGTCATCAGCGGTGGTGTGCGCGCCCAGACGGTAAGTTTCCGCCTCAATCAGCACGGGACCTTCGCCCTTACGGATCTTCTCCATGGCGTAGCGGGTGACTGCCAGGGTGCCGAGCACATCGTTACCGTCCACGCGCAGACCCTCAAAACCGTAGCCTGCGGCGCGGGTGGAAATCGGCACGCGGGACTGCACATCAAAGGGTACCGAAATAGCCCAGCGGTTATTCTGAACGAAGAAGAGCACGGGTGCGTCAAAGGAGGCAGCAAAAACCATTGCCTCGTGCACATCGCCCTCAGTGGAGGTGCCGTCACCAAAGTAGCTAATGACCGAAGGCGGCACGCTATCGGTGGCGGGGTCGGTTGCCTGGCCTTGGCCGGTCTGTAGCTGGCCGGTCTCTTCGGCAATGCGCGCGTCGAGCTTGAGCCCCATGGCGTAACCCACCGCGTGCAGGGTGGAGGCGCCGAGCACCTTGGTCAGCACGTGGTGGTTGTGCTTGCGCGGATCCCAGCCGGCGGTTGCTGCACCGCCAAAGATTTCAATCAGGCCGCCGACGTCCACACCGCGGTGCAGAGCCACGGCGTGTTCGCGGTACTGGGGGAAGATGTAATCATTGGGCGCAAAGGCGAAGGCGGAACCCACCTGGGCTGCTTCCTGGCCGCGGCTGGGCACCCACAGGGCGAGCTTACCCTGGCGCTGCAGGGCGGTTGCCTCGTCATCAAAACGGCGGGTCAGGTACATCAGGCGGTAGGCGTCACGCAGCAGGGATGCGTCAACATCCTGCACATAGGCGCTGAAAACCGGGTGTTCGTGGACGGTACCGTTTTCATCCATGAGCTGGATGCGTTCGGGTACGCCCGGGTATTGTTCGGTCACGTGTGTCTTACCTCCACACTTCAAGCGGGACGCTCCCCACCGACCCGTGATTGGGCACGCCGGAAGAAAGCATGGGCATATAGAACCATTTTAGCGCGCTGAAGCTGAACAAAGCCTGAAAATGACGCTAAATTTCGCCCCTATTGAACATTGATAGAAAAATTCTGTATATAGAATTTTGGCAATATAGATAAGACCTTAAGATACGCCAAAGCCCCACACAGCACTCCTCAATAAAGCACTATGCGGGGCTTGTACTATCAGCAACTAGAGTTTAGAGATGATCAGCCGCAAAGGAACGAGCCAGGGCAATCATGCGATTATTGGCTTCATCTTCACCAATACTCACGCGCACGCCCTCAGTGCCAAAAGCACGCACCGATAGAGCCTGAGCCGCCGCAGCCTGCACAAATTCAGGAGTCTTCTCCCCCAGCGGCAGCCACACGAAGTTTGCGAACGTGCGCGGGAAAGAATATCCGGCGTCCTTGAGAGCTGCAACCACGCGTTCACGCTCAGAAACCAGATGGCTCACGCGCTCCATCACCTGATCCTCATGATCAATGGAGGCAACGGCTGCCTCTTCAGCAATGGAGGTCACCGCGAAGGGAGTCGCCGCAACGCGCAGGTAGCGGGTGATAGCAGGCTGGGAAATGGAGTAGCCCACACGCAAACCAGCCAGGCCCTGCGCCTTGGAGAAGGTACGTAGAAGCACCAGGTTCGCGTAATCCCCGTAAAGATCCACACCGTTCACGGGTGCTTCTTCCCCGGGAGCCAGGGGTGAGACGGAGCAGAACTCAAAATAGGCTTCATCCAGAACCACCACAATATCTTGCGGCACGCGATCCATAAAGGAGCGCACCTGAGATTCGGTCAGCGCGGTACCGGTAGGGTTATTGGGGGTGCATAGCAGAATCACGCGGGTACGCTCAGTAATGGCAGCGAGCATAGCCTCCAGGTCGTGAGAGCCGTCGGGCAGATTGGGTACCTGCACGCTGGCAGCTCCGGCAAGACCCACCAGAATGGGGTAGGCCTCGAAGGAACGCCAAGCGTAGATGACCTCATCCAGGCTGCCATCGGCGTTAGCGCCGGCAAAGGTTTTAATAATCTGTTCCAGGGCGCCCAAGCTGCCGGCGCCAGTGACGATATCCTCGGCGGGTACGTTTAGGCGCGCGGAGAGACGTTCGCGCAGGCGGGTACTCAGCGGGTCGGGATAGCGGTGTACACGGCTAAAATCAGCCAGGATGCGCGCCACCTCGGGCACGGGGCCGTGCGGGTTTTCATTGGAGGAGAGTTTGTACTGCGTGAGTCCTTCCACCGGTACGGGGGGCTTGCCCGCAGCGTATTCGGGCAGGCTACTAAAGACCGGTCGGGGGCGTATTTGCTGTACTTCACTCATGCTCTCCAGTATAAACCCGCACGCTCCGCTAGCTTAGTAGCTCCCTTACCTGTGGCGGCTAAATGCAGGTCCTGCTACTCCTGATCGTTGAATAGCATCGGCTGCTTCACTTACTCCGCTTTTCACACCCCATGCGAGAATATTCAACTGCCCCAAATCACGATTATTGGCGTACATTTCGCGTTTACCACGACCAAGTTCTCCAGCCACAATTCCCGCTTTACCCGCTTCAGAGGTTATATTGCCCGAATCCGCACTTGCGGTATATACAGAGCCGCTCTGAACTTTATAGTTACCGTCAGCACCATTCACCTTTTGTTTTCCTGCGGGAACCTGAGATGCTGTCTGAGCATAGAGATGCATATCGTGAGGTACAACATTCGAGCCCTCATTACCTCGGGTTGCATTCCAGTCTGTTTGAATTACGCTATCTCCTTCACGAGCTTGCCAGCTTTCTCCATTAATCAGCCCCGGTACAGGATCACGCCAATCCCGTACTTGAGTAACTTTAAAGGTTTTATTTCCTCGATCCGGTAGGTTCTGGACTGGAGCACCAAAGGTAATCACCTGATTAACGCTATAGCGCTCATTGAACTCGTCATTATTGGCAGCGGAGTAGGCAATCGCACCTCCCTGAGAATGACCCACCAGGTTCATGGAGTAAGAGCTCTTATCCCATTGGTCAATACCCTGAGCTTTAAGAGCTTCATCCACCTGCTGCATATATTCAGGGGAGTCCGCCAGGGATGTTTCCGGGCGAATACCACCCAGCGCAGCATTAGCGGCGGCGCTTCCAGGTTCACCACCGACGTGGGAAAAATCAGTACCCGGAATATAGACATACACCAGTCGCTGCCCGGTATCAGGGTCCTGATATACCTGTACCTCTACCTTGGAGTAACCTCGATGAGCCGGGTCGTTATTCTCCCGATCTTTGTCCTGGGAACGATTATTGGCATCATTCATACGCTGAGCTACTTCACCCACATTCTGCGGAGGAGCTGAGGGAAGATCCTCTGCCTTGAGATTCTCGTTCTTCTGGTCATGCAATTTACGCTGATACCCTTCGGCATATCCTTTAGCTAATTCACGCGCGTCTTCTTCGGTATATCCTTCCGATTCAAGGCGTCGAGCAAGCATAGGCCATGCGGTTTCGGGATTATTTTCAAATTCTTCATGTAGGTCGTCCGCATAGTTACTGACCGTATAACCCTGCCAGTATTTATCTTCCGCGTCTTTATAGTCTTTCGGCTGCGCCAGCGGAACCCTCGGATTCTCCAATGCTTTAGCATCTGCAGCCATGTCACGTGCATTCTTCTGATCAGCATCGGTGTACCCCGCATAATTGGCATATACATTCTTAGAAGTCTGCTCCATATCCTGTTCGATCCACTGGAGATCCCGTAGAACTTGAGCAAGAGAGGAGCTAGCCTGCTGCCCAATATAGACCTGAGTAAGAGTGCCTCCATGACGCTCTGCACTCTGCAGAGGACTAATACTCTGACGATACTCACCGGCAACATGGTGTACTTCGGTTGCGAGCGCAGGTAGTTCTTCAAGGCTCACACTAATAGTGGGACTTGAGTTCACTTCTGCTGCGCCTGCCGGCAGCTGGGCTAGAGGTTGTGTCATGGTTCCTCCTAATGAACGGGTTGTACATGAATAGTTCGTTTTTTCGTAGTAGCTTCAGCGCATAAGTCGTTAATGCGCTGTTGACGTTCCAGTAGAGTACGATCTTTGAAGGCATCATCGAATGACCCTGAATCTTCCGAGTCAGAAGCAAGAACGAGTTCGCCTATACGGGTTTCCAAAGAGGCACCTGCTAGGGTTAGAGTCCTGCCCAGTTCGTCCAACTGGTCGCCTATTTCTTCTCCTGCGCGCAGGTATTTTGACGAACAATCGGTGAGACTCAATTCGATAGCGACCGCTTTTTCCTCGTAGCTTTGGATCTTTTCGCGATATCGCCGTCCTGCCAGCGACTCCCAATGTTGAGCGTGCAAACTTCTGATGCTGTGTATGCGAGCATCCAAAACTTTGGACTGCTCGGTGTTGATCCCCTGAGCTACTTCACAAGCAAGGGCTCGTACTTGGTCAGCAAGGGCATGCATGGAACGCGCATCAGAGTAGGCGCCTTCAGGGTCAAATCCGTGAGCTTTAAAAGCACTGGCTATCTCTGGATTGACGTTGTAGCCCTCTGAGCGTGGCATATCGGTCGGCGGTGGTGCTATCACCATGTCTATCTCTCTTTCTCTCGGTGATGTATCCAAGAGTAGAGAGAAGAAGAGGGTATTTTTTGTAATTACATAAAATCTGTGGATAAACGCTGCGTTTTCTATCAAAGAGAGAGGTATCCACAGGATACGGTGTCAAAACCAGCCGTTAAATACACAAATATGACAGATTTGGCGCCCATTTATGACTTTTTATGACGGCCTCGCTACGCCCCTCAATACCCCGCGCTCAAAACGCCCGAGCATAAGCAAGCTATTTAAAGCCGTCCACAATGTGCACCAGCCCGCACTCGGAGCACCCGAATATGAGAAAATAGAACTATGTCTGAAAACACTCTTTTGCCCTCCGGCCGTATCGACCTGGGCGACGGCACCCTCGCCCTCGGTCCCCTGGACGGTCGCTATGCATCCGTCACCGCACCCCTGACCAACTACCTGTCCGAAGCCGCTCTGAACCGCGACCGCATCCACGTTGAGGTTGAATGGTTCATCTACCTGTGCGAGCACCGTGTGCTGCCCGGCCTTGAGCCGCTGAGCGATGAACAGAAGCAGGGCCTGCGCGCTATCGTGACCGACTTTAACGCTGACTCCGTTGCAGAGCTGGCAGAGATCGAAGCCGTCACCGTGCACGATGTGAAGGCTGTTGAGTACTACATTGGTCGCCGCCTGCCCGCCCTGGGTCTGGAGCACCTGGTACCCCTGGTTCACTTCGGCTGCACCAGCGAAGACATTAACAACCTCTCCTACGCCCTGGGTATTAAGGACGCTTTCGAGAACGTCTGGCTGCCGGCAGCTCAGAACCTGGTTCAGGTTCTGCTGGACCTGGCTGAAGAGGGTCGCAATGTGCCCATGCTTTCTCGCACCCACGGTCAGCCCGCAACCCCCTCCACCCTCGGTAAGGAACTGGGTGTGCTGGCATGGCGTCTGAAGCGTCAAATTAAGCACGCACAGGCTACCGAATTCCTGGGCAAGATCAACGGCGCAACCGGCACCTACTCCGCTCACTACGCATCGGTACCCACCGCCGATTGGCAGCAGATTTCTCGCGGTTTTGTTGAGCATCTGGGTCTGACCTGGAACCCGCTGACCACTCAGATTGAGTCTCACGACTGGCAGGCTGAGCTCTACTCGGATATCGCGCACTTCAACCGCGTGCTGCACAATCTGTGCACCGATGTGTGGAGCTACATTTCCATTGGTTTCTTCCGTCAGATTCCCGTGGCGGGCGCTACCGGTTCCTCCACCATGCCGCACAAGGTGAACCCGATCCGTTTCGAAAACGCAGAGGCTAACCTGGAGCTCTCCAACGCGCTGTTCGACTCCTTGGCATCTACCCTGGTGACCAGCCGCTGGCAGCGCGATCTGACCGACTCTTCGGCTCAGCGCAATATTGGTGTGGCATTCGGTCACTCCGTGCTGGCTATTTCCAATGTGGTTAAGGGTCTGCAGCGCCTGGATATCGCCACCGACACCATTTCCGCTGACCTGGACGCCAACTGGGAGGTTCTGGCTGAGGCTATTCAGATGGTCATGCGCGCCGAGGCTATTGCCGGTGTTGAGGGTATGGAGAACCCCTACGAGCGTCTAAAGGAACTGACCCGCGGTCACCGCGTGGATGCAGCTCGCCTGAAGGAATTCGTGGCGGGTCTGGGCCTGTCCAAGCAGGCTGCTGCTCGCCTGTCTGAGCTGACCCCGCACACCTACATTGGTGTTGCGCCCACCCTGCTGGATCACGCAAAGAACGCCTAATCAGGGTTTGGGCACATAGCTAAAGCTGTGGGGCGGGAAGTATTACACTTCCCGCCCCACAGCTTTATGTTTTTCTCCGAGGAATCTAGTGACCCATCATACGGCGGTGAGCCGCACCGGGGTTCTGCAGACCGTGAGCGTGCGCATCGTGGTTGCCGGTTTCCTCGTGCGCAGCCTTATGCTTGCGACGCTTAATCGTTGCCTTGGCAACACCCACAGCACCACCGGTGAGAGCACCGGCGATCTTTGCGCTGCGCTTGCGCGGGGCGGGTGCATTCTCTACGGTCGCATCATTAAAGCGCGGTGCTCGCGCGGGCAGGGTCAGCTCGGGCGGGAAGTAGGTGGGCGCCTCGCCAAAGGCTTCGCGGGTGCTGCGAATAACCTCGCGACCCAGGGCGAGGTTCGCACCGCCGCCGACTACGGCACCCACGCCGAAGGGAATGGCGCGACCCATCATCATGCCCGCCTGACGACCCATAAAACGCTTAATGAACATATTGCGCAGGGCGCGCTCCACGCTGAACATCTTGGAGTTGGAGCCCATGAGCATACCCCACTGGTTGGAGAGCATGCCCGCGCGGCCGTTCTTTGCCAAAATGTTGGTGATCAGCTGCGAGCCTTCTTCGCCGAGCATGAGCGCCATGACCATGGAACGTGCCGCTTCGGGGTTGATCACGTGCACACCGTGCAGCTCCGCAATCGCCTGGGCAAAGATTGCGGTGCGTTCCAGATAGCCGCCGATAGCGACCACGGACAGGCCTACGGAGGTTACGGTACCCACGCCGGGCACAAAGGAGGATGCGCCGGTCACGCCACCGATGGCGGTTACGTCGCGCAGGTATTGCTTTTCCAGGCGCTTTTGCAGCTGGGCGGGGGTTTCGTGCGGGTACTTTTCGCGTAGTGCTTTGACCAGGGCGAGTACCAGGGGGCGCTGTACGCGCAGTACATTATCCAGAGCCGTGGTGAGTGCGGGCTTGGGGTTGCCGTTGTTATCGAATAGAGACTTCATGGGGTCTAGCATGGTTTTAGTAAATCATGCTTTTCTGAATATTGGGTGTGTGTTGGGCGCGCGGAGCCCCTTATATGCTGCTCGTTCGCTCAGGGCTGTTCTTGACGTCTCTCTATGACTGCCTCTGGCATCCAGTGCTCTTTCCCCTGCTACTAGCCCGTTTCTTTACAGCACTAGAGCTAAAGAATCTGCCAGTATTTTTATAGCCGTTCGGACCTCAGGCACCCGTATATTTCGGCGTCTTCACCCCTATCTATACTCCCGCAATTATGTCTATGCATTCAGTGAATATTTTTCAGAAATTGGCGGCCTTAAGCCCGCAAACCGGTTAGGTTTGTGTCTCATCTCATGCGTAGAATGGGGATAGAGTTTCTATCAAAAGGCAAGGGTGCTTCTGCACAGTCTCAAGCGCCCTGCACGAGTGCCGCATGGTTCGCGGCGGTAAAGGATTGGTATGGCGGCTTCTTCCGCGTCTGCGCGTTCTCCGCTAGCTTCGCAGGGTTTGGGTATTGCCTACGCCCTGGGTGCTATTTTATCGATTCAATTCGGTTCGGCTCTGGCTAAGCAGCTCATGCCCGAGCTGGGTGCCTGGGGTGTGGTGGGTATCCGCCTGCTCTTCTCCTCGATTATCCTGCTCGCGATTTTCCGCCCGGCATTTACCACCTGGACCCGTCAGCAGTGGCGCTCGGTAATTATCCTGGGCGTGGCTCTTTTTGGCGCGAACGGCTTTTTCTATGTGGCGATTGAGCAGATTCCGCTGAGCATTGCGGTGGCTATTGAGTTCATGGGTCCGCTGGTGCTGGCTACGGTCCTTTCACGCCGTAAGAGCGATTTGATTTGGATTGGTCTGTCCTTTGCGGGTATGGCGCTACTGACCAGTGAGTCTCAGGCGAAGCCCGAGGATTTCGCACTGGTGGGTATTATTTTTGCGGTGCTGACCGCTATTAGCCGCGCGGCGTATATTCTTGCTACCGAAAAGGTGGGCGCAACTATCCCGGGTATGGGCGGTATGGTGATGGGCAATGTTGTCTCTACCGCGCTGACTCTGCCTTTTTCATTCACGATTAATTGGGATCAGCTCTCGGGTCTGCCCTCGAACCCTGATCTTCTGCCGATTTTGTGGGCTGGTTTCATTATGAGTATGCTGGCTTCGGCTCTGCCGTCCCTGGCGGAGATTTCGGCGCTGCGTCTGCTGCCCTCGAGCGTGTACAGCGTGCTGCTGAGTATGGAGCCGGCTCTTGCTACTCTAGCGGGTCTGCTGATTCTCGGTGAGCAGTCTTCGCTGATTCGTTGGGGTGCTATTGCCCTGCTGGTTGCCGCTAGTGTGGGTATTACTCTGGCTCATGCCAAGGCGGAGCGTGCTGCGGCGGCAGCTGGTGAGGATCCGCAGCAGCATGCGCAGGAGTTCCTTCCCGGTGCTGTGGAGCCCACGGGTGCGGATATGGTCTACAAGGCAGAGACCGGCTCTATCCCGGTGATTGATCCGACTCAGAAAAACTCATAATTTAAACCCACAAGGGGGGCGTGCAGAATAGTACCCTGCACGCCCCCTTCGTATTACTCGAATGTTCTATGCGCTGAGGTAACGCATTTTATGCATCGGCGAGCGCCGCTAAAAACTCGCGCAGCTGCTCGGTATCCAGTACTTCCGCCGGATGCGGGCCGCGGGCGTAGAGCGCATCGGCGCTTTCTTCATCCAGTTCTCGGTCGGTGGCAATGAGCACCAGGTTACCTTCGTTGTTCCCGGTGAACATGCTGGATTCAGCCAGGCACCACACGTGCTCAAAGACCTCAAGCAGTGCCGGTGCCTGCTGCTGGAAGAAGGGCAGTCCTTCGTCGTCTCCCACATTGACCGCTAGCACACCACCGGGTGCCAGTAGGGCTTTGAGCTCAGCGTAGTAGTCACGATTTGCCAGGTGTGCGGGTGCATCCACGCCGGTGAAAATATCCAGGATCAGCGCATCAAAAGCGGCACCATTCACGTATCCGGCCAGTTCGGGCAGTACCTCGCGTGCATCGGCGGTAACTAGCTCACAGCGAGTGCCTGCGGGCAGGGGCAGAATATCGGTCACAAAGGAGAGCATTTGCGGCTCAATATCCACCGCCACCTGGGCGGATCCGGGGCGGGTTGCCTGAATATAGCGTGCCAGGGTCAGGGCACCGGCACCTAAGTGCGCGGCAACAATGGGTTCCCCGGCGGGTCGTACCAGGTCAATCACATTGGCGATACGGCGCAGGTATTCGTAGAACACATAGGCGGGGTCGCCCAGGTCCACATGGGATTGTTCGGCCTCCCCAATTTCGAGAACATAGCCGTTCTCGCTAAAGCCATCGGGGTGAATGGTGGCGCGCGCATCGGCGTAGCTCAGCTGCACACCGGCTTCACCGCGTGCTAAACGCGCGGGGTCCATGAGGCTCATGCGATACCCGCAACCTTCTTAAAGAGGGCTACCATATCGTCTGCGCCGGTCTGGGAGGAGACCTGTTCGCCGCTGAGTACGGTTTCGGTTCCGTCCTTGGTCAGCACGAAGCTGGGGGTGCCCTTGACTCCGATTTCAATTGCGTGGTTCATATCGGAGGTAATCAGCTGCGCGCTTTCATCGCTGCGTGCATCCTTGTGGTAGCGGTCCATATCCAGTCCCAGGGTCTGAGCGTACTGGGCGAATTTCGCTTCGGCGCTCGCGACATCGGGCAGGCCCTTCCAGTCGTTCTGGGTGGCGAAGATCTGGCGTGCCATTTCCAGGTGCTTGCCCTGGTTTTCTGCTGCCTGTACCGCCAGGGCGGAGGTGCCCGCGTGGGGGTGGATTTTCAGCAGGGGCAGGTGGCGCACGGTCAGGTTGAGGGTACCTTCGAGCTGGCGTGCGGCTTCTTCAAAGTTAGGTTCTGCTTTGGCGCAATAGGGGCACTGGTAGTCGGTGTAGAGGGTGATGGTGGGCGCCTTCTCTACGGTGCTATTGAGGTGGTAACCGCTGTCATTGCGCAGTCCGCTGTGTTCCAGGCCGGGGTAGCCGGTGGTTGCTGCGGGGCTTTGGGTGGGGCTGCCGGTGCCCTGGGTGTCTTTGGTGGCGGTACATGCGGCGAGGGCAATGAGTGCCAGGGGTGCGCTTGCGCCCAGCAGGGCGCGTCGAGTGATATGTTCTGTCATGGGGGCTCCTTCGTGGTGATGTTCTTTAATTCTACGGTGCATTTATCTCTCGACCGCTTCGTGAACTATTGACTCCCCTCACGTTGCGCATATACGGTGCTGACTAAGACCCCGGGCGGTTCGCTTTGGACGCTTTTTCTTGATAGTATGGGCTGGTATTGAGTCTGTTCTCAATATGCGCCTCTATAGCTCAGTGGTAGAGCAGCTCCCTCGTAAAGAGCAGGTCACCGGTTCAAATCCGGTTGGGGGCTCAGCTAAAACCCTCGGTTCGCCGGGGGTTTTTCTATATACAACTGCCGCGCCTATTCAGCGTTTATTCAGCCCGGTGCGTAGAATGGTGCTTATACCCGTTGTACCCGTATCTCAAGGAGAAAGCATGACTCGTTCCGGTCTACGTTTTGCGCTTACTTTTGTTCTGCTGCTGCTTCCTCTAACGGGTGTGTGGTTCTTCTACCGTTGGATTTTTGAGGATGAGGCGAGCGTGCTGGTGCCCCTGGTCTTGGGTCCGTTGACTTCTTTCCTCTGTGCTTATGCACTGACGGGTGGCTCCAAGCCCCATAACTAGGCTGTTAAACTCAAGCGACCCCGCCTCATACTCGAGGCGGGGTCGCTTGAGTCTATAACGCTAGTAGCGCGGAGCCTTATTTAGCCTTCTTGAATCGCTCATCAATGGCCTGCTGAGCGTTCTCCTTGAAGTGGCTGACGGGCTTATCCCACAGGCCGTAGACCTTTGCCAGTTCGGCGATTTTCTTGGCACGCAGGAAGCGCGGCAGGTAGGAACCATCCTTGGGGCCGTCCAGCGGCACATCCAGCAGGTTGTGCGCATCGGCGATTTCTGCCTCGCTGGGCGAGAAGGCACGGTTAATGGTGTCTGCCTGCTTGTAATCCAGGGTGATCTTGCCGGTCATACCGTGCACGCTACCGTGTCGGCACGCCTCAATCAGATCGTAGCCCTGCTTACCCAGGGAGGGGCCGTCAATGGGGCCGGGCAGACCGCCCAGAGTAGAGGCGATAACCAGCTGGGAGCGGACATATGCCAGTGCCATGGGGTCATCGGTTGCACCGGTGTCGCGGCGGTAGTCGCCCACACCGAATGCCAGGCGGAAGGTACCGATTTCCTGGGCAATCTTTACGCAATTGTGTACACCCAGTGCGGATTCGATCAGGGCAATAATGGGGGTACCGGTGCCGAGCTCTTCGGCGGTGCGTGCCACATCGGTGGCGTGTTCTGCGGTTGCAAGCATGACGCCACGCAGACCCTTCAGACCTCGCAGTGCTTTAACGTCCTTCCACCAGTGTTCGGTGGTGATGGCGTTAATGCGTACCCATGCGACTACATTATCGCTGAGCATTTCGACGATGCGTGCGCGTGCTTCGTCTTTTTCTTCCGGGGGGCAGCCGTCTTCCAGGTCCAGGATAATGGAGTCGGCTTCGCTGGCGAATGCTTGTTCCATATCTTCTTCGCTGGAGTTACCACGAACCAGCAGCCAGGAACGGGAGAGACTGGGGCGTAGCGCCATGGCGCGTTCATTACGGTGGAAGTCGATCACGGTTCGCCTTCTTCTTTCGGGTGAATGTGTTAGCCGTCTTTAAGTGTATGTCTACCTTTAGACCCATACGAACTGAGGTTGCCCTTAGTAAATTGAGGATATCCTGCAGCTCTGAAAATTTTTCCCGCGGAATTCCGGCTATCTTCAGCTTTTCCGACCCGCGCCGCCTATTTTTTGGGCAAAAGTTCCGGCGCGAGATAGCTTCATACCCAATGTGATAGCTTGATCCGAACCACCGTGTACCCGTAGACGAAAGGGCGGGCACCCGCTACACGCGAGTACCCGCCCCTGAGTACATTAAGGCTGGATCTAGGGCACCAATTCCATATCCTGCTGCTCCTGCAGTGCGCGAGCAATCAGCTCTTCAGCTTCCTGCACATGCTCCACCACGGTCTGCACGCGGCGTTCCACGGTGACCTGGCGGGTGCAGCCAGAGCTGCAATCGCCAAAGCAGCGAGCCATAGCGAGTGCCTCGGCGCACAGGGCGGCAGCATTACCGGCGCGGGAGAGCGCACGGTGAATATCGGAGAAGGTGCCATTCGGGGAGTAGGGAATATCGGTATCCATACTCGGGGCAATGCGATGCGCCTCCATGGCGATGGCGCGCACGCGCGGAATCAGATCGGCAAGTTCATTGGCACTGGGCACGACCAGTTCGATCATATCGGTGCCCGCTAGTCGTTCGAGCACCTGGTGAAAACGGTCGATTCCGCGCAGGAAACGGTCGTGAGCACGGCGCCATACGCCTTTACCCAATTCTGCGTCGTCACGACGGGATTGGAGGAAGTCCTTGAGCCCCATGCTCACTCCTTTCAATGCCGGAAGATACTTAAGATATATATAAGGGTACCCTAAATTTTACTTTAGTGACAGCCCGTCCGTATATCTACCCTCTATTTCTCCCCCAAAACCTAGGGAACCAGCAGAACCTTACCGAAATAGGCACCACCGTCAAAGTACTCGTGTGCAGCTGCCGCACGATCCAGCTCAAAGGTGGAATCCAGCGCCGGGGAAATCAAACCGCGCTCATAAAGCGGCAGCACCTCGCGACGCACACCGTCAATAATGCGCGCCTTGTCCTCCGCACCGCGCGAGCGCAGGGAGGTCGCGTGCACCGACAGGCGACGGGTGAGCATAAGACCCATATCCAGCTCAGCGCGAGCACCACCCTGCAGACCGATAATGGTCATATGTCCCCCGTCAGCCAGGGAATGCAGATTATCGTTCAGATAGGGTGCACCCACCACATCCAAAATATAGTTCACGCCGAGCGAGTTAGTTTCACGCTCAATGACCTCACGGAAAGATTCTTTGCGGTAATTAATATCGATTAGGCGCTCGGGAGCCACGCCCAGATCCTTACCCAGGGTGCGAATAAACTCGCATTTCTCCTCGCTACCGGCAGTGGCGAAAACGCGCGCACCGGCAGCCAGCGCCAGCTGAATGGCGTGGGCACCGATACCTCCCGAACCACCGTGAATTAGCACAGAAATTTCGGCATTATCGGCAGGGTTCAGACTCATACCGCAGGTGGTGACCAGATTGGAATAGACAGTGGCGGCAACCTCGGGAATACCGCCTGCCTCAATCAGGGAAACACCGGCGGGCACGGGCATAATATGGCGCGCATCCACGGCAACATATTCTGCATAACCGCCGGATGCCATCAGAGCCATGACCTGATCCCCCACAGCCCAGCCGGTCACCTGCGAGCCGAGTGCTTCAATAGTTCCGGAGACCTCCAGGCCGTAAATATGGGAGGCACCTGCCGGAGGCGGGTAGTGGCCGCGGCGCTGTAGGGCGTCAGCTCGGTTTAGACCCGCGGCAGCAATCTTAATAAGCACCTGATGATCCTGCACTTCAGGCAGGTCAATTTCGCTGACCGTGAGCACCTCGGGGCCGCCGTGGGCTTCTTCAATAATGGCGCGCATGGGGTGTTTCTCCTTCGTTATTGGGCGTGTCATGATTTATAGTTTTAGCTTAGCTCATGCCATAATGGGCGGGTAGCTTGTGCGCTGAAAGCGTGCACGCGCACTGGATGGTTGTCCGAGCGGCCGAAGGAGCTGGTCTTGAAAACCAGTAGGCGGTAACCCCGTCTCAAGGGTTCAAATCCCTTACCATCCGCACACTAAAGCCCCGTATCGTATTGATACGGGGCTTTATATATGTCTTAGACAGCAGCCTTAGCGAGCGCCCAAATGGCGAACCAAATCAGCAACCATACACCGCAGAGGAGCATGCCAATACGACCCATGGTTTTACCATTGTCGCCACGGTATCCAAGACGTTCCGCTTCTTCAGCTTTGGAGTACGCAAGCCAGTTAAAGAGACCAGCCAGCACAATGGAACCGCCCAGGGCACCAAAGACAATAGCCAAAATACCAAAGGTACGGGAGCTCTTTGCCAGGTCAGCGCCCTGCTGTGCGTAGACGGGGTTGTACATTCCGGGCTGAGCACCGTAGCCTCCCTGGTATCCGGGTGCCGGGTAGCCTGCCTGAGGCTGGTAGCCCGGCTGCGCCTGATAGGGTGCCTGCGGTGCCGGTGCTGCATAGGCGGGTGCGGGTGCATATCCGCTACCTGCGGGAGCATAACCGGGGGTCGGTGCGCTCGCCTGCGGTACAGCGCGCGGAGGCACTACCGCCTGCGGGGGTACAGCGGGCGCGGGAGCCGGGGCAAGCGCCTCCGGAGCAGGTGCCGGAGCGGAACCCGCATAAGGATCCAGGCTGCGAATCATTGCCGGGGAAGCCACCACGGTGGGCTCATCGTAGAAGTCATCCTCAGCGCTCGCATAAGAAGAAGATTCACTATCTCGCGCGGAGGAGATGCTTTCGCTAGCGCTAATCTGTTCGCCCGCCGAGATGGACGGCGCACTCGATGCGGGAGCCTCGGCGTTAGAAGAGGTGCCGGTACTCTCATCGAGAATTTCGCGATAGAGCTGGGCGTATTGCTCCGGGCTCATGGGTACGGTTTCATCGCCATTGAGGTTCTCGGGGTAGGGGCGGGTTTCGTCCCGACTCTGAGGATTAGAGTTACCGTGTAGATTCTCTGACATTTTCTCTCCATCGGTGCGTGCGGATGCGGGTGTTTAAAGTATAGGCTCCCGGTTGTGCATGTACCGGAAGCCAAGAAATTTTAATAATAGTAGCTGCTGGACGGGGCAGCTGCTGCAATCACAAAGATGAAAAAGAACCAGAAGAGGGTAATAATTACGACAATAGAGCTAATAATAATGCCCGCCCAGCCCATACCGCGGCCATTGGATTCATAGACGCCCATCTGCTCAGCCTGACCTGCCTTATTAATGGCGAGAATACCCAGAACAAAAGAAATAAGGCCTAAGCCGATCAGGGAACCGATTAGGGCGCAAAGACCCAGGGTGTGGGAGTCCTGGGCGAGTTTCTGACCTTCCATATAGCGCGGGTCTACGGCGACCATGGGCTGCGCCATCATCATGGGTTGCACGGGCTGTACCGGTTGCATAATGGGCTGAACTACAGGCTGCTGGTAGTAGGGGCCGGGGTATTGAGACATAGGAGTTGTCCTCTGATTATCTGTGTGTATCGGGGTGATGTC
>Cebus_capucinus_imitator_PRJNA485217_SSR098__coassemble_1720_pt1 | contig 28221 bp, 20 predicted proteins | sample Cebus_capucinus_imitator_PRJNA485217_SSR098__metabat2_high_PE_014 | metagenome-assembled genome bin Cebus_capucinus_imitator_PRJNA485217_SSR098 | reverse complement strand
AGCCTTGCCGGATTGCGTGCCGTAGCCTTGCCGGATTGCGTGCCGTAGCCTTGCCGGATTGGATACATATGACTAAAAGTTTCACTCTTTGACCTATTCACTCTTAAATATTTAGCTTCTTTTTAACTACACTCTTATTTCAATGTTTAGTTGAACCTTGATGGGCATAAGTCAACCTCTAGCGGGTGAACTCTGTGATTCGTCTCTACTGTGGGGAAGTAAGCCTCGCCTTCTATTGCCTAAATCATAGGTTTTCGGGGTCTTAAGCGCCGTGTTTTTCTTGCTTAAGGGGGTGGGTAGGGTATTATTTAAGTCGTATACCAATGGTGCGCGCCAGTTTGCGCGTGCCCTCCCATCTTCTGAAGCGTTGCGTTAATTCGCATGCTCGTCATCCGGATTTTTTACCGCGTGTGCGAACCTCAGGTTTCGGCGGTTGTCCGAAGTGCTGTGCGCGGCGTGGGAGAACATCACCTGAAATGTTCGGGTGGTTGAGGTGTATGTGTAAGTTAGCGCTTACAGCCATGGAGCACGCCAATCCCGGCGTGTCTTCACTCAACACTTAGTAGATACTCGAGGATCTATGGAAAACACTCAGATTTCGCGCCGCAAGGTTGTTGCTGGCGCAGCATGGGCAGCACCCGTTGTCGCTGCCTCTGCAGCAGTTCCCGCTTTCGCAGCGTCCAGCACCTGCACCGACCTGAACACCCAGGGCACTGCAACCAACAACTCGACCATGTCGAGCAACGCTTCTGCCGAAGAGACCGTCACCATGACCAAGGACACCGACTTCGTCTTCACCCTCGTGGGCGGCGCCGGTGGTGGCTCTTCCTCCAGCTACATTGGTGGCGCTGGTGCGTCCGTGACCGGTACCCTGCACCTGAGCAAGGGTGACGTTGTGCGCATCGTGACCGCTTCCGGTGGTGTCTCCTTCACTGACCCCGGTCAGGGCAACGGCTCCGGTAAAGCAACTCTGGCTAACGCAAGCGGTGCTACCGAGGGTGGTCGCGGTTACGGTAACGGCGGCGACAACGCTGACCTGAGCACCGTGTCCCTGCCCAGCGTTATCGGTAACTCCGACAACCTGTCTGCTGTTTACTTCTACCAGATATACCCCATTGCTACCCCTCGTTACGGTGGTACCGGTGGTGGCGCATCCGCTATCTACGTCAACGGCGTGCTGAAGGCTGTTGCAGGTGGCGGCGGTGGTGCTGGTGCAATGTGGACCGCTAACCTGGCTAAGCCGGCTGACTCCAGTACTCCCTACTTCTCCACCACTATTAAAGAACGTTCTCGTGGTGGTGACGCTGGTACTGACGGCGCTACCGCTTCGAGCAACGCAAAGCTGATTGCTAAGAACGAGACCACTCAGGTTGAGCTTGCTTCTACTTACGCGCTGGTAACCGGTGGTTCTTCTGCATCCGGTTCTACCGCTGGTGCAGGTGGTACCGCTACCTTTGCTGTTGGTGGCGTACGTACCACTGCTAACTTCAAGAACTACCAGAATGTTGACGCTGACGGTGTTGCCGGTTCCGGTGCAAACGGTGGTGGCGGTAGCTACGGTTACGCATACGGTTTCCAGGCTACCAATGGTTCTAAGAACCCCACTAACAGTGGTCTGGTAGGTTCTTCTGATTCCGATTGGCAGGGTGCAGTTGTGTACACCCCCGGTACCGGTGGTGGCGGTTACGCCGGCGGTGGTTCCGGTGCTGCGATTGGTCTGGCGTACACCACTGGTGATAGCACTACTCGTACCTACAACGGTACTACTGTGACTAACTACTACGGTGCTATTGGTGCAGCTGTGTCCGGTGGCGGTGCAGGTAGCTCTTTCACTGCCGATGACGTTGACGACGTGACCATTAAGTCCTCCGGCGTGAACAACACCACTGCTCAGACCCGTGTTAACGGTTCTGCTTCCTACAGCTACTGCTCCTAATTTGTAGCGGAAGGGTTGCGAGCCTTGCACTATATATGTTATGTGTAGTGGTTTGTAGCGTGTAGAAAAGGTCCCGTGTGTTATCTGTTGATAGCGCACGGGATCTTTTATCTATTCTTATTCGCTGTGAAGGGGTAAGGCTATAAAAGAGCGGTGGCCGGTACATCATGTACCGGTGTTCCCGAAGCAACCGGCGTTTCCATGCCGACTGTTGTTGCTCCGTAATAGAGCCCAACTCTCGGTTGAGTATCCTGCCGAGGTATTCGGCTAGGATCTAGCAGCGAGAAGACCCCGAGGGTGATGATTATTCATCACCTCGGGGTCTTTTCTATATCCTGTATTCATCGCCTCGGGGTTTTCTCTATATCCTGTATTCATCGCCTCGGGGTCTTTTCTACATCCTGTTATTTTCACGCCCCTGCCTACCTCTCGCCCCTACCCCAATCCGGCTAGGCTGTGGCAACCAATCCGGCAAGGCTGCGGCCACCAATCCGGCAAGGCTGTGGCTGGCTATCCGGCTAGGTTGCGGCAAAAATACCCGCATGGGACGATGCCAAGGTGGCTGGGTGTCAGGAACCACCTACCTCCCAGCCCTACCGGGTCTGAAGAGCATCATCCCATGCGAGTCTATAACACGTCCGAATTTGAGGAAACGCAAGAAATCTACGAAACGATACCACCCTGAAGCTGGGGAAAGTATGCCGTGATATGCCTGTAAAAGGTGACCACTCGAAAATCCCATCCGCCGTCTCCCTCGGGGACGTGAGGCACCAGCCCCTAACCACCTCGGGAACGGGAGAAGTGGATCAAAGCCACAAGGAGAAGAAATGAGGGTTGGCGCGCAGATTTGCGAAGCTTGCCCACAGGCAAAACCAAAGAAGCCTCAGAAACAATTAAGCTGAGTAATGTTTGAGCACCCGCGAAGTTTCAATCTCCGCAGCGGAGCCGGAAGCAACTACCAAGCCTCTCATACACAAACGCATGGGACGATGCCCCGGTAGTTACGTTTCCGAGACCATTTGCGCAAGCTTCCTACCGAATCTAAAGAGCATCATCCCATGAGGGTATTTTGCTTACCTGGGAAAGAGGATGAACCCCCTGCCTCTTCGCCGTTCTCCCCTCCTAACTCCTAAACTTTAATCACAATGCAGCGAAGTTGCCAGGTCAGCCTTGGTGAAGCCTTGAGCTCAGATACATATTTCCTGCATGGTACATAAAATTTCTTTCTGAATAGATAGAATATCTATACGTATATATAGCGCAGCAAGCTGTTTGCTGGTACTATTAGATAATAAGTCACTTGTAGAGTTAAGAGACTCTTGCTGATTGTTCTAACTCAAGAGTAGGCTAAGGAGGTGCTGAGCATATATAGATATAAATAATTTATGTTATTGCACTCGGGTTAAAATTGATATTATTTATAATTTTGACTGTTGTAAATTTAATGTATATATTTGGAGGGAAGTAATTGTGTTAAATAATATTATTGGGGCTTTAAAGAACGTGAAACATACCTTGAGGTACGGATTTAAAAACGTGCCCCGAGAAATTGAGGATCAGGTCTATAAGATTGTATCGTCATATAAGAAGTATGAGTATAATCCTTCTAGATATTTCCAGTATGTTGGAGGTGTTCGTGTAACAAAATCCACGACTTTTCAGACAAATCACTTAATCTATAAGACTGATACGCTCTTTGGTGAGGTGAAAAATGCTCCGAAGAAGCTTTTTCTCCTCTGGACTGGAGGAAATGAAATTACGGAGGCTCGTAAGAAAAATATTGATAAAATATTTGAAGAGCAGAGTGGTCTTGAGGTGGTTTTGGTGACTCCTTATAATCTTCACGAATATATTGTAGATGGCTATCCCTTACATAAATCCTATAAATATCTAAGCTATATCCACCGTTCAGACTATTTACGAGCATATCTGATGCATCATCATGGTGGAGTCTATACGGATATTAAGAATGTTCATGGTTATTTGTCTCAGGCAGTTGATTCACTGAATGCTGACGACAATCTGTGGGTCTATGGTGCACATGAGACTGCCGCTTGGAATGTTACACCTCCTCCTGGCCCCCTTGGCAAGGATCAGAAAATGTATTACACGAATGTAATTAATCAATCGTTGATGATCTGCAAGCCGTATTCACCTTTCACTTATGAATGGATGGGTGAGGTGAATCGTCGGATGGATTATTATGCATCCTTGCTGCATGCCGAATCAGCCGATCAGCCGTTTGGCTTAAATGAGGAGTACCCTGTTCAATGGAATGCTCTTCTCGGTCAAGTCTTTACCCCACTCTGTATGAAATATATGCAGTATATCAAGACTGATTCTAACTTATATTTTGATCTTTCGGAGAGCCACCGCTAGAGGTGAATAACCCCTGGATTCTTAATCGATATAAAGGAATCCAGGGGGTAAATAATTATGGGTAGAATCTAGCCCAGAAGCTCAGAGATTTCCAACCAGCGGAGCTCGAGCTCATCAATCTCATCCTGCAGCGACTGCTGCTGAGCACCCAAAGCCGCCAAACCCTCATAATCGCTCGGGTCGTGAGCGCTCATTGCTTCGCTCAGCTTAGCCTGCTCATCGCCCAGCTTTGCCAGGCGACGCTCAATGGTGCCGGATTCCTTCTGCAGGGCGCGGGACTCAGCACCGGAAATCTTCGGCGCCTGCTGCCCCTGCTCCGCAGACGCCGATGACTTAGAAGATGTAGGGTGCGAGGTCGAAGAAACAGCCGAGGTAGCACCGGCAGCAGAAAGCTGCAGATACTCATCCACACCACCGGGCAGATGACGGAACGCGCCGTTCATCACCGCATACTGCTGATCGGTCACACGCTCCATCAGATAGCGGTCGTGCGAAACAACCAGCAGAGTACCCGGCCAACTATCAAGCAGATCCTCCATAGCCGCGAGCATATCGGTATCCAAATCATTGGAAGGCTCATCAAGAATCAACACATTCGGCTCATCCAGCAGAATCAGCAGCAGCTGCAGGCGGCGCTTTTGACCACCCGAAAGATCCTTCACCGGGGTAGAAAGCTGAGCCGAGCTAAAACCTAGGCGCTCGAGCATCTGCGAGGGTGAGACCTCTTTACCATCGGCAATATAGCTGCGTTTCTTGCGCCCAATCACATCAGAGACACGGTCGTTCTCAACCTCGCGCAGCTCATCCAGCTGCTGGGTGAGAGTCGCAATCTTCACGGTCTTACCGTGCTTCACACGGCCCGCAGTCGGCTGCAAAGAACCGGTCACCAGAGACAGCAGAGTGGATTTACCTGCGCCGTTCACGCCCAAAATACCGGTACGCTCACCCGGAGCAATACGCCAGGTAATATTTTTGAGCACATTCTTCTGACCTGCGGGAGTGTCAAAACTCACCGAGACATTCTCCAAGTCCACCACATCTTTACCCAGGCGGGTGAGCGCCATTTTCTTCAGCTCAATGGTGTCACGCACCGGCGGAACATCGGCAATCAGAGCATTCGCGGCGTCAATACGGAACTTCGGCTTTGAGGTACGCGCAGGAGCACCGCGGCGCAACCACGCCAGCTCCTTACGCATCAGGTTCTGGCGTTTTGCCTCCGCGGCGGCTGCCTGGCGGTCACGCTCCACGCGCTGCAGAATATAGGCTGCATAACCACCCTCAAAGGGCTCCACAATGCGGTCGTGTACCTCCCATGTATCGGTGCAGACCTCATCCAGGAACCAGCGGTCGTGGGTGACAACCAACAGACCGCCCGCATTCTTCGACCAGCGGGACTTCACATGGGACGCCAGCCAGGTAATGGCCTCAACATCCAGGTGGTTGGTGGGCTCATCGAGCATAAGCACATCCCACTCCTGAGCCAGCAGGGACGCCAGCGCAACACGACGACGCTGACCGCCCGAAAGGGAAGAAATAGGGGCGTTCCAATCCAAATCAGAGACCAGACCGGAAATCACATCGCGAATACGCGCCTGAGAAGCCCACTCATACTCGGGAGTATCGCCCACAATCGCGTAACCAACCGTATGGTCATCCTGCAAAATATCGGACTGATCCAGATAACCAATACGGGTGCCGTTACGCACGGTTACGCGCCCGGAATCCGGCTCGAGTCGACCGGCGAGGATCTTCATGAGGGTGGACTTGCCGTCGCCATTACGACCCACAATACCGATACGATTACCCTCATTAATACCCACGGTTACGTTCTCAAAAACAGTACGGGTAGGAAACTCAAGATGCAGCGATTCGCCGCCTAATAAATGTGCCACCCTCTAAGATTACCCGCCCGCAGCGCCACAAAAGCGCCCGAACAGGGGAAAATCTCTCTCGGGGGAGTAAAAATTTTGCTAAACTGGTTCTATCCCTGTGCGCGTTGCGGTCAATCCCGCGTGAATAAGGCGCCTGCTGGGAGGATCCGCCATAGTGTAATGGCAGCACACCGGCCTTTGGAGCCGTTCGTCTAGGTTCGAATCCTAGTGGCGGAGCTTAACACCACCCGATACCCTCGGGCCCCGCATCCACACGGGGAAACCACTCATTCTCAAGGAGTAACGGCAGTGAACGCAGCACCTTCGGCGGTCATTATCCTAGCAGCGGGTGCAGGCACCCGCATGAAATCTGAACTACCCAAGGTCATGCACGCCATCGGTGGCCGTTCCATGCTTGAGCACGCTATCGCCGCCGGCCGCGAACTTTCCCCCGAACGTATGGCTGTGGTCGTACGCCACCAGCGCGATAAGGTCGCTGAGCACGTGGCAGCTTTTGACCCGCAGGCAGTTATTGTTGACCAAGATGATATCCCCGGTACCGGTCGTGCCGTGGAGGTAGGTCTGCAAGGACTGGACGCCTCCGGTGAAGTATCCGGCACCGTTGTAGTGACCTACGGCGATGTTCCCCTGCTGCAGGCACAGACCCTGCGCGAACTCATCGCTTTCCACGAAGAAGACTCCAATGCGGTCACCGTGCTGACCACCCACATTGATAACCCCGGCTCCTACGGTCGTATTGTGCGCAACCAGGCGGGCGAAGTGGTCGCCATCGTCGAGGCGAAGGACGCCACCGAAGAACAGCTTGCCATTACCGAAATCAACTCCGGCATTTACGCCTTTGATGCGAAGGTACTGCGCGAAGCACTGCTGGAAGTTACCACCGACAACGCACAGGGCGAGAAGTACATTACCGATGTGCTCGCGATTGCTCGTTCCAAGGGTTACCGCACCTCCGCCCTGGCTATTGAGGACCGCTGGGAAGTTGAAGGCGCCAACGACCGCGTGCAGCTAGCTCAGCTGGGTCGTAAGCTCAACGACCGCGTGCTCGAGGCGCATATGCGTAACGGCGTGACTATTGTTGACCCCGCCACCACCTGGATTGACGTCACCGTAGAGATTGAAAATGATGTGACCATTCTGCCCGGTGTTCAGTTGCACGGCACCACCCGCGTGGAAACCGGTGCTGAAATCGGCCCCGACTCCACCCTGACCGACACCGAGGTACTCGCCGGCGCAACCGTGACTCGCGCGCACTCCCTGGGCGCTGTCATTGGTCCCAAGGCTGTGGTTGGTCCCTTCGCCTACCTGCGCCCCGGTACCGTACTGGGTGTTAATGCTAAGCTGGGCACCTTCTGCGAGGCAAAGAACTCCCAGCTGGGCGACGGTGCGAAGGTCCCGCACCTGTCCTATGTGGGTGACGCGACCATTGGTGAAGGCTCCAATATTGGTGCCGGTTCGATCTTTGCAAACTACAACGGTGTGGAAAAGTCCCGCACCGTCATTGGCAAGCACACCCGTATGGGCTCCGGCGGCATTTTCGTTGCCCCCGTGACCGTGGGCGACGGCGTGTACTCCGGCGCGGGCGCGCTGATTCGTAAGGATGTGCCCTCCGGTGCCCTTGCCTTCTCCGAGACTTCCCAGCGCAATATTGACGGCTGGGTACAGAAAAACCGTGCGGGTACCGAACCCGCCCAAGCAGCAGCCGCGGCAGAGGAAACTCAGCCCGGACAACCTGAATAAGGAAGCGATACTCATGACTCGTGAGATTACGAACCCCGGTGAGCGCAAGCTCGCAGTAGTTTCCGGCCGCGCGCACCCCAAGCTCGCCGAAGAAATCGCCAAGGAACTCGGCCACGACCTGCTCCCCACCAGCGCATACACCTTCGCTAACGGCGAGACCTATGTGCGCTACGAGGAGTCCGTGCGCGGTGCTGACGCCTTCGTGATTCAGTCCCACCCCGCTCCCATTAACGAGTGGCTCATGGAACAGCTGATCATGATTGACGCTCTCAAGCGCGCATCCGCTCGTTCCATTACCGTGGTTGCACCCTTCTACCCCTACGCTCGTCAGGATAAGAAGCACAAGGGTCGCGAGCCTATCTCCGCTCGTCTGGTCGCTGACCTGTACAAGACCGCAGGTGCTGACCGCATGATGACCGTGGACCTGCACACTTCGCAGATTCAGGGTTACTTCGACGGCCCGATGGATCACCTCTTCGCCATCCCCGTGCTGGCAGAGTACATTAAGACCCGCGTTGCCGACCCCGAGAAGGTGACCGTGGTTTCCCCGGATACCGGTCGCGTGCGCGTGGCTGAGCACTGGGCTGATCTGCTCGGTGGCGCACCCCTGGCATTCGTACACAAGACCCGCGATATTAACGTTCCCAACCAGGCTGTTTCTAAGACCGTGGTGGGCGATGTTGAAGGTCGTTCCTGCGTGCTGATTGACGATATGATCGACACCGGTGGCACCATTGCGGGCGCTGTGAAGGTGCTCAAGGATAAGGGTGCGAAGGAAGTTATTATCGCGGCAACTCACGCGGTATTCTCCGACCCGGCGGTTGAGCGTCTGTCCGGTTGCGGCGCTTCCGAGGTTGTTGTCACCAACACCCTGCCCGTTCCGGAGGAGAAGCGTTTCGATAATCTGACCGTTCTGTCCATTGCTCCTCTGCTGGCTCGCGCAATCCGCGAGGTCTTCGACGAGGGCTCTGTGACCGAAATCTTCAACGAAGGTTAAGGTTTATGATTTGGGCGGGTCTGCTAGTACAAGCAGACCCGCCTTTTGAAAGTTGTCGTATAGACGGCATAGGTAAATCCTTCAGAAACTCAGAGGGATATACGATAATATAAATTTAGATCACTCACCATATTGTGTATATACGAAAGGGGTGGAGCTATGGAGTTTGGTCAGGAAGAGTATCCTATTATTCAGAAACTTCGTGTTCTGTTTCCTGGAAAGAAATTTTACATACTACTTCTCAATATTCTAGGCCTCTTCTTCATCTCTATTTTTGAGATGGTTGGAGTTATTGCTGTTTTACCCATTGTTAATCTTGCTACTGATGCCCCTGTAGAAGGGTATTTGAAGACAGTATCAGACTATTTGGGTAATCCAGATCGTACTACGCTTATTTTAGTTTTCGCCTTTATTTTGGTCTTGGCGTTCGTTCTAAAAGCGATTTTTTCTTTGTTCATGAAACTATGGAATCTGAAGTTTACATCGACACAACAAGCTGCTACTGGTATTCGCTTGCTGGAAGACTTTGTTGACACTCCATATGCTATTGCCCGAAGGCGTAGTGTTTCGGATGTCTTAGATATTGTTAATAATATATCTGCACAAGCGTACGCGGTATTTGTAAACGGAATTATTGCGTTCATCGGTGACATGCTGTCAATTGTAGTTTTGATGGTTATGCTGGTATTTGTCATGCCAGTCCCTGCACTGGCAGCATTTATGTACTTTGGAATAACTGCATTTCTTCTTCAGTATATGCTGAGAAACAAAACCACTGAACAAGGAAATATTGTATTGCGTACTATGAGGGAGTCTCTAGATTCCGCTCTTGATGTGATTACTGGTTTTCGTGAGATACGTATGTATAATGTTAAAAAACGTTATATTGATAAATATCATGTAAAACGTCTTGAATGGGTTGAGGCCTCGGCAACGAGTGCCTATCTTCATGATATTCCGAAATATATTCTGGAAGTTATATTTATAGTTGGTATAGCTGGACTGGCCCTATTGATATCGGTTACTAATAGTTCTGACGCAGCTTCGATGTTGGTTCTACTTGTTGCTGTGTGCGTTCGTATCCTCCCTAATTATTCACGTGCAATAGGTTCGTTGGGTCTTATCAGGGCAGGTAAGAGGGCTAGCAATATTACTGTACAAATGATTCTTGACTATAATAAGATTCACGGTGAATTGACTCTGCCTGAACTCGACCCTGTTGAACGCTGTATTGATCCGGTTAATAAAGAGATTAAGCCGATTTCCATCCGTGTGGATAACGTCAGCTTTAAGTACCCCGATGGTGATAAGAATGTCTTGGAGAATATTGATCTAGATATTCCCATGGGTACTTCCGTCGCATTTGTGGGTGGCTCCGGATCCGGCAAGACCACTCTGGTAGATCTAATCCTGGGTCTCTTCGAAACGAACCAGGGACAGATTCTACAGAACGGTGTCTCCATTCAGGAAGATATTAAAGCGTGGCATCAGCATATCGGCTATGTTCCTCAGGATGTCTTCGTTGCTGACTCAACCGTACTGGAAGCCGTTGCCTTTGGTCTGCGTGAGGACGAAATCGACGTAGAGCGCGTCAAAAAATGCCTGGATATGGCTGAACTAACCGATGTGATTAACTCCCTTGAAGATGGGCTCTACACCAAGGTAGGAGAGCGCGGTAGCCGTCTTTCCGGCGGTCAGCGCCAGCGACTGGGTATTGCCCGAGCTCTGTACCGCAACCCCAGCGTGCTGGTTATGGATGAAGCAACCAGCGCTCTGGATAATGAGACCGAGCACAAGATTACGAAGACCATCGCGCGTATCTCTCAGGATATTACCGTGATCATTGTGGCTCACCGACTCTCTACTGTGCGTGACGTAGACCAGCTGGTCTACCTCTCCCAGGGACATATCGTGAACCGCGGTACCTTCAAAGAAGTGCAGCGAGATAATGCCGAGTTTGCACGACTGGTGCAGCTAGGCCAGTTGCCGGAATAATAACCTGTGCGTAGAACACTATAAAGGGGGGCGGGGCTGAAATAAATATTTCAGCCCCGCCCCTTCAATATAACTACTATAGGTAAATTCTATAGCATTTAGATAAGTTTAAGAATATTCTGCGCCCAATGATCCCACGTGAGTTCTTGAGCGTACTCACGAGTGGAGTCTGACAGATTTTGCAGCTCTTCTTGAGATATAGAACCTAGAATCTCCACCGCGTCCTCTACTGGATTTACGGGTGCAACCAGCCAACCGTTGATACCCGGACGAACCAGAGTCATCATGCCACCCACCGCGGTAGCAAGAACCGGCAGAGAATGAGCAATCGCATCGGTGACCACCACACCTCCGGCACTACCGCGAGTCATCTCCAACAGAATATCGTGAGAAAGATATTGCTCCGAAAGTTCAGCGGGGGATAGACGCGGGTAATGGGTTACCCACTCGGGCAGATCCCCAGGAACCTTACCTACAATCGTAAGCTCAACCGGACGGATTGAGCGCAGCTGCGAGACAATCTGTAGTACGGTATCCCCACCCTTGCGCTCCCAGGGAGAAGAAATAAACAGTAGGCGCAGGATAGAATTATCGCCTCGGCGGGTATGTGCACGCTCAGGCACAATACCGGGACCAAAAGGATTCACCAGAATATGGTCTGCAGGGACCTTCACATCTTTCTGCAGCATTTCTGCCGACCAACGACTCGCCACACTATAGTAGGAGCTACGAAGAGCAGAGAACTTATCAATTGCAAGACCTTGCACAGAGCTTAGAGGAGAAAGAGCACCATTGGGGTAGTAGCTTTTTTCCATAGCCGCAAAGGATGAATCGGTCACTTGAATCAGGGGAGTACCAGAAGGCAGAGCTAGAGTACTGGTAGAAGCCGCTAATGAAATGTAGGCGTCAAAATGGTGATCCTTAACCTGCTCACGCACTCGTAGACTATCGCGCGCAGAACTGATAAAAGAAGACCCAGGAATGTAGGCTTTACCCAACGCGCCGCTGGCCTTAGCTAGGGCACGATCAACTACAGAGGATTGCGTCTTAGGAACATGAATGCGCTCAATATCCGCGTATTTTTCCAGAGCGCGTACGGCGCGATACAGCACACCCGACCAGGACGCGGGATCATCAAAATCCCAGGAGCTAATAACGGCATAGCGAGGTTTATTCATTTTATGTATATTCTTCCTAAACTATTTAGATAAATTAGTTTGAGTAAATCAAGTCGTATGAGGTATTTTATCCGGTAATCCAATGACTATTCTCATCGGGCTTAATAAGCGTCCAATGCACTTTGTGTTCAAAGGGTCGACCATTGCGAATACCAATATCTTCACCACGCTCGGGGGAATACTCATGAACGTTAGGTACGTATACGCGGGTGTGCCTGAGAGCATCGGCAATATACGCTCCCCAATAGCCAAAAGTAGTATTCGTCAGAATCATAGTGTGAGCCGCTGCGATATAAGCCAAATCATCAAACATAGACGACCTGGCGGTGGGAACACGGATAGGTGCCACCTTCGAAAGGAATACAAGATTCTCAAGGCACCAGGCGGGATCATCAGAAATAATCACAAATTCGCTCGGAGTCATATCCTGCTCAAGCGACTCAAGAGCTCTATGTACATACGTAACTGTATCAATACCATAGCGTGCTTTGATTTCAGGAACCGAATAGTAATCACCGCGACGAATATTGACAATAACACTGTCGGGGGAGAGATCCTGCTGTGCCCGCTCTAAACGCTGACGGAAACTATAAGAAGAGAGTAAGTATGTATGTACAAAATGTTTAAAATGGTCATCACTAAAATTCACCGCAATGTAATTAGAGATAACGGGCGTACGGTGATGATTAAACGAAACATTGTCGTACCAGGTTAAAGACTCAAGCATGGGGAACTCTCTCAACCACGCGTCCATACCATCTGAATATTTCAGGTAGGACAGACGAAGGATAGGGGAAAGTCCCTCATGCTCCACGTTATAACGATCGGTAGCAGAACGGGCCCAATAGTAGAGCCAATTACCCCCGCGGGAAACAGCGGGAGGTACCTGAATACTAACGGGACCTCGGCGAATAGGCTCCAAAACGCGTGCTAAGGTATTTCGTGCCTTTTGTCGAATAGGTGCTAGCACATTTGAGAAAGCCGGTCCTTGGGAAAGGTATCCAGAGAGGCGTTCCTCATCTGAAGGAACAGTAGATGAAGTAGACATGAGTGAGTCTCCTCTTGTGTGTTTCAGCAGAATCGTATGAAAAAGTACATACAATACCAGGGGATAAAGAACAGATAATCTATCTGCTGTGCACACAACGCTGTTAGTATTAGATGTAGTATTATGTACCCTCATTATAGCGTAGTTCTGCTTTTCTCCCCTGGAAGAGTGAGCACTGTGACTACTGAATCATCACTCAAACTCTGAAAGGAAAGCCGTATCGTGCGCGTATCCGCAGTTATACCCTTCTACGGTGAACCCGAACCGGTTCTCGAGCTGATTGCCAGCCTCAAAGCACAGCAGGGAATCGACCCCGCAGAGCTGGAAATCATTGTCTCCGATGACGTATCCCCCGTACCCTTCCCCGACACACAGGGTGTTAAGGTCGTACGCCGAGCACAAAACGGCGGCTTTGGCAGCGCCGTCAACTCCGGAGTAGCAGCAGCCACCGGAACCTGGCTCTTCATCCTCAATAGCGATCTGGAACTCTACCCCCGCTTCATCGCCGATATGCTTACCGTAGTTGAACCCCTGGGAGAAGTTATCGCCAGCCCCCAGATTATCGGCCACGACGGCGCCCACCAGTGGGTTGCCCGCAAGTTCCCCACCGCATTCCACGCCGCCTGGGAATGGGCAACCCCGTTAGCACGCTTCAAACCCACCACCTGGTGGCATAAATACGTTGGACACGACGTGCCCGCTTGCGAAGCCATAGCAACCACCGCCACCGACTGGCTCATGGGTGCCTGCATGGTTCTGTCCCGTGAAGCATACAACCGCATCGGAGGCATGGACGAACGCTTCTACATGAATAGTGAAGAAGTAGATCTGCAATACCGACTGGCACAGGCAGGCGTACCTCGCTATATCGTGCCTGAAGTGGTGATTACCCACGAAGGAGGCGGCTCCTCACCCTCGGCGCGCCGCCGCCAATGGCTGACCACCGCACGCTTTATCTACGCGGATAAATGGGGATTCGAACCCGCTCTGGAACGCTCCTTGAAAGCTGCCACCTATCTCAACTATGCGGTAAATTCCCTGCGCGCTCTGCGCAACCCCGATGTCCAAGCACGCCAGACTCTGAACGAAGAACTCGGCTATATTGCGGCAGCTAAACGTCGCGAAAACTAAAAGCCAGCAAAATGCTAGCTAGGTCATAGCGCTACTAAGGTCGTCTATGCCCCCGAAAGGGGTGCATCTTTAGTAGACTAAGACATATACCGTGTATAGCCGACCCCGGGAGTGGGTCGGCTGTGCGCGCACTCCCACTCAGACATCAAGGAATTCCTCGCGAATGAGCACTCCGAAACTACTGCTGGTATCCCCAGCATTCCACGGATACTGGAAAGCAATCCAGGCATCCCTGGAAGTACATGGCTATGCCGTGCGTACCCATATTTACGACGCCCCCGGCACCCTGAGCGAACGCATTATTAACAAGCTCGCTCATGAACTGCCCGAGCGTTACCGTCCCGAAAGCCTGGCGCAGCAGGCAACCACCAAAGCCATCGCGGCGTTCAACGAATACCGCCCCGATATTGTGCTGGTCATTAAGGGCGATATGCTGGGTGCTGCCTGGTGGGAAACCCTGCGCGCCTCCGGAGTGCGCTACGCAACCTGGCTATACGACGAGCTACGTCGTATGCACTATAGCGAAGAAGACCTGCATAAGCTGGGCGCTCTGGCAAGCTACAGCCCGCTGGATGCCGAGCACCTGCGCTCCATTGGCTTCGACGTGGTCGATATGCCCAATGCCTATGACTCGCACTGCCCGGTGGTACCCACTCGCGAAGACTCCATTAGCTTTGTGGGTGCACGCTACCCCAATCGCGAAGAAATCCTCAAATACCTGGTGGATGCGGGGCTGCCCGTGCGTGCCTATGGTCGCGCCTGGTCCCGCCACCCCTGGGATATTGCACGTACCAAAATGTTTGCCGATTCCGGTGTGCCGGCAGAGCGCGATATTGACCGCTCGGTCGCCTACGGTGTGATGGCATCTTCGCCGGCAACCCTGAATATTCACAGTAATCAGGATGGCTTTACCATGCGCACTTTCGAGGCGCCCGGTGTGGGAGCCTTGCAGATTATTGACCGACCGGACGTGGATCGATACTACGAACCCGGCAAAGAGGTGCTGGTCTACGAATCCCTGGATGAGCTGGTGGAGATTAGCCAGCGTATATTCCATGACCCCAAGTGGGCCGCGGAGATTCGTCGTGCCGGTCATGAACGCACCATGGCAGAGCACACCTTTGATCAGCGCGTAAAGATTTTGGAGCAGCTATGGGCCTAAACTATCCCCTGGATTTGGACGCCTGGTCGCGCTGGCAGCAGCGTCAGAACCGTATGCGCTGGGCAAAAAATAGCCTGAAGAGTCTCGTATCACGCGGTGCAGCGGGGGATGGCGCGCCCGCTACCGCCTACCTGCACACCCCGGCACACCAGGCTCAGCAGGCGCAGGTGTTGATGGTTCTAGATTCTTTCTCGCCCACCAGTCGTGCCTCCCTGCTGGAACCGATCAAGCACCTGAAGGTCCCCGCGGCAATTCTCGCCCCCGGCGATGCCCGCGAATACTTAGACGGTGACTGGTCGGTAGAGTCTGTAGAGCTTGCCCAGCTAACTCAGAAGCTGCCGGAAGTGCAGATTGTGCTCTCCCTGGGGCACTATTTGGCATTGGGCTACGCAGCCTATGACTATGCTCGAGCTATTGGCGCCCAGTACTGGGTCGTGCAGCACGGTCTGCTGGTACCCAACGCACCGCCGCTGCCCATCGGTTCGGTCCTGCTAGCCTTTAGCCAGCAGGATGCTGACTACTGGATCAGCGGACGAAAAGATGTGCGCAGCCACGCCGTCGGCTCCCAGCTGCTCTACACCGCAGCCCGCACTGCCAAAGACAAGAAGCAGCACACCAGTGGCGAAATTGTATTCCTCGGACAGATGCATGGAGCAGAACTGCCTCGTGCCTCTTTTGCCCGGGCAGCCTACACCTTCCTCAAAAACAATGGGGGAGTGTACCGCCCGCACCCGAGCGAGAAGGACAAGCTCTCAACCCTCACCCACCAGCTGTGGGAAAAGGCAGGGATTAGAATCGACCGTTCCAGCGTTGCACTCAAGGATATGACCAACCCGGTGGTATCTATTTTCTCAACCGGTGTACTCGAAGCCGCCATTCGCGGAATTGACGCTTGGGTCTACCACCCGGCACCTCCGGCATGGCTGGAAGAATTCTGGGCACGCTACGGCATGCACCGCTGGGGAGATACTCCCACCCCGGCGCCGGTCCAGCCGGACCAAGAACCGGCACTGACCATCGCTGAACTGATCATGGAAGAATTGGAGAACTAATGCGTATTCTCTGCGTCATCCCCGTGCGCGGCGGCTCCAAAGGCATCCCGCGCAAAAACCTGCGAGAAATCGCCGGTAAGCCTCTGGTCGCCTGGACCATCGAGCAGGCGCTCGCAGCCGCTGAAGAGGTAGCACCCGAGCATGACCTGCGCGTGGTGGTCTCCACCGATGATACCGAGCTTGCCGATATTGCCCGAGAGTACGGGGCTGAGGTGCCCTTTATGCGTCCGGCATACCTGGCTGAAGACACCACCGCCACCGAACCGGTGATTGAACACGCTATTGAGTGCGTGACCGAGGCCGGTTGGGCTCCGGAGGCTGTGATGCTGCTGCAGGCAACCAGTCCCGTGCGTCTGCCCGGTACCCTCTCTCGTGCGGTACACCAGTTCGTGAAGAACGGCAAGGATTCTATGGTTGGTGTTATTCCCATGGGTCCCTTCGTGTGGACCTGGCATGCAGACGGCGAGCCCACCGCGGAATTCGATATTATGAACCGCCCGCGCCGCCAAGAGCTCACCAAGGAAACCTTCCGCTATCGCGAAAATGGTTCCATGTATATTACAAAAACCGATGTGTACACTCAGCATCACAACCGCCTGGCGGGGTATCCTGGAGGTAGCATCGATTTGTTCATGCTCGAAGAGGTCGAAGGCGTCGATATTGACGCGCCCATCGACTTTTCCGTCGCAGAACACCAGCTCCTGCAGATCCTGGAAGGCAACTAACCGCCCGCCGGCATCTCTCACTCATTGAAGAAAGATAGAACACACGTGATTATTGAACGCAATATCGCACCCTACGTGGTCTTCGCTGAAGACCCCATGCTGACCGCTCTGCAGAAAATCTCCGCTAACGGACAGCGCATTATCTTCCTGGTTAACGAATCCGGCGTGCTGCGCGGTTCTCTCTCCGACGGCGACTTCCGCCGCTGGCTGATCGCCAACCCCACCGCCTCCCTGGAAACCAGCGCACAGGCAGCAGCTAACCCGAACCCCACCACCGCACCCGCCGGTAGCGAGGCAGAGGTGCTGCGCAGCCACTTCGCACGCGGTATTAACCACGTGCCCTTGGTCGATGAGCGTGGCCACCTGGTGGCACTGGCAATGGACGAGCAGGACGTTCTGCGCATCGGTAAGCACACCATTAGCGAAGATTCCCCCGCCTTCATCATCGCCGAAATCGGTAATAACCACCAGGGTGATGTTGACCTGGCTAAGCACCTGGTTGACCTGGCTGTTGAGGCCGGTGCCGACGCTGTGAAGTTCCAGCTGCGCGATATGGATGCGCTCTACCGCCAGCGCGGTGCCGCAACCGCCGGCGAGGACCTGGGCGTGCAGTACACCCTGGATTTGCTCTCCAAGTACTCCTTCAGTGTTGAGCAGATGTATGAGGTCTTTGATCACGTCAAGCAGCACGACATGGACATTATGTGCACCCCCTGGGACGCACCCAGCGTGCAGGCACTGGTGGACTACGGCATTCAGGGTATGAAGATCGCTTCTGCCGATTTGACCAACCACGAGCTGCTGCGCGATGTGGCGTCCCGCGGTCTGCCCATGCTGGTCTCCACCGGTATGAGCCGCGAAGAGGAAATTCGCGAATCCGTGGCTCTGCTGCGTAATGCTGGCGCATCCTACGCTCTGCTGCAGTGCCAGTCCGCATACCCGGCACCCTTCAAGGACGTTAACCTGGCGTACATGGATCGCCTGGCTGAGATCGGTCAGTGTCTGGTCGGTTACTCCGGCCACGAGCGTGGCTTCCACGTGCCGATTGCTGCCGTTGCGCGCGGTGCAAAGATCATTGAGAAGCACTTCACCATTGATAAGGGTCTGGAAGGTAACGACCACACCGTCTCCCTGCTGCCCGATGAATTCAAAACCATGGTTCAGCAGATCCGCGAGGTTGAGGCATCCATCGGTTCCGCAGCACCCCGCGAGGTATCCACCGGTGAGCTGATGAACCGCGTGAACCTGGCAAAGTCCCTGGTTGCTACCCGCCACATTGCTAAGGGCGAGGTTGTCACCGAGGCTGATGTTGCCGTGAAGTCTCCCGGTCGCGGTCTGCAGCCGAACTACCTGCCGCAGCTGCTGGGCCGCACCATGCAGCGTGATGTTGAAGAGGGTACCTTCTTCTTCGAGGGTGACCTGAAGGATGATCTGGTTACTCGCCGTACCTTCACCTTCGACCGTCCCTGGGGTCTGCCGGTTCGTTACCACGACTACAAGCCCCTGCTGCAGGACTCCAACCCGGACTTCCTGGAATTCCACTTCTCCTACAAGGACCTGGAAATCAATATTGACGAGGTCTTTGACGAGAAGCTACCCATTAGCTTCACCACCCACCTGCCCGACCTCTTCGCAGGCGACTTCCTGGTAGACCTGGCGTCTAAGGACCCCGAGGTGTGGGAGCGCTCTATTGCTGAGGTTCAGCGCACCATTGACATTACCCGCGATCTGACCCGTTACTTCACCGTAGAGGACGATCCGGTCATGGTTGTGACCATGGGTGGTTTCACCAAGGATAAGCACATTCCCGCGGCTGCACGCGCAGAGAAGTACGAGCGTATTGGCGAGGCTCTCAAGCGTCTGGACGCATCCGGCGTGCGCTTGGCGGCTCAGACTCTGCCCCCGTACCCCTGGTTGATGGGCGGTCAGCAGTACCACAACCTCTTCCTGGATCCCAAGGACACCGCTGAGTTCTCGCGCGCCTTTGATACCGCACTGTGCCTGGATATTTCCCACACTATGCTGGCATGTAACTTCCTGAACATTCCTCTTTCCGAGGCTGTTGAGCAGTTGGCTCCGCTGTCCATCCACCTGCACCTGGTGGATGGTACCGGCGTGGACGGCGAAGGCGTTCAGGTTGGCGAAGGCGATGTGGACTGGGCAGCCCTGGGTAAGCAGCTGCGCGAGCTGACCCCGAAGTCCTCCTTCATTCCCGAGATCTGGCAGGGTCATATTAATAACGGTGAGGGTTTCTTCACCGCCCTGGATCGCCTGGAGAAGTGGCTCTAAAATGACTGATTCCGGTATGAACCCCGTTGTTCTGTGGGTTATTCCCGTTCCGGATTTCGGCGGTGTAGCTCGGCACGTAGTCGATATGGCTCGTGCCGGGCTGCCCGGCTTTAAGCTGGTGGTACTTGCTCCCACGGGCAAGCTGACCGAGCGCCTGGAATCTATGGGGGTTGAGGTCGTTCACGCTGACTTTGGCCCCGACTACGGTTTCAAAACCTCCTATGCTTCCTTGGATGCTGCGATTGATCGTTGTCAGCCTGCGCTGGTGCATAGCCATCTTGCCTATGCCGATGTCGTTGCGGCAGCGGTCATCAATGCCCGCAAGGTGCGTCATATGCTCTCTAAGAGCGTGAGTGTACCCAAGTTGGTTACTACTGAGCACGGTATTGCCGGTAACGATACGGTGTACCATAAGAGCTCTTGGCGTTCTAAACTCATGGAGCAGGTGCACCGCGTGCGCCTATGGGGGACCGACAAGGCTATTGCCGTGTCGAACTCTACTGCGGAGCAGATGGGTGCTAAATGGGGCGCCCGCAATGTCTCTACCGTGTATAACGGTGTGGACATTGATGAAGTACGTTCGGCGGTTGATTCTGAGCGTAGCGTTGACCTGAACGATGAACCGCGTCTGCTCTCTCTATCCCGTCTCTCACCAGAGAAGGGTATTGATGTGCTGCTGGATGCTTTCGCACTGCTTCGTGCTGATTATCCCCAGGCACATCTGGAAATTGCCGGTAGTGGTGATCTGGCGGATGAGCTGAAGGCTCAGGCTGAGCGCCTTGGCCTGGGGGACTCGGTTACCTTTAGTGGTTTTGTCGATCCCGTTGCCGCTATGTCTCGATCTAATATTTTGGTACAGCTCTCTGTGTGGGAGAACTGCTCCTACACCCTGCTGGATGCGCGTGCTGCGGGGCTGAAAGTTGTGGCTACGGCTGTGGGTGGCAACCCCGAGATTGTGGAGAGTAACAGTCTGGTGAACCGCGATAGTCCGACCCTTATCCAGGATGTATACCAGGCTCTCAAAGACCAGATTGATTCGCCATTTAGTAATGCGTTCTCATGGCGTTCTAATGCACAGACGGCTCATGACACCGTTGCAATCTATCAGAACCTTTTGGAGAAATAATGTCTCGTTCTACAGCACATACCGTGGGGAAGACCGGCGCTGCCCAAGAGCAGAACGAGAGCCGTCTGGCAACATACAGTAAGAGATTTGTGTCTCTGCTGACTGAGGAAGGCTCGAAGCTCCGTCTCTTTGAATTTATCATGGCTGCTATTTCCATTAGCGCTATTGTGGTGCCCGGCTTGACCTTCCCCTATGAGCAGATGATGCTGCTTATCCTCTTTGCATATGGTCTGACTCGTAAGAGCACCTATGAGTTGGGTAAGTACAATACTCTTCTCATCCTGAATATTGTGTTCCTTATATATCTGGGCATTGTCTCTATGGCTTCTGTACACTCACCCGAAGCTTTCCCCTGGGACCGTCGTCTTTTCCGTTTCACTATTCAGAGTGCGGTTCTGTGGTTTATGGTGACCGGTCGCCTGCATATTCGCTCCATTGTGATGGGCTATGCCTTTGGCTTGCTTGTTAATATTCCTCTCTGGGTTGTAGGTATTGCACCGAGCCACTACGGCGAATATCTGACCGGCTATTTGGAAGATAAGAACTTCGCGGGTCTGGTATACGCTGTGTTTGGTGTATTGGCGTTTGTACTGGTGAAGAACAAAATCCAGGCGCTTATCTGCCTGGGCATTGGTTTTGGTCTGGTCTGGTGGACCGGTTCCCGTACCTCTATTGCAGCATATGTGACCGGTATTATTTGGATTCTGGTGGCACCGCGTGTTAAGTTCCTCTGGCGTTTGGTTCTGGGCGTTGCGCTCTACGGCTTGATTAATGTGCTGACGTCGGATTATGCACAATCAGGTTCTTTCTCGGATCGTGCGGGTACCGACTGGTTCCGTGCGCGTATTGACGAAGCATCCCAGCTGAAGCTTGAACATATTGGTTTTTTTGGTCAGGGCCTGGGTGAAGCAACTATCCGCTTTGCAGATAGTGAGAAAGTCTGGTCCTTCCACAACTCCTATTGGGGCGCAGAAGTTGAGGGAGGTCTACCGTGGCTCTTCTTCCTGGTGGGCGTTACGGTCTTCATCATTATTAATGTTCAGTCTAAGAGCCTGGTACGAACCCAGGATATGATTGTGATTCAAGGTACCGGTATTGCTCTGCTGGTCTGTGCACAGCGTTTGGGTGAGGTGTTCTTCACCTGGCCATGGATCATCTGCTGCGCTTACGCTCTGCGTGTGCTGATTATTACCCGCGATATTGAGATAGGTCGAGCCCCTGCGGAAGACTATCCGCTGACTCTGGATGGTCGCGTAGAGATTGGCTCCACCTCGCGCTCGGTTCGAAAGGCAAAGAACGCTAATGTCTAAGGAACTCTACATCGCCACCAATAATGGTGATATGGGCGGCGGAGAAATGATGCTCATGGCGCTGGCTCGCCAGGCACGTTCCCTAGGCTACGCTGTAACCATTGTGGGACCTGCTCAGCCGGCTCAGCTGATTGAAGCAGCAGCCGATGAGGGGTTCCGCCGTATCGCCCTGCCCGCCACCAACCGCGTGCAGTATATGGCGTCCTTGCGAGCATGGCATTCGAAGCATAAGGATAAGCTGCTCTGGTGCAATGGTCTGGTACCCGCTGTGGCAACCGGCAGCCGAAAGAACCGCATTGTGCACCTTCACCAGCTGCCCGCCGGGCTGAATGCTAAGCTGCTGCCCTTTGCCCGTCGCAAGGCACTGACCACACTGGTACCCAGTCGCTTTGTGCAGGAGTCCGTGCCTGGTAGCGAGATTTTCTCGAACTGGGTTGCCGGTGTGCAGGTAGATCACCCGGAGGTTCGCAAGAACACCGAACCGCTGCGTATTGGTTACCTGGGACGACTGACTACCTCAAAGGGTATTATCACTCTCTGCCAGGCTTTTGAACAGCTGCAGGCCGGAACCCGCCAGTACTCCCTGATCATTGGCGGTGAGCCTGTCTTCGCCAGCGAGGAAGACACAGCTGAGGTTAACCGCGCCCTGGAGAGCGTTTCCGAGCATACGGAACGTCTGGGCTGGACGACACCCGAGGAACTGCTCTCCCGCGTGGATATGCTCGTAGTTCCCTCTATCGCGGTGGAGTCCTTCGGCCTGGTGGTCGCCGAGGCGATGAGCGCTCGCATTCCCGTCATTGTCAGCGATGCGGGTGCTCTACCCGAGGTACTGGACCAGCCTGAGCGCGTATTCCCCGCTGCTAATGCGCAGGCGTTGGCTGAGCGTATTGCAGCCCTGGGCACCCAGATCGATGAGCACTCGGACCAGCTGCAGGAGAGTATCTCTGCCTCCTTCTGGCGTTGGCAGGAACACTTTTCTCCCGAAGCAGCGCGTGCTAATGTACGTGCAATCCTCGAACGCTTTCTATAAAATTGAGGTACGCACCCACGGCGGGTGCGTACCACTGACCTGGGCGTTTACGTCGGACACCCGGTGCATGAAGACCACTCGCTCCGTGCCTTCCTATCACTACTCACTCTTTCCAAGGACAGCTATGACCGCGAATACTCACCGCTACAAGGCGGCTGTTATTATTCCTTCCCGAGGCGGTGCAGACCTCTTGCACTACCCCCTGGACGCTCTGGCAGCACAGACGGAAAAGGACTTCCAGGTTATTGTTGTCCTCGACGGCGATATTGATAATAGTGAAGCTCTGGTCAACCGCTATATTGCAGAGGGCAAGCTCAATCTGAGCACTATTGTCTTTCCCGAAAACCGCGGACGTGTGGCAGCACTAAATGCTGGCCACCGCGCAGCAAACGCCGATGTGCTCATTCGTTGCGATGACGATCTGCAACCGGCAGAAGATTACGTGGCAAACCATATCCGCCTGCACCGTATCTACGACGGCGTGATTGGTACCCTGCACAATATCTTCCCCGACACCCCCTATTCCCGTGTCTACGGTAACTACCGCGACGCTCGCTTTAAGGAGGGCGCTACCTCCGCCAAGCCGGAAGATCGCTGGGTGTACTGGAATGGCAATTCCTCGGTATCCGCTCGCTTCTTTGAGAAGGTCGGCGGCTTCGACCCCGCATACCGCCGATACGGTTGGGAAGATGTAGATATGGGCAAGATGATTGCCGATGCCGGCGGTAAAATTACGATCTCCGATGAGGTAGAGGTCAAGCATTACGCCGAGGCAACCACCACCGCTGTGCGTGCCCTGCGCGCACTGCACTCCGGTAGCGCACGCGGTATTTTCGTCGCAAAGAATGGCGATGAGGCACACCCTGCACCGAACCCTCAGGGAGCGTGGGGTCTTGCCGTTAAAACCCTGGCGCGTTTCACCAATGAGAAGACCATTAAAATGCTGGGCGATAGTGTGGATAAGGTACTGCTTAAGCTACCCCCGCAGGTTGCCGAAAAGCTCGTGGCTCTACAGGTAGAAGCGGCTGCCTACGCCGGTGTTCACTACCCCGAACGAGCTCAAAAAATCTTCTAATACACTCACTAACTCACTCTCACACCGTGATGTTGAAGGATTCATCATGTCATTCTCACTAACCCAGCAGCTGGGCAAAATTTCTGCTCAAGCGCAGAAGCTGGCTCGCCGCTATGTACCCCTGGTGCACCCCGAAGCCACTGAGGATATCGCCATTGCGCACGACTACCTCACCCAGCGCGGAGGCGCCGAACGTGTGGTACTTGCCATGCACCGCGCCTTCCCCGAGGCAACAATCTACACCACGCTTTATGATCCGGAAGGAACCTTCCCCGAGTTCAAAGAGGCAAAGATTGTTACCAGCCCGCTGAACCGTATTGGATTTTTGCGTAAGAACCACCGTATGGCTCTGCCGCTGCTGCCCATTGCCTCTTCTTTGCTCAAGGTACCGGCAGAACGCGCGGTAGTATCAACCACCGGATGGGCGCACGGCTTTAACTTTGCGGCGCGTAAGTTCATTTATTGCCATTCTCCGGCACGTTGGCTGTACCTGAGCGATCAGTACCTGGGGGAGAAGAGCACCGGTCCCGTACCCCTGCTACTCAAAACTCTGCGCCCGGCGCTCACCGCCTGGGATAAGCACGCCGCCTCTAAGTCCTCCTGCTATGTGGCCAATGCTAGCGTGATTCAGCAGCGTATCCACGATGTCTACGGTAAGGAAGCTCCCGTTTTCCACCCGCCGCACTCGGTGGATATTAATGCTCCCGTAGAACCCCTGGACGGTCTGGAAGAGTTCATGGCAGATGAAGACTACTTCTTGATTGTCTCGCGCCTGCTGCCCTATAAGAACGTGGATAAAGCCGTTGAAGCTTGCAACGCCACCGGCGCTAAGCTGCTGGTCATTGGCCGCGGCCCGGAGAAGGAAAATTTGCAGGCTCTTGCCGGCCCGAGCGTGCGTATCGCTTCGGGTGTGAGTGATGCTCAGCTGCGCTACGCCTACCGTCATTGTCGTGCTCTGCTGGCTATCTCCTATGAGGACTTCGGTATCACACCTCTGGAGGCGGGCGCAAGCGGTAAAGCCGTCATTGCGTACCGTGCCGGTGGTTTCTTAGACACCATTGTGGAGGGCGTAACCGGTGTGTTCATTGATGAACCGACCGTGGAACAGCTTTCCGCTGCCATTGAGGCCTTTGACCCCAATGTCTGGGATCGAGAGGCCATTCGCGCGCACGTGGATCAATTCTCTCAGGAGCGTTTTATCCGCAAGCTGCGCGACTATGTACTAGCCCTTCCGGATGAGGGCTAACGGGTACGCTAATACCCGTACATACAAATGCCGGTGGCTTCTTCCTAGGTACCTAGGGGAGAAGCCACCGGCATTCTTTTATCTATATAGTTATGTGAAGATTAAGGCGAAGGGTCAACGCGTTCCAAAAAGCCCTGCTCAAGCAATTGCGGTAAAAAGTCCTCGAGGGTAGAGCGAATCTCATCGCGCTCAACCTCAACAATCTCGGCAATATAATCCACCGCGATATCCATGCTCAGGGGCTGTTCAAAAACACCCCACATAATGGATGCCGCCCCCTCCAGAATGGAAATAGAACCGGTGCGTAAGTCCGCCACATAGCTCATGGTGGGGGAGTGCGCCGAGACTTCCTCAGAATGCACGTACGCCAGATACTCGGGCATGACGTAGAGAGTGTGCTCAGTCATCGTGCTTGACCCCAATTCCAAAACGTTCAAAGAAACGGTGACGAATTTCCCCGGCGCTGGGCTGATGCCCCAATTCCATGGCGAGGTGATCGCGGTTTACACTAAAAATAGCCTTGAGAATACGCAGCTTATCCTTCACACCGTGGGCACTACGAATACGACCGGCCCACTGCCAATACTTGGGCACACGCGCCGAGACGGAACGCCAGAGCAGATAGTCACGGTCGTGTTTGTACTGGGAGAGACGCCCCATAGCAGCGGCATACGCCAAAGAGGAGTCGAGCTCCTCTGCACGCCGACGCATCCTCTCCCAATCACTGAGAGACAAGATAGAGAAGAGATAATTCATATCCGTGCTATAGCTGCTGGAGGCACGGGCACGGTGCAGCACCACAATCAGGCGTGCATCCAGCAGAGAAGGCACCCAGCACAACTTATGGGCAATAGCTACCTGGCGGCGTGCCACCCAGAGCTGGTCAAAGGCATTCTCATAGTTGCGGTAGCGACCCAGACCGGGGAAAAAACGGTGAATATCCGTCAGCCCCCAGACCGGGTGATAGAGCGTCATTGCATGCTCAAAAACCGAACCGGTCTCAAAATGAGCCTGAATCTGCCAACCATCCTTCAGAAGCAAATCAACATAGTCATGTACCTGGGAAGGACGCACCAGAATATCAGCATCGGTGCTATAGCGGTGGGGGCGGTATACCTGCTCGTCAAAGGCATAGCCCTTGATATGCAGAATATCGATCGAGTGCTTTTCCGCGAGGTGCTGAAAGTAGGCGTGCGCGAGCATAATACGTACGCGCAGCGGGGTTTCATGCTGAGTGCTCACGGGTATTTTTCCTAGTCTGAGAGTGATACGGGGCCGGTATGCCCCTATCTATAAGTATAGGGCGGGATAATAGTTTTATCTATTATCCCGCCCTAAGTACACGGCGTTAAAGCCTCACTCGTATGCTCTATTTGCTGGAGCTAGAAGACTTCTTCTTGGAGCCGTCTTTGGAGTAACCGTAGTAGGTTGCGTATCCCACGTAGCTGCTTGCATAGCCGAAGCCGTAGTAGGAGTTACCCAGACCGCTACGCGGTGCACGGTTGAGAACCACACCGAAGAGGTGAGCGTTGACCTTATCCAGGACTGCAACAGCCTCGGTCATCTGCTCGCGGTGGCTCTTGCCCACAGAACCGACCAGAATCACGCCGTCCACCGAGGTGGAGAGCAGCGAAGCGTCGGTCACGGGCAGCAGCGGCGGAACGTCCAGAATCACCACGAATTCCTCGGAGAGTTCCTTAATGAGCTGACGCATCTTATCGGAACCCAGCAGCTCGGCAGGATTCGGGGGGATGCGACCTGCGGGCAGAATGAAGAGGTTCTCTTCATCGCTTGCCGGCAGAACAGCGTTAGCAATATCCACCTGACCTGCCAGAACCTGGGTCAGACCCACCTTAGCGTTGAGCTTGAGCTTTTTTGCCACGGTCGGACGACGGAGGTCGGCGTCAATCAGGATCACGGGCTGACCAGCTGCCGCCATGGCACGAGCCAGAGACAGGGAGACGGTAGACTTACCTTCACCGGGCACCGAAGAGGTGACAATAAAGGAACGCGGGGGAGTGTCAATATTGACAAAGCGTAGGTTAGTGCGCAGCTGACGGATGGACTCCTGAGCAATGTGATCTTCGCTCTGGTTCTTGGAAATAGCATCTTCAGTCAGCTCCTCACTGACGGGCATAACACCCAGAATGCTGCTATTGGTTGCCTTAATGGCATCATCGCGGGTACGGATACGGCTATCGAGCGCACGGCGCAGGAAGATCACACCGTAAACAGCACCCAGACCCACCAGTGCACCAATACCGGTGTACTGCATACTATTGACCTGAATCAGCGTCGGGGTGGGGCTAGCATTGTCCAGAGGAATCACACGCACGCTATTTGCGTTGGTACGAGGCTGAGCCGGGCTCTGCTGCACTTCGGTGGTGGTGACATTACCCTCAGCGTCAGTGGTGGTCACCTGAGTGGGAGTCTGAGTCTGCTGAGCAGGGGATCCGTCAATTTCGGAGATGTACTCTGCGGTTGCGCGCAGAGCACCATTAGCCAGTGCGCGTGCCTGCTCGGGGTTAGACGCATTTGCCTTCACCTCGATCAGTGCACCGCGACCCTCGCCCACACCTGCGCTCAAGGATGCCTGAATGGCGCCCACGGACATAGAAGCCAGCGCAGGATCAGAATCCTTCATCTTCTGCGCGACTTTCTGAGAGTTCACAATAGCAGAGTAGGACTGAGCACGTTCACGAGCAGCATTTGAGCCGGAGAGTACATCAACGGTGCCCGAAGAGCCGATGGTTACGTAGCCGGATGCTTTCGCCTGGTAGGACTTCGGCTGCATAGCAGCGTAGCCATAACCCAGGAGAGCGCCCACGACAATGCCCGTTACCAGCAGCCACAGATTGGCCCTGGTAAGGCGAACAAAATCCAAAATGGTCATTTCTGAGAATACTCCAG